>Ga0209254_10000388_pt1 | contig 34888 bp, 38 predicted proteins | sample FrelakmetDIP11DI_FD_187148 | JGI IMG/M metagenome (GOLD analysis project Ga0209254, IMG submission 187148) | Freshwater lake sediment microbial communities from the University of Notre Dame, USA, for methane emissions studies - DIP11 DI (SPAdes)... | ecosystem: Environmental > Aquatic >... | reverse complement strand
ACAGGCGTTGGTGCGAATATGCTGCATTATGTGCTTGGCATTACCAAGGCCTATACAACACGCGTGGGCGGTGGGCCTTTCCCAAGTGAATTGGATATTGAAACTGATGGCGCACCAGGTACGCAAATGTCTACCAAAGGGCAGGAAATCGGCACCGTAACTAAACGTAAACGTCGTTGCGGTTGGTTTGATGCTGCAGCATTGCGTCGTTCTGCTATGATTAACGGACTTACGGGATTATGCATTACCAAACTGGACGTACTGGATGGCATTGAGTCACTCAATATTTGCACTGGTTACGAGCTTGGTGGTAAAAAGTTAGATTTATTGCCAGTAGGAGCTGATGAGGTCGCTGGTTGCAAGCCTGTTTATGAAACTATGCCGGGCTGGCAAGAAAGCACCTTCGGTGTAAAAACTTGGGATGGTTTACCAAAAAATGCGCAAACCTACCTTAAACGTTTAGAAGCATTATGTGGTGTGCCGATTGCGATTGTTTCAACCGGACCAGAACGGGATGAGACTATCGTGATTGAGCATCCTTTTGCTTAATTGAAAGTCGCATCAAAACAACGCCTTGCGTGGGCAATTACCGGTTCAGGGCATTATTTGCGCGAATCGCTGGCTATACTAAACACGCTGCAAAATGTGGATATTTTCTTAAGCAAAGCTGCGGCCGAGATTATTCGGCAGTATGGCTTTCAAATGCAATTAGAAGAAACCGGGCACCGCGTGTATCAGGACAAAACTGCCAGCAGCGTGCCGGTTGAACTGTTTTATGAAGGTCATTATCATACTTTGGTCATTGCCCCTGCCACTTCAAACACCATCGCGAAAATGGCGTACGGATTTTCGGACAGCTTAGTCACCAATTTGTTCGCGCAAGCAGGAAAAACCCGAGTGGCCAGTATCGTATTTGCTTGTGATACCGCACCAGAGCTTGAGTCTGAAGCACCACGTGAAAATATGGTAAAAGTTTATCCGCGCCAGATTGATTTGGATAACGTGGCGAAACTAGCCTGTTTTGAAGCAACAAAAGTGGTCGCTGATATGGCAGAATTAACGCACGTCATTCATGAACGCCTAACAGAGATTAAGTGAAAACCGACAGCCTATTATTTCTGACAGGCAAACTGGCTGAAAAGAGCCTAAACAAAGTCTTGCAGGAAGTGCAGGGAAACACCAAATCCCCTAAATTTAAATACCGTGTTGAGCAAATGGGTGTATCCGTTGCTGCATTAATGACACCTGATTTAATTACACGCAGATTAAACGCGGTTGGTGATGCCAGCAAAATGATTTTACCTGGCCTTTGCCAAGGCGATTTAACTTGCCTGCAAGCCAAATATGGCATCCCTGTTGAGCGAGGACCAAATGACCTAAAAGACTTGCCGCAATATTTTGGACAACAAGGTAAAGTACCCGATTTAAGTCAATACAGCGTGCAGATTTTTGCCGAGATCGTGGATGCACCAGATTTGACAGTAGCGCAGATACTGACCAAAGCCGCACGTTTTCAGACGCAGGGTGCAAACGTGATTGATCTGGGCTGTTTGCCAAACAGACCATTCCCACATTTGGCTGAGACTATCCAAGCGCTTAAAGCAACAGGTTCCAAGGTGAGTGTCGACTCAATGAGTGCCGAAGAATTATTGCTGGCAGGCAAAGCAGGTGCGGATTATCTGCTAAGTTTGACCGAAAAAACTCTGTGGATTGCCGATGCCGTGCAAGCAGTTCCGATATTGATTCCAGCTAAGCCGGGCAACATGGCGTCGCTGTGTCGTGCTATCGAAATCTGCCTCAAAAAAGGCAAATCGTTTATTGCTGACCCAATTCTAGATCCAATACATTTTGGGCTTACTGAGTCGATTGTGCGTTACAGCAAGTTGCGCAAAAAATATCCGGAGATCCAGGTTATGATGGGAGTCGGCAATTTAACTGAGCTGACAGATGCTGATACCACTGGCATTAATGCCCTTCTGTTTGGCCTGATCAGTGAATTAAAAATAAATTCAGTGCTAGCGACTTCGGTAAGCCCGCATGCAGTCAACGCTATTGCAGAGGCGGATGATGCAAGGCGTGTGATGCATCGTGCAAGTCAGGATAACCGCTTGCCACGCAGTTACAGCAACGGTTTGCTAGGGTTGCATGACAGAAGGCCGTTTCCATACAATGACGATGAAATCAGTGAATTCGCAGCGCAAATCAAAGATCCCAGTTTCAGGATTATGGTCAGTGAGTCTGGTGTGCATGTATATAACCGCGACGGGCATTTGCTCGACATAGATCCTTTCGCATTCTACACAAATCTTGGAGTGGAAAATGACGCTTCACATGCATTCTATTTGGGCGTAGAACTGGCACGTGCGCAAATTGCCTGGCAACTCAAAAAGCGCTATGTGCAGGATGAAGAATTGAGTTGGGGTGTGAATAGCAACGCTCAGCAGAAAGCTACAAATAAAGCACACCGCGAGGCTTCGTTAAAAGAAAAGAAATACGAAAAATAACTTAAATGTTGAGTTTTAAATGATTTTTGAAACGATTGTAACAAGTATTGATGCTGCCGGAAATCCGCATGTGGCGCCGTTTGGCGTACGGCGTGAGGGTGATGAATGTATCGTGATTTCACCATACAAACCATCTACAACGCTTAATAATATTTTAGATACCAGCTGTGCGGTAATGAATAATACCGATGATGTGCGTGTGTTTGCAGGTGCTCTAACCGGAAGGCAGCCATGGATACTTATACCAGCCTCTAGAATTAAGGGTTTTCGGCTCTTCAGTTGCTTGTCGCATATGGAGCTGAGGCTGACAGAGGTGCGAGATGATACAATACGTCCGCAGTTAGTGATGCAAATAATCGAAACGCAAAACCACCAACCGTTTAACGGTTTTAACCGTGCGCAGGCTGCGGTGATAGAGCTGGCAGTGCTTGCTAGCCGGCTGCATTTGTTGTCACGCGAGAAAATCCAGGATGAATTGCAATATTTGCAAATTGCCATCGAAAAAACGGCAGGGGAGCACGAAAAACAGGCATGGGATTGGCTGACTGAGAAAATTGACAATTTTTATGCGGATCAGTTTGGGGAAAATCAGGCGTGACGCAGCTATTAATCAGTGTAAGAAATGTCGAGGAAGCCTTGCTGGCATTGGATGCAGGCGCAGATATTATCGATTTGAAAGACCCGAGTGTAGGTGCCCTTGGCGCTCTGGATGTAAAAGAAACCAGACGCATAATTCAAGCGATTGGTGGCTTTGGACTTTTAAGCGCGACTGTAGGTGAGCAGCATAGTAGCTTGATCGATTTGGTGCGTGATATTGAAGCGCGTGCTGAAATGGGGTTGGATATCATTAAGATTGCGGTTTCCAGGCTGTTTTATGTCGAAAATTTTTTGCTAGAGATGGCTAAATTGACGATGGCCAATATTAAAATCGTGGCCGTATTTTTTTCCGATGAGGCAATAGATGTTGCTTTATTGCCAGTGTTACAAAAAGCTGGTTTTTATGGGGCGATGTTGGACACAAAGAGCAAAACACATGACCTGTTGGCTGTGCAAACAAAACATACTTTGCAAAGCTTTATAGAATCGTGTGAAAGAAATCAACTCAGGTCAGGCCTGGCTGGTTCACTAAAAACACAATATATAGAATTTCTATTAGAAATAAATCCTACATACATTGGTTTTAGGGGTGGTGTATGCGAAAATTCGGTACGTAATGCAGCTTTATCAAAAGACAAAGTCATTGAAGCTAGAAATATGTTGCACTCACACAACAAATATAGGGTAAATGCCCATAAAATCTTGGGGTTAGCATTGCATAGCTAAGTTGAATTAAGTATAGTCATGTATGAGAAGCTTAAATGGGCGTTTATAATCAGGAGTTTAATAATGAATAAGAATTTAATAGGTTTAGCTGTTGCAGCAACACTTGGCTTGACAGCTTTATCAGCATCTGCAGAAGATATGTTTCGTGGTGCTTGGTACGCTGTGCCAGGTGTAAGTTATATGAACACAGATAGCGATTTAGATGCTGATAATGGTGCAGGCGGCTTTATCAGTATTGGTAAAGAATTGAGCCAAAGCTGGGATTTGCAAGGTCGTTTAGGTTACAACCGTGCCGATGAAGATACAAATATTGCTGGAGCTGGTGGTAAATATAAACAAACAACTCTAGGCTTAGATGCCCTTTACATGTTTAGCCGTGATAAGTTCCGTCCATTCTTATTGGCCGGCTTGGGAGCTGCGCGTAATGATGTTGATTACAGCGGTTTGGGTTTGACAGATAAAAGTAAAACCTCATGGTTAGCTGGCTTGGGCTTGGGTGCCCAGTATTTATTCAATGATTCATTTGGCCTGCAAGCTGATTTACGTCATCAATGGAGTAAAGCTGAAGCGCAAAATGCAGCAAGAACTGTTGATGCAGACGAAACCATTGGCAACACACTATTTAACTTGGGCGGTGTGATTCGCTTTGGTGCTCCGGCTCCTGTAGTAGCAGAACCAGCGCCTGAGCCAGCACCGATTGCTGCGGTAGAGCCAGAACCGGCGCCAGCACCAGAGCCAGAGCCAGCTCCTGTAGCAGCTCCGGCACCATGTGAACCAAAATTCAAAACTGTTACGCTTCAAGCCGAAAGGTTGTTTGGTTTCGACAAATCTAAGCTAAACGGCGACGCTGTGGCTGAGCTTGATAGTGTTGTTGCTACATTAAAAGAACATCCTGAGTTTGAAGTAGTAGTGGTAACAGGGCATACAGACCGAATTGGTTCAGAGAAATACAATCAAAAACTTTCTGAACAACGTGCTAACGTAATTAAAGCACACTTAGTTTCACATGATATCGACGCTAATCGTATTCGTGCTGTTGGTAAAGGTGAGTCAGAACCATTAGTTGAGTGTAAAGGTATTAGAGGGAAAGCTTTGGTTGAATGCTTAGCACCTAACCGTCGCGTTGAAATTCATGGTGAAAGAAAGCATCAAGAGAATGAGTGCAAATAATAACAAGTTAATACTTAATTTTAGTAAAATTTAAGCATTAAAAAAAGCCCCGCTAATGCGGGGCTTTTTTATGGCTGCGATTTTAAACGTTATAATATGAACATGAAACAGACTGTTGACCTCATCATTGAAGCGCGCTGGCTTTGTCCGATTGTGCCAAACAACACACTATTAGAACACCAGGCAGTAGCCATTCAATCAGGTAAGATCATTGATATTTGCCCAATTGCATATGCCTGCCAAATGTATGAGGCAAGCGAAACCGTGCATTTAAATGAGCATGTGCTGATTCCAGGCTTGATTAACTTGCACGCACATGCTGCCATGAGCTTGATGCGAGGTCTGGCAGATGACTTGCCTCTGATGCCTTGGCTAGAAAACCATATCTGGCCTGTGGAACAAAAATTTGTTTCAGCCGGTTTTGTGTATGACGGCACACTGTTAGCTTGCGCAGAAATGTTAAGTGGTGGTATTTCTACCTTTAATGATATGTATTTTTACCCGGAATCTGCCGCAGAAGCCTGTCTGAGAATGGGTATGCGTGCTAACTTGGGTTTGGTTGTTGTGGAGTTTCCTACGCAATATGCCAACGATGCAGAAACATATATTCAGCGCGGGCTAGAAGTACGGGACCGTTTGCGAGATGAACCGCTGATTAGTTTTAGTTTCGCACCGCATGCACCCTATACGGTTTCAGATATTACGTTTGAGCGCATCATGACCATGGCCGAGCAAGTAAGCATCGGTGTGCACACCCACATGCATGAAACTCAGCAGGAAATTATTGATAGTGAGGAAAAACGCGGTTTACGGCCATTAGCTCAATTTGCTAATTTGGGTTTATTAAGTCCAGCACTTACACTTGCACATTGTGTTTACCTAGATGATGCAGAGATTAATCTGCTTGCTGAGCATGGTTGTAGCATCGCGCATTGTCCAAGCTCAAATTTGAAATTGGCAAGCGGTATTGCACCCGTTAGTAAATATGCGGAACATGGCATCAATATCGGCTTGGGAACCGATGGTGCAGCCAGTAATAACCGTCTGGACTTATTCTCAGAAATGCGACTTGCTGCATTGTTGGCAAAGGGACAGAGCGGTGATGCTACTGCAGTTTCTGCACATCAAGCACTCGAAATGGCAACGATAAATGGTGCCAGAGCACTGGGGTTGGATGATAAAATAGGCTCGGTTGAAATAGGCAAGTTGGCAGATCTAACTGCAGTAAAGCTGACCAATATTGAAACGCAACCTTGTTTTGATCCGATATCACATCTGGTTTATGTGGCTGGACGTGAGCATGTGAGCCATGTTTGGGTGAATGGTGATCTGAAGTTTCATCGACCAAACGGTGGAGAAGGTGCATATCAAAATGTTGAGCCACAAGAGCTAATTGGTATTATTGCCAGATGGCAAACCAAATTAAGCGAATTTAAGGCATAGTGAATTCACGAACTCTAACGAAAATTATGGCAAATGTAGATACAGAAGAACTGAACAAATTCAGTGAGTTGGCGCATAAATGGTGGGATAAAACCAGCGAATTTAAGCCCTTACATGATATTAACCCACTCCGCCTAAATTATATTGATACAGCCGTTTCGCTTAAAGGTAAAACAGTGCTTGACGTAGGTTGTGGCGGAGGCATTTTGAGCGAATCCATGGCGCAAAAAGGCGCACAAGTCACTGGCATCGATTTGGGCGAAAAAGCGCTGAAAGTCGCGCAGCTACACAGTTTGGAAAGTGGTGTCGTGGTAGATTATCAGTTAATTGCTGTGGAAGAGCTGGCCGAAAAACAGCCCTCGAGTTTTGATGTGGTGACTAGCTTGGAAATGCTTGAACATGTGCCAAATCCAGCCAGTGTGGTCGCTGCGTGTGCCAAGCTGGTCAAGCCCGGCGGGCATGTATTTTTCTCTACTATTAATCGCAATCCAAAATCTTACTTGTTTGCAGTGGTTGGTGCTGAGTATGTTTTAAATATGCTGCCACGCGGAACGCATGATTACGCCAAATTTATCAAGCCATCCGAACTGGCAAACTGGGTAAGGGCCGCAGGCCTCTCGCTTAATGATCAGATTGGTATGAGTTATAACCCGATTGCGCAACATTACCGACTTGGGGATGATGTTTCAGTTAATTATTTAATGCATACCATTAAGGAATAGTTTGATTAGTACAATACTTTTTGACCTTGATGGTACTTTGATAGATACCGCACCGGACTTGGGCTATGCACTGAATATTCTGCTTGCCAGACACGGCAAACCCACCTTAACTGATGCAGTGATACGCCCTTATGCTTCACATGGCTCAAAAGGCCTGTTAGGGCTGGGTTTTGGTATTAGGCCGCAGGATACTGAATTTTCAGCTTTGCGCGAAGAATATTTGAATATTTACGACGACGTGTTTACCCGTAGTCCGGTATTATTAAACGGCATAGAAGAAGTATTGCAAGCGATTGAAAGTAAACAACTAAAGTGGGGAATTGTGACCAATAAGCCGCGCCGTTTTACGGGCCGCTTGATTGAAAGAATGGGCTTGCAGGATCGCGCAGCATGCATTATCAGTGGGGATGACGCATCGAAACCGAAACCATCCCCGGAAACATTATTGCTGGCTTGTAAGCATGTAAGCGTTAAACCGCAGTCCTGTATCTATGTGGGTGATGCAGAGCGTGATATACAGGCAGGCAAAGCGGCGGAGATGAAAACCGTAGTTGCTTTATTTGGCTACATTGACGTCAGCGATAGACCAAATGAGTGGGGTGCAGATGCACTGATACAAACACCTGCTGAATTGTTGGATTTGTTATCTGATCAGCGCTTCGTCTAACAAGGCTTACGCCCTAACAAAGCCATCGACAAAGTTCCGCTATCCACATACTCAATCTCACCGCCCATTGGCAATCCGCGTGCAATACGACTTACCGCGACCCCGCGAGTTTTTAATAGCTCACTGATGTAATGCGCAGTGGCTTCGCCCTCGACCGTGTAATTAGTGGCTAGAATCACCTCATTTACAATGCCGTCCTGCGCGCGTTTAATCAGTTTGTCCAGATTGATTTCTTTCGGACCGATTCCATCCAGGGGTGACAATCGTCCCATCAACACAAAATACATACCAGTGTAGGATTGTGTTTGTTCCATCATCATTAAATCGGTCGGCATTTCCACAACGCAAAGTTGGGCAGCATCGCGTTTTTCAGATTCGCATAACGGACAAACAGTGGTTTCAGAAAAATTATTGCAAAGTGAACAATGACCTAACACTTGCAATGCATTTTCAAGTGATAAAGCTAAACTATTGGCACCATTTCTATCTCGTTGCAATAGGTGGTAAGCCATACGCAGTGCCGATTTCGGCCCAACACCAGGCAAACAGCGCAGTGATTCGATCAGGTGCTCTAAGGCTGGAGGGTTTTTCACAGAAGCTGATTGAAGCTTAATCTAAAAAGGCAATTTAAAACCGGCTGGCATCATGCCGCTCATCCGCGCATTAGAAGTTGCCTCGGCCTTTGATCTCGCATCGTTCAGGGCAATTAAAATCAGGTCCTCCAGCGTTTCTTTGTCATCCATCGCCGCATCGTCAATCACCACACGCTTTACCGCGTTGTTGCAGGTCATTGTCACTTTTACAATGCCATTACTGGCAATACCTTCCACTTCGGTTACAGCTAGCTCTGCTTGTGCTTTCTGCATATTGGCCTGCATCATTTGGGCTTGTTTCATCATATTGCCCATGCCACCTTTCATCATATTGACTGCTCCTTTTTAATGTTTAAATTTTTGAAAAATTATATTTTTCAAACGGGCTTAATTGAATTGGGAATGATAGACGCGTCAAAATCCTGTATAAGTGCCTGCACAAAACTATCCTGCATAATAGCGGCCTCCGCGTTAGATTTTATATTGGCTTTTTCCACTGCATTTTGTTTGGCAGGGGTGTTGGCGTCACTGTTAATTTCAAAATTCAGGCGCATTTTTCTGCCAAAATGCTCGGCAATTGCATTTGACAGTTTTTCTTGATAATTAACGCTCACTAAATGTTTTTGATTTTCAGCTACGCGCAAAGTCAGGCTGTTTTCATCAAAAGCCACTAGCTCACAATTCTGTGCCAATGCGCGCGCCAAACCGAGCTTGAGATTTTGTTCAACCAGTTTTCGCCAGTCTCCATCAAAAACAATCGGGCTGGAAGGCAATGCCGGTGCGGTTCCCAGGGCCTCTATTTCTGCATTTTTAACTTGTTTTGGTGCCGATTCAATGGGCTGTGTTTGAGGTAAGCTTTGCGCGACTTGCTTTGCGCCAGGCTGTGCTTGGACATTGTTAGGCTGGCTGACAGTCTTGCCAGTTTTCTCAGCCTCTTGCGGTGCAAATGCCAGCATCCGTAACAGAGTCATGGTAAAGCCTGCGTATTCATCGGGGGCTAAACCAATGTCACGGCGACCCAGTAGCGCAATTTGATAATAAAGCTGGATCGTTTCCGGACTTAGCTTACCTGCTAAATCAATCAGTAAAGCGCGTTCTGGCAAGTCGTTAGCAATGCTTTCAGGTACGGTTTGCGCGATGGCGATCTGATGCAAAATATTGGCTAAATCGTTTAGCGCAGCTTCAAATGAGATATTGCGCATTTGCATCTGTTCGGACTTTTCAATCAATGCAACACCGCTGTTTTGTATGAGTGCCTGAATAATCTCATACAAATAAGTCTGGTCAATCGCGCCCAGCATGCTGCGCACTTCAGCCTCATTCACGGATTGATTGCCGTAAGCGATGGCTTGATCCGTCAGCGAGAGCGCATCACGCATACTTCCTGCAGCAGCACGCGAAATCAGGCTAATGGCGGCAGGCTCAAAACCGATCTTTTCCTGAGTCAGAACGTGCTGTAAATAATCCGCAATGGTAGCGCTGGCCATTTGCCGCAAATTAAACTGCAGGCAGCGCGATAGTACGGTGACAGGGACTTTCTGGGGGTCAGTTGTCGCCAGAATAAATTTAACGTGTGCGGGCGGCTCTTCCAGAGTTTTTAGCATGGCATTGAACGCACTTTTAGAAAGCATGTGCACTTCATCGATGATATATACCTTAAAACGACCTACCGTAGGTGCGTATTGGGCGTTATCAAGTAAATCTCGCATGGCATCCACCTGTGTGTTGCTGGCGGCATCTACTTCTAATAAATCTACGAAACGGCCCCTGTCAATTTCAGTGCAGGCGTTACAAACGCCGCAGGGGCTGGCTGTGATGCCGGTTTCGCAATTCAGTGATTTTGCTAAAATTCGCGCGAGTGTGGTTTTACCCACGCCGCGCGTGCCTGTAAATAAGTAAGCATGGTGTAAACGCTGCTGGCTTAATGCATTCGTCAGCGCACGTACGACATGTGGCTGACCGACTAAAGTTTCAAAAGATTTCGGGCGGTATTTGCGTGCTAAGACTTGATATGACATAACCTTAACTTTAGCTGAAAATCTTGTTTTCGTCTAAGGCTAAATAGCTAAAAAGATAAAGAAGGGGCGAGCCTTACCCCCGGCACTTGCTCGGTAGTTGTGGCTGCTTGCTTCCGCACCTGACCAAGTTGGCTACTTTACAATGCGGGGAGGCCCGCCGACCGTGATTTTACCTTAATTTGAGAAATTGTCAGTGAGTTGGATAGGATTTTTTACAGATACTTTCATTGTTTGCAGAGTAAAAGGTTGGCGTTTCTTTAAAATTGAGCGGTAAAAGTACTCCTTAATTCGCTTTTGATTTTGACTATTAGTAGGAAAATATAACCAATATATATTTTGATAAATAGCTAATCAGTCGACAAATACTATGCTTAATGTCAGTAAACAAAAACCCCCGGCTCTTGTGCCTATCAATATTGCGCGTGAAACTATCAAACAGATGGCTGCGCGCCAAGTAGAGCCTACACCAGATAATTATCAGACTATCTATAACGAAATCTCTGGAATTTCAACATCAGAAAGCCTAGACAGTGCAATTAAGAGAACACTCAGGGGATTGCCAAACAAAACGCCTGAACAAAACAATTGGATTAATCGCTGGGAAAAATTATTAAAACAGCGCAACTGGACTGCATTGCCTGCATTATTAGGTGCAAGCATGGATACCAGCGTCACGTATTCCAAGCAGTGGCCAGATGCAATTCGGCAACTTTTGCTTAGCTGGGATACTAAACATGTAGGACTGGATGCATCGCAAAAAAAAGAATTATTAGAAAGAGTTCTTATCAATTACGGCAGCGATCCGCTGTTACCGCAAAAAATCCAGACCATGACGAATGGATGGATGCAATATGGGGTGAGCAAGGCGGGGTTGCATTCTGGCGAAATAATCGATGTTAAAGAAGTTGAGGACGAGGCCATTGTTCAACTTGCTGTTAAAACCCCCTCCGCCGATTTAACTGTCTCTGCAAATATTGATTCTAAACCCATCGAGAAGTCTACCGTTGCACCATATGATACAGATCAGTTTCAGGAAACCTTCCGCATCTTGCAGGATATGCTGAAACAGTCACTTAATCATGGACTGATTCCAAGGTTAGATGGCTATCCGGAACTTAAAGAGGAAGCGCTGGAGATTTTTATCCTTACCGAAAAGGCGCGTAAATTAAAGGATTGGCAGTTTATGGCCAAACAGTTTAGAGCGCTTCTGGTGCGTGTTGAACTGGTTGGCGCTAGCGAAGAGGGGATGAAGCAGGATCTACTGAGATTACTCAAATTATTAGTGGATAATATCAGTGAATTAGTGGCGGATGATCAATGGATTCGCGGTCAGATTGCCGTGGTGCAGACCATCGTTTCAAGTCCACTTGAAAGAGCCTTGATTCAAGACGCTGAAAAAAGCCTGAAAGAAGTGATATACAAGCAAGGCATGCTCAAACATAGCTTGAATGAAGCTAAAAGTTCATTTAAAAATATGATAGCGACTTTTGCGGATCGTCTGGTCCACATGTCTGATTCAAGCGGCACTTATCAAGAGAAGATTGAAGGGTATGCTGACAAGTTATCAGAAACTGAAGATATCTTACAAATTAATGACATTCTGGAAAATCTGATGCAGGATACGCATACAATGCAGGCGGAAATTGTGCGTTCACGAGAGGCATTATTGCAGCAACGTGATAATGTGGATTCAGCACAAGAAAAAATTCGCAAACTGCAAGAGGAGTTGTCACAACTTAGTGAAGCGGTGCGGGTAGACCAGTTGACAGGCGTACTTAATCGGCGCGGCCTTGATGAAGCTATGGTTCGAGAGATTTCTCGCGCTCAGCGTGGAGGTAATCAGCTAAGCGTTGCTCTACTTGATATTGATAATTTCAAAAGTTTAAACGATACCTATGGACACCATGTAGGAGATACGGCATTACAGCACTTGTCTAAAGTAATAAAAGCTACGGTAAGGCCAACGGATGTAGTGTCACGTTTTGGCGGTGAAGAGTTTGTAATATTACTTCCGGATACTGGTCTAGATCAGGCTGTCACGACTATCCAGCGTTTGCAGCGCGCACTGACAAAACAGTTTTTTATGGGCAATAACGATAGATTACTCATTACTTTTAGTGCCGGGGTAGCATTGCTAAAAAATAACGAAAAAGAGGCTGCAGTATTGCATCGTGCAGACCAATCAATGTACCTTGCGAAAAAAACAGGTAAAAATCGTGTGATGACTGAAAATGATTTGAAAACTGAAGAATCCCAATAGCATATGAAAATTTAGTTATAATAATCGTAGATATATTGACGCTTATTAACAAAAATAAAAAAGGTGGTTTCAATTGCTTCCTTTAATCAATAACCAGTTATTTCTAAAAGCCATGATGTTAGGCGTATCGGATGAGGTTTATCTGATTGATGCTTCATCTATGCAGCTTGTGAATGTCAGTGAAAGTGCGTTAAAAAATTCTGGCACTGATCTTGATAGCTTTAAGCAACAAAGTTTAGAAAGCTTGCTGGGAGTGGGCAAGCAAACACTTCAGGAGCATACGGATCGTATTGGAAACCAGGCACATTTTATTGAGATGTCTCTGGATCAGGAACCCATTATCAGTAAAACTGGCGATTTTCAGTTGCGAGTTATACATATGCGGGCTGACGATAAGGAATATATTCTCGTTATTAAGAACGACTTATTATCCAAAGAAAAAATGCTGCAGGCATTGAGTCAGAGTGAATCTCGTTTTCAGGCCATTGTCTCCAATACGCCAGGTATGGTTTTTCAGTTCCAGTTGGAGAGTGATGGTGATATAGCTTTTGTTTATTTGAGCGATGGCAGTAAGACATTGCTTGGACTTACTCCTGATGAGTTGATCCAGAATTCCAGACAATTTTATTCGATGATGAATGGCAGAGATCACGCCACATTGCGTAATCGATTAAAAACATCTGCAGCGGAACTTAGTGTGTTGGATTGGGAAGGCCGCGTGTGGATTGATGGCTGGCAAGATACCAAGTGGATTAACATACGCGCAACACCCAGGAAGCTTGATAATAGCGTTATTCTATGGGATGGCATTATGATCAATATCACGCAAAGCAAGAAAGAGAAATCGGAGATTGAAGAGTCGCGGCGTGACTTGGCCGAACTGACAGCGCATATGAATACGATTAGGGAAGATGAGCGTAGAAAAATTGCGCGCGAAATACATGATGATCTTGGTGGTAACTTAACTGCAATTAAGATGGGCCTGTCATCCTTGGCTGACCAACTCAAACCTGATCAAGCTGCTTTATTGAAGCACGCAAAAGGTTTGTTGTCCGTAGTAGATACTACTTTTGAAACAGTGCACAGGATTTCAGGCAATTTAAGACCAAACATTCTGGATTTAGGCATTGTTGACGCAATTGAATGGCAAACCAAGGAATTTCAGAAGCAATTAGATATTACCTGCGAATTTACCAGCAATCATGCAGAGATACCGCTCAGTACAGATCAGTCAATGGCACTGTTTCGTATTTGCCAAGAGGCGATGTCGAATATCGCTAAATATGCAAAGGCGACTCATGTTAATGTTGCATTAAATGCCAGTCTAAACGAAGTAACGATGATGATTAGTGATAACGGGATCGGTATTAAGCCTAATGATAAGTTAAAAACAGATTCGTTTGGTTTGCGTGGGATGCAGGAGCGCGCAACTGCACTGCATGGGAGTTTCAAAATCAGTAAACCGGGGACTGGCCAGCAAGGCACTGTAATTACAGTCAGGCTTCCGATTTAATCATCGAATAGTTTGTAATAGTTTTTCAGGTTCGCGGTTACCAGCTTCAACAACGTTTCACCTCAGTGTTTCATCCCAGTTTAGTTCTGCAGCTACTCACATAATAGCTAACGGGCATTGCTTATAAGTTATTTCAATAAAAAACCTTTCATCTCACATTAAATTGCCTGGCTTAATAAACCATAGCAAAAGCTGGCATGTAGTTTGCAAATACATAACTGTATTGGCACAAAACTGTAAAAAAACAATTTTTGCTGATGAAAAATTACACACAATCGTCGAAATAACTACAGCACATAAGAGGTACGGGTATGAATAACAAAAATAAAATTAAAGTGATCATTGTTGATGATCATGCGATTTTAAGAGCTGGTATCAATCAGATTCTATCGGCTACAGATGATATTGAAGTAATTGCTGAAGCGCAGAATGGCACGGAAGCGATTAAGTTCTCTCGCCAATTTGATGCGGATGTCATGTTGTTGGATATATCAATGCCAGACCGCAGCGGCATGGACGTGCTCAAATACATTAAAGGTGAAAATAGCCACATTGCAGTGCTTATGCTGTCAATGCATATGGAAGAGCAATATGCCGTGCGTGCCTTGAAATCGGGCGCCGCAGGATATCTGTGTAAGCAAAGTGCTTCTTCTGATTTATTGAATGCAATTCGCACAGTGGCAAAAGGTAAGAAATTTATTACGCCCGAAGTAGCCGAAATACTGGCAGACCAGGTTGGTATGGAAAAGCCGCAATCACCGCATGAAACGCTCTCAGACCGTGAATTCCAAACGATGGTGATGATTTCATCTGGCTTATCTGTAGGTGAAATCGCAGATCAGTTATCTCTTTCAGTTAAGACTGTGAGCATGTATCGTACGCGCCTGCTGGAAAAAATGCATTTGCGTCATAATGCAGAACTCACCCATTATGCAATTAAAAACAATTTGGTTTATTAATTATTCATACTCAACCTGTAAAGTTCTACATCTAAGTTAGGCGTGCGGCACAATGCCCATGTGCTACAGAACTTCATCTGGTGTGAATTTTTATTAAGTACCAGATTCACAGAATATCACGAGTACCAGCAACGATTTTAGATTCGTTAAGTCAAGATATAACCTGTTTTCCCCCCTGTATTACATCTTTATCTCTCCAGATTATTAGTTATTATTGTTGTTGATATTCAGTATTAAAATCTAAATTGGCATCTAGAATTTTTTCCTCGCCAAGCCAGTAATGACGGGGTGGAAAGAAGAGTTATGTTGTCAGGTTTTAATGCGCTCTTTATGATATAGACAACTGAAAGTATTTTGCATGACCCTAAAGATTTAAAAATTACTGCCGACATCGTTTACATCGGGACTGCTTATTCGGTATTAGACGGAAATCAAGTTCGAGAGAAAATTGCAATTGAATCAAAATTTTGGAACTTACCCTAAATTTTCTCAGAAGCTTACCGATAATAGATTTAACTGCAGCGCAATTCAAACTGGATTGCAACGCTTAAGCAGGTGGTGTAATTGAAATTTAACTTATTTATTTAGGAGATTTATCATGGCTTCAGTAATCAATACCAATATTGCTTCATTAAACACACAACGTAATTTAAGCGCATCACAAGGTGCACTTAATACCTCATTGCAACGTTTGTCATCAGGCTTGCGTATCAACAGTTCTAAAGATGACGCGGCAGGCTTATCAATTGCTACACGTATGGACTCACAATTACGTGGCATGAATGTAGCGATTCGTAATTCTAACGATGGTATCTCTTTTGCTCAAACTGCTGAAGGCGGCTTAGCAAAACAAACCGATGCGTTGCAACGTATGCGTGAATTAGCAGTGCAGTCTATCAATGGTAGCAACACCGCTGCAGACCGTACCAATCTGGATGCTGAGTTCCAACAACTTACAGCAGAGGTGACACGTATCGGTACAACAACCAATTTTAACGGTAGCTCCGTATTCGGTGCTGCTAAAGATTTCCAAGTAGGCGCCAATAGTGGCGAAACGATTACAGTGGCTGCTGTAACTGCAGGCACTATCACTGGTGATGTTACAACTGCTGCTAATGCTACAACCGCTCTCGGTGCAATTGATACTGCTTTAGACGCCGTTAATACAACACGGGCTACATTAGGCGCAGTACAAAACCGTTTTGAATCTGTGGTAAGCAACTTGCAAGTTTCTGCAGAAAACCAAGCCGCTGCTAAATCCCGCATCATGGATGCTGACTTTGCAGCAGAAACAGCAAACTTGACACGTGGTCAAATCTTGCAACAAGCAGGTACTGCAATGTTAGCGCAGGCTAACTCAATACCTAACGGTGTATTGGCGCTATTAAGAGGCTAATCGCAAGTATATTGATCTAACTTCCACAGGGTTAGCAATAATCCTGTGGACTTTTGCTAAGGAGATCATCATGTTGAATCCATCTTTGGATGCTCTTGGTTCTGTTAATAAACCGGCTGGCTCGCAACATATTGCCGCCAGCCATACTGCATTAGTAAATACAGGATTAAAAGCAGTTGAAAAAGTAGAAGGCAGACAAGCTACACAGGTTGATAAAGATACGCTTGCTGGCGCTGTAAAGAAACTGAATGAGTATGTAGCTCCCGCCTTGCAGACAATAGAGTTTTCACTGGACCACGAGTCTAAACGCATGATTGTTAAGGTGGTGGATACGGCAACACAGAAGGTATTAAGGCAGATTCCTAATGAGGAAGTCATGGCAATGTCCAAGACTTTGGATAAGTTACAAGGTTTAGTGATTAGACAGACAGCCTAACCAATGAATGGAATGTTTTGAAACATAAATTTGCAACTGGTCATTATTAATGAGTAAACACTAAAGGAACATACATATGTCTATTTCTTCCCCAGGAATTGGATCTGGCCTTGACGTAAATTCTATTGTTACCAGTTTAATGAATGTTGAGAAACAACCATTAACCGCTGTAAGCAAACAAAAAACAGATTATCAATCTCAAATATCCGCGTATGGCACGATGAAGAGCGCATTGTCTACTTTTCAGACTGCGGTACAGGCGCTTTCCAGCCCTGCGAAATTTAATGCACAGACCGCAACATCTGGCAATACGTCAGTATTTACAGCGACAGCAAATGGCAATGCCACATTGGGTGACTATGCGGTGACAGTCAGCCAGCTGGCAAAGTCACAGAAACTGGCGATGGATGGTTTTACAAACACTTCAGATGTTGTAGGCACAGGAACGCTGACGATTTCATTTGGAACGTTTACGCCAGAGATAATCACGCCACCCACGCCTAGTTCCTTTACGCCAAACACAGCTAAAACAGATGTGACTATTACGATTGATAGCTCAAATAATACGCTGGCCGGCGTACGTGATGCTATTAATGCTTCTAATTCAAGCATAAGTGCCACTATTGTGAATGATGGCAGCAGCAATCGTCTGGTAATCACATCGAAAGATACAGGCGAAGTGAATAGTCTGAAAATTTCGGTAGCTGATGACGATACTAATCATTTGGATGCTTCAGGATTGTCGAGATTGGCGTATGACCCAACTGCCATCGCAGGTAGTGGGAAAAATATGACGCAAATGCAGGCTGCCAAAAATGCTATTCTGGACATTGACGGGATTACTGTAATTAAGTCCAGCAACACGGTAACAGACGCCATAGAGGGCGTGACGCTGAATTTTCTAACTACGAGTAACAGCAGCAGCGTTAATCTAGGTATCACGACTAATCAAGACAAGATCAAAGAGTCAGTCACCGCATTTGTTGAGGGATACAATAAATTAAATGACACATTACGTAGCCTGACTAAATACGATGAAACCGGCAAGACATCAGGCGTGCTGCTGGGAGACGCTACGGCAAGGTCTGTCATCAATCAGATCAAAACTGTGATGACGAAAACCATTACGAGTAGCGGCACTATTAATTCACTCAGCCAGATTGGTGTATCTTTTCAGCGCGACGGAAAATTGGCGCTGGATGCTAGCAAGCTGGCATCGGCAGTTACGTCAAATTTTAGTGAGATTGCAACTTTATTTGCACCATCCGCTAAAGCAACAGACCCACTAATTACTTTCTCAAACAGCACGAGCAAAACGCAAGCCGGAACCTATGCAGTAGAAGTCAGCCAACTCGGAACAGGTCTCGTGAATGCTGCAGGAACTATCAATGGCATAACAGCAACAGGTGGCGGGACCAACTTGGTTGGCGCCACAGGAGATTCAAGTGAAGGTCTGAGTATTAAAGTAAACGGTGGTGCATTAGGTGCACGTGGTACTGTTACCTTTACTATTGGATATGCTGCGCAGTTGGATAGGATAATTACAAGCCTATTAAGTGAAGACGGGTTGCTGGCGGCCAGAACACAAGGCATGCAAAGTTCGATTACACGTCTGGATAAACAGACGGATGCTATCAATCTGCGGCTGACTGCAATTGAGGCACGTTACCGTGCTCAATTTACCAAGCTCGATACATTGTTATCCAGCATGTCCACAACCAGTAGTTTCCTTACGCAGCAAATTGCAGCACTTAGTGCAAATAGTAAATAAATAAGTAAAGGATAGAATGATGTTTGGATTAAATCAAAGCGGGGTTAATGTATATGCCAAAATCGGCATGGAAACCGGTGTGCTGGCGGCTAGTCCGAATAAGCTGATTGTTATGTTATATGAAGGCGCTATTACGGCATGCCGCAGTGCGATTGTACATATGCAGAATAAAGACATTCAGAACAAAGGTGTCATGCTGTCGAAAGCCATCATGATCATAGAGAGCGGCCTCAGGTTCAGCTTGGACAAAAAGGCGGGCGGTGAGGTGGCGGCAAGTCTGGATAGCCTTTATGCCTATATGAGCTATCGATTGACGATTGCTAATATTCGTAATCAGCCTGAACTGGTAAACGAGGTAATTAAGCTTTTAACTGACTTGAAAGGTGCTTGGGAAGCTATTGAGAAGGATCAGATCAAGTCCTTAGCGATTTCTCAAATACCATCTTCAGCAGATCGTCAAATTGCTGACTACGCCGGAGTTTGATTGATGGAATATCAAGATACATTTGCAATTTATGAAGCTATTGCCGAATTGACAAATCAAATGCTGATTGCAGCTAAACAGGACGATTGGGATAAACTGGCAACGCTGGAAATAAACTGTGCACAGCATATTGAAAAGCTTAAATTTTTCAAGGATGAGTTGCCACTCACAAACGACAGGCGTAAACGCAAGGTAGCTAATATTAAGCGTATTCTTGCAGATGATCGTGAGATACGTGACTTGGTTTCACCCAGAATGGCGAAATTGAGCTCACTGATTAACAGCACACAGACAGGAAAGAAGCTGACACGAGTCTATGGTCAGTAATATATAGGCTAAATGACCCAGCTGCATGATTATGCTCAACAAACCCGACAGCCTAGCTACTAAAGCCAGCATTAACCCTGTATCCAGAATTACACCCGTGCTGACTGTGGATACCATAGGCAGTTACAATCAGGAGCTTGGTGACCGGGCTGCTCAGCTAGTTAAAGGACAAGAGTATATTGCTCGTGTTTTATCAAAAACAGGGGGTACGGCATACAATGTCAAAGTCGAAGGTGGAGACTTAAAAGGCGTTACCCTGAAAATGGATCTTGGCGCTGCCGCACAGAGTGGGCAAGCTTTATTGCTGCGATATATACACGAAAATCCAACACCGACATTTTTACTTTTATCCACACATGGCAAAGATTCTGGAAGTGCCATTGACATTAGTCCAGCCGCACAGATTATTGGGCAATATCTTAAAAAAGCAGATAGCGAGGGCGTGTCAACTCGCTTCGAGGCTATCTCGGTTGTTACACATGCGCCAAATAATGCACAGGTCCTGGCATATGATTTAAAGCACGCCGTGAGTAACAGTGGATTATTTTATGAATCGCACCTCAAAGATATAGTGCAGGGCAATCAATCCTTAATGGCTATCAAGCAGGAACCACAGAACCAAGCCAACTCACCGCTTGCAGCGCTAATGTCACAGCAATTAGCTATACTTGAAAATCAGCGTATGTCGTGGCATGGCGAGGTATGGTCTGGTCAAAGGATGGATTGGGATGTTTATTTGCAGCAAAAAGAGACAGATAGTGGTCAACAATCTTCCTTCGATAATAAAGCCGGCGAAGATAGACCGATTGCGAGTGAGATGACGCTGCATTTGCCGCATCTCGGCAAAGTGTCAGCCAGACTCAGCATCATAAACGGGCGGTTACGGGTTGGCATACTGGCCGAGCAAACACAAACACTGGATATACTTAAAAGCCAAAGACAAAATCTGGCGAAGTCGATTGAAAAAATTGGCCCACAACTGGAGGCTTTGACTATCACGCATCATGAATAATAGTCACGACAAAAAACTTGGTGCAGTCGCCACTTATAAGCCCAATGCGAATCAGCAAGCCATTGCATTGGCTTATGAATCGAGTGATTATGCGCCAAGAGTTGTGGCTAAAGGCCGTGGCCTAATTGCCGAGCAGATTATTGCAAAAGCCAAAGAAAACGGCGTATTTGTGCATGAATCCAAAGATCTGGTTGCACTATTGATGCAGGTGGACTTAGATGACCATATTCCACCAGAGCTTTATCTAGCAATAGCCGAGATTCTGGCCTGGTTGTATCGGCTAGAAGCAGGAGCAGCCGATATAGGAGAAGCTCTTTTTTAATCCCAAGTTTTGTATCGTCAAATACGCCATTTGTAGCAATAACCATATTGCGAAAGATGCGGCTCTCTGTAAATGGGCCTTAACTCAAAAAAACATTTAGCAATGATTAAAAACCGTGGTTTGCCACCTATTGTTCCTATAGGGGTATACCCTTATAGACTGGGATAGTGGGGGGGTAAGCTAGCCTTAAGTTGATGTATTTGGCAAGTCCATAACATTCAAGTTCCTTGTGGTTAAGAGTGCTGGCTATACAAATGTGAACAGGCTCCGCGAAGGTTGCAAAAGGTAAGGATCATGTTATGCAGTATCGCTAATAATTTCAATGGGTTGCAATTACCGTTTCTTTAATTTATATGGAGAGTACAGATATGAAACTATTTAAATATATATCTATGATTATTATTGCTGTTATGTTTGCCACGCTACTGGGTTGCGCCTCAACGCCCAAGCAATCTGGTACAGGAGAATACATTGATGATACCGTTATTACGACAAAGGTAAAAGCGGCAGTACTCGATGAACCTTCATTGAAATCTGCTGAAATAAACGTTGAAACCTTCAAGGGTGTCGTTCAGTTGAGTGGCTTCGTCAGTTCAGAAGCCGATATTAATAAGGCAGTAGAAGTAGCGCGTAGCGTCGAGGGTGTAACTTCCGTCAAGAATGACATGCGACTTAAGTAAAGATCAGTACTAAAACTGCTTGTCATGTTTGGGAGAAGAAAATGCTTGAAACTATTGCAATTATATTGATTGTCCTTTGGGTGCTTGGTTTGGTTTCAGCGTATACCATGGGTGGTCTTATTCACATTCTGCTGGTCATCGCGATTGTGGTGATTTTGGTGCGTGTAATTCAGGGTCGGCGGCTGTAACGACGCTTGATTTTTTATGAAGTGAGGTGGCTTGGTAAAGCGGTTCGTTTGTTCACTGTTTCTGTATTACTAGGTTACCCTTTCCCAATACCAAGCATATCTCTACCGGAGAAAATAAAATGAACGCAGTCAAATTGTTAGCAATCGTACTAATCGTGGCTGGAGGCTTGGGATTGGCGTATGGCAGTTTCACTTACACCAAGGAAACACATCAGGCCAAACTGGGGCCGATAGAATTGTCGGTTAAAAACATGGAGACGGTAAACATCCCTGTCTGGGCAGGTGTGGGAGCGATAGTGGCTGGGGTAGTGCTGCTTTTTGTCCGCAAGTAGCGTTAAATAGGGGGACAGACCACGGTTTTTTGTATCCATTTGGCTTTAATGTAAAAGTCGATGCTCTGTGAGGTAATATCAATGAGTCTTCCAGGGTATTAACTTATAGCTAAACTTGCATGTTCATAATGTCGTGATACGCGGACACCAGCTTGTTGCGCACTTGTATCGTTGCCTGAAATGAAATGTTGGCTTTTTGTCCGGCTATCATCACGTCGGAAAGGCTGACGCTGTCATCGCCCATGGCGAAATTTTTACCCAGTTTTTCGGCGTTAACTTGTACTTGGTTTACCTGGTCTAGTGACGCTTTCAGTGCATCTGAAAAATTAACCTTTGATGAACCTTGCGCGTTTTGCAAACCTACAGAAGAGCCCAATCCACCTATGGCCTCGTTCTGCGGGCGCTGTGCAGCTGCCTTTAGCTGGGCCAGCATGGATTCTATCCTGCTTGAGTCAATTCCACCTGCTTTCATGGCTTACCTCCATTTCATTTCAAAAATACACACAAAGCAATTTTATTCAATTAAGTGCTAATCCGAACAAAATTCCGTTAATGACTAATTTAACACTTCAAGACCAGCATGAGCGCAGAAATAGGCCGATGAAAATTGCTCTATTCTTAAATTTGAAAATCCAATCAATCAGCATAATGGTATCTAATCGGTCAGGCAGGTAATTGCAATAAATATAGTTGGTTAAATACGAGCCTGAATCAGAAGTGTTTGGTATGTGCAAATGAAGGAATTGTGATGGCAGCAACAAATGATGCAGTTTTAACTGGTGGAGGTACGATGGGATCTGTCTCTCAAATAGGTAACAAATTGCTCTTATTGGCAGGCGTGGCTGCAGTGATAGCCGTGATGGCGGTGTTTTGGCTATGGAGCCAGCAGCCGGATTATCGTGTTTTATTCTCAAATTACTCCGATAAAGATGGCGGCGCTATTGTGGCCGCGTTAGAGAAGATGAATGTGCCTTATAAATTTTCCGACAGCGGCACAGCTATTCTTGTGCCAGCCGCTCAGGTGCATCAGGCACGTCTTAAATTGGCTGCAGATGGCTTACCAAAAGGCGGCAATATCGGTTTTGAGATTTTAGAAAATCAAAAATTCGGTGTTTCGCAATTTGTAGAGCAGGTCAATTTTCAACGTGCGCTGGAAGGTGAGCTGGAGCGCAGCATCCAATCAATTGGCGCAGTCGAAGTCGCAAGAATTCATCTTGCTATTCCTAAAGCATCAGTATTTGTTAGAGATCAGCAAAAACCTACGGCCTCTGTGTTGTTGAATCTTCGTGCTGGTCGCAGCTTGGATGCACAGCAAGTGGGTGCAGTGGTGCACTTGGTAGCCAGTAGTGTGCCTGATTTGCCCGCCGCCAATGTAACGGTGGTGGATCAGAATGGGAACTTGCTTTCAGATACTTCCAAAAAAATGGGAGCTAACAACCTGGATCCGACTCAGCTGAAATATGTCGATGACATTCAGCAAAGCATTGCTAAACGTGTTGAGTCTATCATTACGCCTATTGTAGGTGCTAAAAATGTACGCGCTGAGGCAAGTGCAGAAATCGATTTTTCTAGCCTTGAGCAGGCAGCAGAGACTTATAAACCTAATCAGAAACCGGAAGATGTAGTTGTACGGAGCATGCAAAGCAACGAGTCAATTACAAGTAACGGCAGTGCTGCGACTGGCGTGCCAGGAGCGCTGTCGAACCAGCCGCCAGCAAATGCTACTGCGCCAATCACAGCTCCTGCCGTAGCAGAAGCAGGCGCGGGGACGGTTGCTGCTGCGATGCCGGTAGATAGCCAGAAGAACATGACTACGAATTACGAGGTAGACAAGACCGTGCGCTATGTGCAGCAGGCTATGGGCGGCATCAAGCGCCTGAATGTTGCTGTGGTAGTTAACAATATGCCGGTAGTGGATAAAACAGGCAAAGTGACATATCGCCCATTGACGGCTGCAGAGAAGCAACAGATCAATGATTTGGCAATGCAGGCAATGGGGTTCAATAAGGAGCGTGGAGACTCACTGACTGTGGTGAATAGCTCATTTGCTGGTGAGCCTGTAGAGATTGCTCCTGAAGTGCCTTTATGGAAAAACCCTGAAACGATCGAGTATGCCAAAGACGCCTTGCGTTTTATTGTTGGGATTGTTGTGTTGTTTATGATTTATTCACGTGCTTTGAAGCCCATTCTAAATAAATTAATGACGGCATCACCAAAATTGCTGAACTCGCCAGTTAGTGAAGATTCTGTTGTAAGCCTTAGCGGTGAGCAGGGCAGATTAGCTGCACCGGGCTTTGATCAGAATTTAGTAGTAGCAAAACAAATGGCAAAAGATAATCCACGTATGGTTGCGAGTGTGGTCGCCAACTGGACGAATGGGAATGGGTCATAAAAATGAGCGATGATGGCGTGATGAGAAGTGCAGTTTTGATGTTGGCTCTCGGAGAAGATGAAGCCGCAGAGGTGATGAAATTCCTCAGCCCCAAAGAGGTACAGAAACTTGGCGCTGCTATGGCAACGATGAAATCCGTAGGTCGTGATCAAGTGGAAAACGTTGTGACAGAATTTCTGACAGAAGCTGAACAGAGTAGTAATTTTGGCCTGGATTCTGATGAGTATATCCGCTCGGTATTGAATAAAGCGCTTGGCGAAGATAAGGCTTCCGGTTTGCTTAACCGTATTTTGCAGTCGCGTGACTCAAGCGGTATCGACAGTTTGAAATGGATGGATCCCTATACTGTTGCTGAATTTATCCAAAATGAACACCCGCAGATTATTGCGACAATTTTAGTGCATCTAGAGCCCGACCAAGCATCTGCTGTCATTGGCCATTTTACTGACCGGTTACGTCAGGACGTGATGCTACGTATTGCGACACTGGATGGCGTTAAACCTATAGCCTTGCGAGAGCTTAATGATGTGATGACTAAGCTGTTAACAGGTAACGAAAACATCAAAAAGCAAACAATGGGTGGCATCAAGGTGGCAGCAGAGATCATGAACTTTATGAGCGGTGATAACGAAGCCAGTGTTATGGAAGGACTGAAAAGTTACGATGACGAAATGGCTCAGAAAATTATGGACCAGATGTTTGTGTTCGACAACATTATGGATATTGACGATAAAGGAATCCAGGTCATTCTGAAAGAAGTGCAATCAGAAACACTTATTGTTGCACTTAAAGGTACAACCGATGAAATGCGCGAGAAGATATTCAAAAATATGTCATCCCGTGCTGCAGAAATGATGAAGGAAGATTTGGAAGCTAAAGGACCAGTCAAGATTTCGGAAGTGGAAGCACAACAGAAACAAATCCTGCAAATCGTTCGCAGATTGGCAGATGAAGGCCAAATCATGCTGGCCGGTAAAGGTGATGATGATCAATATGTATAAAGGTGCTTAATATGTCTAATTTAGCGACTCCCAAAGAACAGCAAACGGCTTATGAAAGATGGCAGATGTCATCGTTTACTGAAGGCAATAGCAGTATTGCTAGCGGCAAACCTAAGAAGAAGGAGAGCATTGCTGCTAATGCCGAATCTGTATCGCAGATTTTTGATGGCGTTCGCAAAGAGGCTTATGCTAAAGGAATGCAGGAAGGATTTGCAGTAGGCATGGCTAAATCCAGAGAAGCTGCCTATGAGGATAAGCAGAATTTCCTCAAACTTATGACAGCGTTTAGCCATGCGCTTGAGAAGTCGGATGAGCAGATTGCAGATGATGTATTGTCATTGGCTCTTGATATAGCAAAATCCATGTTGAAGGTTAAACTGGAAGTAGATCCTTCCATGATTTTGCCAGTGGTCATGGATGCCATTCATTATCTTCCCTATGTACAGAAGCCCGCCAGAATTCTAGTCCATCATGAAGACGCACAGATTTTGCGCGAGTATTTAGCGGATGAAATATCCAGCCAGCATTGGCAGATACAGGAGGACAATAGTGTCGAGCGTGGCGGTTGTCTGGTCGAAACAGGCGCTAATCAGATTGATGCTACCAATGGAGTACGCTGGAAAAGAATCAGCGAAGCATTGGCACAGAATAATAATTGGCTATTGCCATGACTGAACAGAATTTACATCAACTGCGTTGGCATGATCACGTGCGTGATTGCAAGGAAATTTTACGCATTGTCGAGCCTGTAGAAATTGCAGGACGCATCACAAAATTGACGGGACTGGTAATGGAGGCGGTCGGCATTAAGCTTCCTATAGGCAGTGCCTGCTATGTACCCTTGACCGAGGGTAGCCGGGTAGAAGCTGAAGTGGTCGGATTTGATGGTGAGAGTTTGTTATTAATGCCGCAAAGCAGTGTCGATGGTGTGGTTCCAGGTGCCAAGGTGTTCGCATTAGAAGTAGCCAAAGCATTGCCTAAACCACGCTTCGGTCAGCCGCCCCGTAGAAGGGTCACCGATATCGCACGCCATTTGCCAGTAGGTAATGAACTGTTGGGACGGGTGGTTGATGGTGCCGGTAATCCGCTAGATGATTTGGGCAAGATTGAAACTTCGCAAAGCGCCCCATTGAATGCCCGCCCTATGAATCCATTGATGCGTGCACCTATTGAAGAGGTATTAGATGTAGGCGTACGAGCAATTAACAGCATGTTGACTGTTGGCCGAGGCCAACGGATGGGACTGTTTGCAGGTTCCGGTGTGGGTAAAAGCGTGCTGCTTGGCATGATGGCACGGTACACCACAGCCGATGTGATTGTGGTCGGGTTAATTGGTGAGCGCGGACGAGAAGTCAAGGAGTTCATCGAACAAATCCTTGGCCCAGAAGGGCTGGCGCGCTCGGTTGTAGTCGCTGCGCCGGCTGACGCGCCTGCATTGATGCGTTTGCAAGGCGCCAACTATGCCACAACCATTGCAGAAAACTTCCGCAATCAGGGTAAAAATGTGCTGCTGATTATGGATTCATTAACGCGTTTTGCGATGGCACAACGCGAGATTGCATTGGCGATTGGTGAGCCGCCTGCTACTAAGGGGTATCCGCCATCAGTATTTGCAAAATTGCCTGCATTAGTGGAGCGCGTAGGAAATGGCAAGCCAGGCGAGGGCTCAATTACCGCTTTCTATACTGTGCTTACAGAAGGGGATGACCAGCAGGATCCTATTGCTGACGCGGCACGGGCCATTCTAGATGGACATATTGTATTAAACCGTGGTCTGGCCGAGAGTGGTCATTATCCCGCGATTGATATTGAGCAATCTATCAGCCGTGCTATGCACAATATCACCAGCGCTGAGCACCAGAAACTGGCGCGCAGACTTAAGCAGCTTAACTCACGCTATATGCGGAGTGTAGATCTGATTAATGTTGGAGCCTATGAAGCGGGTAGTGATGCTGTGCTTGATATTGCAATTGCTAAACATGAAAGTATTAACGAATTTTTGCAACAAGACATTTCTGAACGTGCAGGGCTTGATGAAAGTATCCACAATTTAGCGCATGTGCTTGATGAGTCGGCATTAAACTAGATATGGCCTCAAACAGTAAAAAATTAAATAGATAGAAGCGATATGGCAGTAAATTCAACTGGAGTATTGAAGACTTTAAAGCATCTGGCCGCCAAGGAGGTAGATTTGGCAGCGGAGGCTTTAGCGAAGGCTATGAAAACAGCAGAAGAAGCACAGAATAAGCAGCGTATGTTGCGTGAATATCGGCAGGACTATCTTAAAAGTCTCAATAGCCTTGTGGAAACAGGAGTGAGTGCGGAAACATATCGGAATTTCCAGAATTTTTTAAGCAAGCTGGATCAGGCTGTTATTGGTCAGCAGGAAGTGGTTGAATTTACAAAGCAACAAGTGATGGTACAGCGCGGGCTTTTGCAAGAAAGCCAACGTAAGAAACTTTCGTATGAAGTACTTTCAAAGCGCTCAGAGCAGCGAGAATTTAAAGTTGAGCAAAAAAGGGATCAGAAAATGATGGATGAATTTGCTTTGCGCACCACCCGGACCAAGCATTTATAAAATGGTCGATTAGTAAGATGTGTGGCGGGAAACATTTTGAAGTAAGTGGCAGTTAATTATTGGAGTTAGGAAATATGCAGAATTTGACATTACAAATGGCACCAACAACCACGTTGAAAAAGACGATGGATGTGGCAAACAACAATGCAAGTGCAGACAGTGCGGGGACGCAGACGCCAAACGTATCGTTTCAGACTTTGCTGAAGAAACAAGTAAAAAACCAGATTCCCTCTGGCGGGCAGGAATTGGCTCAACATAAACAGCCGCAAAAAATTTCAAACGTGCGTAATAGAGATGAAAGTGAACAAAAGGCCCCGGTTGTGGCTGATTACACCGAGTTTATAGTGGCTGCCAATGATAAAAAAAACATTGATAGAAGCATGAGCGAATATGTTGAGTTGGCAAGAAATCCCAAGGATATGGCCGCATTGCAAACGTCGGGTACTCCTAAAGAACGCAGCGTAGCTGAGGATGCTGACGAAAAGGAAATGTTAAATGAGGCAACAAACGTTTCTGTAACAGCTCCTGTAGCGCCTATACTGGCACCAATTGTTTTAACTCCTGTAAGCATGGCCAATGTGCCTGAGAATTCAGTTTCTCCTGTTACCAATACATCCCCACAAATAATCCTTACACCAGAAAATGCAAAGCAAAAACAGGATGAGGTTCAAGACTTGCCTGTTGCCAAAGTGGCGACGGAGCAATTTCAATTACCGGATGCGATGCAACCGATAACTAAGCGAACTGTGAATAGTGAGCCCGCGGCTGCAAAATTGGTACCGGATAGCCTTAACGAAAAAATTAATGATCTGGCAATAAAAAATATGGCAACACCTCTGCCTCAGCATACATTAGCGCAGATAAATACAAGTTTGCCTATGCAACAAGCAGCTAATGCCAATAGCATTAATTTTTATCCTGGAAAGGCTGGTTGGGATCAGGCAATTAGTCAAAAAGTGGTGTGGATGGTAGGGGCAGGAGAGCAGACAGCTACCTTGACGCTGAATCCACCAGATCTAGGTCCACTGCAAGTAGTGATTAATGTAAATAATGATAAGGCAGATACGACATTTATTTCGGATAATGCGGAGGTCAGGCAGGCTTTGCAAGATGGCATATCTAATTTGCGTGAAAAAATGGGAGAATCAGGCATTCAGCTTGGTCAAGCCAACATAAGCTCTGGAGGACAAGCACAGCAGGAATTCCATCAGGCTATGCAAAATAGAGCTGCTTCCACACGATCGGACAACAGCGTCATAATTTCACAAGAGGACAAAACTGGCAGCACAACTACTTTAGTTCGCACAGCTAACGGCTTAGTAGATACCTTTGCCTAACCATTTAATTTTTATAGCTATTTTATGGTGTCAATTTAATTTCTGCATACATCATATTGCCATAGATCGGGAAACCTTAATTTAACGCCTTTTTCCCCTTCTTATTCATGCTTGTTAATAGACTGTTTCTTTTCATAATAGAGTCATCAGTAACGCCGATGTTTGTTCAATGAGCAACTAGGCACAGCCAATATGGAAAGGCATAAATATGGCACAAGATCCAAAATCTGAAGAGGCAGCAGTTGCAGTACCAGAGAAATCTTCCAAAAAAAAATTAATCCTTATTATTGGTGCGGCGATATTGCTTCTGGGCGGCGGCGGTGGAGCAGCTTGGTATTTCATGCATCAGAAGCCTGATCACAAAAAGGAGGTCAAGCATGAAGAACCTGTAAAAGCGCCTGTTTTCGTTACCTTAGAAACCTTTACTGTGAATCTTCAACCTGATCCCGATGAAAAGTTTTTGCAATTGGATTTATCAATGCAGGTTGCAAACCCGGAAGCGGCAGAACTTTTAAAAACGCAGATGCCGGCTGTACGCAATCGCTTGCTGATGTTATTAACCAGCAAGAGGGCGACTGATATTTCCAGCATGGAAGGCAAGCAGCAATTAAGTGATGAGATTATCGCTGAGGTGAAAAAACCTTTTTCTGCCGGAGCTAAACCACAAGAGATTTTAGGTGTTTTCTTTACATCATTTGTAATCCAATAATCAGAACATTTTTTAGTCATGGCTGATAAATTCTTATCTCAAGACGAAGTTGATGCCTTATTGAAAGGTGTCGACGACGATACTGATGCTGCTGCATCCACTGCCGTTAACGATGGTGTGCGTGACTATGATATGGCAACGCAAGAGCGCATTGTACGCGGGCGCATGCCAACACTTGAAATTATCAACGAGCGATTTGCTCGTTTAGTGCGTATTGAGCTATTTAATTTTTTACGGCGCGCGGTTGAGGTATCTGTCGGACCCGTGCGCATTATCAAATACAGCGATTTTATTCGTAACCTGGTGGTTCCTACCAATTTAAACCTGATACAAATGAAGCCACTGCGCGGAAATGCGCTGATAGTGTTTGATCCTACGTTGGTGTTTCTTGTGGTGGATAACATGTTTGGCGGAGATGGCCGTTTTCATACTCGCATTGAGGGACGTGATTTTACGCAGACAGAGCAAAGGATTATTCATCGTATTCTCAATATTGTGTTTGAAACTTATTCAAAATCATGGGAACCGGTATATCCGGTGCAATTTGAGTATGTCCGTTCCGAGATGAATACCCAGTTTGCCAATATCGCCACCCCAAATGAAGTAGTGGTGGCAGTTACATTTAATGTTGAACTCGGTCCGGCAAGTGGAGAGTTACATTTTTGTTTTCCTTACTCGATGATAGAGCCTATACGAGACATACTAAGCTCTTCATTACAAGGCGAAGTTTTGGGGGCAGATAAACGTTGGATAAAGCTGATGACCCAACAGGTACAGGCGGCAGAGATCGAGATTGTCGCGGACTTGGCGAAGACAAAAATGCAGCTAGGTGAAATACTTAACATGAAAGTGGGTGATGTCATTCCACTTAATATTGCTGAAGAGATTGAAGGGCAAGTGGATGGCATACCTGTGATGCTATGCAAATATGGATTGTTTAATGGTCAATATGCATTGCGCGTAGAGAAGCTTTTAAGATCTAACTCAACTGAATATATTAAAGGAGAACCTTATGGCGACTGATGCTATAGAAGAGCCTGTCAACGAGGTAGTCGAAGAGGATGATTGGGGTGCGGCAATGGCTGAGCAGTCAGCAGCAGAGTCATCTGTTTTACAAACCAGTAATGTTGAGCAAGCTCAAGTTTTTAGTGAGTTCACGCCCAAAAACAAGCTGAATGAAACTCAAAACGATATTGATTTTATTCTGGACATTCCAGTACAGCTTACAGTGGAACTGGGACGCACCAAAATCGCCATTAAGAATTTACTGCAATTGGCGCAAGGTTCGGTTGTTGAACTGGATGGTTTGGCTGGCGAGCCAATGGATGTTCTGGTAAATGGATGCCTGATTGCACAAGGCGAAGTAGTTGTAGTAAATGACAAATTCGGAATCCGTTTGACAGATATTATTACACCTGCAGAACGAATTCGTAAAATTAACAAGTAAGTTAATTAGAAAAATCATCCATGAAAATGCTTTTAAATTTAATGTCTTTGAGTTTTTTAATCATCCCTTATGGCGCACAGGCTGCTGATGCTGTGGTTGCATCGCCATCGGGCGGCGTATTCAAAATGCTGTTGGGCCTAGTCATAGTCCTGGCTGTAATGGCGCTGATCACTTGGGTGTTGAAACGTATGATGCCAGGTATCGGCGGCAGCAAGCAATCAGTCGTGCACGTTGTAGGCGGCGTTAGTGTTGGTTCACGAGAACGTGTCGTAGTGCTAGAGGTTGCAGGACGCTGGATTGTGGTGGGTGTTGCGTCCGGTCAAGTCAACGGCCTTGCCAATCTGGATGCAGGTTCCATGCAACTTTCAGAGAATCTAGTAGGAGCCCGTATAGATGCAAATAGTCCGCTTAATACTGGTATGAGTAATTTTACGCAATCATTGGCACCAACATTTGCACAATGGCTTAAAAAGTCGACAATCAAGTTTACGGAACCAAAATTTTCAGAGAAAAAAGATGCAACTTAACAAGTTAAAAATCTTATGTATGTTGCTATTGGCTGCAATATATATGTTACCGGCAGCTGCATTTGCAGAGAGTGGTATGCCGTTAGTGAATGCTATGCCAGCTGCAGGCGGGGGGCAGAATTACACTTTGAGCTTGCAGACATTAATTCTCTTAACATCTTTGACATTTTTACCTGCAGCCGTACTTATGATGACAGGGTTTACCCGCATTATTATCGTATTGTCGCTGTTGCGCCAGGCGTTAGGTACGCAGTCTGCGCCACCTAATCAAGTAATGATAGGTTTGGCTTTGTTCCTCACTTTTTTTGTGATGAGTCCAGTAATAGACAAGATCTACACCGATGCCTATCAACCGCTGTCGGAGAATAGAATCACAATGCAGGAGGCGCTGGATAAAGGTGCTGAGCCACTCAAGGCTTTTATGATGAAACAAACGCGCGAAGGTGATTTGGCACTGTTTGTAAAAATGGCACAGATTGAAAAAATTGAAACGCCAGAGCAAGTGCCACTGCGGGTTTTGGTTCCCGCGTTTATGACCAGTGAATTAAAAACGGCTTTCCAGATCGGTTTTGCAATATTTATTCCGTTTTTAATTATCGATATGGTGGTTGCCAGTGTGCTAATGGCGATGGGGATGATGATGGTATCACCCTCGATTGTGTCACTTCCCTTTAAATTGATGTTGTTTGTGCTGGTGGACGGCTGGCAATTGCTGCTTGGCTCGCTGGTGCAAAGCTTTTATTAGCCAGTTTTTGTAGAGGATAACTAAATGACCCCAGAAAGCGTAATGACTCTTGGCAGAGATGCAATGGAAATTACTTTGCTTGTTGCAGCCCCTGTTCTGTTAGTGATTCTTGCAATCGGTCTGGTGGTTAGTATCTTTCAGGCAGCAACCCAGATTAACGAAGCTACGCTGTCATTTATCCCTAAACTGGTGGGTGTGTTTGTGACACTGGTTTTTGCAGGTCAATGGATGCTTACGACCATGGTGGATTATATGCATTTGGTATTTACCAGCATACCGGCCATGGCCAGCTAATGCCTTAAAAATAAGCAAATATCAAAAAATGGTCTCAATTAGCAGCGAGCTCCTTCAGACTTGGGTTGTCAGTTTACTCTGGCCTTTGACCAGGGTGCTGGGCGTGATTGCTACTGCACCAATATTTAGCCATAACGCCATTCCTGGCCGCATCAAATTAGGTATAGGTATTGTATTCACATTGATCATCATGCCGACATTGCCTCCGTTACCACAGTTTGAAATATTTTCATTTGAAGGATTGCTGGTTTTAATACAACAACTGGTTATAGGCTTGGCGATAGGGTTTAGCATGCGTCTGGTAGTAGCTGCAGTCGATTTGGCAGGACAACTCATTGGCATGTCGATGGGCCTTGGTTTTGCTACTTTCTATGATCATCAGTCACAGGGTCAGAGTGCTGCTATCAATCAATTTTTGATCTTACTTACATTGTTGATTTTTTTAAGTTTGGATGGACATTTGATGATTGTAACGGCCATGGCGAATAGTTTCATCACCATGCCGATCGCAGTTGGCGGAGGCGGAATAAACCCTATGAAGGTTGCTTTGTGGGGTGAAACGATTTTTAGTGCAGGTTTGCTGCTAGCTTTGCCTGTGGTTGTAGCACTGCTTATTACAAATATGGCACTAGGCATCCTTACTAGGACTGCGCCACAGCTGAATCTTTTTGGTATCGGTTTTCCAGTTACACTAAGTGTAGGGTTTGTAGTCCTGGCGCTGGCTTTGCCAAGCATGTTAAAGCCGATTGAAAGTATTATTGAACAAGGTTTAAGTAATATGCATCAAATAGCGGTGTCTGAAACATCATCGATAACCCCTAGCCAATCTATAAAATAATAAGACAGGATTTATATAAATTGAAATAGAGATAGTTTGGTTGTTTCAACGAAAGATTTTTGTGCCGCTTCCATGATGGTTTGTTGTTTTGCAAGGTCAGATAGGGCGCTTGCATAGTCAAGATCCTGAAGCTCGGAAAGGGCTTTGCTATATTGTAGATCACGGTCTGAACCAGTGGTATCCAGCGCATCAAGTTCATTCAGTTTAGAGCCGATATCAGCACGCACATTGAGTATATTATCTACCGAGCCTTGAAGATTGGTAATGGCTGTTGCTAAGCCGCCGTTGAAAGCTGCTTGTGTGGCAGCATTTGTGATTGGTGTATTCAGCAATGTAACCAGATTACTTAAAGTAGCAAATACATCATTACCTCCAGCTTGAAAAACGTTATCTCCAGTGGCGTTTGCTGCCATTAGACGTTGGGCGTCTACTTGTATCAATTGCTGGTTACTATCTCCAACATAGCTTGCACCTGTGGCATTGGCTACAAATGGCTTAGTATCTGTTTTAAAGCCTGCGTAGATAAAGTCTCCAGATGCATCTTGTGTATTTGCGAGATTAATCAACGATTCAAGCGTGCCACTAAGTTCTGCAGCAATAAATCCTCTATCTAAATCAGAATAAGCACCATTGCCAGCACCTACCAGTGTGGATTGTGTGGATACAAGAAGGCTGGTAATACTGGTCAGGCTTGATTCAAGCGTGTTGAGTTTGATTTGAGCAGTTTTCCTGCCATCAGCAAAAGACGAATTGACTTCCTGTGTGTGTGAAATTTCTAAAGCACGTACTGAGGCAATAGGATCATCCGAAGGTAATGAAATGCGCCTGCCGGTAGAAATCTGCTGTTGAAGTTTGCTTTGATCTGTTTGCAGGGAGGTGATTTTAGAGATTCCGCTTTGG
>Ga0209254_10000387_pt1 | contig 34899 bp, 27 predicted proteins | sample FrelakmetDIP11DI_FD_187148 | JGI IMG/M metagenome (GOLD analysis project Ga0209254, IMG submission 187148) | Freshwater lake sediment microbial communities from the University of Notre Dame, USA, for methane emissions studies - DIP11 DI (SPAdes)... | ecosystem: Environmental > Aquatic >... | reverse complement strand
CCCGCTGTAAAAGAGGCTGTTCGCAAAGGGCTCTTGCTAATTTTCTCTCTTGATCCCGAGTCATTATTGGTATATACAGGCGGCATGGAACGACTGGGCGTGCGAGGGGATGAACTTTGCAGTTCAATTACAGTCACAGAGGCACGTGTCGGGAACGACGCCTACTACTCATCTCCACCCTTATGAGTAGAATTCTCTCCCGGTTTCCCCAAGCCGGGAGCTTTGCTCCGAAGCGGTTCCCCCCTTTGCGCTTCGGAGCTTTTTTGTGTCCGGGGCCAAGCGGACAAACCGAGCAGGTGATCAAGGGCGCGGTGGGCTTCCTCCACCCCGACCCGTCCGTATGACGAGAACAGCTGCAGCGTCGCAGAGCCGTAACCGGACTCCTGCAGGATCGTCCGGGTTCGCAGCAGAGCGGTATTCGATGCTCCCCTTCCGAGCTTGTCCGCCTTGGTGAGCAGAAGGTGCATCGGAAGATCGAGCCCCCGGCACCATTCCATCATCAGAATGTCAAAAGGCGTGAGTGGATGCCGGATGTCCATAACCAAGAAAATGCCGCTCAGAGAGCGTCGATGCGTCACGTACTGATCGACGAGCCGATGCCAGGCAGCCCGGCGATCCGCCGCCACCTTCGCGTAGCCGAAACCCGGCAAGTCGACGAGACGGCGCGTCGGATCGACAGCGAAGAAATTGATCAGCTGCGTTCGGCCCGGGGTCTTGCTGGTTCTCGCCAACCCCTTCTGCCCGACAATGGCATTGATTGCGCTGGACTTTCCCGCGTTCGAACGTCCGGCGAAAGCGACTTCCGCCCCATCGTCTTGCGGTGCATCCTTCATGGCGGCCGCGCTCACCAGGAAACGGCAACTTTGATAAAGAGGGTTGGTCACGCGGACACAGAGTTCCTGCTTGTAGTGCTGTAGTTTACCCATATTCTCGCGACCCATCGTAAAATTCCTTCTGCTGGTTCCGCATACCGTCCTTGTATCGGCGGTACACTTTCACCCATGATTAGACGAGGCCATCGATGAAACACGCTCTCTCGATTTGGTTGTGCCTGACAGCGGCTCTCGGAACGTCGCACGCTCTTGCGGCGGGCGATTCATCTGCCGGAAAGCAAAAAGCCGAAACCTGCGCCGGCTGCCACGGCCAGGATGGCAACAGCAGTGTGCCCGTATTTCCCAAGCTGGCGGGGCAAAAGGCGAGTTATATTGCCAAACAGCTCTACGACTTTAAGACGGAAAGGCGGCCGGAACCGACCATGACTGCGCTGGCGGAACCGATGAACGACGCCGACATCGCCGATCTCAGCGCCTACTTCGCGGCGCAGAAAGTGAAAGTCGAAAAGGGCAAGGAAAACGAAGCAGGCAAGAATCTGTTTCACGCAGGCAACCCGGCAACGGGGCTTCCGGCCTGTACCGGGTGTCACGGGCCAGAAGGCAAGGGCAATGAACCGGCTGCGTTTCCCGTGTTGCACGGCCAGCATGCCCCCTACCTCACTAAAACGCTGCACGATTTCAGAGGGAAGTCGCGTTACAACGACCGCAATGAAGTCATGCGCTCGATCGCAGCGAAATTGAGCGATGAGGAGATCAACGCCGTCGCGGAATACCTCGCCGGACTCGAATGATGGCCTCCCCCCAGGTGCCGTAGTGCCTTAGCTGCGACGCTTGGCTCGCGTCATCAAGTCGCGCAGGTCTGCCTGCTTGCTGCACAGTTCGAATTCACTCAATGAAATAGGAAACTATGAAAACATGCTTGCTCAAGCCGCTGGGGAATCTCGTCATCGCGCTGCTGTTGATGATGCCAGTGATTGCCCAGCCCCTTGCCGATTCGGGCCTGCAAGAGGGAAAAGACTACGAGATGGTCCGTCCGCCGCAACCGACTGCCGATCCTTCGAAGATCGAGGTGATCGCGTTTTTCTGGTATGGCTGTCCACACTGTTACCATCTCGAGCCTGACCTCAACGCGTGGCTGAAGAAAAAGCCGGCCAATGTCGAGTTCATCCGCGAGCCGGCCGTTTTCGACCCACAATCACCATGGGCCGCTCACGCCAAGGCGTTCTACACCGCACAAGTGCTTGGCATAATCGACAAGGTTCACACGGATTTCTACGAGGCGATACAGAATCAGAAGCGCAAGTTGCAGTCCGAGGAGGACCTTGCTGAATTCTTCAAGGAGCACGGTGTCTCGGAGGATGAATTCCGAAAAGCCTACAAGTCGTTCGCCGTGGACACAAAGATGCGCCAGGCGGCGGTGCTTGCCCCTCGTTACGGCATCAAGGGAACTCCGGCTCTTGTGATCAACGGCAAGTATCGAACAAGTGCCTCGATGACGAAATCCTTTCCGCGCCTGATCGAAGTCATCAACGCGCTCGTCGAGTTGGAGAGCGGATCGCAGGCGACACCGAAGGCCCAGAAGAAATAGCCATCCGAGCAGTGATGCTGCCGACGCGTTCTGAGTACAATCGAATGCGGACTCTTGAAGGGTGGGTTAAGATCTCCCCGTGTTATTCACCCGACCAGAGCGCAATTCTTGAGAGCGACTTGGCATGAGCGGCCCTCGCCCCATGTTCGATCCAACCGTTCCCATGAGCGTTGCGAGCAATGCGCCCCCGGCGGCGAAACCGGGACCTTCAGACAAACGAGCAAGCCCGCAGGCTTCGCTGCATCCTCGTGTGGTGCAGGTCGCCAGCTTCAATATCCAGACCGGCATCAGCACCTCGAGCTACCGCGACTATATCACCGGAAGCTGGCGGCACATCTGGCCTTCGAACAAACGACTACCCAATCTGAACCGGATCGCTCACCTCTTGAGGCCTTTTGACATTGTCGGCTTGCAGGAGGTCGACGCCGGAAGCTCGCGCAGTCACAACATCGTGCAGACCCAGTACCTGGCGGAACATGGCGGCTTCGCCTTCTGGTCCCATCAGGTCAACCGCAAACTTGGAAATATCGCGCTGCACAGCAACGGATTGCTTAGCCGTATCCGTCCAGACCTTGTGCACGACTACAAGCTGCCGGGGCTGCCGGGACGCGGAGCATTGCTGGCGCGTTTCGGCAAGAATCCGGAAACAGCGCTTTATCTTTGCATCCTCCATCTGGCCTTGGGACGACGCGCCCGCCTCAGACAGATCGGCTTTATCAGCGATCTGATCGGCAACTTTCAGAATGTCATCCTGATGGGCGACTTGAACTGCGAACCCGATTCCCCGGAGCTGAACCTATTGACGGCCTCCACGCAGCTCTGCGATCCCATGTCGGACATCAAGACGTTTCCGAGCTGGCGGCCACAGAAAATGCTCGATCACATTCTGGTCACACCGAGTCTGATAGCCACAAACATTCGAGTCTTGAATTTCGCGTGTTCCGACCACCTGCCGCTCGCAATGGACGTTCAATTGCCGGAGGACATTCTGGTTTCGATTTAACCGCCACCCGTCACTCGACAGCGTCAGCACCGAGATGGAATAGCCTGGGCGGGGTCGTGGTCTGCGGTTCGGCTGCCCCTCCAGCTCTCGGGCCCGCGTGATACGCCGTAAGGGCCCGAAGGTCCAGAACGTGGTTATCCGGACGTGAAGGTCCTCTTAAGGAGCCCTGTGACGTCCACCCTTGTAGGCAAGCCGAGCGAAGTTTTCCAGTTTGGCTAACGCCAAAGAGTGAATGGTGTCCGCGGGTTTTCCGGTCAGAATCTCCAGAGCTTGGTCGACGGTCTCGACCGCATAGACGGCGAACCGACCTTCGCGCGAAGCGTCGACGACCTCATCGGCCAGGACGAGATGGCGAGCATTACCCTGTGGTATCACGACCCCCTGCCTGCCTGTCAGCATCCGCGCCTCACAAAGTCTGAAGAAGCCTTCGATTTTTTCGCTGATACCGCCGACCGGCTGGACATCCCCGTACTGATTGAGAGACCCCGTCACGGCGAAAGCCTGCTCCAGAGGCACTTCGGTGAGCGCCGAGATCAGTGCGCAGACCTCGGCCAGGGCTGCGGAGTCTCCGTCGATGTAGCCGTAAGATTGCTCTAAGGCAATATTCGCGGAAATCGCCAAGGGAAAACGGCGCGCGTATTTTTGACCAAGGTATCCGGCCAGAATCATGACGCCCTTCGAGTGGATGGCCTGCCCGAGTTCCACCTCCCGCTCGATATCCACGACACCCCGGCTGCCGACATAGACGGTCGCGGTGATTCGGGCTGGAGAACCGATCCGACTGTCCCCGACCTCGAGGAGCGTCAAGGCATTGACCCTGCCTACCGCCTGACCTTCGGTTGCGATCAGTACGACACCATCTAAGAACTCAGCCAGTAATTCGCGCTCGACGCGATCGATTCGTCTGCGCTTCGCGACCAGGGCTTGCTGCACATGACGCTCGGTGATTTCATCCTCTCCTTCACGCCTTCGAAACAGATCCGCTTCGAACGCCACTTCCGTGATGCGTCCAACACAAGCCGAGAGCTTGTCCTGGTGTTCCGCAAGCCGCGCGCTGAACTGCACGAGACGAGCCACTGCACCCGCGGTCACAGACGCTAATCCCTCGGCCTCGGTGAGCGTCTTGATCAGACTCGCAAAATCCATTGTCGATTGAGCGTCGCGGGGAAAATATTCATCGAACTCCGCCACAACGCGAAACAGCTCCCTGAACTCCGTGTCCAGCGACTGCAAGGTATAGTAGAGGTCGCGTGATCCCAGCAAGGCAATCTTTACCGAGAGCGGAATCACCTGCGGATCCAATGTGGCGACCCCCACATCCTGTTCCGGTGCCGGCCTTTCGATCTTGATTGACCGACTCTTCAAGGCCCGTTTCAGGGCGGGCCAGCCCTGGGCGTCCGCGAGCAGTTTGTCCGCCTCCAGGATCAAGTATCCGCCATTCGCCTGATGCAGAGCGCCGGCATAGATCAGATGATAGTCGGTCATCATGACGCCCTGTTCACTCGCGCACTCGATTCGCCCGAAGACATTCTGCAGCGTCGGATTGGGTTCGCACAGAATCGGGGCCCCCTCCCCAGCTTGGCGAGTCACGAGCAGCCGCGGCGCGTAGCGACGCTGGAAGAACTCGCGTCGTCTGCTTTCTTCTCCCGGGTCATGTCCACTCTCCTCGAGCCACTGAGGCGTCACGAAACGGCAAAGATCGGCTTGGAGTTCGGCCAGGTAGAGAATTACTGCAGGGGAATCGCCGTATTTTTCCCGCAGCACGTGGAGCAAAGGTTCGATGGCCTGCTCGAGCGTCTCGCCGGCTAGCGCACGCAGTCGGTCGCCTCTCTCGCGCTTCCATTGCGGCAGTTCAAGCAGAACTTCGCTCAGCCAATCCTCCAGCCTCCGAGCTTCTTTGTAAAAGGCTTCCCGTTCCTGCTCCGAGAGTTCGGCAAAACCCGCCTCGTCAACCGCCCTGCCCTCCTTCACAGGAGCGAAAGACACTGTATCGCCGTTGCGGAACATGGCCAGCCCGGAGTTCTCCGTCCGGTCCTGGACACGATCGAGGGCCGCGTCGTAACGTTCTTTGAAGGCCCGCTCCAGTCTGGTCTTCCGACGCTGGTAAGCGGGATTTTCGAAGGCGGCGGGAACCGTCACCAAGAGATTGTCGAGCAAAGCCTCGATGTCGGCGACAAAAGCCCTGCCTTGACCAGCCGTCAAACAAATCGCGACAGGTTCACGAGGTTCGACGAAATTGTTCACGTAAAGCCAGTCACCCGGTGTTTCCCGAGTCCGGGCGGCTTTCTCGAGCGACTGTCTCAACAGCGACAGACGTCCGGTTCCAGGTTCCCCCATGACAAACAGGTTGTAGCCGCTTCCCTGCATGGCGATCCCGAATTCGATGGCCTCGAGTGCGCGCGAGTGACCGAAGGGTCCTTCCCAGGAAAGAAGTTCAGCGGTCGTCAGGAACGGAAGTTGGTCGACGGCTACCTTGAGGGTAAGGCGATTGGCGGGCAGTGCCGGACTCGACATAGTTATCTGGCGTCTAGGTGATGTGAGCGCAATAAGCGCGAGATACGCGGTGCACGATGCCGGCGCGGCGCGCGGGAGTTCAGCACGCTGTGCGAGGCCTCGGCCCTGGCAATCACCGGCTCAGGATAAAGACAGGGGCGGGAGAATCGGTCTTCGTTTTATTCCGCATGTGCAACAGCGCACGTTGAAACTCGCCTTGCAGTCGCCGCATCGTCGTCAAGGACTCCCGGGTGTAGAACACGACTTCGTAGGCCACGGGTTCAGTGAGGGTTGTACGCTCCTGGGGACGGAAATGCTGCCAGACGGTTTCGATACGGCTTCGGGAAACCGCTCCATCCAGGAAGATGATCTCCTCGTCATCGAGAACGGCGAGATACAGCATAGCCCGAATGGGCACAAACAGAGCATCGGGACGACTGCGACCGTACAAGACTCTCGCGAGGTTGTAGGTCGCGGCAGCGAGCATTCTGCTCTCGCGCCGGATCTCCGCGTTTCGAAAATAGGTCTCGCGCATTCGCATAACTGTTTCGCAAGGGGGTCTTGGCTACTCTTACCCTAACTCCCGCGCGTGGAGCTGGCAAGAACTGGACTCTCGACACATCGGTTTGCTATAGTCGCAGCGTCAACCAAATTCCTCATGGGCTCGTTGCGAGCCGGGATGATAAGGAGAGCCGGCCATCGGCCCTCCGATCAGGAATCGGCAGCGTTCTTCCAGCATCCCTGGAGATTCTTGTCGGGACCAGCTCATCCTCGCCTCGGCAGTCTTTCTCACAACTTAACCAAACCGCGAGAAGTCTACGATGATTAATGTCGCAATCAACGGCTACGGCCGCATTGGGCGTAATATCCTTCGCTCGATCTACGAGAACAATCGCTCGAATGAAATCAGGATCGTCGCCGTCAACGACCTCGGCGACGCCAACACCAACGCGCATCTGACCAAATACGACACCGTCCATGGGCGTTTTCCAGGCGAGTTGTCCGTCGACGGGGACTACATGATCGTCAACGGCGACAAGATTCGCGTTCTCGCCGAAAGGGACCCTACCAAGCTCCCTTGGGCGTCGCTCGGTGTGGATGTGGTTCATGAGTGCACAGGCATTTTCACTTCCAAAGCAAAAGCTTCCGCGCACCTCACCGGGGGCGCGAAAAAGGTGATCATCTCGGCCCCGGGTGGGGAGGACGTAGACGCGACCATCGTTTACGGCGTCAACCACGGAACTTTGAAGAGCACGGATACCGTCATCTCCAACGCCTCGTGTACGACGAACTGTTTGGCGCCGCTGGTCAAACCCCTGCACGAGAAGATCGGTTTGGTGAATGGCCTGATGACCACCATTCATTCCTATACGAATGACCAAGTGCTCATCGACGTTTTCCACAAGGACTTGCGCCGCGCCCGCGCCGCCACGATGTCGATGATTCCGACGAAGACCGGTGCCGCCGCCGCCGTCGGACTGGTCATGCCGGAGCTAAACGGAAAGCTCGATGGATTCGCGGTACGCGTGCCGACCATCAACGTGTCTCTAGTGGACCTCGTCTTCGCCGCCGCACGGCCAACCAGCAAGGATGAAGTCAACGGTATTCTTAAGGCAGCCGCCGAGGGTGAGCTCAAAGGCATTCTGGAGTACAACACCCTGCCTTTGGTCTCGATGGATTTCAATCACTCCAACGCATCGTCCGTGTTCGACTCGACCCTGACAAAGGTGAGCAAAGACGGAACCTTGGTTAAGGTCCTGTCTTGGTACGACAATGAATGGGGCTTCTCGAATCGGATGCTCGACACGACCGTCGCGCTGATGAAGGCCACTTGAGGGCGTTGATGAGAACTATCCGCAGGACCAAGATCTTAGCGACCTTGGGGCCGTCGACCGACGACCCCGCTGTTTTGCGCTCAGTCCTCCAGGCTGGCACCGATGTCGTGCGGCTGAATTTCTCCCACGGCACCAAAGACGAACATCGAAAGCGCGCCGATCTCGTCCGCAACTTTTCGCGCCAGCTGGACCGCCATGTGGCGATTTTGGCGGATCTGCAGGGTCCGAAGATCCGGATCGCGCGGTTCCGTGACAACCGCAAAGTGTTGCTCGAGGAACATGCGCGATTCGTTATCGATCCCGCACTCCCGCCCGATGTCGGTGACGAGACTCAGGTAGGGTGCTGTTACGGCGAATTGCCGAACGATGTCAAACCCGGCGACTTACTGCTGCTGAACGACGGACTGATCGAGCTCTCCGTGGAGTCGGTCGAGGGAACCCGTATAGCCTGCCGGGTGGTCATCGGCGGTGAACTGTCGAATCACAAGGGTATCAATAAGAAAGGTGGGGGTCTCTCGGCGAGGGCTCTGACGGACAAAGACCGCGAAGACCTCCAGACTGCGGTGGAGATCGGTTCCGATTACATTGCGATTTCCTTTCCGCGGTCAGCGGACGACATCCGGGAGGCCCGAGAGCTACTGCGGCTGGCAGGCGGCGACGCGGCAATCGTGGCCAAGATCGAACGCGCTGAAGCCCTGCAGCCGGGCGTCATCGAAGGAATCATCGACGCATCCGATGCCATCATGGTCGCGCGGGGGGATTTGGGCGTCGAAATCGGCGACGCGCAGTTGCCCTGGGTGCAGAAAGATCTCATCAAGATGGCGCGGGCGCGCAATAGTGTGGTGATCACTGCCACGCAGATGATGGAATCGATGATTTATAACCCTCAGCCGACACGGGCAGAGGTATTCGATGTGGCGAACGCCGTGATTGACGGCACCGATGCCGTGATGCTTTCAGCCGAAACGGCCAGCGGAAAGTTCCCGGAGCGAGCGGTAGCGGCGATGCATCGCGTTTGCATGGAAGCGGAAAAGCACCCCCGGGCCCGGGAGTCCGACCATCGCATCGACGAGCAGTTCGAACGGATCGACGAAGCCATCGCCATGTCCGCCATGTATATTGCCAATCATCTCAAGGTTCGAGCGATCGGGGCGCTCACCGAGTCGGGCTCGACCCCGCTCTGGATGTCGCGAATCAGCTCGGGCATTCCCATTTTTGCGTTGACGCCGCACGACAAGATGTGCCGCCGGATGACCTTATTCCGCGGCGTGTATCCAATTTCGTTCAAACCCGAAACCTCTGATCATGCCGTGTTGAACCGCGCCATTGTCGAAGAGTTTCTGCAGCGCAAGCTGGCCACCGAGGATGACCTGGTCATCCTGACCAAAGGCGATCTGACCGGCGTGAAGGGTGGCACCAACGCGGTCAAGATTTCCCGGATCACCGACGTTCTCGCGGCAGCTCCTGGGATCGGAACAACCTGATCGTTTCGAACCCGCACGCGGAGAAGCAGCCATGAAGGGTGAATCCATAACCCAGTTCCTCATCCACGAGCAGCGCAAGAACCGATCGGCTACCGGCGAATTCACGTTGCTCCTGAGCGACATCGCCACGGCCTGCAAAGCGATTTCCCACGAGGTGAATCGCGGTGGGCTCGCAGGCAACCTGGGTCTGGCGGGTTCCGAGAACATTCAAGGCGAAGTGCAGAGAAAACTGGACATTATTTCCAACGACATCTTCATACGATCGCTGGAATGGACCGGGCACCTTGCCGCCATGGCTTCGGAGGAAAACGACGCCATCATTCAAATACCATCAGGCTATCCTCGGGGCAAATACCTCATCTGCTTCGATCCTCTCGACGGCTCGTCGAACATCGACGTGAACATCTCCGTGGGAACCATTTTCTCGATTCTCCGCTGTGCCGAGGGCATCACCAACCCCAGCGAGCGAGATTTTCTGCAACCGGGGACGAACCAGGTGTGCGCCGGATTCTGCATTTATGGTCCAACGACGGTGATGGTGCTGACCACAGGAAAGGGTGTGAATGGCTTTACCTTGGACCGGGATGTCGGCGAATTCGTCCTGACTCATCCCAACATGCAGATTCCCGCCGACACGGCCGAGTTCGCCATCAACATGTCCAATGAACGCTACTGGGAAGCGCCGGTCAGGCAATACGTGGAAGAGTGTGTGAAGGGAAAAGACGGCGGTCGGGAGAAGGACTTCAACATGCGCTGGATCGCTTCGCTGGTCGCAGAGGTTTATCGAATCCTGGCGCGCGGCGGTATATTCATGTACCCGTGCGACACCAAGCAGGGAGGGAAGTCGGGCAGGCTGCGACTGATGTACGAGGGGAATCCGATGAGTTTTATTGTCGAACAGGCGGGCGGCATGAGTTCGACCGGGCGTGAACGCATCATGGAGCTTCAACCCGAGGGCATCCACCAACGTGTGCCGGTCATCCTGGGTTCGAAGAACGAGGTCCAGCGGCTGGTGTCTTATCATCATTGACCGGACGTATTCTTCGCAGGATCAGCCAGGACTGACCGCTCCATACTCCGCCGGAGCTCCGGGCTTGGTAACTCGCGCCGGATCTAACTCAAGCGCTGATGCAAGGGGCTTCTTCTTGGAAAATGGGCGCGCAGGAACTCCATCTGATCGCTCAGGATGCGGCGTCCCTGGAGGTAAACATATTCGGCATGAGTCGGCGTGAAGGGAATCGCCAACAGCTGAACTTTTGCTTCTTCCGGTAATTTGCCTGCTTTGTGATTGTTGCATCGCTTGCAGGCTGTCACCACGTTGTTCCAGGCATCCTCTCCGCCGCGACTGATCGGCGTTATGTGATCGCGGGACAGGTCCGTATGGTGAAATCGCTTGCCACAGTACAGGCACAGATGACCGTCACGGCGAAACAGGGCAGGGTTGTTCAGGGGTGGAACGTATCCGGAGTCGATCTTGTACCCGCTGTTTGGATGGCCATAGGTAGCAAGGATGGAACTCACTGCGATCACGCTCTGTCGTCCGGTCCTGGCGTTGATTCCACCCCGTAACTCATACAGCACCGTACCGCAGGTGTAAGCCACCTGCTCGAGGTAGTACAGCTTGGCCGCTTCCTGATAACCGATCCACTCGAGAGGCATGCCCGAGGAATCGGTGCGCAGCACCTGTAACTGATGAAACTGCATAGTGCCTCCCGACGTTATAACGAAACGCTTGTCACTTAGCCAGACCGCCACAGCAGGCTGAGCGAAACTCGAGTTGTGCACAAGTGTATGGAATTTGGCCGCCAAGTGAATAGTGATCTCAATGCGCTTTTGGGCCTGTGCTCTGAGGTCATTCTAACCATATGATTTTTAAAGGTACAGAATTATTGACCAATCTTTTTACAAGTGTAAGAAAGGCGAGGGGAGACATCTGTTTCGGGTATTAGTCAAAGCCTTGCGCACAAGTTTATCCACAGTTTTTGTGGATAACGCCCATCCCCTTCGACCCGCCTCGGTCATGGCGCGTTGCTCCAGCCCCGGCAACCCCGGGCGTAAAACCGGCGCCTACGCCATGAACGCGTTCCGTCCGGGTGAGGCTGGACTTGGGACGTCGTGCCCATATTGACTGCGCACCAAGAGAAGAAGGTGTTTCACGATGAGCCAGGTGTTGCGCGTCGCTCTGCCCATTCCCCTACGTAAGACTTTCGATTACCTGCCTCCTCAGGGACAAGTGCTCCGCGGATTGCAACCGGGCGCTCGTCTACTGGTACCCTTCGGCTGTCACTCCCGCGTCGGCTATCTTTCCGAGATCGTAGACGCATCCGAACTGAATCCCGTCCGACTTAAACCGATCACGGCGGTCCTGGACGAGGAATCCTTGTTGGGAACAGCCGATGCCCAACTGCTGAACTGGGCCGCGTCCTATTACCATCATCCGCTTGGAGAAGTCATGGCTTGTGCGTTCCCCAGGCTATTGCGGCAAGGTCGAAAGGCTGAGCTCTTGCCTGAGTCCCATTTGACAATCACCGAGGCGGGAAAGAGCCTTTCTCCCGCCACGCTGAAAAGGGCAACCCGGCAAGCTTGGTTACTGGAACAGCTGCAGAAATCAACGAGCGGTTTCTCCGCGGCTGATCTCGGTGTTCTAAGCCCGTTCTGGAATCGTACCGCTCGTGACCTTATAAGAAAGGGACTGGCCGAACTGACGGTCAAACCGGACAGCGCGACGTCGCCGGCATCTCCGCGTTTGATACCGGCGACTTTCCCGTTTCCGTTGAACAACGCCCAGAGGCAAGCCATACAGGCCGTCGAAGCGTCTCTGGATCGTTACTCGACGTTTCTGCTCGAGGGTGTCACTGGAAGCGGCAAGACGGAAGTCTATCTTCGACTCTCCCAAGCCGTTTTGGAACGGGATAAACAGGTCATGGTCCTGCTACCAGAGATCAGCCTAACGCCCCAACTCGAGCAGCGCTTTCGCGAGCGCTTTGCCGCGCCCATCGCCGTCTTCCACTCCCGTCTTACAGAAACCGAACGGCTCTCAGCCTGGTTGAGAATTCAGCACGGCGAGACCGCAATCCTGCTCGGCACACGTTCCGCCGTTTTCATACCCATGAAGCGACCTGGGCTCATCATCATCGACGAGGAGCACGACGCTTCGTTCAAGCAACAAGAAGGCTTCCGCTTTTCGGCCCGCGATGTGGCGATCAAGAAGGCTCAATACCTGGGGATTCCAGTTGTGATGGGTTCGGCCACCCCTTCCCTCGAGAGTCTCGCGAATATCGCGCGGGGACGCTATCGATCGCTGACCTTACCGGATCGCGCAGGGGGGGCCGCACAACCCCCTTTTCGTCTGCTGGATATACGTAACCAGCGCCTCAAGGAAGGCTTGTCGCCCCACCTGATCAGCAAGATAGAGAGCACGTTGGAGCACGCGGAGCAGGTCCTCCTGTTTCTGAATCGGCGTGGTTTCGCCCCCACGCTGATCTGCCACGGGTGCGGCTGGGTAGCCCAATGCCCACGGTGCGATGCGCGTCTCGTCATACATCTCCGCGACCAACGCCTGCGTTGCCACTACTGCGCGCACGAACAAGCCTTACCATCCGGTTGCCCGAAGTGCTCTGCCACGGATTTGCGGCCGCTCGGTTTAGGCACCGAACGCCTCGAACAAGCCCTCGTCGACCTGTTCCCCGATACCCGTGTGGTACGCATCGACCGCGACAGCACTAACCGCGTCGGAAGCCTCGGACGAACGCTGGAACAAGTGCACAGCGGCGACGTCGGTATTTTGCTGGGAACACAAATGCTCGCCAAGGGACATCACTTTCCTCGCGTCACTCTGGTGGGAATTCTCGATGTCGACGCCATGCTCTTCGCCACGGATTTTCGTGCCGGCGAACGAACATCTCAACTTATCGTGCAAGTCGCCGGGCGAGCGGGGAGGGCGGAGAGACCCGGAACCGTCGTCTTGCAAACACGGCACCCCGATCATCCGCTGCTCCGCACCTTGATCGAGCAGGGGTATCCGGGTTTCGCAACCGCAGCCTTGGCCGAACGCCGTCTGGCTGCTCTGCCCCCAATATCTCACATGGCAGTCTGGCGAGCGGAAGCGCTCGACGACGATGCGCCGCTCCGGTTCCTTACCGACCTCCGGAATATCGCGGCCGAACTGGCGCTCGGAAAGGTCCTCCTACTAGGACCAGCCCCGGCACCGATGCTGCGACAGGCAGGCCGCTATCGCTATCAGCTTGCGTTCCAGAGTACGGAAAGGAAACATCTGCACGCCCTGATAGACGACTTGGAGCACCGCATTCCCCGTCTAGGCCTCGCCAAAAAGGTACGCTGGTCGGTGGATATCGATCCCATCGACTGCTATTGAGTCCGACCACCCCAGGCCGTTCGTCGGAATAAGCCACGCGGTCTGGGCGTCCGAACTCTTCTGAACGCGCCGCAAGTTCACTCCCCTTTCGGTCCTTCGCATCCACATGCCGAAACGACATCGTCGTACCTCGGAGAGACTGCCAATGAATGAACCGGCTATAGTTTGGCGATAATCGCATCCGCCACGTCTTGCGTCCCGTGGACCGACCCTTCTTTCAGATCGGGCGTCAACGTCTCGCCTTCGCGAATGACGGCTCGCACCGTGCGCTCGATTCTCTTTGCCGACTCGACTTCACCGAGATGCTCCAGCATCATCGATCCAGCCAGTATCATCGCCGTGGGGTTGGCAATGCCGAGATCCGCGATATCCGGAGCGCTGCCGTGGACCGCTTCGAACAGCGCCGCCTCGGTACCGATGTTGGCGCCGGCCGTCAGACCCAAGCCGCCGATCAACCCGGCCGCAAGATCGGACAGGATGTCCCCGAACAGGTTCGTGGTGACGATCACATCGAAGATTTCGGGCTTCATCACCATCTGCATGCAGCAGGCATCGACGATGCGATCATCGAATTCGATGTCCGGATACTGTTTAGCGACACGCTGACCGATCTCCAGGAAGAGCCCTGACGTGCACTTCAGGATATTGGCCTTGTGCACGAGAGTGACCTTCTTTCGGCGCGCGATTCGAGCGTAGTCGAACGCGAACTGTATCACCCGTTCCGACCCCTTCCGCGTGATCACTGCGATACTCTCGGCTGCGATCTTCTCTTCATCGAACTTGATGAAGTGTTCAATACCTGCGTACAGACCCTCCGTATTCTCGCGTATCATCACCAGGTTGACGTTCGCAAACGGCGATGCTGTACCTTCGAACGAGATCGCCGGCCGTACGTTGGCGTAGAGGTTGAACGTTTGGCGGAGGGTGACGTTGACGCTGCGGTAGCCGCCCCCGATGGGTGTGGTCAGCGGCCCTTTGAAGCAAACACGGTTCCGCCGAATCGACTCCAGCGTTTCTTCAGGCAGGGGATTCGCATGTCTTTCCACCGCCGCCATGCCCGCAAGCTGCTGGTCCCACTCGATCTTGACGCCAGTAGCTTCGATAACCCGGACTGCAGCTGCCACGATAGCCGGACCGATACCGTCGCCGGGAATGAGAGTGACGTGATGCATGGTTGATTCCTAGTTCAGAGGTCTGAGGATCGCGTCGGAGATTCACCGACCCGTGATCAACTCCAACGGCAAAAATTTGCGTAAATGGGGGCATGGTCCGAGGGGCGTTCCTGCTTGCGCGGTTCGATGTCCACCCGGCAATCCTGCACTTCCCGCTTCATTGCATCGCTCACGAGAATATGATCGATCCGGAGACCCCGATTGCGCCGAAAGGCAGCGGCTCGGTAATCCCACCAGGTATAACTGCCCTCGGGCTGTTCAAATTCCCGAAATGCATCGCTCAGCTTGAGATCCAGCAAACGCTGGAAGGCCTGCCGCTCGAGCGTGCTGCAGAGAATTTGCTCCCGCCAGCCCTCCGGGTCGTAAACATCCCGGTCCTCGGGTGCGATATTGAAATCACCCAAGACGACGAGTTGGGGGCAAAGGTCTCTTTCAGAGGCCAGAAAGTCACTGATCTTCTCCAACCAGTCGAGTTTATACTGGTACTTTTCCGAGCCGACCTCACTCCCGTTGGGAACGTAGAGGTTTATGACGCGGATGTCGCCGACCGTCGCTGCGACGATACGCCGTTGCGAGTCAACCAAGTTAGGCGGATCCGTTACGCAATCGCTCAACGCGCTGCGGCTCAACAGCGCGACCCCGTTGTAGGTCTTCTGGCCATTGCAGAGTGCGTGGTAGCCAGCCGATGTAAACGCGCCGGCCGGGAATTCTGCATCCGGTACTTTCGTTTCCTGCAGCGCCAGGACGTCCGGCCGCTGGATCTCAAGCCAGGCGAGCACCTGTGGCAGGCGGACACGCAGGGAATTGACATTCCAGCTCGCTATCTTCAAGGCGATCGCATCACCGACGGTAACTCTGCCCCATCTGGGTGCACAGGGGCGCGAGACAAGACACCAGAGATCCTGAGCGACGAATTAGGAGTCCAGGCTGATTCGCAGGGACAGGTCGATTGCCCGCAAATTCTTGGTCAGGTCTCCGACCGAAATGAAATCGACGCCCGTTTCGGCCAGTTCGCGGATGCTGTCGAGGGAGACATTGCCTGAAACCTCGAGTTGAGCCAGCCCAACCGTGCGAACCACCGCTTTGCGGAGCGAGTCCATTTCGAAATTATCAAGCAAGATTCGTTCCGCACCAGCCTCAAGGGCCTGATCCAGTTCCGCCAGATCCTCCACTTCGATCTCGATGGGAACGTTCACTCCCAAGGCTCGCGCCGCTTCGACCGCCCGAGCGATGGATCCGGCCGCAAGAATATGATTCTCTTTGATCAGTATGCCGTCATATAGCCCTTGGCGATGGTTGAAACAGCCACCGACGCGAACGGCATATTTCTGCGCCAGCCTGAGGCATGGGATGGTCTTGCGCGTGTCGAGCACTTTCGCCCGCGTTCCCGCCACCGCCCGCGCGTAGAGCCTTGCTCGAGTGGCGGTCCCAGATAAGGTCTGCAGGATATTCAGTGCGGTGCGCTCGCCACTGAGAAGTGCCCGGGCCCTCCCGGAAACACGGCAAAGCTCTGCGCCCCCGTCGATATAATCCCCATCCGAAGCCAGCCATTGGACTGCCACGTCCGGATCCAGGAGTGCGAACACCGCGTCGAACCAGGCTGCGCCGCAGAGCACCAGATCTTCGCGGGTGCTCAGAATCGCCGTTGCCGAAACATCACCCGGAACGATCAGAGCGGTGAGATCACCCGTACCCAGATCCTCCGCCAGGGCACGCTCGACCAAGCTGAGGTCGACCGCACTATCTGCTGCTTTCGCGCTCATCGGCTCCTCATCCGAGCAGGGCCGCTCACGGCATTTCCAGCAGCCCGCTGAAACGCTGGCGAAGACGCTCGACGCGGCGCCGATTGACCCCGAGGTCCCAATGACCGACTCTCGAGGCAGCACGCACCTGGATGACCTTTTCGTCCGGGATCATCAGGAACTCCAGGTCATCCACAAAGCGAAACAGGAAGCTGGTCGACTCCGCGCGCAGGTACCGCTCGGCCGGCTTCTCGTCGACGATCAAGGTTCTGGGTTCTTCTGTCAGCGCCGCCCTTAGCTTCTCCCACGCACGCTCTGGCGATGTGTCGAAAGCCAGCGGCCGAATGTAATGGGCATCGTCCGTGCTGCGGCTCGAAACACAGTTGGGGCTGCTGGGACAGCCCCCGATAGATATCTCACCCATACCGCTCTTCTCCGCAGATGCCATTCCCGGCATGGGCAGCAACAGCCCCATCATGGCGGCCAGCCCTGCGCTCTTGAGCGCACGGCTCACCCCGGCCGCCAAGCTTCCCGTGCCGATCATAATGTTGGACCCGCTTGGAACCGAACTCGGCACTGGGACTCGCTGCACGATGCCTCCCACCCGGAACGGCACCCTTTCTTGATACGCGGAACACACATTCGGGTTGGGTAGCGAGGAGTGACATTCAGCCCCAGATTTCAAGGCGCGGACATGGGCGCCAGAGTCTTGACGATGCCGGTGGCGACCTTGCGGTCTTCCTTGCTCAGCGGGATCAATCCTTTACCCGCGAGGTAACCTTTGTCCCCGAAGGCATTTTCGTTCGTGAATTCCTGGATGTACTTGGCCAGACCGGGGATGGTATTGACGTGCGACTTCTTCACGTAGAAGTACAAGGTGTTGGAAAGCGGGTACTGTCCCGAGGCGATACTCTCCTTTTTCGGGACCACCCCATCGACTTCCAGCGCATCCACCTTTTCCTTATGCTGGGTTACCAGACTATAAGGAATCAGACCGATCGCGGATTCGCTGGCAGACAGTTCTCGGATAATGCGCTCGTCGTTGACCGCTGCTTCCCGGTAGGCGTCATCGCTTCGCACATCCTGGCAAGCCTTCTTGTATTCCGCCGAATTGGCGTTTCGCTTGGCTGCCAGCCACGGAAAACCCTCACAGCCCGATTCCAAGACCAGCTCGCGAAAAACTTCACGCAAGCCGGAGTTAGCGGGCGGCCCGATCACTTCGATCTTGCGATCGGGCAAAGCCGCATTCACTTGCTTCCATGTCTTGTTGGGGTTCGGCGAAATCTTCTTCGAAGCGTCGGGAACCATCCTCGTCAGTGCGAAATAGGCGTCGCGCCGGGTGAGGCTTATGGCCGGGCTCTTCTTCGACTGCGCGAAGACCATGGCATCCCGGCCGACCGCGACTTCCACGATGTCCCGCACGCCGTTGCTCTGGCACTGCTCGAACTCCTTTCGTGTCATGCGGCGGGCCGAATTCACGATGTCGGCGAAAGCCTCGCCGTCGCCCTCACAGAACAACTGGATCCCGCCTTTGGTGCCGGTAGATTCCAGCCACGGCACCTTGAACTTGGCCCCTTTACCTTTGCTCAACTGCTCCCCCACAGCCTTGGAGAAGGGATAAACATTGGCTGATCCGACGATGTGGATGTAATCCCGAGCGCTCGCAGGTTGCACACTCAGGATAAGTGCCCCACCCAAGGCAAGGCAACTCAACAGCTTTTCGACGTTCTTCATGGTTTCCTCGTTGTCATGGTCTCACGGCACTGGTCCTCGCCACCCCCCTAGCCGTACTCAGGAGCGCAATCGAAACACAAGCCCCCAAAAAAAGCAAACCCGCCAGATGGCGGGTTTGCTCGAGCCCATCGGGGCTTGTTGGTGCCGTCCCTGGCCGAGGCGTCTTACTCGCCCATCCAGACCAGCTCTACGCGCCGATTCTCGGAACGCTCAGCCTCCGTCTTGTCCGGAGACACCTTCGGATACGATTCGCCGTAGCCCTTCGGATACAGGTTGTTGGTAACACCCTTCATCTTCAGGTAGTCGACCACCGAAGCGGCACGACGCTGCGACAGCTTCATGTTGTACTGGTCGGTACCTTCGGTGCTGGTATGACCCGCGACCTCGATGTCTTTCTGCTCACCGGAGGCGATCAAACCCGTCGCGACCTCGTCCAGAATGGCCTGTGCCGAGCCGGTCAGTCGCGCTGAATCGTACTCGAAGTTCACACCGCGCAGTTCGATCCGCACCAGACAGCCGTACTCGTCGACCTTCGCACCCTTCATGGTGCCGGGGCACTTGTCGTCGCAGTCGTTCACGCCGTCGCCGTCCGAATCGCGGGTCGAGCAATCATCCACTGCCGCCGGGGCCGCTGCCACGATCGGTTGCGGCTTGTCGCCCAGCGGAATCACGAAACCGGCGTTGACGACCAAATCGTTGTAGACGTCCGGTCCAAACTGGCGAACGTCCCCCGTAACAGGGTTCGTTAACGTCTTGTTGGGTGCCGTCTGCAACTGGTAGCGGACATCGCCGCGCAGCAGGAAGTTGTCGGCTAACTCATAGGTCGCACCCAGACCGGTCTGGAACAGGAATTGCGAAGACTGGTTCCCTTGACCTCCGAACTGACCGTTACCCGTACGCCAACTCTCGTTCAGACCGCCCACAGCCGCCACCACGTAAGGCGAGAACGGGTTGGCGGCCTCGCGCATGAAGTGGTATTGCAGGTCCACGGTGCCGCCGGTCAGGTCGGTGTGACCTCCGACAGTATCGCCTTCCGGGATGTTGTTCCCGTAGCCCACCCACAGACCCCGGATTTCGACGTTGAAGAATTGATCGATAACCTTACCGATCGCCATACCGCCGCCCCAGCCGGCGAAGGCCCTACGGTCACCGCCGGGCTGCATGAAGGTGCCGAACGGCGCGATGTACCAGCGGTCATCCAGGCATTCGGAGTCCGCCGACGCCACCGACGTCCCATCCGGGCAGGTATAGGTCCCGGCCGTCGTGGTGGTGGCTGCTGCACCCGTTGTGTAGGTTTCCCCCGTCGTATAGGCCTCTCCCGCTGCCGCCGGAGCTGTTTCGATCGCTTCGGTCGTGGTTCCCGTCACATCGGTCACCGCTGCCCCCGGAGCCCCCGTCATGTCCTCATGACCGGTGGCCTGCACGCCCGACGCGGCAAGCCCGTAAAGCGCAAGTGCGCAAAGAAATTTCTTGTTCATCTCCGTCTCCTTCCACCAAAAAACAACAACAAATGCGAATTGAGCAACACCATACTAGACCGTGAGTTTACAGAAATCAATAGTTGCATGCCCATTTTGATCACCGTCAACCAATCTTAACCTCGCCCGCCATCCGAAAATCACCATTGGATGCTTCAGAACAACGGAAACCACGGACATCTGTGGCGGCGCGGCAAAGATCTCCAAGACTCGTTTAGCCGTCATTGCCCGGCGGCGGGTTCATGGGGTCGTCCCGGGGGGGGGCGATCAGTCTCGGAGCCGGCAAGCGCACCACGCGACTCTCCGGAAAACAACAACTGAAACAACTGCCGCCTCCGAGCGTGCTGGTGATCTCCAGGTTCGCATCATGACGGGTCAGCACATGTTTCGCGATCGCGAGGCCCAGCCCGCTTCCGCTCTTGTTGCGACAACCTTCCACGTTCACGCGATAAAAGCGCTCCGTCAGTCGCGAAAGGTGCTCGGGAGCAATGCCAGGGCCGGTGTCCTTGACGTCGAGGCGCACTCCGCCAGCATATTCCCGCCAACGGACCGTCACCTTTCCCTCGACGGGCGTGTATTTCAGCGCGTTGGCGACCAGATTGGAAAAGGCACTGCGGAGTTCCTGTTCGACGCCGCAGACATCCACCGGACTTTCGATCAAGAGTTCCAGTTCCGGGCGTTCCTCGGCAATGAGCTCGGCGTCTTCGCAGACGCTCCGCAACAGCTCGGCGATTTGTATAGGCTGTCGGGAGATGCGCTCCCGGCTCGATTCGAGGCGTGTCAACACCAGCAGGCCGTCGATGAGATTCTGCATCCGGGTGGTTTGTTCCTCGACCCGGCTCAAAATTCGGCGATGATGCTCAGGGAGCGCCTCGTCGCTGTCGACTAAGGCCTCGATATAGCCGCGCAACACGGTGATGGGCGTCCGCAATTCATGGGAAACATTTGCCACGAAATCGCTGCGAACCCTCTCCATCAGGCGCAATTGTGTTATGTCACGCGCCACCAGCAAATGGGAGTCGTCATCGCCGTAGGGTACGACACGCACCTCCAGTTCCTTGTTGCCGTCGGTCGGCGACGGTAAATCGATGGCAGTTCCTTGGTCGCCGTGGCCCAGGTACTGCGAAAACTTCGGGCTGCGCACGAGATTATTGATCTGCTGACCAACATCGGTTTTTCTGAGTCCCAACAGCTGCGTCGCGGATTCGTTGAACCACTGGATCTCGTTCCGTGTCCCGAGCACGACCGTAGCGTCCGGCAGAGCCGACGTAGCGGTGCGAAACCGATCGAGCATGCGCAGCAGTTGTTTCTTGCGGCGCTTGTTGCGGCTGCGGACTCGGAAAATCAGGTAGTAGATTTCCTCCCAGACTCCGTCCGCTTCGGGAAGCTGCCCGCTTTTCCCAGTCCGGAGCCAGTGCAAAAGCCGGTTCGCGTAAAAGAGGTGGCGACCAAGGTAGGCCAGCGTACACACCGACAGTGCCAGGCCTAAGTCGCGAGTCAGGCGCGCTACCAGGGCGGTTATCAGAGCTATCAGGATTAACCAGAACAGCTCGGCGCGCCAAGCGGAGGACATGGATTGGATCAGGGCTGCGCGGAAAATCGATACCCGAAGCCGCGTACGGTTTGTATCATTTCCTCTCGCCGGTGCTCGGCGAGAATCTTGCGGAGTCGCCTGATGTGAACATCGACGGTACGTTCCTCAATATAGGTGCTGCGGCCCCAAACCTGGTCGAGGAGCTGATTCCTGCTGTAGACCTTGTCAGGGTGGGTTAGAAAAAATTCCAATAAGCGGTACTCCGTCGGACTGAGACTCACCGGCGTCTGGTCGATCATCACGCGATGTTCATCGGAATCGAGAACGATGCCGCCCAACTCGATCCGACTCGACTTGCCGAGTCGACCGCTCCGACGCAACACGGCCTTGATGCGGGCAATCAGTTCCCGGGTCGAAAAAGGCTTGGTTACATAATCGTCTGCACCGACCTCGAATCCCCGTACGCGATCCTCTTCTTCCCCCCTGGCGGTCAAGAGAATGATCGGGATCTCGTTATACGCCTGATCCTTTTTGAGGCGGCGGGCCCATTCTACGCCGCTCAGACCGGGCAGCATCCAATCGAGCAAGATCAAGTCCGGCTCTTTCTGGTGCATCAGCGCCAAGGCCTGATGTGCATCGGGTGCGGCCCGAACCGAGAAATCGGCTTGCTCCAAGACCATTCCTAGCATCTCCCGAATACCGTCTTCGTCCTCGACAACGAGCACGTTGATATCAGACATCATCCGCTCCGAACTTCATGAAAACGCTGATGCTAAATTGACTATGTTACGAACGCGTGACATCACCTCTCCCCACAACCCAGACGAGCATGAAGGCTGCGCCCTCTGCGAACCGTGTTGGCCGGCTTCACGCCGCTGTTTGAAACACCAGCTCCGGCCCCACGGCATCGACGGTCACGGTATCGCCGTTGACGAATTTACCGGAGAGGATGTCGAGAGCCAAAGGGTTTTCGAGCCTTTGCTGGATCGCTCGCTTCAACGGTCTGGCTCCGTATACCGGATCGAAACCGGCCTCCCCGAGCTGGTCGAGCGCCGCCTCAGTCACCTTCAGCCCAAAGTCCCGGCTCTCCAAGCGCTTTCGCAGCTGTTCGATCTGAATCCGCGTGATCGCCCGGATCTGCTCTCTCGCGAGAGGATGGAAGACGACCACCTCGTCGATGCGATTGATGAACTCGGGACGGAAATACTGGCTCACGATCTCCATGACCTCAGCTTTCATCTGGACATAATTGCTTTCTCCAGCGAGCTCCTGTATCCGCGAAGAACCGAGATTCGAGGTCATCACAATCACCGTGTTGCGAAAATCAACGGTTCGACCGTGACCGTCCGTGAGACGGCCGTCGTCCAGCACCTGCAACAGAACATTGAAGACGTCAGGGTGAGCCTTCTCCACTTCATCCAGCAGAATCACCGAGTACGGCCGCCGCCGCACGAGCTCGGTGAGGTGCCCTCCCTCTTCATAACCCACGTACCCCGGCGGCGCGCCGATCAGCCGGGCGACGGAATGCTTTTCCATGAACTCCGACATGTCGATTCGCACCATCGCCTCCTCGGAATCGAAGAGAAACTCCGCGAGTGCCTTGCAGAGCTCGGTCTTACCTACACCCGTCGGGCCCAGGAAAAGAAACGAACCGCTGGGCCGATTGGGATCGGACAAACCGGCCCGCGCCCTGCGAATCGCATCACTGACCGCTTTGATCGCTTCTGCTTGACCTACCACCCGCTTGCCGAGATTTTCCTCCATGTGCAGGAGCTTCTCCCGTTCGCCTTCCAGCATCTTCGCTACCGGAATGCCGGTCCATTTGGAAACGACTTCGGCGATTTCTTCATCCGTGACCCGATCCCGGAGCAACTTAGACTCGCGCTGTTCGGCCTCGGTGGCAAGGTCCAGCTCTCGTTGCAGAGCGGGTATTTCCCCATATTGCAACTCAGACATGCGCGCTAGATCGCCGGCCCGGCGCGCCGTTTCCATATCCAGCCGAGCCCGCTCCAGCTTTTCTTTGATACTGGCATTACCTTGCAGGGCCGCCTTCTCGGACTTCCAGATTTCTTCGAGGTCAGCATACTCCTTTTCCAGCTCGCGGATATTTTCCTCCAAGGCTTCTCGACGCTTCTTCGACGCTTCGTCGCTCTCTTTCTTGAGTGCTTCGCGTTCGATCTTGAGCTGAATCAAGCGCCGTTCCAAGCGGTCCATCTCCTCCGGCTTGGAATCGATCTCCATCCGTATGCGGCTCGCCGCCTCGTCCACCAGATCGATGGCTTTGTCGGGAAGGTTGCGGTCCGTTATGTAGCGGTGGGATAAGGTCGCAGCCGCCACGATCGCGGGATCCGTGATGGTGACGCCATGATGAACCTCGTAACGCTCTTTCAGTCCGCGCAATATCGCGACCGAGTCTTCAACCGAGGGTTCGTCTACCAGCACTTTCTGAAAGCGCCGCTCTAATGCCGCGTCTTTTTCAATGTACTGGCGATACTCGTCCAGCGTGGTCGCGCCGATGCAGTGGAGTTCGCCCCGAGCGAGGGCGGGTTTGAGCATGTTCCCGGCATCGATGGCACCTTCCGCCTTGCCTGCGCCCACCATGGTGTGCAGCTCGTCGATGAACAGGATGATCCTGCCTTCCTGCTTGGCAATATCATTGAGCACCGCTTTCATCCGCTCCTCGAATTCACCACGGAATTTCGCCCCGGCGATGAGCGCCGCCATGTCGAGTCCCAGCAGACGTTTGCCCTTCACACCTTCCGGCACCTCACCATTGATGATGCGTTGCGCCAAACCCTCCACGATCGCTGTCTTTCCGACTCCGGGTTCCCCGATCAGAACAGGGTTGTTCTTCGTTCGCCGTTGCAGCACTTGAATGGTGCGGCGAATCTCGTCGTCGCGCCCGATAACCGGGTCCAGTTTTCCCTGCTCAGCACGTTCCGTGAGATCGATGGTGTACTTTTTCAGAGCTTGCCGCTGCTCTTCGACGTCGGGGTTGTCGGCCTTTTGGCCGCCGCGAACCGCTTCGATGGCACGCTCCAGCGCAGCCCGATCAAAACCGTTCTTCCGCAGGAGTTCGCCGAGTTGTCCACGATCGTCCCCGCTGGCCAATACAAACAGCTCGCTGCTGATATAGCTATCCCCACGCTTCTGCGCCAACTTGTCCGACAAATTCAAGAGCCTGGCGAGATCGCTGGAGACCTGGACATCGCCCCCGACGCCTTCGACGCGAGGCGTTCGCTCCAAAGCGGCACCCAAGGCTGAGCGAAGCTCCTTAACCCTGACACCCGCCTGCGAAAGCAACGGACGAACGGTGCCCCCCTCTTGATCGAGCAAAGCGATCATCACATGGATGGGGTCAATGAACTGGTGATCGTGCCCCAGTGCAAGGCTCTGCGCATCGGCGATAGCCATCTGAAACTTGCTTGTCAATTTGTCCATTCGCATGGTTTTACTCGTCTGAGCGAAAGTTCAATTAAATTAAAGGGTGTTGTAAGGTTTCCGGCCACTGTTTTCAAGCAGCCGTATCGAGCGAACAGGGGGAACGCTCGCGACATCGCTGTTCAAAGGGAAAAAACCTATGTGAAAACCAGGGTCTGAAGAATACCGGAGCCCAAGAAGAGTTGGTTCCGGTTTTCTGGGCGAATCCGCACACGCGATTCGGGAGCTAGGCAATTTTGGTGCCACTGACTGCTCTAACCGAGATGCGTGCTCAGCGCGGTTCCCGACTTTTTGTCCCACACGAAGGGCATCGATCCGGACACTGCTGCGGCGACGAAATGGCTTCGTAAAGCTGCCGAGCAGAGGGTTGTCGAGGCACAGTAAAGCCTTGGCGCAATATACGCGGAGGGTCAAGGAGTCACACGTGACCTCGTGACGGCACTGATGCGGTTCAGCCTGGCGTCAGAACAAGGTCCTGAGAAAGAAAACTTATGATGTGGCGGCTGGGCTACGCGGTAACCGCCTCTGCCGGTTCACCCATCGTGAGGGACTAGACCTCGAACGTCTCCATGACTCGGCCATGCGGGTCCACCGATTCGATACGCACAGTGAAACCCCAAAGGCGGCGAACGTGGCGAAGCACTTCGTCGGTCGTGTCGCCCAAGGGTCGGCGGTTGTGACGGTAATGTCGCAGCGTGAGCGAGCGGTCGCCGCGCGTATCGACGCGGTAAACCTGAATATCGGGTTCGAGATTGCCCAGGTTGTGCTGCTCGGATACGACCTGGCGAATGTGGCGATACCCGTCTTCGTCGTGGATTCTGGAGATCTCCAGATCGTCCTGGTCCTCGTCGTCCAGCAGGCTGAATAGTTTGAAGTCGCGAATAACCCTGGGCGACAGGAATTGGGCGATGAAGCTTTCATCCTTGAAGTTCCGCATGGCAAAGTCTAGAGTCTCCAACCAGTCGGAGCCGGCGATCTCGGGAAACCAACGCGTATCCTCGTCCATCGGGTGCTCGCAGATGCGCCGGATGTCGCTCATCATCGCAAAACCCAGGGCGTAAGGATTGATGCCGCTGAAGAAGGGGTGATCGTAGCTCGGTTGGAAGACCACGTTGGTGTGTGAGGTCAGAAACTCCAACATGAACCCGTTGGTCACCAACCCTTGATCGTAGAGCCGGTTCAGCAAAGTGTAGTGCCAGAAGGTCGCCCATCCCTCGTTCATCACTTTCGTCTGACGCTGGGGGTAGAGATACTGTCCGGTCTTACGCACGATCCGGACGATCTCACGCTGCCAGGTTTCCAGTAAAGGCGCGTTCTTCTCGATGAAGTAGAGCAGGTTTTCCTCGGGTTCCGGAGGGAAGTGTCGCGAGGCCTCGGGATCGGTGGTGCCCTTGGCGGGCACCGTCAAGCGCCACAGCTCGTTCAACTGCGATTGCAGGAATTCTTCCCGCTCCTTCTGCCGCAGGTGCTCTTCTTCCATCGACAGCGGCGCTGGTTTCTTGTAGCGATCCACGCCGTAGTTCATCAAGGCATGGCAGGAGTCCAGGACATCCTCGACGGCTTGCAGTCCATAGCGCTCCTCGCATTCGGAGATGTAGTTACGAGCGAAAACCAGGTAGTCGACGATCGCGTCGGCGCTGGTCCAAGCCCGGAACAAGTAGTTGCTCTTGAAGAACGAGTTGTGTCCGTAACAGGCGTGGGCGATGACCAGCGCCTGCATCGTCATGGTGTTTTCTTCCATGAGGTAGGCGATGCAGGGATTCGAGTTGATGACCAGCTCGTAAGCCAGGCCCATCTGTCCTCGGCGATAGCTCTTCTCGACGCCGAGAAACTGCTTGCCGAAGGACCAGTGATGGTAGAACACCGGCATCCCGGTGCTCGAATAGGCATCCATCATCTGCTCGGAGGTGATGATCTCGATCTGGTTTGGATAGGTGTCCAGCCGGAACTCCTCGGCGATGCGCCGGATCGCGGCGTCGTACCGGTCGAGCAGTTCGAAGGTCCACTCGGACCCTTCGGAAAGGGGCTTCATGCCTGCTTTTTCTTGAAGAGCTCGCGGAACACAGGGTAGATTTCGCCGGGTTCGCCGATCGCCCGCATGGCGAAGTTCGGCCAAGCCGCCGCGATCCGTTCGTACTCCGACCACAGGCCTTTCGGGTCGCTGTTGTCGATCTCGATGTAGGCGTAGTATTGCACCAGCGGCATCAGATCCTTCGTCAGCAACAGATGACAGTTGTTCGAGTCCTCGGGCCAGTTGTCGCCATCCGAGGCTTGGGCGCCATAGATGTTCCATTCCCGCGGGGAATAGCGCTCCCGGATGACGTCTCGCATCAACTCCAGAGCGCTCGAGACCACCGTCCCGCCACTCTCGCGCGAGTAAAAGAATTCCTCTTCGCCGACTTCCTGCGCAACCGTATGGTGACGAATGAAGACCACGTCGGTCTTCTCATAGTTGCGGCGGAGAAACAAATACAGGAGCAGGAAGAATCGCTTGGCGAGATCCTTCTTGTCCTGGTCCATGGAGCCCGATACGTCCATTAGGCAGAACATGACGGCTTGCGCGGTCGGCGACGGAGCCTGCACGCGGTTGCGGTAGCGCAGATCGAACGTATCGATGAAGGGAACCCCGTCGATCTTCCGTTGCATTTGCGCGATCTCCTCGCGCAGCGCCTCGATCCGCGGATCATCTTCTTCCTCGTGTCCCAGCAGCGTCTCCAGTTCCTCCTCCAGTTCGCGTTTCTTTCGAACGTACGGAGCCGACAAGGCGGTACGCCGGGCCAGCGCACCGCGGAGCGAGCGTAGAACGTGGAGATTCGCGGCCACACCATCGGAGGTGTAACCCGCGCGGACACTCTTCTGAACCGGCTCGCGCGCCAGTTGGGTCTTCACCAGGTTGGGAAGCTCCAGGTCCTCGAAGAAATACTCCAGGAACTCATCTCGCGTGAGTTCGAAGACAAAGTCATCGATCCCGTCGGTGGATGTATCGGCCTGACCTTCCTGTCCAGAGCTGCCTCCAGGCCTGGGCACTCGATCGCCGCTGACAAACTTCTTGTTGCCCGGTAGCACGACTTCCCGCCTGCCCCCGAGCCCATGATGGAACACCGGCTCGGAGGTGTCCCGGCCAGGGATCTTGATCTTCTCGCCGCTTTCGATATCCGTGACCGAACGTCTCGAAATCGCATCTGCCACTGCGCGCCGGATCTGCTTATGAAAGCGGTGTAGGAAGCGCTGCCGATTGACGGCGCTCTTGTTCTTGGCATTCAGCCTGCGGTCGATGAAACGGGACATAGGCTACTCATCGTTCCGTTAGTAGAGCGACATAAGTTTGTCTCTCTTTGACAGGGAAACAGTGAGGGAGGGTTAACTGCGTTTTCCTCCCCCACTATTACGGGTATGGGCTTGCATTTGATATTGCCAGTCAGCAATCAGGATGACTTGCGAACCCGTAGATACCACTCCGAGAGCAGGCGTACCTGCTTGGGTGTGTAGCCTTTGGCGACCATGCGGTTCACGAAGTCGGCATGCTTCTTCTGATCGTCGGCGGATGCCTTGGTGTTGAACGAGATTACCGGAAGCAGCTCTTCCGTGTTCGCAAACATCTTCTTCTCGATGACGGCACGCAGTTTTTCGTAGCTGGTCCAGGCCGGATTCTTGCCGGCGTTGTTCGCTCGCGCCCGCAGCACGAAGTTGACGATCTCGTTGCGGAAGTCCTTGGGATTGCTGATCCCCGCTGGTTTTTCGATTTTCTCGAGTTCCTCGTTCAGCGCGCGCCGGTCAAAATTCTCTCCCGTGTCTGGGTCCCGGTATTCCTGATCCTGGATCCAGAAATCCGCGTACGTGACGTAACGGTCAAAGATATTCTGACCGTACTCGGAGTAGGATTCCAGGTACGCGGTCTGGATCTCCTTGCCGATGAATTCGACATAGCGCGGGACCAGGTATTCCTTAATGAAGCGGAGGTACCGTTCCTGCGTCTCCAGTGGGAACTGCTCCTGGGCGATCTGCTGTTCGAGCACATAGAGCAGGTGCACCGGGTTGGCAGCGACCTCCGCGTGATCGAAGTTGAATACCTTGGACAGGATCTTGAAGGCGAACCGAGTCGACAACCCCTCCATGCCCTCGTCCACCCCCGCGTAGTCCTTGTATTCGTGATAGGACTTGGCTTTGGGGTCGGTATCCTTGAGGTTCTCACCATCATAGATCCGCATCTTCGAATGAATGCTCGAGTTCTCGGGTTCCTTGAGGCGCGATAGGACGATGAACTGCGCCAGCATCTTGAGCGTATGAGGCGCACACGGCGCCTCGGATAGCGAGCTGTTGACCAGTAATTTGTCGTAGATCTTGATCTCGTCCGTGACTCGCAGGCAGTAAGGAACTTTCACCACGTAGACGCGATCGAGAAATGCCTCGTTGTTCTTGTTGTTCTTGAACTGCATCCATTCCGACTCGTTCGAGTGGGCCAGAATAATGCCCTCGAACGGAAGGGCCGACAGCCCTTCCGTCCCCTTGTAGTTGCCCTCCTGAGTGGCCGTGAGCAGGGGATGCAGGACTTTGATTGGCGCTTTGAACATCTCGACGAATTCCATGATGCCCCGGTTGCCCTGACACAAACCGCCGGAATAACTGTAGGCGTCCGGGTCGTCCTGCGAGTACATTTCCAGCTTCCGGATGTCGACCTTACCCACGAGCGACGAAATATCCTGGTTGTTTTCGTCGCCCGGCTCCGTCTTCGTTACTGCGCGCTGATCAAGGATAGAGGGATAGAGCTTGACGACTTTGAACCGGGTCACGTCGCCGTTATACTCGTGCAGGCGCTTGACGGCCCAGGGCGACATGATGGCGTTCAGGCAGCGCCGCGGAATTTGATATTCCTCTTCAAGGATCGGTCCGTCTTCGTCCGGCGAGAACAGGCCGAGCGGGGACTCGTGGACCGGAGAGCCTTGGATCGCATAGAACGGTACGTTCTGGATCAGGGACTTCAGCTTCTCCGCTAGCGAAGACTTGCCTCCTCCGACTGGCCCGAGCAGGTAGAGAATCTGCTTTCTCTCCTCTAAGCCTTGGGCGGCATGCCGGAAGTAAGCCACGATCTGCTCGATGGCCTCTTCCATGCCATAGAAGTCCGAAAACGCCGGGTAGCGTTTGATCACTTTGTTGGCGAAGATGCGGCTCTGACGGGCATCCAGCCGGGTATCGACCATCTCGGGTTCGCCGATCGCCAGCAGCATCCGCTCCGCGGGGCTCGCGTAGGCCATCGGGTCGGTACGACAAAGACCGAGATATTCCTGTAAAGTCAGTTCCTCCTGTTTGCCCTTTTCATAGCGCTTTTGATAGCGATCGAATATAGCCATATTCACTCACCGAAAGAGAATGCACACCGGGTGCAAGGGAGCTTGAGAGAAATTTCAGCCGAGCGGCTTTGACCGAGATCCAATCAGGTTGCCTCGGGGGAGTCGCGAAGTACCGCGAACATCTGATCATCGGAGCGATGCGGCGCGTGCCGCGGGTGAAGTCGGATCGTCGACGGACAGATGACAGCCTACCACAGGCCTATGCCGCGGTGTGCGATTTTTGAGTTCACAAGGGCTTGTTAAGTTCCCCATGGTTTCGCTGGATCAGTCGTCCATCAATGACGTCGAGTTCCGCGAAAGACTCCCGCTTACTTGCCGAGCGCTCGTTCTCGCATGTTGCGGGGTGGTGCCCGGCATAAAACACATACGAATTCTCGCCGTGCAGGTTACGCTGCGCTATTTCCGATCGGGAGACCCGTTGCAAGACGGGGAAAGCACCGTGTAAACCCAATGCCGGACAAAAAAAGGCGCCTCGGGTAAGGGAGGCGCCGAAAAGCTAGGAGTTACATTCATGAAGAATGTGGAATCAGTTTAGGCGTCCGAAACTTAATCTTGACTTAAGTTGTCGGGTCGCATTGCTCGCTACCACGCCTGGCCGGGCGAGTATGGGCGCTAAGCGCGCCAACAATGGCCACTTACATCCCGAACGGGAATTCCTTCCGGTTCAAGACCCCGCTCGCCCGCACCGTTCCCAGCGCTTTGCCGTACTCGGCCAGCACCCGGAGACCATAGTCCAGGCGCTTTCGGATCTGTCCGTCTTCCTCGGAAACGGGCGCCCGCTCGTTTAGGACCTCGTTCACGTTGCGCACGATGACATGCTCGGAAATATACTGGATGTGGCTGTTCTTGTAACTGCTCACGCGGAGTTCCGCCACCGGGTAGGCGCCGTTCCGCGAGGCGGAGACACCGATGATCAATCCAGGTTTGTGGTAGAGGCAACCGTCGCTGGCGAACAGGAAGAAATTCTTGAGTGCGGCAGGGACCATCCCGCTCCATTCGGGCGCGACGACCACGAACGCATCGGCGCGTGAGAGTTCCTCGGACACCGGCGTCCAGGGTTCGATCATTTTCGGGTCCTTATTCCAGATGCCTTCCTCCCAGAGTGGCAGCGGATTCTTTCCCAGCTCCAAGACATACGTGGAATAATCGGGGCTCAAGCTCTTCGCGTGGGCCCCGACGAAACGGGCGACTTTTCCGGATTGTGCCGCCGGACGATGACTGCCCGACACGATGGCGAATTTCATTAGAGTGAACCTGTGGGGGGTGCTCGCGGTGCGAAGAGGCCGAAACCCATGTTTGCAATGTCTTCTCCACAAACCTTACCATGAAAACGATGCGATTTGCCGCCTTCGGCGGTTTGAAGAGCCTGCGCTTGCTGGATCTGCCAAGACCCGAGGCGAAACCAGGCGAAATTGTGGTTGAAGTCGCAGCGACATCCGTCAACCCTATCGATTGGAAACTTCGCAGCGGCGTATTCCGCTGGGTCAGCCCTCTCCGGTTCTCATCCGTTCCGTGTTTCGATTTCGCCGGGAAGGTCGCTGAAGTTGGTGCGGGTATAGACCGACTCCAGCCGGGTATGAGGGTCTTCGGCCTGCGGCCGCTGGACCGCCTGGGAGCGGCCTGCGAGGCGATCGTTGCCGCGCCGAGTGAACTGGTTGAGATCCCATCGAACGTCAGCATGGAGCAGGCGGCCGGTGTGCCACTGGCGGGGATGACCGCGCTTCAGGCCCTTCGAACGCCGAAGCCATCCCAGCCGTCCGAAAAGGTGCTCATCGTTGGCGCTTCCGGCGGAGTCGGCCACTACGCGGTGCAGATCGGCAAGGCGCTGGCTGCGGACATCACGGCCGTGTGCAGCACCCCCAACCTCGGTTGGGTTCGGGACCTGGGCGCCGACGCCGTGCTCGATTACGCTCGCGGCGAAACCGACAGTCCCCGGCCGGTCTTCGACCGGGTGTTCGACGCCGTGAGTCTCGGCACATTCGCCCATTGGCGGCGATGGCTCAAGCCGGACGGGGTCTATGTCACGCTGCTGCCGCGCGGGGAACTTTTGCTGCATCGCGTCACATCGCATTTCCAGTCTTCCCGCCAGGGTGCCCGTGCAATTTTTCTGCGACCGAACCAGGACGATCTGTCGACTCTGGCGAAGTGGATGGAAGAAGGCAAGCTCCAGACGGTGATCGACAGCGTTTACGCGCTCGAAGAGCTGGGCGCGGCCTTCGACAAGAGTCGCGCGGGTCATGCCCGCGGCAAGATTATCGTGCGGCTTTTCGGCTAGTCGGGCTCCGTAACGCTTTCAGGGTTATTGCGAACCGGCCGCCGGGTGCGGCGGTCGGCTTCGCTTCAGCTGCGGGCCGGTGCGACCAATCGCCGCGAGAGATTGCGGTATTCCAGCCAGGCTACTGTCGCCAGATAGAGCGCCATGAACAGGCTGCCGGTCAACAGCGGATGCCAACCCGTCGCGATGATCAGTTCGCAATTCGCGAAGTAAAGCAGCAACCCATACGCGATATAACCGAAGATGGCCCGCAAACGGTAATCGACCGGATAGTACCGCCTGCCGAGCAGGTAGGAAACAACCGTCATGCTTACGTAACAGGCGAGGTGCGCCCAGGCCGAACCCATGTAGCCCATGGTGGGAACCCACCAAAGGTTCAGACCGATGGTGAGCAGTCCTCCGCACAACGCGACGCCAGCTCCCAACAGCGTCCGATCGGTGAGTTTGTACCACACCGAGAGGTTCACGTAGATCCCTAGGAACAGACTCGCCAGCAATAGTATCGGCACCGCCGGCAGCCCAACCCGGAACTCCGGACCGATGAAGTACTGGAAGAAATCGATGTAGAGCATCACCAGCAGGAACACGAACACGCAGAAGATCACGAAATACTTCAGTACTGCGGCGTACAGCGGTTTCGCATCCTGCTTCTCCGCATGCGCAAAAAAGAACGGCTCGCCCGCATAGCGGAACGCCTGGATGAACAAGGACATCAGGATCGACAGCTTGTAGCAGGCCCCGTAAATCCCCAGCATCTTCAGGTTCGTCGCCAAGTCGTAGGGTAAGACAAACTTCAGGATGGCCCGATCCAGCATCTCATTGACGATCCCCGCCAGACCGATGATCACCATAGGAACCGAATATCCGAGCATCCTTGGCAGCAGGCGGAAGTCGACTCCTTGCACCAAGCCGCGGAATTGTGGCAGCAACAACAGCAGTTTAAAGCCGCTTGCGATCAGGTTGGCAATGAAGATGTAGCCGACGCCCATCGTCGGGTCATAGAACCGGGCGGCCCAGGACTCCGGTGCCGACTCGTGTGCGTGGCGCAAATACAGGACGAAAAACAGGTTGAGGGCGATCGTGACCAAGATCTCTGCGACCTTGATGGCGGCGAATCGCAGCGCCTTGTCTTGCGCGCGAAGCTTTGCGAACGGGATTGCGGCCAGCGAATCGGCAGCAACAATCAGAGCGAACCACCATAGGTATTCCGGGTGGTTCTCATACCTCAGGAGTTCCGCCACGCGGCTGCTCAGGAAGTAGAAAACGATCAGGAACAGCGTGTTGGCCGCGAATACGAAGCCCAAAGTAGTCCCGTAGACCTTGTCGGAATCATCCTCCAGTTTCCGGAACCTGAAGTAACCGGTTTCCAGCCCGAAGACCAGGACCACGGCAAAAAAGCCGGCATAGGCATACAACTCGGACACGACACCGTATTCCTCGGCTGAGAAGTAATAGGTGTACAGCGGCACCAGCAGGTAATTGAGAAACCGGCCGACGATGCTGCTCAGCCCATAGATAGCCGTTTGGGATGCGAGTTTTCTGAGGGGGCTCACGCGCGAAAGATTGAGGTGCTCAAGGACGGCGTCGGTACGGGGAAGCACATTGTAACGGCTGAGGCGCGGCTGGTGTGCATGGCAAGCGCCCCGCTACCATGCGTGCCGCGTTACAATCGACGGACACGGACCCCGCCGGATCCAGGTAAGGGAAGAAATGATGAAGACGCACAGAACACTGATGACGCTCGTGGCTGCAGCCGGCTTTCTCAGCGCCATCGTGACCGACCGCACCCTCGCAGTGGGGTTTTCTTCCCAGGGCCAAGTGTTGTACGTTCCGATTTATTCGGAGCTCTCCTACGGCGACCGCAAGAACATGCTCAATCTCTCGGCGACGTTAAGTGTTCGGAACACCGACCGTAAGACTGCCGTCAGGCTCAAGCGCGTGGATTACTACAGTGTGACCGGCAAGCTGCTGCGTTCGTATGCGGAAGAACCCAGGATTTTGGCCCCGATGGCTTCGGCGGAATACATCATCAGCGGCGCCGATCGCAGCGGCGGAACCGCTGCGAGCTTTATCGTCGAATGGGAAAGCGCGTCACCGGTCTCGCCCCCGGTTGTCGAGGCGGTGATGATCAGTGCCCAGTCCGTGTATGGGATTTCGTTTACGACCTCGGCACGAGTCCTCGAAGAACGTCGGTAACGGGTACTACGCTCACCCTTGCGAAGCCGGTGAGCGTTTTCGTGGTAGCCTTGCCGTGGATCAGATCGGCCAAAGGCCATTCGATCGCGCAAACTGCGCGCTGCTCAGCAACCGGACGAATTTGCGCGTCCGTAAGAAATGGTGTGGCCAAAGAAACGACAAGATCCACCAACCGGCCTTTGAAACCCTTGCGACCACTGCCGACGATGAAACCCCGTTTACCCGTTCTCGGGCTGTTGCTCCTTGCCGGCCTGGGCGAAAGCGCCATTGCGGCTGACTGGTGGTTTGTTCCCGCGCCACCGGGAGGCATGGCCGCAGCGATTGTCTACATCGACAAGTCCAGCATGCAGAGGATCAGCCGCAGCAGT
>Ga0209254_10000386_pt1 | contig 35060 bp, 35 predicted proteins | sample FrelakmetDIP11DI_FD_187148 | JGI IMG/M metagenome (GOLD analysis project Ga0209254, IMG submission 187148) | Freshwater lake sediment microbial communities from the University of Notre Dame, USA, for methane emissions studies - DIP11 DI (SPAdes)... | ecosystem: Environmental > Aquatic >... | reverse complement strand
GTGCCCTGCATCGGCGCATTGATCGCGCTGCGCTCCGCGTACTGGCGCAGAGACTGGTTGCGCGAACGGATGTCGGGCAGGTAGAGCCGACGCCCGAACACCGTCTCGACGAATCCCTGCTCCCGGGCCATGGCACGCGTCTCGTCCATGTAGCGCTTCACGCCGGGATAGCGCTCGAAATAGAGGTCCACGTACTGCTGCGCCGCGCCGCGCTCGATACCGAGCTGGCGTGCGAGCCCGAACGCCGACATGCCGTAGATCAGGCCGAAGTTGATCGCCTTCGCCGCCCGGCGCTGCTCCGGGGTGACGGCCGACGGCTCGACACCGAGCACCTCCGCCGCCGTCGCCTGGTGGATGTCGCGATCCTCGGCGAACGCCTTGAGCAGGCTCGCGTCGCCGGAGAGGTGCGCCATGATCCGCAGCTCGATCTGAGAATAGTCGGCGGACATCAGCACGTGGCCGGGGGGGGCGACGAATGCCTGGCGGATGCGCCGGCCCTCGGGCGTGCGCACCGGGATGTTCTGCAGGTTCGGATCTGTGGACGAGAGCCGCCCGGTGGCGGCGACCGCCTGGTGATACGAAGTGTGGACGCGGCCGGTGCGTGGGTTGACCTGTTCCGGCAGCTTGTCGGTGTAAGTGGACTTGAGCTTCGCCAGGCTGCGGTACTCGAGGATGATGCGCGGCAGCTCGTAGGCCGGCGCCAGTTCCTCGAGCACGTCTTCCGCGGTGGACGGCTGGCCGGTCGCGGTCTTGCGCTGCACGGGAAGCCCCAGCTTGCCGAACAGCACATCCTGCAGCTGCTTGGGCGAGTCGAGGTTGAAGTTGACGCCGGCGGCTGCATGCGCCGACTGCTCGAGCAGCATGAGACTCTTGGCGATCTCGTGGCCCTGCCTGCGCAGCATCGCGGTGTCGATGAGCACCCCGAGGTGCTCCATGTCGAACAGCACGGGCACCAGCGGCTGCTCGATCTCCTCATAGAGCTGCTTCAGCCTCGGCAGCCGCTCGATCTGATTCCAAAGGCTACGATGCAGCTGCAGCGATACGTCGGAATCCTCGGCCGAGTACTCCGCGGCACGCTCGACCGGTACCTCGCTGAACGGCAGCTGCTTGGCGCCCTTGCCGGCCACGTCCTCGTAATGGATGGTCTCGATGCCGAGATAGTGCTTCGCGGTCGAGTCGAGGTCATGTCGCGTCGCGGTGCTGTTGAGGACATACGACTCGAGCATCGAGTCGTAGCGCATGCCCCTGAGCTCGATGCCGTGATTGCGCAGCACGTGCGCGTCGTACTTAAGGTGATGGCCGAGCTTGCCGCGGCTCGGGTCCTCGAGCAGCGGCGCGAGCCGTCGCAGCACGTCGTTGCGGTCGAGCTGCTCCGGTGCGCCCGGATAGGTGTGCGCAAGCGGCACGTAGGCCGCCTGCCCTGGCTCGGTGCAGAACGACACGCCCACGATCTCCGCCTGCATGTAGTCGAGCGAGGTGGTCTCGGTGTCGAACGCGAAGAGCTCCGCGGCGCCGAGGCGCTCGAGCCAGGACTCGAGCTGCGCTTCGGTCAGGATCGTCTCGTAGTTGCGGGGCGGTCTCCCGGTCGTCGGGTCGGCGGTCGCGGCGACGGCACCGGGAGTTGCGGCCGCCGCCTCACCGCCTGCCGGTGTCGCCTGCGCCGACCCGGAGGTTTCGCCGGGCAACTGCTTCAGCAGCGAGCGCAGCTCGAGCCTCGTATAGAGCTCGCGCAGGCACTCGACATCTGGCGCGCGGCGTGCGAGCGAGGCCGCCTCGGCGGGCAACTCGACTGCGCAGTCGATGGTCGCCAGCCGCCGGGACAGCGCGAGGTCGTCGTTGTGGGCGCGCAGGCTCTCGCCGACCTTGCCCTCGATCTCGTCCTGGTGCGCCAGCAGGTTGTCGAGCGTGGCGTACTTCTCGAGCCATTTCGCCGCGGTCTTCGGTCCCACCTTCGGCACGCCCGGGATGTTGTCCGAGCTGTCGCCCACGAGCGCCAGGTAATCAACGATCTGCTCCGGGTAGACGTCGAACTTGGCCTTGACCCCGGCCCGGTCGAGCTTCGAATCCGTCATGGTGTTGACGAGCGTTATCTGCCCGTCCACGAGCTGGGCCATGTCCTTGTCGCCCGTGGAGATCACGACGCGCAGGCCTTGCTCCGCGGCGCGTCGCGCCAGCGTTCCGATCACGTCGTCGGCTTCGACGCCGGGCACGCGCAGCAGGGGCAGGCCCTGGGCCTCGACCGCTGCGATCAGCGGCTCGACCTGCGCGCGTAGCTCGTCCGGCATCGGCTCGCGGTGCGCCTTGTACTCTGCAAACAGGTCGTCACGGAAGGTACGGCCCGGCGCGTCGAACACCACGGCGATTTGCGGCGGGTCGTGCTCCTTCAAGAGCTTGGCGAGCATGTTGAGCACGCCGAGCACGGCGCCGGTCGGCTCGCCCTTTGAATTGGAGAGTGGCGGCAGCGCGTGGAAGGCCCGGTAGAGGTATGACGAGCCATCCACCAGCACCAGCGCCGGCTGGTCAGCCACGCGCGCTCCCGGGCGGTGCCGGCGTCGGGGTGTCGGGCGGCGGGGGAGGTGCTGTCCCGGTGTCGACGGGGATCTCCCGCTGGGTTGCAGGCCCTCCCTCCGGGACCTCCGAGGTGGGAGGCGCTTCCGCTGCCGTCCCCGTGCCCGCCGACGGCGTGGAGGTTGCGGCCGATGCAGGCCGCACGACCACTTCCTTCGACTTCTCGGGCAGGTACAGCGGGCCCTTGAGCCCGCAGCCCAAGGGCGCCACCGCGAACCCGAGCGCGACGAGCAGCGCCCTGCCGAGCCTGCTCACGGCTTGCCCGCCTCGCCGATTACCGCCGCGCGCCCTTCGACGATCGCGAGCGTCATGCGAGAAATTGCCGTCAAGCGCTGTTTCTCGTCCTCGACGCGGACTTCCCAGACGTGCGAACGGGTGCCGAGGTGGATGGGCCGGGCGGTGCCGGTCACGCGCCCGCTGCGCGCGGAGCGGATGTGGTTCGCATTGATCTCCTGCCCGACGCCATAGAAACGGCTGGCGTCGATGCAGCAGTTGGCCCCCACGCTGCCGAGCGTCTCCGCGAGCACGACGGAGGCGCCGCCGTGCAACAGCCCGAACGGCTGCCAGGTGCGGTGGTCCACGGGCATCGTGGCCCTGACGTAATCCGGTCCGATCTCGCTGAAGCGGATGTCCAGATACTCGACCATGCAGCCACGTGACTGCCGCTCGAGCTCCTCGAGGGTAAAGGGTCTGAACCAGATGCTCATGGGTCGTTGGGCGATGGGTGCAGGTGAAGGAGGGTGAGCTGCGCCGCCGCGGCGCCGAATGACCGGGCCGGGCGCCGGATTGTAACCGCCCCGCGCCGGCCCGGCCGCGGCCGCCGCGAATGGCGCCGTAGCGCCCGAAGGGGCAGAATTGCTGCACAGCAAAAGACACCGACCTCGGAGCATTCAATGAGCGACTATCAGGCGCCCGTCCGGCAGATGCGTTTCACTATCGAGCACCTCTCCAACTTCGCCGAGGTCGCTGCGTTGCCCGACTTCTCGGCGGTGGACGCCGACACCATCGAGTCGGTACTCGACGAGGCGGCAAAGTTCGCCGGCAACGTGCTGTTGCCGACCAACTGGATCGGCGATCGCGAAGGCGTCAGGGTCGTCGACGGCGCGGTGCAGGTGCCGAAAGTGTTCACGGAGGTCTACCAGCAGTTCTGCGAGGCGGGCTGGCCCAGCATCGCCTCGAACCCGGATTTCGGCGGCCAGGGTCTGCCAAAGACCGTCTCGCTCGCATGCGACGAGATGTGGGCCGCGGCCAACGTTTCCTTCGCGCTGTGCCCCGAGCTGTCGCAGGGCGCGATCCTTGCAATGGATCGTCATGCCACCGACGAACTCAAGAAGACCTATCTCGAGAAGCTCGTGTCGGGGCAGTGGGCGGGCACGATGTGCCTCACCGAGCCGCAGGCCGGCTCGGATCTCTCCGCGCTCACCACGCGCGCCGAGCCGAAGGGCGATCGCTACCTCGTCACCGGGCGAAAGATCTACATCACCTGGGGCGACCAGCCCATGACGGAGAACATCATCCACCTCGTGCTCGCGCGGCTGCCGGACGCGCCGCCCGGCACGCGGGGCATCTCGCTGTTCGTGGTGCCGAAATTCAAGCTGAACGCCGACGGCACGCCAGGCGCGCCGAACCAGGTGCAGGCGGTGTCGGTCGAGCACAAGATGGGCATCCACGCGAGCCCCACCTGCGTGCTCGCCTTCGGTGACGAGGGCGGATCGGAGGGCTATCTGGTGGGCAAGCCGAACGAGGGGCTGGCCGCGATGTTCACCATGATGAACTACATGCGCCTCGGCGTCGGCGCGCAGGGCGTCGGCCTCGCGGAGCGTTCGTACCAGAAGTCCGTGGCTTATGCGCGCGAGCGCGTGCAGGGCCGCGCGCCCGGCGAGAAGGGGCAGGTCGCGATCATCCGCCACCCGGACGTGCGGCGCATGCTGCTGCTGATGCGTACGCTCACGCAGGCCGCGCGTGCCATCTGCTACTACACCGCCTCCTGCCTCGACCGCGGCGCGCACGGCACGGAACCGGAGGCCGTGGAGCAGTGGCAGTCGCGTGCGGAACTCATGACGCCGATCGCCAAGGCGTGGTGCACGGAGGTTGCCCAGGAGGCCACCGAGCTCGGCATCCAGGTGCACGGCGGCATGGGCTACGTCGAGGAGACGGGCGTCGCGCAGTTCTACCGGGACGCACGCATCGCCTCGATCTACGAGGGCACCAACGGCATCCAGGCCATCGACCTCGTCGGTCGCAAGCTGCTGCGCGACGGTGGTGCGACGATCTCGGCCTTCGTCTCGGAAATGCGCAGCGTGGACGCTCCGCTGGCGAACGCGGGAGAGGATCTCGCCGTGGTGCGTGCAGCGCTGTCGCGCGCGCTCGACGAGCTGGTGCAGAGCTCGACTTATCTCATCACCAGCGAGAAGCGCGACCCCGAGCTCGTGAGCGCCGCGGCATTCGACTACATGATGCTGATCGGCACTGCGATCGGCGGATGGCAGCTCGCACGCGGTGCGCTTGCGGCGCTCGCGCAGATGGCGGCGAGCAGCGACAAGGCGTTCCTGCAGTCGCAGGTCGTCATGGCGCGTTTCTATGCCGAGCACGTGCTGCCGCGCTGCACGGCGCACGCGGCGGCGGTGCGTGCCGGCAGCGCCTCGACCATGGCGCTCGCGGCCGACCATTTCTGACGGCCGGTCCGTGGCCCACCCGCTGCTCGACGCTGCCGCCCCGCGCACCGCCGGCCCGTCCGGCGGCGAGGCGTGGGTGCCGCTCGCCGAGTGCGCCGGTCGGGCGCCGCCGCTGCTGCTGCCGTGGCTCGCGGAGCCGGGGCTCCTCACCAGTCGCGTCCGCGCCCAGTGCGGCGCGGAGGCCCGCCTCAGGTTGCTGCGTCTCGAGCCCGCGCCGCTGGACCCCGTCATCGCCCACCGCCTCGGCGTGGACGATGCGATGTGCCTGCTGCGAGAGATCGAGTTCATCTGCGGTACGCGCCGCTGGGTATTCGCGCAGTCGGTGCTGCCGCAGTCTACGGTGCGGCATCACCCGTGGCTGCGCGAGCTCGGCGAGCGCGGGCTCGGCGAGTCGCTCAACGCCGTGGAGGACGTGCGACGCGAGCCCCTCGAGTACCTCGAGCTGCCCGTGAGTCACGCACTCGCCCGTGCCGCCCTGCCCGATGCCACCGACTCCGCGCCGTTGTGGGCGCGACGCGCCATCTATCGCCTTGGCGGCGCGCCCATCCTGGTCCAGGAAGTATTCCTGCCGGCGCTCGGTCGCTGCGACTGAGCATTGTCTCGGGAGCCCCGCCATGACGTTCGTGATTCCGCCCTCCACCCGGCCCACGGTCGAAGTGATGGGCACCGACAATCGCTTCCCCGTGCACCGCGTCTACTGCGTCGGCCGCAACTACGCGGCACACGCCCGCGAGATGGGCATGGACCCGGAGCGTGACCCGCCGTTCTTCTTCTCGAAGCCCGCGGACGCGGTGGTGGCCAACGGCACGCCCGTGCCATACCCGCCTCGCACGTCGAACCTGCACCATGAGATCGAACTGGTGATCGCGATTGGAACCGGCGGACGCGACATCCCGCTCGAGAATGCGCTGGCCCACGTATTTGGCTACGCGGTCGGCAACGATCTGACGCGCCGCGACCTGCAGTTCGCGGCCCGTGAGCAGGGTCGGCCCTGGGATGTCTCGAAGGGCTTCGATGCCTCGGCACCGGTGAGCGCCATCCGGCCTGCTTCCGAGATGGGTCATCCCGACGGAGCGGAGATCTGGCTCGAGGTGAACGGCGAGACGCGCCAGCGCGCGAATCTCTCCGACATGATCTGGAGCGTGCCGGAGATCGTGGCCGAGCTCTCGACCTATTTCGAACTGCGACCGGGCGACCTGATCTTCACGGGCACGCCCGAGGGGGTCGGTCCCGTTAAGCGCGGCGACAGCCTCGTGGGCGGCATCGACGGACTCGAGACGCTGCGCACGACCATCGTCTGAGCGCCGACCGGAACAGGGGAGTCGCCATGGCGCTCAGGCTCTACACCTACTGGCGCAGCTCGGCCGCCTATCGCGTGCGCATCGCGCTCGCGCTCAAGGGGCTCGAGTATGAGTCCGTGCCCAGGCACCTGCTGCGCGACGGGGGAGAGCAGCGTCGACCCGAGTACCTGGCACTCAATCCGCAGGGCTTCGTACCGGCGCTCGAGCACGACGGTGTCGTCGTCACTCAGTCGCTCGCGATCTGCGAGTACCTGGACGAGTGCTTTCCGACTCCGCCGCTGCTGCCCGCCGGTGCGCGCGAACGCGCGGCAGTGCGTGCCATGGCGCTCGCCGTCGCCTGCGACATTCACCCGCTCAACAACCTGCGCGTGCTGCAGCACCTGCGCACGGAGTACGGCCAGGACGACGAGGGTCTCGGGCGCTGGGCGCGGCACTGGATTTCACGCGGCTTCGAGGCCCTCGAGCAGCTCGTCGCTCGCCACTCCGGCGACGGCCGGCACTGCTTCGGCAAGGCGGTCACGCTCGCCGACGTCTGCCTGGTGCCGCAGGTGGCCAATGCGCGGCGCGTGCAGCTCGATCTCGCGCCCTGGCCGCGACTCATGGCCGTGACGGGCCACCTCGAGTCGCTGCCCGCCTTCGCTGCCGCGCGGCCCGACGTGCAGCCGGATGCCGAGTGACACGCGCGCGCGGGCTCGACTGGCGCGCGATCGCGATCCCGATCGGGACCATCTCGTCGCACCTCGATGGTCGAGGCGGTTGCCGAGAGCCGACCCTGCACGGCAGGCGCGCCGCCGCTGCCGCCGCTGCCGCGCGAACCAGCGTCAGAGCAGTTCGATTCTCGCCTGGATGACGCCGTCCTCGACGAAGCCGAGCCGCGAAGCGGCTGCGTGCGACAGGTCGCCGATGCGCCCGCGAACATACGGTCCGCGATCGTTGACGCGCACGACGATTGATCGGCCGTTGTCGAGATTCGTCACGCGCACCCTGCTGCCGAAGGCGAGCGAACGATGCGCCATCGTCAGGTCGTTCGTGTCGAAGGTCTCGCCGTTGGCGGTTCGGCGTCCATGGAATCCGGGGCCGTACCAGGACACGTGGCCGTTTTGTGCCCACGTGGGTGCCTCCACCGCCGGCGATGGGATCTGCGTATCCGGCGCTGGCACGGACAGCAGGACCGCCGCTGCGGCGACGGCGCCGATCAACGAGGCGAGGCGCCGCTCCGCCGGTGCGTGGTCAATCGGGCCATCCGCCAGCCAGGTCTGTGCAATCGTCTGTATGTGCTGCATCGCAGCATAGACCGGTCCGGCGGGCGACAGTTCCCCGGGGCCGGCGAGAGAATCAAGCCAGTCCAGGAAAAAACTATATTAATCAACCAGATAGATTCGCATCCCCGAGCGGCGCCGCGGCCTTGAGGGTACCGAGGCGCCGATTGCCGCACGGCCTGTTCGGAGCAGGACCTCGAGGCAGTGTCCGCGCCCGACCCCGACTAGGCGAGCCAGCCTCGCGCCTTGGCGCGGCGCGCCAGCAGCACGAGGCCGATCGCGATCAGCAGCACGAGTCCCTGCAGCGCGAACGCAGACGATGGGACCGCGGCCTCGCCGCCCATCGCGAACAGGCTGACGTCCTGCAGGATGACGCCCACCAGTGAAGCGATCAGCACCGGCGTGGCCCAGCGTCGCCGCAGGATCAGGCCCAGGCAGCCGAGCGCGCCGCCGAGCACCGCGACTGCGGTGGCCACGACCGACCAGCCCGGCCGGGCGGCATACAGCGCCTGCGCGTCGGCCGGCAGCTTCGCGATGTCCTCGGGCGTCAGCATGAGGTCCTGGAAGAACGCGGCGCAGCCGATCAGGTTCCACAGCAGCGCAGCGATCGTGACGGGCAGATACCACTTCGGCGTCGGATTCATATTCGTTCTCCTGCGTGAATCATGCCGCGCGCCGTGGCGCACGGTTCCCCCTGCAACCGCGCACGCTTGCTACAGCGTGCCCCCGAGCCGGCGCAGCGCGTCGGCCTGGAAATCTCCGATCCGGCCCTTCACGTTGAACTCGATGGGCTCGCGGATCTCGTTGTCGAAGCCACCCACGATGTAGCCGCCACTGTTGAGGTCGTGGACCACGCCGAAGCGGTACCACGGCACCTGCGCGTCGTAGAACTGCATCAGTCCGTGCAGCGCGACTCGCCACAGGCCGCCGCGCCCGTCGTAGGCGTCCTCGGAGAGCACGCTCCAGCTGTCTTCGTCCAGATAGAACGTGCGCTTCGCGTAGATGTGGCGCTGGCCCGGCTTGAGCGTGCCCTCGACGACCCAGACACGGTGCAACTCGTAGCGCACGAGATCGGCGCTTATCGTGTGCTTACCGATGATGTCCTTGTACTTGAGGGACTTGTCTGAGAGCTTGTACACGTTGTAGGGCACGTAAAGCTCACGCTTGCCAGCGAGCTTCCACTCGTAGCGGTCCGGCGCGCCGTTGTAGGCGTCCACCTGGTCGGTGACGATCATGCCCTCCGAGCCGTCGTTGATGCCGTCGTAGGCGAGATCCGGCGCCCGGCGCACGCGGCGCTGTCCGGCGTTGTAGATCCATGCGGAGCGCTGCTCGGCCACCTGGTCCACGGGCTCGTGCACTAGGAAGATCGTGCCGCGCAGCGTCGCAGGTTCGGTGAAGTAGCCCAGCGCGTAGAAGAGCCGGTTGGGCTCGGCGCCCTCCATGTTCTGCGCATAGATGCGCTGCGAGCGGAAGCCGATCTTGAAGTAGTCGCCGCTGGCCCGGACCGGGAACGAGTGCCCGGTGCGCGTCGTGCCGCCGCCGGTGTAGCGCACCAGGTGATTCCAGATCGCCTCGAGGCCGTTCTGCGGAATCGGGAAGGGCGTCGTCGAGTCGCCGAGGTCCTTGAGGCCGAAGCCGTTCAGCTGCACCTTCGGTGCCTGCGCAGCAACGCGATCGGTGATCTCCTTCGGCAGAGCTGCCGTGCGTCGCGTAACGTACACGTTCATGCGGAACTGCTGCGGATACTTCTTGAGCAGCGCCTGCATGCCGGGCGTGAGCTTCGCAGCGTGCTGCGAGGCGTTCTCGGCCGTGATGGTGAGCAGCGGCTTGTCGCCCGGGAACGGGTCCACGTAGCCCTGCTGCGGAGTCCAGCCCGCGGGCGGCGTCGTGAGACCGCCCTCCCACGCGGGAATCGTGCCGTCGGCGTTACCGGCGCGCTCCGCGCCGACGGGCGTGAGGTCCTTGCCGAGGCGTGAGAAGTCGCGGTCGGCGGCGACGGTCGCCATCGCCGGAATGGCCGTTCCGAGCGCCGTGATGAACAGCAGGCGGATCGCAGGAGCACGGGCCATCGAGTCTTCCCCTCGGGTCGGTCAGGCGGTGCTGCCGGCGATCGGCGCCCGCGTGGGCGGCAAGGATGACGGCGCCGGGGCGATTGTCAACGCGCGAGGGCGCTCTCCAGGATCGACGGGCTGATCTGCACCAGTCCCGAGACCGGCGAGTAGAACTCGAGCACGAGGAACAGCCCGCCTGCGCAGGCCGTCGCGGAGAGCGCCGTCGAGATGATCGCGACCGGTGTCGGTGGCATGACCAGACCCAGACCCAGATACACGAGCACGAGCCAAACCAGGATCACGCCGATCAGCGCGGTTTGCACGCGGGCCTGCTCAAGGCGCTTGGCCGTGTAGCCCGTGCTCTGGACTTCGGCGACCAGTGCCATGGCCCGATCGAGCAGCGCCGCCTGCCTCGCGTCGTTGCGTGGCAGCGCGTGAATGGCGTCCGACAGCCGCCCGACGACTGCCAGTCCCTCCGTGCCTCCCGGCGTCGCCGTCACCCGCGCGCGCTCCGGCCAGATCGATGCGACGGCGACGTCTCGTCCGCTGCGCAGGAGTTCACGTGCGTGCGCGCTCTCGGGACCGTAGCTCGCGAGTATCGCGTCGAGCGCGGCGATGTCGGCCGCGGCGACGACGATCTTGGCTTCCATGGACTGGAAGTAGTCATGCGCGGAGCCCACGACGAGGCCGAGCACCAGTGAGGTCAGCGTTACCACCACCCCCATTGCGCGGGAGACTGCTTCTCCCGTGTCCTGGGTCCGGTGATGCTCGGGCAGGCGGCTCCGGATCACGACCCCGACCCACAGCGCAGCGACCATCAGCGCCACGAACAAGACCATCAGCAAGGCGGCGCTCATCAGGCGATTCCTCCGATTCGCCCGGCCGGGCGCGGCGATGATAGCGCCTCCGGGAGGGAGTCAGCCGCCGCGCAGCTTGCTCGCGATGCGCCGGTATGCGTCGCGGAACGGGATGCCTTCCTTTGCCACCAGCGCGTTGGCTTCAGCCGCTGCGTGGATGTCCTCGTCGAGGCGGATGCGCTCGGGCATGAACCTCAGCTGCGGGATCGCGGCTGCCATGATCGCGAGCGTCTCGGCGCAGGCATCGATGCTCCGGAACAGCGGCGCCTTGATCAGCTGCAGGTCGCGCTGGTAACCGGACGGCAGCTTGGACGTGATGCCCAGGATCTCGACGAGACAAGCCTGTGCAGTGGCCGTGCGCCCGCGCACCAGCTCGAACACGTCGGGGTTGCGCTTCTGCGGCATGATCGAGGAGCCGGTGGTGAAGGCGTCGGGCAGTTCGACGAAGCCGAACTCGCGCGTGTAGAAAAGCAGCAGGTCGGAGGCGAGGCGCCCGAGGTCCTGCATCAGCAGCGCGACCTGGAACGCGACCTCCGCCTCGGCTTTGCCCCGCGAGAGCTGCACGGCGGTCACCGGCTCGTGGTTCTCCGGAAAGTCTAGCCGCGTGCGCGTGCCCTCGCGGCTCACCGGCAGGTTCGGAGTGCCGTAGCCCGCCGCCGAGCCGAGCGGATTCTTCAGGATGCGGCGGTGCGCGTGCCGCAGCGCGTCGGAGTCGTCCAGGATCTCCGCCGCGAAGCCGCGCGCCCACAGCGCCACCGAGCTCGGCATGGCCTGCTGCATATGCGTGTAGCCCGGCAGCTCGACGTGGCCCTGCGCGACGGCGAGCGACTCGAGCGACGCCGCCACCGCGCGTGCACCCTCGGCGAGTTCCTCGACTGCATCGCGCAGGTACAGGCGCAGCGCGGCGAGCACCTGGTCGTTGCGCGAACGGCCGGCATGCAGGCGCGCACCGGCGTCGCCCACCTTGCGCGTGAGCAGCGTCTCGAGCGCAGTCTGGCCATCCTCGAGCTCGAGCGTGACGGACCAGTCGCCGCGCGCGTGAGACGCGGCGATCTCGCCGAGCCCCGCCGTGATCGCGGCGAGTTCCTCGTCGTTCAGCAGCCCCGCGTCGTGCAGCGTCGCGGCATGCGCGATCGAGGCACGCACGTCGTAGGCGACGAGGCGGTTGTCCAGTGCGTGGTCGTCGCCGGCCGTGTAGCGCAGCACGCGCTCGTCGAGCGGGGCACCCTTGTCCCAGAGTCGAGTCACCCGAGCCTCCTGCGGCCGGCAGCGCCGCCTATTTCGAACCCTGTTCCGCGGCGGTGAGCGCCTTGGTGTCGCGTACCACCAGCGTCCCGGTACCTTCGTTGGTGAAGATCTCCGCCAGCAGCGCGTCGGCCGCCGAGTAGGAGATCACGTGCACCCGCCGCACGCCACCGCGGATCGCCGCCTCGATCGCGCTCGACTTGGGCAGCATGCCGTCGGTGAGCGCCCCTTCCTCGCGCAGGCGCCGCAGGCCCGCGACGTCGGTGTAGGAGATGAGCGACTGCGGGTCGTCCAGGCGCTCGAGGATGCCTTGTGCCCCGGTGCAGAGGATCAGCTTCTCCGCCACCAGCGCGCCGCCGATCGCTGCGGCCACCGTGTCCGCGTTGATGTTGAGCAGGTGCCCGGTCGCGTCGCATGAGAGCGGGCTCACCACCGGCAGGAAGCCGGCGTCGAGCAGCCTCGTGATCACCGAGCCGTCCACGCCGTCGATGTCGCCCACCATGCCGTAGTCGACGACCTCGCCGCTCGCGAGTGTCACCGGCGCGCGCTTGTGGGCCTTGACGAGACCCGCGTCCACGCCGCTCACGCCGATCGCGTCGATACCGAACTCGCGGCACAGGCCCAGCAGGCGCGTGTTGACGAGGCCGTTCAGCACCATGCAGGCGACGTCGATCGCGCCGCCGTCGGTCACGCGCCGGCCCTGCACCATGCGCGTCTCGACGCCGAGCTTCTGTGTCACCGCGTCCAGCTGCGGGCCGCCGCCGTGCACCAGCACGACGCGGATGCCGAGGTGGTGCAGGATCGCGACCTGTTCCATGAAGCCACGCATGGTCGCGCCGTCACGGAACGCGCCGCCGCCGGTCTTGATGACGAAGACCTTGCCCTTGTACATGTGGATGTACGGCGCCGCACCGCGCAGCGCGCGCACGGTGACGGCCTGTTCGCTCTTGTGTCCGATCATCTTGGTCCTCACCCTTTGAGCAGTCGGTAGAGCACGGCCATCTGCACGACCATGCGGTTGGCGGCCTCGCTGATCACCCGGCTGCGGGGCCCGTCGAGCACTTCGTCCGCGACGGCGACGTTGCGCCGCACGGGCAGGCAGTGCATGAAGTGGCAGTCGGGTCGCGCGCCCGCGAACCATGACTCGCGCACCTGCCAGTCGACAAGCGGCCGGCGCAGGGCGGCTTCGGCCTCGGCGTCGCCATAGCAGGCGGGCGAACCCCACTCCTTCGCGTAGAGCACGTGTGCGCCGGCAAGTGCCGCCGCGCGGTCCGTGGTCTCGCTCACCGAGCCGCCGGAGGCCGCCGCAGCGGCGCGCGCCTTGTCCATGATTGCGGGCGGCAGTGCGTAGGCGTCGGGACGCAGCACCACGACCTCCATGCCGCGTAGCGCCGCCATGTGCAGCGCGGCGGCCGGCACCGCCAGCGGCAGGGCGCGCGGATGGTAGACCCATGACAGCACGAACCTGCCGGTGCGCGGCACGACGAGGTCGTCCATCGTCTTCCAGTCGGCCAGCGCCTGGCAGGGATGATTCACCGCCGACTCGAGGTTGATGAACGGTTTGTCGCAGAGCCCGGCCATGAGCTTGAATGGCTCCTCGGCGAGATCTGCGGCGAGGTTCTTGCCCTCGGCGAAGGCCCGCAGCCCGAGCGCGTCGCAGTAGGAGGCGAGCACCGGGATCGCCTCGCGCACGTGCTCGGCGGCTCCGCCGTCCATCACCGTGCCGGTGCGCGTCTCGACGTTCCACGTGCCCTGGCCGGGCGTCACGACGAAGGCCGATCCGCCGAGCCGCATCATTCCCGCCTGGAACGACGACAGCGTGCGCAGCGACGGGTTCATGAACAGCAGGCCGAGAATCTTTCCTGCGAGCGCGCGTGGCTCGGGATGCTGCTGCAGCCGGCGGGCCAGTGCGATCAGGTCAACGATCTCGTCGCGGGAGAAGTCGGCCAGGTCGAGGAAGCGCTTCATGGATGTGAGGATGCCGTCTCCGGAACTCTGGGCGATCGCGTCAGACTGGCAGCGAGGCAAGCGCGTCGCGCAGCTGTGCGACGTGGACTTCCTCGAGAACGTAAGGCGCGAGGATGCGCACGACGTGCGGATCCGCCGAAGTGCCGGTGAGGATGTCGCGCTCGAGGAGCTCGCGCTGCACGTCCTTCGCAGGACGGCGTGTGCGCAGCCCGGTGAGGAAGCCCGCGCCCTGGATGTCGCTGACCGGCCCCACGACGCAGGTCTCGCGGATCCGCCGTGCGAGAGTACGCACGTTCGCGAGAAGACCCTCGGTCTCGATGATGTCGATCACCGCCTCGATCAGCGCGCATGCCATCGGCCCGCCTCCGAAGGTCGTGCCGAGATCGTCGGTCCTGAGGTGCGCCGCGACGTGATCGGCCATCAGCAGCGCCGCGCAGGGAAATCCGGCACCGAGCGCCTTGGCGGTGGTGAGCATGTCGGGCGCGATTCCGTGCATGGTGGCACCGAACGGGAAGCCCGTGCGGCCCATGCCACACTGCACCTCGTCGAGGATCAGCATCGCGCAGGTTTCGCTGGCGCGCGCGCGCAGCGCGCTGAGGAAGGGCTGGCCTAAGTCCACCGCGCCTGCCACGCCCTGCACGGGCTCGGCGATCACGGCCGCCGTATCGGTGCGCACCACGCGCGCGATCGCGTCGAAGTCGCCGCGCGGCAGGAACTCGACATCGAACGGAGCCTGCGGAAACCCGTACCACTTCGCAGCCGCGCCCCAGGTGACGGCGCCGGCGGCCGCGGTGCGCCCGTGGAAGCTGCCTTCGATCGCCACGACCTTGCGCCGGCCGGTGATCTTCAGCGCCAGCTTGAGGGCGTTCTCGTTCGCCTCCGCGCCCGTGTTGCAGAAGAACACGGTGTCGAGGCCCTGGCCCGCGAAGTGCGCGAGGCGCGTCGCGGCCCGCGTGCGTACCTCGAGCGGCACCGCGTTGCTCTGAAACAGCAGCGTGCGGGACTGGTCCTTGAGCACGCCACGCCAGCGTGCGTGGCCGTAGCCGAGCGCGGCCACCGCGTGGCCGCCGTAGAGGTCGAGGATCTGCCGCCCGTCGCGCGTGCGCAGGAACACGCCCGCGCCATCGACGACGTCCAGGGGCCACTGCGCGTAGACGGGCGCGAGATGATCGGCCGTCACGTCCAGCCCGCCGCGGGTTGCATGAGCCCCGCGGTCTCCTCGTAGCCCAGCATCCGGTTCATCCACTGCACGGCGCCGCCGGCGGCGCCCTTGGTCAGGTTGTCGATGGCGCACATCACGGCCACCGTGCGGCCGTGCGCGACCCCCGAGAGCTGCGCGTAGTTGCTCGCAGCAACATCCTTCACCCGTGGCGCATCACCCGAGACGCGTACGAACACCGACTGGTCGTAGTAATCGCGCAGCGCGTGCACCAGCTCGTGGCTGGTGACCGGCTGCACGGCCGTGGCCTGCACGGTGACGTGGATACCGCGTGCGAACGGGCCCGAGTGCGGCACGAATGCGAACTCGGCATCGATGCCACTGGCCTCGAGCGCCAGCGCCCGCACTTCCGGCGTGTGGCGGTGGCCCAGCGCGCTGTAGGCATAGAGATCAGAGTGGCGCTGCGGATGGTGCGTACCGGTGGTGGGTTGCCGGCCGGATCCGGTGCTGCCGGTGATGCCGGTCACGAACAACCGTGGCTCGACGAGGCCGAGCGACAGCAGCGGCACGCTCGCGAGCAGTATCGCAGTGGCGAAGCAACCCGGGTGCGCGACGTGTGGAGTATGCAAAGCATTGAGGTGCTCGGGCACGGCGCAGGTGAACTGCGCGATGCGGTCCGGCGCGCCGTGGCCATGCTTGTAGACGGCCTCGAAACCGGCGGCGCTGCGATAGCGGAAGTCCGCCGAAATGTCGACGACGCGCGGCTGAGTGCCTGCCTGCTCGGCGGCGGTGAGCAAACGGTCCACCAGCCCCGCGGACACGCCGTGCGGCGCGGCCGAGAACACCGCCGTCAACGGGTTCGCGGTCACGTACTCGACGATCTCGTCGTGACCCGCGAAGCGAAGGTGCGGGAGCACCGGCTGCAGATGACGGAAGAACTGCGCCACCGGCTCGTCGGGCTGGCTGTCGGAGGCGACCGCCGCGAGGTCCAGGTAGGGGTGAGAGGCGAGCAGGCGCAGCAACTCGCCTGCGACGTAGCCGGTGCCACCGAGCACCACCGCGGGGACGCGCGCGCTCATTCCGAGGCCGCCCGCGCCAGCCGATCACCGAGGCCAAGGCTGTCGATGATGTGATCGCCGAGTGCCGCACCACCGGCGAGTGCGTTCACGGCGCGCACGCCCATCTGCTGCTCGATGATGTTCACGCCCACGGCGTTGTCGGTGGCGGGTCCCGTGACCGCGCACGGCTCGATCTGGAATCGCTCGCGCAGCAGCTTCACGCCGCCCCAGGCTGCGACCGGATCGTTGGCCGAGAGCACCACGGCGGTCAGCGACCTGCGGATGTCCTCTGCCGCGAGGATTGCCTCGACGCCATAGGCGCCGAGGATGCCGTCGCCCAGCTCGAACACGACGACGTCGGGGCGGCCCTGTGTCATCTCGGTGAGCATGGTGCGCGTGAGCGCCGGTCCCGAGGCCGCGGTGGTCGTGACGATGCCGAGGTCGGTGAAGATCGCGCTGCGGCGCGCACCGGAGTCCTCCATCGCGAGGATGTCCCGGCGCAGCGAGACGCCCGTCGCCTTGAAGGCGTGCACGGCGAGGCCACGGTGGCGCATGCGGCTCACGATCGCGCAGGCGGCGGCGGTCTTGCCGGCTTCCATGCAGGTGCCGGCGAGCGCCACGACCGGCACGCCGTGCGTGTCGAGCGGCGCCTCGTAGTCGAGCCGCCGGTGACCCACCTTCGCCGGCACGCCGATGCGCTCGCCGAGGAACGGAAACTGCAGCACGCAGCCCAGCACGCGACAATCGAAGGGCTGGCCCTTGTCGGGGTTGACCGAGTCGCAGATGCCGAGCACGCCGCCGATGTTGAGCACCTGCAGGATGTCGCCGGCTTCGACCTTCTCCGGGATGTGGCCGGAGTAGCCGAACAGCGCCTGGCGGTGACCGAGCGCGCCCACGATCACGTCGCCGCGCGCGACCTTGGCCATGCGGCCGCTGGTGAGTTCGAGGGTGTTGTAGGTCGACTTGTTGTTGAGGATCTCAACCACCAGAACCACACCTTCCTCGCAGGGAATGTCGCGCGTGGCGATGCGTACCTCGTGGCTCAGGCCGCAGGCCTGCGCAATCGAGGCGATCTTGTCGACGACGACGCTGCGGGTCTGCGTGGCCATCTCAACCTCCCTGCGCGAGCTCGCCGGCCCGTGTGTAGAAGATGCCCGGGAGCGCGAGCATCTTGGAGAAGCCGTGCGCATCGGCCGCGGTCCACTCGCCGGCGGACTCGCCATAAGCGCCCTTCGACGCCTTCATCAGCGAGTAGGGCGAAGTCACGCCCTCGACGAACACCGAGCCGGGCCTCAGCAGCACACGCGCCTCGCCGGTGACGCGCCGCTGCGTCGAGACGAAGAACCCTTCGATGTCGCGGCAGACGGGATCGAGGTGCTGGCCTTCGTGCACGAGGTCGCCATAGGGGCCCGCGAGGGAGTCCTTGAGCCGTGCCTGCCGGGCCGAGAGCACCAGCTTCTCGAGCTCGCGATGCGCCGTGAGCAGGATCTCCGCGGCCGGCGCCTCGAAAGCGACGCGACCCTTGAAGCCGATGATGGTGTCGCCGAGGTGAATGCCGCGGCCGACGCCGAACTTCGCGCCCAGCGCCTCGACGGCCTCGATCAGGCCCACGGCGTCCATGGGCGTGCCGTCGAGCGAGCAGGGGACGCCCGCCTCAAAGCCGATCGTGTGACGCTCGGAGGCCTGCGGGTTCGTGAACGCGTCGCGCGTGAGCACCCAGGCGGAGTCGGGGATGCAGCCGTCGGAGGTGAGCGTTTCCTTGCCGCCGATCGTGGTGCCCCACAGGCCGCGGTTCACCGAGTAGGCCGCGCCGAAGGGCGGTACCGGCAGCTGCAGCCGCTCGAGGTAGGCGAGTTGCTCTGGACGCTTGAAGGCACGATCGCGCACCGGGGCGAGGATCTCGAGGCCCGGTGCGAGCGTGCGAAGCGCCACCTCGAAGCGCACCTGGTCGTTGCCCGCGGCCGTGGAGCCGTGAGCGACCACGTCCGTGCCGAGCTTCTTCGCCCACTGCGCCACGGTCTGAGCCTGCAGCACGCGCTCGGCGCCGACGCACAGCGGGTAGAGGCCGCCGCGGCGGACGTTGCCCATGATCAGGAACCTGATGACCTGCTCGAAGTAGGACGGACGCGCATCCACGAGGTGGTGTGCCACCGCACCCAGGGCCTTCGAGCGCTGCTCGAGCGTACGCGCGGTCTCCGCATCGATGCCGCCGGTGTCCACCGTGAGCGTTACCACCGGCCGGCCGTAGGTCTCCGCGAGCCACGGCACGCAGAACGAGGTATCGAGGCCGCCGGAAAAAGCGAGCAGGATGGGCTTGCCGCCCGTGGAGGTTGCGGTCATGGGAACCTCAGCGTCCGAAGATGGAGTGCAGTTGAGCGTGCAGGCGGCGCTGGGTGCGCGCGCTCGCCGTCGCGATGAAGATCGTGTCGTCGCCTGCGATGGTGCCCACCACCTCGGGCCAGCGCGCCTTGTCGAGCGCGATTGCCACACTCTGTGCGGCACCTGCCATGGTGCGCAGCACGGTCAGGTGGGCGCCCGCGGCCTTCCAGCCCTTGACGAAGGTCTGCACGTCCTCGAAGTGGCTTGGCGTGAGCGCGTCCTCGACCGCCGGCAGCAGGTAGCGGTCGGCGCCCTTCACGACGCCGAGCTCGCGCAGGTCGCGGCTCACGGAGGATTGCGTGGCCTCGTAGCCCTCGGCGCGCAGCAGCTCCACGAGCTCGGCCTGGCGGCCGACTGCGGTGCGCCGCAGGATGCGCGCAAGCGCATCCCGGCGGTGAAGCTGGGCATGGGGGTCGGTGGCCAAGGACGGAGTATCCGGGTGGGTGAATAAAAGTCCGCGAAATGTGCATAAATATGCGCCTGGTGTCAAGGGCGGGGCAGCATCGCGCGCGGCGACTGCCGGGTCGTCCGGCGTCGCGGCCCCGCCCCTGCGCGGGTCGGGGAGATTCAGGTGCAGTGTCCGCAGGCGATCGCGTACCTGATCGAGAAGTCGAGGGTGCCCATCGATGCGGCGATTGCCCCCCTTATCCGTTGACGCTCAACCGGCAGCGTGGTGTATTTGAACCACGGGCTTGCGCCGGGAACCCTTGACTCGTCGCATTCGATGCAATTCATTGCCGCGATCGGGCCAACAGCGCCTGTCGTCACGCTGCCCGCCATCGCAACAGGCGCGCCAGCTGCGCGCTGTGTTCGATCGCAAGCGTAAGGCCGCATCGCCCATGCCCGTCCTCCGTCAAGCAGTCGCTGAAGACATCCCGGGCATCTGGGAGGTTCGCTACTCGGTCACTGAGAACACCCTGACGCCTGGTCGCATATCGGACGAAGAGATGAGGGAAGCCATCGAAGTCACAGGCCGCGGCTGGGTCGTCGAAGAGGACGGGAAGATCGAGGCTTTCGCAGTGGGCAACGGCAAGACCGGGAACGTGTGGGCACTCTTCGTCAGGCCCGATGCGCAGGGTCGAGGTCACGGAACAAGGCTGCACGCAGCCATGGTCAGGTGGTTCCAGACCCAGAGAATTGAGACGCTCTGGTTGTCGACCGGAACACACACGAAGGCGAGGCAGTTCTACGACAGGAACGGCTGGAAGTGTGTTGGCCCGTACGGCACCGACGAAGTCAGGTACGAGCGGCCGAATGTGGCCTAGCAAGGCGATGAACCAGACGCTTCGCCCGCAGTATCACTTCCGTAAGTCCCCGCAGGGTCTGCTGGCATGGGACGTGCGGCGCCTGGTCAAGCTAAGCGCGACGCTTCCAGTCCACCAGGTCGCGGTGGCGACGATCGCAGAGCTCAACGAAGTTCACTGGTACGGCCATGACACCGCCGCGCCTACATGCGCCAGCATCGTTGAGCACTGTTCGCTCATACTGGCAGCCGACTTGTCGTATCCGATCATTCTTGATGAGCAGGCTCGAGTCATGGATGGAATGCACCGCGTCTGCAAAGCACTGATGCAAGGCCTCACTCACGTGTCGGCGGTACGCTTTCCCGTCGATCCAGCACCGGACTACGTCAATCGCGAGCCGGATACGCTGCCCTACGAGTAGGCCGGAAAGGAGCAGCTGCTTTCGCCGGCGCTCCCGTCGAGCGCGCTCAAGAGGAACGTGTCGCAACGTCGGGCATTCATTCAGGTTAAACGCATGGAACACACAAGGACCATCAGCGGGCTGAAGGGTCCTGGACCAGAGTCGCAAGAGATGCTCGCTCGCGCCGGCATCAGAACCATCGCTGAGCTGAGCGACCCTGGGTCCGTGGAGGCATTCGTGCGCACCAGGCGAGTGGTTCCCGGAGCGAACCCTGATCTGCTCTGGGCGCTTGAGTCCGGGCTCTCCGGTGAGCCGTGGCAGGAGGTGGCCAGGCGCCACCGAACCAGTCTGTTGCTGGCTGTCGATGAGCGCGAGCGGAATGCCTGAACATTCGCTGCAGGCGCGACGAACCGCGGCGCCAGCACTTCCCGGCCGTTCGCGTCCACGCCGTGCACGAAGCGCAGGTTCTTTGCCAGGTCGATCCTGACGGTAGTAACGTCTCCGATGACTTCCCCGTCTCGTGGATGATTGACCATGCGCACACACGTCAGACGTGGCACGTCGATACCGTTGCGGGTTGGGAAAGTCCCTTGCTCTCGTCAGGCGTCATGAACGTCTTGCGGGCGACGGCCACCAGTTTTGGTACCGCACTTGCTGCTGCCTCGGTGTATTTCGGCATCGTGTTTGGAGTGGGGTTCCTGCTCGGTTCAATCAGAGTGCCATTGCTCGTTCCACGGTTGGGTGAGCGCTACGCCGAACTTGCGGAAATGCCCCTCATGTTCATAGCAATGTTCCTTGCCGCTGGTTACGTTCTTTCAAGGTTCAGTCGAGTCAGAACTCCTGGTTCCTGGCTCCTCGTAGGCTTCATCGCGCTTGCGATGCTGGTACTGGCAGAACTGTTGCTCGCCATGGTCTTGGCGGACAGAAGCGTTGGCGAGTACATCGCCAGCCGCGATCCAGTCTCTGGCACTGTCTACCTTGGCATGCTCGCGCTCTTTGCTGTCATGCCACGGCTGCGGCTCGGCTCGAACGGTTGGCGGCGTAAGGAAGCACAGGTGAAGGAGTGACGGCGGACTCCAGAGGTTATGACGCACCCCGGCCAGGTCCATCGCGCCGTGACGGAAGCGATTCGCCTCGGCTGCAGGCAATCGATTGCGCCGTGCTTCATGGCAACGAGGTGGATATCGGCCACGCCATCCGCGACGCGATCAGGGACCGCCGGGCCGCTCGCGAGGAACTGTCGATCACCTGCAAACTGGCCGGCAGCTCCCGCGGCCGCGACAAGGTTGAATGTGCCCTGGAGAAATCGCTGCAGGATCTCGACCTCGTGTACCTGGACATGTACCTGATCCACTGGCCGATCCTGCTCGAGCCCAGCGCGGCTGATATGGAACGGAACGCTGGTCGCCGCGTCTGTGGCGCAGCGGCGGATCACGCCCGCCTGATGGCCGGAGGCAGCCGAATTGCAGGGTGAAGGAACTCGCCCGCTGCGGTGCGGAAGCTCGTCCGGCAATACTTCCACGATGACGCCCGATTCGTTTCACGTTCGCGAAGGCGATCTGACCGATCCGCAGACACGGGCCCTGCTGCGCCTGCACCTTGAAGGCATGCACGCAAACTCGCCACCCGGCAGCGTGTTTGCGCTCGACGACGCGGGGCTCACGGCACCCGGCGTCACGTTCTGGACCGTCTGGCATGGCGATCGAATCGCCGGCATGGGCGCGCTCAAGGACCTGCGGAACGGAACCGGCGAACTGAAGTCCATGCGCACGCACCCGGACTTTCTCCGCCGCGGCGTCGCCTCGCTTCTGCTGGAGCAGATCATCACCTCGGCGCGGCGCCGCGGTATGGTGCGCCTGAGCCTCGAAACCGGCAGCGGTGACGCGTTCGATCCGGCGCTGCGTCTCTACCGCCGGCGGGGATTCGTCGACGGTGAGGAGTTCGCGGACTACCGGCGCAGCGCCTTCAACCAGTTCCTTCATCTGAGGCTGTAGCCATCGTCCTCCCGGTCTGGATCGATCCCGGTCAAACCAGCGCGAGGCGATCGCGACGACTTCCCCGTACCACGATTCCCATGGATGAGCCGTCAATGCTGCCGAAAGGCGAGCCCACTGATGCTGTCGATTGGAATCTATGGTTCGCTACCAAGTCCATGTACGATCGCGCGAGCTTCGAGCAAGTCGCACGGCGCGAGCCGCAGTGCCCGGTCTTGCGCCTCGCGCGGGTGAAGTAACGGTGTCCGCAGAGCCCGATCGCACTCTCGATCTCGTCCGCAGGCTCCATGCCCTGGCCCGCACGGGCCTGCACTTCTGCCGCGACGAGTACGACCGCCAGCGCTATGTCGAGATCGAGCAGATCGCCGCCGAGCTGATTGCCGGCGAGTCGCCGGCCGACCGCGATGCGCTGCTCGCGATCTGGGGTCAGGAGTCGGGCTACGTCACGCCCAAGGTCGAGGTGCGTGGCGCGGCGTTCCGCGATGGCAGGATCCTGCTGGTGCGCGAAGCCGCCGACGGGCTCTGGACTCTTCCCGGCGGCTGGGTCGACGTCAACGAATCGCCGTCACAGGCGATCGAGAAGGAGATCGAGCAGGAGTCAGGATTCCGCGCCCGCGCGGTGAAGCTCGCGGCGCTCTGGGACCGGGCACGGCATGGGCACGGGCCCACGCTGCACCATGGCTGGAAGGCGTTCTTCCTCTGCGAACTGATCGGCGGCGGGGCGCGTGGCAGCTACGAGACGGACGCGGTCGATTTCTTCGATCCCGAAGACCTTCCGCCGATGTCGCTGGGCCGCAGCACGCCGCGGCAGGTAGCACGCATGCTCGAACACTGGCTCGACCACCAGGGCGAGCGGCGCCGGCCGACCGAGTTCGACTGATCAGCGCTCGATCTTGTACTCGATGTCCGCGCTCTGATCGAGGCCGGCCTCGGCCTTGAGCGACCAGCGCTCGTTCAGCGTATAGCGGAGCTTGACCGTGTTGATCGCCTCGGCGATCGAGATGCCGTAGCTCACGTACAGCTTGGGCGAGAGGTACTTGCCGAGGACCACCGATGCGTCATCCTCCTCCTGCTCGACCGCGACCTCGTCCAGCCCGACGCGCGTGCCGATGCCGCCGAGCAGTAGTCCGCCACCGCTGATCGCCAGGCTCTCCGCCGCACGGTCGAGCGAGGCGGCCTCGCCGGACTGCAGCGTATCGAGCGAGCGGCCCGTGAGCAGGTACGAGAGCGCCTCGGCCTCGGGCATCGCGGGCGTCGAGCTCAGAGTCACGAACGGATTCGACAGCGTCCCGCGCACGTTGAGTGACACGACGATGTCCTCGGACTTGATCTCGCGCTGAGCCAGCAGGTCGAGCGTCGGCTCATCGAGCGGTGCCATGTCGTAGCTCAGCACGCCCCGCACGATCTTCACGAACTGGCCGAAGGCCTTGTACTCGCCTTCGACGACGCGGATCGAACCGTCGCCGCGTGGCACGTCCCCGGGCTCGGTGATCACCGTGACGGCGCCGGCCAGCCTCGCCTTCAGGCCGAAGCTGTCCACCGTCACGTCGTCGCCGAGCTCGACGCGCACGCGGCTGCGAACGCGATCGAGCGTCGAGGGTCCTTCCTGCTCGACCTCGGCACCGACGATGCGCTCGTCGGCGGAAGTCCTGACCGTCGTACTCAGGTCCTTCGGCCGGATGCGCGCCAACGGGATCCTGATCTCGCCGCTCACGTCGTAGCCGTCGGCGTCCGCGGTGAGCACGAGGTCGGGTGAGGCGACGATGCGGAATTCGGGCGTGTCCGCGAACATGAGGTCGGTCCCCTTCATGCGCATGCTGCCGGTCATGACCCCGTTGGGCCACGAGAAGCGCCCGTCGAGCGTGACGTCGCCGCGCTTCATTGCACCGCGACCCGTGAATTGCAGCTCGTCGCCGACGAAACGACCGTCGAGCGTCAAGTCCGTGAGCGAAAGGTTGACGCGGTACATGTCCAGGCGCCCGTCGCGCAGGTGGAACTCGCCCGTGAAGCTCGGGTCGCCGAGCGTTCCCCCGGCCGTGAGTTCCACGTCCAGCTGCCCCCCCGAGCGGTCGACTTCAGGAACGAGCAGCGGAAGGCCGTTGAGGTCGGCGGCATCGACGCGCAGCCGGCCGGTGACTGGAGAGTCGAGCAGCTCGCGATCGGGCTCGCGGCGCGCGGAAATCTCGCCATCCATTCGTGTTCCTTCGCGAACCAGAACGTCCACGGTGGCGCGCAACTCTTCGGGCGTGGCATAGAAGTCGATGCGGCCATTGCCGAGCTGGATGCGCTCGGAGCGGAACTGATTGCGCGGAATGTCGAGCACCGGATCCTCGAGCAGGATGGTGGTGCCGCCGACCCAGTCCTGGCCTGGCTGCTGCTCGGCCCAGCCGCTCGCCTGCAGCCTGCCGTCGAATTCGCGCCACCCGAGCAGCGAACGCAGCAGTCGGCGCAGCGGCCAGTCGTGCGCACTGTAAAGGACCCGCCAGGACGCCGGTTCGTTGCGCCACTCGCCCTCAGTACAGAAGCGGGCGTCGCCGTTCGTGAAGCAGATCGGATCTGCGCGTCCGCCGCCGCCGCCGAACTCGATCGCGGCGGGTTGCAGCAGCGACGCGGCATCCTCGGGGAACTTGACCGTTGCCTGCTCGAGTCGACCGCGCCAGGTCGAGTTCTCGGCGTCGTAACCGCCGGTCGCTTTCAGGGACCCGCGCACGCTCGGTGCACGCTCGGTCTCGGGCGTCACGGTCCGGAACTCGAGCTCCGCGACGTGGTCGCGTGCGAGTCCGCTCGCGGCGAGTCGCGCCTCTTCGAGTGAAATGGGGCCCAGCGAGATGGACAGCGCCCGCACGTCCAGGTGCGACTCGCGGGCGTCGCTGAGATCGGCGTCGACGTCCGCGCTGAGGGACTCGATCCGGGCGCCACCAACCTCGATGCGCCGGCCGCGCGCCTCGGCGACGACCTCCGGCCGCTCGGGCGTACCGCGCATCGTGCCCGACGAGAGGAGGCCGCCCGCAAGCGACGGGTGGATTATCGAGAGATCGCTCAGGTCAGCGTTCCATCGCAGGTCCACCAGCTTTCCCCAGCGGCCGTCGATCTTTGCGTAGGAACTGCCGGCAGCAACGCGCAGGTTGTCGAGCAGGTATTCGCCGCCGCGATGCGACACGACGCCACGGCCGGTGAGTGCACGACCGAGGAGGACTCCGGACATCGAGTCGAGCGTCGCGGTCCAGGGCGCCTCGGCCGAAAATCCCCGGCCCTCGATGGTCGCGACCGCGCTCATGCGGCCAGGCAGATCGGGACGAAGGCTCGAAATGTCGAGATCCCTTGCGTCGATGCGCGCGCTCCAGGGCTGCTCGCCGAGCCACGAGGCACGTCCGCTGCCCGACACGCGTCCCCTGAACGCCCTGCCATCGAGGCGCGCGAGCACGATCTGCTCGCGGTCCACCGTGCCGTTCGCCGTGAAGTCGGCTTCCGGCAGGTCGGCCATCTGCGCCTGAGCCTGCAGGTCGAAGGCAAGAGGCATCGCGCCCTCGATGCGGTAGACGCCCGACGGACTCCTCACGACGGGGTCCGCGTTGAGCGGCCATCGCAGCAGCGCCCAGTCGCCGCTCAGCTTCAATTCGGGGACCTCACCGCCGAAGCGGATCGTGCCCGCGGTCGTGAAATCGGCCGCCGAGCGAGGCAGCCAGGCGCGCAGCGAGCTGATCGTGAGTGTCTGCTCCGAGTAGCTGCCGGCGCCCGTCACCCGCGCCTGCTCAGCACCGAGCACCGGCGAGGTGAGCGTGCCGTCGAGGCCGACGGCTTCGCGCGTCACGTCCACAGTGAGGGAGCCGCTCGTCGTGGGCAGCCTGCCCGGGTCGAGCCACGGGGAGCCATCGAAGTCAGTGATACGCAGCGTTCCCACGGCACGCGGCTCGTCGGTGAGCGCGAGCGCGTTGCCGATGAACGACAGGTTGAGTGGTGAGGCGAGCGTGACCGTGGTGCCCAGGCGCTCGAGATTGCCGCGCGCCGCCGCCGCGAAGCGCCAGGTGCGCTCGTCCGGCAGGACCCAGCGGCCATTCAGTGCTCCGCGCAGTCCGAGCGGCAGCGTGGCGCGCAGCGTCAGGTTGCCATCCACGCGGCCGTCCGGGTCCTCGATCGCAATGTCGGCGAGGTCGATACGCCAGCGCGTCATCTCCAGCGCGCCACGGATCGAGGCCACCTGCAGGCGTCTGCCGCCGGCGAGCGTGAGTGCGACGCGTTCGAGACGCAGGTCGGGCGCGACGATCTTCACGAACGCCGGGAGGAAATGCGGTGCCTTCGGCGGCTGCTCCTCGCGTGCCTTCAGCACGACCTCGACGTCGCTCATCGAGGCCGTGTCGAGGTGAATGTCGCCGGCGAGCAGCGAGCGTAGACGCGCATCGAGATGAATGTCCCGAGCCTCGATGCGCACGGCTTCGTGGTCGACCACCAGCCGGTCGATGTGGAGCGGCCCGGCCAGCGTGCCGTTGGCGCCCATGACCGTGATCCGCACGCTCGGGATTCGATCGAGCTGTGCGAGTGCGAGCCGCAACCCCTGCTCGGAGTGCAGCAGCCGCGATCCGAGCAGCAGCGGCAGGCCAACGAGCGCCAGCAGCACGACGCCCAGCACCACCCAGCGCCAGCGCATCACATCACCTGCGTGATGTTCAGGTGGATACGCGGGTTCGCGCCGTCTTCGGAGAGCGCCTGCGCCACGTCGAGACCGATGAGCAGCATCGGCAGCCTCCAGCGCACGCCTATGCCCACCGAGTACTCGAGCGGTGTACTCCAGTCGTTGAACGCGTTGCCCGCGTCGAAGAACACGGCGCCACGGATGTTGCGCGGGAAATCCCGCTCGAGCTCGATCGAGGCCACCAGCTTGTGCTCGCCACCGACGCCTTTATTCGAATCCTCGCCGTCGGCGGGAGGCGGATCGGCAGGTGGGCTCAGCGAGTCGAGCGCGAAGCCGCGCACGCTTCGGTCGCCGCCGGCGAAAAACCGCTGCGAAGCCGGCAGCGAGGAGAAGTCGTCCACCCAGCTCGTGCCCAGCTCGCCACGCAGCCGGAGGTACCAGGGCTCGCGGATCGACCAGACCCTCTCGGCGCGCCCGTAGAAGCGCAGGTAGGAAGAGTCGGAACCCAGCGAAGACGGGCTCCCGGAGATCTCGCCGTAGTAAGCCGAATCCCGAACCCACCCGGTGAGGTAATTGGGCGGCTGGCTCGCGTAGCTGAAGCCGGGGATCAGCAGCAGCGCTTGATCCTCGGTCCCGTCGGGGAACGTCGAGCGCTCGTCGTTCAGTTTCAGGAACAGCACGCGCTGCCACTTGCCCATGGCTTGCGTGAGGCCGGCCGTGAGCTCCCACCGTTCGCTGTCGACGTCGCCGAGCTGTTCGTTGATGTAGCCGCCGACGAACTCCAGCTTCTCGAGGGACGGGTCGCCGACGGGAATGATGTAGCGCGCCAGGGCCTCCTGCTTCACGGCCGAGGCTACGAGCTCGACGCGTGAACGGTGACCCCGGGTGTTGACGCGCCGGTTTTCCCAGGCAAATCTGCCCCGCACCTGCGTATCGGTGCCGTAGCCGAAGCTGACCGTGTAACGGTCACGCTTGATCGGCTCAGCGCGGATTGTCACGGGCACCAGCAGTGTTTCGGGGTCGCGCTGGCCCGGGACGATCGTGACATCCGAAAAGTAGTTGCTGTCCTCGAGCGCGTACTGCGTGGCGCGGATGCTCTCGTTCGAGAAAGGCTTGCCGGGCGCGAAGCGCACGTAGCTCGTCAGCAGCGCGTCGTCGATGACGTCCTGCTCGATGGTGACCTCGCCGAAGCGGTAGCGGCCGCCGGTTTCGAGTGCCAGGTACGCCGAGGCCTCGAGCGCTGGTGGATCGACCACGAGGTCGTGGCGGGTGAGCTTGGCGTCGAGGTAGCCGCGCGACAGCGCGGTGCGCATCAGGTCGGTCTTGAGCTTCTCGTAGCTCGGGTGATCGAGGCGCGTTCCGGGCTTCAGAGGGCTCGCGGTCGGAACTGCCAGCAACTCGGCCTCGTCGGCGCCGCGACCCGCAATCTGCACGTCCACCGTCTCCATGCGTACCGGTTCACCCGGCGTGATGCGCAGGCGCACGATCCACCTGTCGTCGTCGCGACTGGTCCGGCTGCGGATTGTCGGCGCGTAGTAGCCGAAAGGCCGCAGCGCGTCGGCCGCCTCGTCGACCGCGCGATCGGCAAGGCGACGCACTTGCGAGTCGGTGAGATCGGTGCGCTCGACGTAACGACCGAGGGTCAGGTGGCCGCGCACGTTGTCGGCGATCTCGCGACTCACGCCGTCAATCTCGATGCGCACGCGATCGGTATTCTTCAGCCGCTCGACGACTGACGCGCCGACGGCGGGCCACGCCGCCGTCAGTGCAAGCGCGGCTGCGAGCATCGCCGCCAACGCGCGCTGCAAGGGGTGAATCGGCCGAGTCACGCGGCCGCGTCCCGGAACTCGATGCGAGTCGCGCCGGTCTGCGTACCGGCCGGATCGTAACGGCGTTCGTGCACGACGCTGTTGCCGTCACGGGTCACGAGCACCACGGTCGAGCTGCGGGTGCCGTATTGCGGGTGCCGCACGAAGGCTGCGGTCAGAGCGCGCTCGAGGTCTGCGGGCAGGTCGCGCTCCGGACGAATGCCCCTCGCGTCCTGGGTGTCGTCGGCGAGCACCTCGAACAGCGCCTCGGCGGCGGGCTCGTCGTCTGCGAGCACCGTGGCGACCCGCTCGCGCGAGCGGACCAGCTTGGGCCAGGGCTCATCGAGGCGGTGGTTGCTCAGTCCGTAGAGGCCCGGCGCGAGCGCACGCGACTCTCCGCTGCCGACGTTCGAGTAATAGTGAAGCGCGCGTTGGTCAGCGAGCAGCAGGTTGAAGCCTGCGTAGCGCGGCGCATCGTCGTGCAGCCGGTCGAGTTGTGTGGCGGGTTCGGCGCCGGACAGCAGGTAGTCCGTCACCAGCGCTCCGCGCGACGGCGCACCGACAGGCGGCGTGACCGCGTCACGGAAATTCGTCAGGCAGCCAAAGCGGCCCGCGCGCGAGAGTCCGAGCCATGTGCCGCCGGCGCGGAGGTCGCGGCCCGCCAGGACCCCAGGGGTGTCGTTCCACCAGCCGAGCGGTGCCGCGGGCCGATCGTGAAACTCGTCGCGGTTACCGGCGACGACGAGACGGTAGCGGGGGTGCGACATCCAGGCCACGACGAGCAGGCACATCCTGACATTCTAAGACTGTACCCGCAGGTGCCGGCACGTGGATCAGGCTGGAGCCGAAGAAGAGGGCTTGCGGCGCCCGAACAGCAACCGGCCCGCCTTGCGCGTCGCCCACCACAGCAACGCGACCACGGCGACCAGGCACAGCAGCGGCACGGCGATGGCGAGCACCGCGGTACCCGTGGCGCCGACGGTCTCGACCGTGGAGACGACGGGATTGGCGAGCCCGCCGGTCATCACGCCCGATTTCGCGCGCAGCAGCGCTGTCGTGCCCTTGGTGAGCCCGGCCACACCGCCTCCGGCAATCACCGCGACCGGCCACATCACCTCGGGCGGGATGTCGGTCATGACCGCGGCGCTGGCCACCACGCCCGCCGCGAGCGTTGCCGGGCTCGCCACGACATCGAGCGCATGGTCCACGCCGGGAATGTAGTAGGCGAGGGTCTCGGCGATCGCCGCCGTGCCGAGCATCACCAGCGCGGGTGTGCTCTGCAGCCACTGGAAGCTGTCACCCAGCGGCACGACGCCCATTCGCGCGGCCAGTCCCGCGATCAGCAGCGGGATGAAGATGCGGAAGCCGGTCGCCGCCGCCAGCCCGATACCGAGTGCGACGCCGATCAGCGAGTGCCAGGAGAAATCCATTTGGAATCCGGGATGACAACAGCCCGCAGGCCGGTGCCGGCATCGTGCCGCATCATGCCAATCGCCACAATCTATGCACGGCTGCCGAGCACGTCCCACGCCGTCTTGGCGATGAGCAGACCGACCACCGCGATGAAGACCCCGCGTACGAAGCCGCTGCCGTGGCGGATTGCGAGGTGGCTGCCGACCTGGGCGCCGGTGACGTTGCAGGCCGCCATCGCCAGGCCAAGCAGCCACAGGATGTCGCCGGTCAGGCCGAAGAGGATGATCGCAGCGGCGTTCGCCGCGACGTTCACGACCTTCGCCGAGGCCGATGCGTGCAGGAAATCGAGGCCGAATCCGCGCACGAACAGGAACACGAGGAAGCTGCCCGTGCCCGGGCCGAAAAAACCGTCATAGAGACCGATCACGCCCGCGCCAGCCGCGGCCAGGGCGCGCACGCGGCGGCCGCTCGCAAGCGGCCGATGCTGCAGTCCGAAATCGCGATGGAGCAGCGTGTAGGCGAGTACCAGAGTGAGCAGCACCGGTACCATCGCGCGGAAGCGGTCAGGCGCGATCTGCGTCGCGATCCACGCGCCGACGAGCGCCATGCCGCACGCCGCGGCGGCCGCGGGCAGCACCAGCGGCCAGTCGAGCCGCACGTGGCGGAGGTAGCGGAAGACAGCGCTCGTGGTGCCCGCGAGCCCTGCGAGCTTGCCGGTCCCGAGGAGCGTCGTGTGCGGCGTCGCCGGGTAGGCGGCGAACAGCGCGGGAAGCTGAATGAGCCCGCCGCCGCCGGCCATCGCGTCGATGACACCGGCGCCGAAGGCGGCAACGAGCACGAACAGGATCTCGAAGCCCAAGCGGTTCGACTCGTGTGGTGCGGCCGAGTTACCAGTGGCCCGCGCCCGGAACCTGGCGCAGCGGTATCGGCCAGCGCTCGTCGAACCAGTCCTCGATCAGGCGGAACGACACCGACTGCGGCGGCGGGAGCTTCGGCGTGCCCGAAGCGACCGCCTCGCGCGTGAACCAGCGGACGTCCTCGAGTTCCTCGTCGGCGCGCGGCACGGACTCGGCCGATGCACGCGCCATGAAGCCGATCATCAGCGACGAAGGGAACGGCCAGGGCTGCGAGGAGTGATAGCTCGCCTCCAGGACCGCGACACCCGTCTCCTCGAGTACCTCACGCAGCACTGCGTCCTCGAGGCTCTCGCCGGGTTCGACGAAACCCGCAATCGTCGAATAGCGACCCGGCGGCCAGACGGCCTGCCGCCCGAGCAGCGCCCGCTCGCCGTCGGTCACGAGCACGATGATCGCGGGGTCGAGCCGCGGGAAATGCTCCACGCCGCAGGACTCTGCTGTGCACTTCATCACGTGCCCGGCACTTGCGGCGCAGGTCGGCGCGCCGCAGCGGCCGCACCACCGATGACGTTGCCGCCAGAGCACCAGCGCACGCGCGTACGCGAGGAGTCCTGCCTCGTCCTCCGGCAGCAGGCCACCCGCGATGCGGAGGTCCTCGAAACGAGCATCGGGCGCCAGCGTTGGAGGGGGCTCGCCCTCGAGTTCCACGGCGAAGCAGATACGGCCGCGGAAGCGGCCCAGCAGCAGCAACTCGCCGTGCGGCAGCGAGCCTTCCATCACCTCCGTGGCCTCGAGAAACGCGGCGGCACGGCCATGCTCCTCGGTGCGCACGAGACTGCGCGACTGCCACAGCGGCACGATCAGCGAGCTGGGGTCCGTGAGTGCCGCGTCCAGGAATTCGACGTCCTTGCGCAGGTGCGCAATGCGATCCAGATAGGAACCCGAAAAGACGTTGGGGCGGCGCACCACGGCCTCCGCTCGAGCGGGGCGGCAGTCTAGCAATCTGCCTCCTCAGTCGGGCGGCGCGCCAGCCCGGCAGGTCACGCAGTTGTCCGGCAGCAGGTCGAGCGTGTCGCGGATCCACAGCGCCTGGCAATCGGGACAACGCGCCAGCACGAACTCATCGAGGCGCGCGATCACCTGCAACAGGTGCCAGGCGTGCTCGAAGCTGATCGGCGTGTCGGGGCACAGCATGCAGAACGTTTCGTAGACGTCGCAGAAGCGGCCGATCTCGTCGAGCGTCGGCCGGAACAGAACCTGCGGGCGATTGAGGAACCCGCACTGGCGCAGCAGTGCGCACAGCGTTGCAGCCTGCAGCTCGTGGGCAGGGCTGCGACGGAAAAAGGACATCTGGCGGGGCGACTTCCCGCGGCGCCGCCGGATCGCTCGGGCGGCCTGGCCTTTTACATAATCTCGGTAAAGTCGGCGGATCCGATCCCCCGACAGACCCGTCGCCTGGCGGATGGTCTGGGTCCGGGCCTCGTGAGTAATGAGCCTATGAGCCACCGCCAGTCGCTGACGGTCCCTGTCGTAGCGGCTATCCGTGATACGCATCTTCGTCACTCCCAATCCGGTCATTCCTGCCACATATGGTCCAACTGGACCACATAAGGCAGTCTATAACCATATGTGGTCCGTTTGGACCATATATGGAGCAGCGGCCATGAATTCCGACCCCCCCGATCCGGCTGCGGACCTGTCCTCGCTGGCCTGCCGTGGGTTGCTGTCGCCCGCCCTCAGGCGTGACTTGACCGACCTGAACGCCCAGTACCTCGATCTCGGCGGAGCCACCAACTCGGTCGGCGACCATCGGTTCGGCTGGAGCGAGCCAGTTCGCATACGGCTGGCCGATCTCGATGGCGCGGCTCGCCAGCGAGTGGCCGCCGCCCCATTTGCCTTATTCCAGTTGATGGTTCCGCCGGAGACCGCGGAGACCGTCGGTGGGATCGCGGATCACGCCTGGGTCCTTCCCGAGGCGGGCTGGACCGCTCGATGTGCATCCTTCGCACACCAGGCGGCCTTCTTCGCGCGCCGGCTCTGCGACGGCGCCCCGCTCGCGGCGAACGTAGTCCTGGACCTCACGCCCGAATCGCAGTCGGTGCTCGCGAGCCTGCGCCCGTCGCAGCTCGCGGCGTTCGCGGCACACCCCGGATTCGTGCGGCCTCGCTGGCCTCGCCACCTGCGTTTCTGGCAGATGCTGGAGGCCGCGGCGCGAAGCGAATCCGCCATCGCGACGCAATGGGCGCACTGCGTGGGCGTGTGCCTGCTTGGCGTCGACGACGATGGTTCGGCTGCCCCGGAACCGGCCGTCGCGCGACGCAGGCCACGTCGCTGACTTCCTTGCTGCACCCGGGGCGGGGCAGTACGCTGCGCTCCCCTTCCAGCCCGCCGGTTCCTCATGCAGGCCCTGTCGCTGCGCAAGCTCACCAAGACCTACCGCAACGGCGTGCAGGCACTGAAGGGCATCGATCTCGACGTGGAGCAGGGCGACTTCTTCGCCCTGCTCGGACCGAACGGCGCAGGAAAGACCACGGCGATCGGCATCATCGCCTCGCTCGTGAACAAGACCTCCGGCCAGGCGCTCGTGTTCGGCCACGACACCGACACGCAGCTCGAGGCGGCGAAGGCCTGTCTCGGTCTCGTGCCGCAGGAGATCAACTTCAACCAGTTCGAGAAGGTCTCGACCATCCTCGTGAACCAGGCGGGCTTCTACGGCATTCCGCGCCGCGTGGCCAAGGAACGCATGGAGGTCTGGCTCAAGAGGCTGCAGCTTTGGGAGAAGCGCGACGCGGTGTCGCGCACGCTGTCGGGCGGCATGAAGCGCCGGCTCATGATCGCGCGCGCGCTGATCCACGAGCCGAGGCTCCTGATCCTCGACGAGCCCACGGCCGGCGTGGACATCGAGGTGCGCCGTTCGATGTGGGAGTTCCTGCGCCAGCTCAACGACGACGGCACGACGATCATCCTCACCACGCACTACCTCGAGGAAGCCGAGAACCTCTGCCGCCACATCGCCATCATCGACGAGGGCCGCATCATCGAGCACGACCGCATGGCGACCGTGCTCAGGAAGCTGCACAGCGAGGTGTTCGTGCTCAACACGCGCCAGCCGGTGGCCGTGGTGCCGGAACTGCCCGGCTACGCGGTGAAGCTCGCCGACGATGGATCGATCGAGGTGGAGGTGACCAAGTCGCAGAACCTCAACGAGATCTTCGCCGCGCTTTCGGCCCGCGGCGTCGAAGTCGTGAGCATGCGCAACAAGGCGAACCGCCTGGAGGAACTCTTCATGCGCCTCGTCGAGGGGCGCGACGCGGAGACCGGGCTCGCGACGCCCGCGGCCACGGCATGAGCGCGGGCGCCGAAGCGGTGGCGGCGGGCGCGCAGCGCGGCGGCCACCGCTGGGTGGGCTTCCGCACCATCGTGATCCGCGAGTTCAGCCGCATCATGCGCATCTGGGGCCAGACGATCGTGCCGCCCGCGATCACCGCGACGCTGTACTTCGTGATCTTCGGCAGCCTGATCGGCCGGCGCATCGGCGAGATGGGTGGCGTGACCTACATGCAGTACATCGCGCCCGGGCTGATCATGATGTCCGTGATCACCAACAGCTACGGCAACGTGGTCTCCTCGTTCTTCGGCGCCAAGTTCGGCCGGCACATCGAGGAGCTGCTGGTGGCGCCGCTGCCGAACTGGCTGATCGTCGCGGGGTACGTGATGGGCGGGCTGGTGCGCGGGCTGCTCGTCGGGCTCGTCGTGACGTTGATCGCGCTGTTCTTCACGCGACTGCACGTCGAGCACCTCGGCGCGGTGCTCGCGGCCGTGCTTCTCACGGCGGTGATCTTCTCGCTGCTCGGGTTCGTGAACGCCGTGTTCGCGAAGAACTTCGACCAGATCAGCTTTGTGCCGACTTTCATCCTCACGCCGATGACCTATCTCGGCGGCGTGTTCTACTCCATCGCCATGCTGCCCGAGTGGGCGCAGCAGATATCGAAGGCCAACCCGATCCTCTACATGGTGAACGCCTTCCGCTACGGCTTCCTCGGGCACTCCGACGTGAACCTCGGGCTGTCGTTCGCGCTCATGGTGGTGGCCGCGGCTGTGTTGTTCGGCGCCTGCGTGTGGCTGATGGAGAAGGGCACCGGCACGCGGGAGTAGCGGGGCGAGTACCGCGCTGCGTCGCTCGACAGCGCCGTG
>Ga0209254_10000385_pt1 | contig 35097 bp, 25 predicted proteins | sample FrelakmetDIP11DI_FD_187148 | JGI IMG/M metagenome (GOLD analysis project Ga0209254, IMG submission 187148) | Freshwater lake sediment microbial communities from the University of Notre Dame, USA, for methane emissions studies - DIP11 DI (SPAdes)... | ecosystem: Environmental > Aquatic >... | reverse complement strand
ACGGCTATTTATTCAATGACTTGGGCGCGTTTTTCTGGTTAGAGACGGCCCCGGCAGCCGGGTTTCTCCTCGATATCCGGCTGATCCCGGCGGCTACCCAGCCCGCATCGCGCTGAATTGCCGGAGAATTTGCGTAACCCATTGATCCGGCAGCTATGTGCGATTGCTACATAATGCCGCTTTTTTGCCCACATCGAGCTCGACCCCAACGACGGCCGCGAGGAACTGCGCCTGGTCCTGGACATGGAGGACGCACTAACACCTTTCCCCCTGCACCCGGGCCCCTGGGACCTGGCCACCGCACTGAACGAAACGGGACGCGTGGCGCGCAGCAACGCCGTCGAGTTGGGACAGCCCTCCCCGGGCAACCTCGGGGGACTGGCAGTCCACTTCGCGCCGTTGGTGTCCCTTCTCCTCTATCTGTGCGGCGACGGGGCCGACTACGAGCGACGCGAGCGCCCCCATCCGAAGCGGACCAAGCTCGGCTGGCGCCTGTTTCCGGCCGACAAGCCCACCACATGGGACGTTGGACGTTGGGGCCAGGATCGGCGCAGCCATCCGGGCAGTGCCATCCCACGCTGGTCTAGGTGAGACCGGAGCGACCGAGGGGCGCGCCAGCCCGAGGCCGCATGTCAGATCCGCGCACTGGCACACGTATCGGATCGGTCCGCGTGACGGCGAGCAGAACCGGGTACTGCGCTGGATTCCGCCGACCGGGGTGAATCTTCACCTGGGCGACGATGCGCCAGCGGTGGTCAGGCCGGTGAAGGGAGCGCGGAGCACCTGACGATGCCCGCCGCCGCCCTCCCCTCCCCCACCCTGCGCGACACCCTGCTGCGGCTTCTGCGGTCCGCCGCCGACGGCAATCTGGCCGGCACCATCGGCGAGATGCGCGTTGCCGCGGTGCTCGATGACATCGGGGTTGAGGCCCTGCACGATGTCTATCTGCCCGATGGCCGGGATGGTCGTCGCTGGACCCAGATCGACCACCTGGTCCTCACCAACGCTGGCATCCTGGTAGTGGAGACGAAGAACTACGGCGGGCGGATCTACGCCAGCCAGTTCGATCAGAAGTGGACCTATTTCATCGGCGGGCAGAAGCATACCTTCCAGAACCCGATCCGCCAGAACAAGCTCCACGTCCGGGCCGTCCAGAACTTGGCACCCGGGGTCCAGGTCCTGGAGCGCGTCGTCTTCACCGACCGGGTGAAGTTCGGCAAGGACCTCCCAGAGGGCGTTTCGATGCTGAGGGACTTGCGCCGGGACCTGCGCGAGAAGCGGGGGATCGGCGCCGGGGCGGCCAGTGACGAGCTGCTGTCCGCCTGGGACGCCGTCAAGGCGCGGGTAGAGCGCAGCCCCGAGGCGCGGCGCCAACACCTGGAGGACCTCCAGGCGCGCTTCGGGACCTCCGAGGCCACGGAACCGCAGATCGGGATCGACACGGTTCTCGACGCAGTGGAGGGCGCCCTGTACGACCCGAGGCCCAGACCTGCCCTTCCCACGATCCGAACTGAGCGTCGCCCGGAGCGCCAAGGCAGGCCGCCCAGACGGGGCTTCTCCTGGGCCCGGCTGGCCGTCCCGCTCATCGGGCTCGCCCTGCTCTTTGTGGTCGCGCCGATGTTGCCGAAGTTCTTCGGCGCGTTGCTGCCCAAGATCCTTGCGCCCACGACGGCACGGCCCCGTGCGCCCACGGTAGCGTCGATGCCAGCCGCGACCAGCTCCACGGTGAGCGCGCCCGATGGACCTGGATGGATCCCGTTGGGACCAGTGACCAAGCCGCCAGCGCAGCCCGTAGCCCCGACGCGTCCGGCATCGGTTCCACCCCAGGCTGCCGCTGTCCAACCCGGACAGCCCAGCTATGCGGTCCGCATGGAACCGCTGCCGACACCCCAAGTGTCCGCTAAGCAGGCCTGCAACACGGCCATCGCGGCGCTGCTGATCGACAACGGACCGGAGAACAGGGCGGTTCGGGATGTCGCGTGCCGCAAGGCCGGGCCCGGGACCTTGGGAAGCCCTTGAACGTCGGCAATTGCCGCAGCTTGAAACACTTGTCAGCACGCGATAGGGGATAGATCATGCCCCACTAGGCCGTCCGGAGTAACCCAATCCTGCACGGCCCCATCCGAATGGTGCGACCACGGCGCGTAGCGCCAGCGCCAGAAGGCTCACAAACTCTCGGGAAGTGCGGCGATGGAACCGATTTGGTGGCTGGTGGCAGTCCTCGTGCTAATGGGGCTCGGAGTCCGTGCACTGCGGAGGACGCGTTCAGAAAAGAGAAAGTCCCGCCCTGTAGCAGTGCGCCCGGAACACAGAGCGGCCGTGCCGAGCTCACCCACACAAGGACGACCGCCTGCACAGTCCCAAGATAGCCGCCCGCCCGTACTCCTCCGCGGCTCCACGCCACAGGTCACGGTCCGCCTGGTCGGCGAGTGGACCCCGTCCCCAGAGGCTCCGGGGACGCTGGGCATCACGCGCGACCCGTCCCAGTTCTGGGTACCCCCCGGTCGGCGTGCGCAGGTCGGCCAATGGAACTTGCACAGGGGCGCCGTCTACGTCGGCACACGCCTCACCGAGGGCCATTCCTGGCGTAACGGGGTGGAGCCGGCGCTCATCGACCCTGATCTGCCGGCCGAGGTGCGCGGCTCTTACCGGGAAGACCCAGGCGTCGGATACTGGCCGACTTACCAACGCATGAGTCCCGCCGCCCGGGGTGCCTACCTCAACTGGCTTGCCGCCCCCGCTTTCGATCCAGCAGCCAACATCGGCTTCGTGTTCCTGTTCTTCTACGGGTTGGAGCGGCGTGCGCTGCTCGACGCTCGAACCGACGCCGCCGCCCGCGGGGAGATCCCCGCCATCGGCAAGCTGGTGCGTGCACTGCGCGAGGTCTACGCGGCCGGCAACGCCTCGTTCGCACGTTACTCCGCCGAGTTCCTGGGCGTCCTCGAAACCCGCGATCCCTCCGACCCGAACCGGCCGCCACCGGCGCAGGCGCTGATCGGCCAGGCCGAGGGACAGGCGATGCGCATCCGCCTCGGGCTTGGAATGCGCGTGCGGGCAGGTTTGCCCATCGACACCAACTGGGCGCTCTGCTGGGCCCGCAACGATTCCGAGATCGCCCTGCGCACGCCGGCGCAGCGTTGCGCGGTGGAGTTCAACCAGTTGTTCGCCCGCCGCTTCGCGGCCAAGTACCCGAAGAGCCTCACCGTCCCGGAAAACAAAACGCCCCTGCGCGTCCTCTACCAGCCCGCCAGCCCCGGGCTGGATGCAGTCGCCGACCCCGTAGAGATCGACGGGCGACAGGTGCCAGATGTGATGGTCCTCAAGCGGCCCAAGCAAGCCATCCAGGCCATCGCCGATGCCTGCATGGAGGACCTGGGCGCCTACAGCCGCTGGCTCGGTAAGAACCCCGACCAGGGCGACAGCCTGCCCGGTCTGGCGCTCCTGCCGCGGGAGCTGCTCCGCGAGCGGGAGACCCAATCGCTGGAGCGATTCAGGACTCGGCTGGCCCAGGCGGTCTCAGGTCCAGAAGGCGGCCTGATCGACGCTGCCGAGCTGTTCCGGGTCTGGCCCACCGCCCAGGCCGACCGCTTTTCCAAACCAGAAGCCGTGGGACTCTTCCAGCTCATGGAGTCGTTGGGATACGGGATCGAGCCGGATATACGCTTCGGCGCCCCGCGGATCGGCGCTGATCAGAAGATCGCCGTGTTCGACTTCCCCTCGGACGCGCCCTCCGCGCCGAGTGCCGAGTACATCGAAGCCGCCACCCTGCTTCACCTCGCCGCCATGGTGTCCCAAGCAGACGCGGTTTCGCAGGAAGAGGAACGACACCTGGAGGAACTGATCGAGGGGCGGTTACGGCTAACGCCGCCCGAACGCGTGCGGCTGCGGGCGCACATCAAGTTCCTGCTGGCCAATCCGGTGGACACCGGCAGCCTCAAGAAGCGGCTCGTCGGACTCCCTCGTACCGAGGCGGAGTTGATCGCCGACCTGCTGGTTGGAGTGGCGGCGGCGGACGGGCGCATCGACCCGAGCGAAGTGCGCATCCTTGGGCGCCTGTTCCGTAGCCTGGGGCTCGACGAGTCGGACTTGCATCGGCGAATGCACGGCGCGGCCTCGGCGACGGCCGGCCCGCCTCCCCAGCCGGGGCCAAAGGCGAAGCCTACCCAGACGAAGGCCGGTGTGGCCCTGGACCCCGAGCGGTTGCGTCAGCGACAGGAAAGCACCCATCGGGTCGCCGCCCTCCTCCAAGGGGTGTTCGGCGACCAGGAAGACGAGGTTCGTGTCGAGCCGTCAACCGTCGCCGCGCCTGCGCCATCGCGCATCGACGGGCTCGACCCCGCCTACACCGCTTTCTTCCTCGCCCTGGGCGAGCGCGACGCCTGGGACCGCGACGCCCTGGCGGCGCTCGCCGCGCACCATCGGCTGATGCCGGACGGCGCCATAGACCGCCTAAACGAGATGGCGTTCGAGCGGTGCGATGCGCCCCTGCTCGACGGCGACGAGGATGGGTTTGAACTTGATCGGGACACCTGGGAGACCCTGCGTCATGGCGAAACTGCGTAAGAAGGAGCAGACGGCAATCCTGCAATCCCTGCGCGCCGGCGTGGTGCCGCGCGTGGGCCAACAGCACGTCCAGGTGGGGCGCGCCGACGAAGTGGCCGCCCTGCTCGGGGACATCGACAACATCGCCGACGGGGGATCGTCCATCCGTTTCATCGTCGGCGAGTACGGGTCCGGAAAGACCTTCTTCATGCGCCTCGTCTACGCGATCAGCCAAGAAAGGCGCCTGGTCACCGCCCACGCGGACCTCAACCCCGACCGCCGCTTGCACGCCACGGGCGGCCAGGCCCGCGGGCTCTATGCCGAGCTGATGCGCAATCTCGCGACGCGATCAAGCCCCGATGGCAACGCCCTGGCGAGCGTGGCCGAGCGCTTCATCACCACGGCGCTGCAAGAGGCCGGGGAGCGGGGCATATCGGCCGAGCAAGCCATCCAGGCCCGCATGGCCCCGCTCACAGAACTCGTCGGCGGCTATGACTTCGCCCAAGTGGTGGAGGCGTATTGGCGCGGGCACGACACTGGCAACGAGCGGCTCAAGACCGATGCGGTGCGGTGGATGCGCGCGGAATTCACAACCAAGACCGACGCCCGCAAAGCGCTCGGGGTGCGCACCATCATCGACGACGACAACGTCTATGACCACCTCAAGCTCATGGCCCGGTTCGTGCGCCAGGCGGGGTTCGCGGGGCTGCTGGTGGGCTACGACGAACTGGTGAATCTCCACAAGCTCGCCAACGTCCAGGCCCGCCGCTCGAACTACGAACAGATCCTGCGCATTCTCAACGACTGTCTGCAGGGCCAGGCCGAGGGTCTGGGGATTCTGATGGGCGGGACCCCAGAACTCCTCTACGACACCCGCAGGGGCCTGTACTCCTACGACGCGCTGGCGACGCGGCTCGCCCAGAACCGCTTCGCCGGCGAGGGGCTGCGGGACCTCAGCGGCCCGGTCATCCAACTGGAAAATCTCACCCCCGAGGACCTCTACATACTGTTGGCCAAGCTGCGCCACGTCATGGCCATGGAGGACGAGGCTGCCTACCTGCTCCCCGACCCGGGTCTGCACGCGTTCCTCGCGCACTGCTCGGAGGTGATCGGGGATGCGTACTTCCGCACCCCGCGTAACACCATCAAGGCGTTCCTCGACCTGCTTGCGGTGCTTGACCAGAACCCCGGCACCGATTGGCGCACGCTCCTGGGCCAGATCGCGGTGGAGCCCGACGCAGAGCCGGACCTGGAGGGGGACGACCTCGAACCCGGCACCGCTCAAGGCGACGATGCGCTGACCGCCTTCCGCCTGTGACACCATGCAGGCGGCCCACGCGCACCTAAGCCGCCCGGTCCAGCGCTGGATACACCGCCAGGGATGGCGTTCCCTGCGCCCGGCCCAGGAAGCCGCGCTACTGCCCATCCTGGAGGGAGCCCGCGACGTTGTCATCGCCGCTGGCACTGCCGCCGGCAAGACCGAAGCGGCCTTCTTGCCGATCTTGTCCCGGCTGAACCAGGAAGACGAGCGGGGTATCGCCGAGGCGGGTTGCCGCGTGCTCTATCTCGCGCCGCTCAAGGCCCTGATTAACGATCAGTTCGACCGCCTGGAACGTATGACCGAGGGGATGGAGATCCCGGTCGTACGCTGGCACGGCGACGCCAGCCAATCGAAGAAGCGCGCCTTCGCCGAGCGCCCCGACGGGATCCTGCAGATCACACCGGAGTCCCTGGAGGCGATCCTGGCAATCCGCGGGACCCAGGTCCCAAGGATCTTTGCGGGGCTGCGCTATGTGGTGGTCGACGAGTTGCACGCCTTCATCGGCAGCGAGCGCGGCAAGCAGCTCCAATCCCTTCTACACCGGGTCGAACGGGCCATCGGGCGGCGTGTCCCGCGCATCGGGCTGAGTGCCACTCTAGGGGACATGGCCATGGCCGCATCCTTCCTGCGGCCGGGTGCCGAAGCGGCCCTGTTGATCGAGGAAACCGGCGACGGCCAGGACATCCTCCTACAGGTGCGCGGCTACCGCTCGGTGCCCCCGAACCCCCAAGCCCTAGCCAGGGGCGACGCTGACCCGAGGGATAGGTCCCTGGAGGAGATTGCCAACCACCTGTTCAAGACGCTGCGGGGCAGCAACAACCTGATCTTTGCGAACCGCCGCCAGCGTGTCGAGGTCCTGGCCGATAGCCTGCGCAAAAAGTGCGAGACGTTGCGCGTGCCCAACGAGTTCTGGCCCCACCATGGGAGCCTTGCGAAGGAGCTGCGCGAACAGGTCGAGGAGGAACTGCACCAGGGGTTGCGCCCGGTCAACGTGGTCTGCACCTCCACCCTGGAGATGGGTATCGACATCGGTTGGGTGCGCAGTGTCGCCCAGGTCGGCGTACCCCCAAGTGTGGCCTCAATGCGCCAGCGGCTCGGCCGCTCCGGTCGCCGGGGCGAACCCGCGACCCTGCGTGTCTACATCGAAGAGTCCGACCTGACGCCCAAGAGCAGCCTGTACGACCGATTGCGCGTGCGTACCGTGCAGACGGTGGCCATGGTTAGGCTGCTGGCCGCACGTTGGATCGAGCCGCCACGGGTGGACGGACTACATCTGTCGACGCTGGTCCATCAGGTCCTCGCCCTGATCGCCCAGCATGGCGGCGTGACCGCCCAGCGCGCCTGGGACACACTTTGCCACGGCGGACCCTTCACCAACGTGAACGAGGCGTGCTTCATCGCCACTCTGCGAGCCATGGGCGAGCACGGGCTGATCGAGCAGGCAGCCGGCGGCGTTCTACTGCATGGTCCTGTGGGCGAGCGCATCGTCAACCACTACAGCTTCTTCACCGTCTTCCCGACGCCGGAAGAGTACAGCTTGTTCGCTGGCAACAAGCGGATCGGCTCGCTGCCCATCGACAGGCCCCTGCAACCGGAGTCCTTTCTGATTTTCGCTGGGCGGCGTTGGCGGGTGGTGCGGGTCGATTCCGACCGCCGGGAGGTCGGGCTCGAACCGGCCCCGACCGGCAACGCCCCGGTCTTCGGGGGGGAGGCCGGGCTGGTGGAAGACCGCATCCGGGAGGAGATGCAGCAAGTTTACCTGGCCCGCGACACCCCGGCCTTTCTTGACCAGGGTGGATGCGAACTGCTCGCCGAAGGGCGCGCCGAATTCGAGCGCATGGACCTGGCGACCGTCCGCTCCATCGAGGCTGGCCGCGAGGCCTTCTGGTTCACCTGGAAGGGCGACCGCTACAACGACACCTTGGTCGCGTTGCTCCTGCACCTCGGGGTTAAGGCGGAAAACTCGGGGCCGTTCCTAACACTGACGGACACGTCGCCGCGAGAGTTGGAAGCCGCCCTGCACCAAGCTTACGAGGCTGGTCCGCCAGATGCCGTGACCCTGGCCAAAGCAGTCCTGAACAAGGTGCAGCAGAAATATGACCCCTTCTTGTCGGAGGATCTGCTCTGCCGCGCCTATGCGTCCCTCCGGTTCGATGGCACCGCTATCCCCACAGCCATCACCGGGCGGTGAGATCGGAACCGGGGTCTTGGCAACCTCAAGCAGGGAAGGCTACGTGGACCGACAAGGGGCTCCCGGGAGCGTGGCGAGGGCCCCCTAACGAGCTGGCAGCAAGGCCGCCATTGGCGGCGCTAACGAGAGACTTTATCATGCTTTTACAAGCCAAACTCGAGGTCGTTCTTTGTTCTGATTAACGGCCTTACCGGATCGCGATGGTATTGGGAATCCTACGACTTCCTCAAGGAGTTCCGGGCTCCAATTTATCGCTGTTGCAATGTCCTCTTTCATGATTCCCTTGCGTGTTGCCAACACATCGAACGCACGCGTCAGCAGGGCAGGAGTCTCTTGGGCGATCAAGTTATCCTCGCGCTCCCTCGTCGCTTCTCCGGTCCGTCGTAGCGTGATGACGCCGGACCTGTACTTTGCTTCCGTAATCAGATCGAGCTGACGAGCCCGGTACAAGATTGCCGCTTTGCTGACCTTCCAAGCGAGCTTGAACTCACTGATGCCCTTCCAATCCAACCGCGATCCTGTGCCTCGCGGAAAAAATCGGACCATCATGCCTCTCGGGACGAGAAGCGCGCTTGCGAAACGGTTCGCGTCCCCCTCGGTCAAGCGGTCTCCGGTGATTTGCCCTTCATGGAGAACAAAGTGACCCAACTCATGGGCTACGTCGAAGCGATGCCGGCAGGTGCTTTCCTTAGCTTCGCTGCGAACAATGATTGGACGACTGGCGGACACAGACAACGCGTCGACCTCCTTGAAGGTGGCCCGGAAGCTCGTGACGACTGCACCGACGTGTTCAGCGAGGCGCACCGTGTCTGCGATGGGTCCAGTGCCCACCCCCCACTCGTTGCGGCAGATCTCAGCGACCCGTTCTATGTCTCTTGGATCGGCGATTCTGGAAACCTCGGGTATGTGCAGCGCAGGAAATATTAAGTCCCGCTCCAGCCAATTGACCAGCCTCGCAATCATCGTCCCGCGGGCAATCACGGACTGCTTAATGCCGACGCGCGTGGCGGCCAGCTTACGGAAGTGGAACTGGTCTTCTCCGGCCTGGTAGCCGCGAGCGAAGAAGAACTGTGGCGCAACGCCCAACGCCACGGCGAGATCGGCTGTGAGTTCCTCCGTCGGCTGTGCTTGCTCCGTTTCGATCTTATAGATGTATTGGCGCGTCTTCCCGATACGTGCAGCGACGTCGTCGAGGGCGAGCCCATGGAACGTGCGCACAAGACGTAGCTCGGCGCCGCTGAACGTAGAGCGCATTACAGTGACTCATCTGGATTGCTTAATCCGCCGTACCGTCACGCGCGTTATCGTCTTCGGTACGAATCTCGACGGTCGGAGACGGAATCTCGACGGCTGGCGGAGCGTGGCCGCCGATGGCATAGATGGCGGGCGTCGAAGAAGTATACTCCCATTCCGAGATACATTCCTGGAATGCGTTGTATCCCATAAAGAACGCGCGGTCTTCGCCGTCATCTTCAAACGAGCGCTCGACGATAAAGCGCCACATTACTGGGTCGTTATCGTCGATGGGCAATAAATCATCGACATTGTTGCGCTTAAAGAACCCGTGTTTAGCGGGACCCTCGGGATCGTCGCGAAAGAAGCGACATGGTACCCGGCCGATCTTGAATGTGACGTCCAACCCAGCGTTGGTAAGAGAGAGCCATGGGTAGCGGCTGTCCTGGGCGAGTTCGATCAGCATATTCCTTGATCGGCCGAACACCGCGCTTTCGCGGGTGTAGTTGTCGTCCCACGGGGATGTCATTTCCCGTAAGGTTTCGTAGCGTACCTCCAGGAGCATCGCGGCGACCAGGGTGAGCCGGTCATCTGTCAGTTCGGGATAGTAGACCGAGGGATATGTCCGCACGAGAGGGTTCCTTGCAGGCGACAGGATTTGTCAACCAGAGTTTCTTGCAGATTCGGAGTTTTGTCAACTAACCTGTGTTGGCGCCCACCGCCTCCGCTGTCGGCTACGGACGGCAGAACTGTCACGGAGTCTAAGGTCCTTTCTGGAGCCTAGGGCGGCCATGACTCAAACCGGACTCCGCTGTCACCTGGCCACGGGTCGCGGTGGTCATGGTCGCCGAGCCAGATCGGCTGCGGGATGCCGTTCGGGAAGGCGTCGCAGACATGGCGCAACGTGCGGTGCTTGTGTGCGCACCGGCCACACTGATCCGACCACGGGTGATAGAAGTCCCACCCGTCGAGCGTGTGGCCTTCGCTCATCAGGCGGCCCGCCGATCTGAAGATCGATCGAGGTCGAGGTCCCGGAGCGCCCCTGCCCCGCCGTGGAAGGCGCCTCGGATCCACATGCGCCACAAAGGATTCAGATAGGGATTGGTGTTCGGCATGGTTTCACCTCGCCGCCCGTAGCGGATCAAACTTGGTCGCCGCCCCGCCCAGGTCCACCCCCAGTCGATCCCGAACACGGGCCGCGAACTCGATCCAATCGGCCTCATCGAGCCCGGCGGCCATGCCCAAGCGACGCAGGTTTGCGCGAACATCCGTTGCCAGTCCGAGGTGGACGCTCTGGCCGATGCCGCCACCCTCGGACGGCCAGGCCAGGATGTCACCGTCCGGCGTGACCTGGAGGTCCGCCAAGGACGGGGCGTGATTACACACGCCCCGCACCTGACCGATCTGCGTTGGTTCGGGGCCGTTATCACCCGGTTTCGCGGCCGCCGTGTGCTCCGCCCGCAACGCCGACTTGAAGACCCGGCGGCCATTGGGTATATCCGTGTTCGCTCATATGGCACCTGGTTGCCGCTTCGCTCATACTGGGCCCGCCTGGGGATCATTGTCGATGGCTGCCCAAACGCGGGGGCGGCGGCAAAGGGAATCCGCCCCAGGCCATCACGCTCTCAGTCCTGTCTTTCAAACCACGCATTTCAGGAGTGCTCCCGAGATATTTACCTGCTGCAGGTGCCCCCCTGCCACAAGACCATCAAAATAGCGCCCGAGTCTCGCGACCATCGGCTCGAACTTGATGAGGACGCCAGCCTCAATGTTCCGAATCTGCGCCGCTTCCGTGAAATTGGCTGAAGTAATCAATGCGATGCGGCGATCCACGATGACGCACTTTGCATGCAAGCTTCCGCGCTCGCCTGGCGCAGGTTCCATGGATCGCGGAAAGAAGAACAACTCGGGCTGTTCAGGCCATGGCCAATGCTTGGCATTGAACTCGTGTGCAAAAGCGTCAATAGTGTCCTGATCCACCGCGAGATCCTTGCGCCGAATATCGAAGCAGAGACGAACGGCGAGACTCGGCACCGCCAACATGCGTTGGTGCAGGGGACTAAAGATATCCTCGCCCTGGTGAATGGCGTAGCCTGCGACCAGGACCTCATGCGCAGCCTCGGCGAATAAGGTTCGCACGACCGCACCAGTGTGCCTGGTCGGGATGTCTTGAAGCGGCGGTCCGGACAGCACCAGCTCAAATACAAGACCCGGGTCGGGAATGCGCTCACGGGTCTCCTCCATGGCCGAAACCAGGAGGGCAATCTGCGCCGACGAGAACCCTTGCCGTCGTAACCCACCGATGGCCTCGGCAACGGTCGATGCACGAAGACCGGCGATTTGCTGCAAGGGGACATGGCCGCCACCTTGGGCCAGGGCGCCATCGCGAAGCGACTGGGCAAGCGCCCGTAGCTCCGGTACCGACAGGGCATGGAAGGCATCGAAGGTCACCGGAAGAATTCCGCCCCCAAGGACTCGACGGTCGCGACTACCAGTGCGCGGTCCAGCAGTTCGTTGCGCTGCTCGCAGGAGGTCTCAGCGATCAAGAGGCAGCCGTAGCAGGCCGCGCCGTTCAACGGCTGATGGTCGTGCTCGGCGGGCCTGTGATAGGCGCACACCGGGTCGTTCGAGCACAGGGCCCCCATCTCGACTGCCCGCCGCAGGTGTTTGGCGATGTCCCGGCCGGCCTGGACCAGGCCGCCCAGGGTCCCCTCAGCCCCGGTGGTGCCCGTGTAGATGAGGATTCCGTATCGCCCCTTCAGGGCATAGACGCGTTCGCGCAACGAGGACGCCGGGTAGCCGCATTCAAGGGAAACGGCCGTCAGCAGCAGATGTGCCAGGGAGTGGAGCAGGATGTACGGCAGGCCCGGAAACTCCCGATGCGACTGCTCGTGGTCGGTCTTCCACAGGACGAATCCAGCCTGAAGTGCAACCCCGCGGTTGATGACGGGCTGCCGGTGGACCCAGGCGTCGATTTCCGCCGCCTTGAACTGGATGAAGATCCCCTCGCCGTGGTTCTCGATGGCTGGGAGCCAGGAGGCATCCGTCCCGAGGGCGGCGGACTTCACCCCGAGGTCCAACTCCCCGTCGATGTCCGTGCCCGCCGCCTCGAATCGCGTGAAGCCAACCAGGGCAATGACCTCGCGCAGCCGGTGCACGAGCACGACCCGCTCGATCATTTCGGTCGCGTTGCACTGCCATTGGGCCGGCGGCAGGGCCCGAGCGTAGAAATAGCCGCCGGGCTTATCGACCCCAATCTCGTCCTTCGCCTCGGCGAGGGCCTCGGACTCGACATCCTTGACGCTGCGCTCTTGGGCCCCGGCCCCCGCCCGTACCCGCGCGATGGAGGCCAGCACGGCGTCGCCGTCCAGCCCTTCGAGCTTGCCCGCTGGGGTTGGCTTCTTGCGGACCTTTTGAAGGTCGTCCAGATCCGCCACGTCGCTCAGGAAGTCCTCCCACAGGGCACGGACGACATCGTCCACCGGGCTTCGGGTGTCCGGGATCGAGATGACCGAAAGCAGTTGGGGGAAGTAGGCGTTGGACGCATTGCGGGTCAGGAGCCGGTTGGGTTCGCCGCAGCGCTCCCGGTTGCCGGGGCCTAACCAGGGTCGATCCCCGTTGCAGTTTCCCAGCGTCTTCAGTTGCAGACGTGCGGCCTGGCTCAGGGCACGGGATTCCCCACACTCGCAGACCACGAAGACCGAGTCGAGGTCCCCGGTGGTCCCCCGTTCCTCAATCCACAACTCCCGGTGGCACCCCGCCGCACCGTGCACGAAGACCGGCCAGTCGATGTCGCCAATGTGCCCCTTGGTGCAGGCACGGACGAATCGGACGGGGACCACGGCCTTCCGCTTGCCGTCGTGGTCCCGGAACATCCCCCTGTCCAACGCATTCATGTGCACAAGGCGCCGCCGCCGATGGCCGGCGGGCGTGGGCTCGGACTCTTGCACGATGAACCATTCCGGAAACCGCCAAGCGGTCACGTCCGGATGCAGCCCCTGGGGGGAGTCGTTTGCCCGCGGTGGGGCCCGGAGCGCCAGCCGGGTCCTCTCGAGTCGCTCCTCCAGCTTGGCCACCAGGCGGGGCTCGTCGATCGGCAGGAGTTGGGTCGGGTCGTACCGCCAGTGGTCGATCCCCGCAATCAACACCGACGCCTCGGGGAGGTCAAGCATAGAGCCGGGCCCGAAGGTCGTGATCAGTTGGCTGGCCCGCAGCATCGGCTGTTTCACGTCCCGCTCCCCCAGGTATTCAGGTTCTTGATGGCCAGCGCAACGCTGGTCTCGACATCGCGCATCGAGCGGTTGGCGTGGAATTGCTGGCGGATCGGGTGCAGCGTCGGCAACTCGGGGTCGAGGGGGTCGTAGAGCAAGCGTTGGGCGCCACCGGTCTCCCAAAGCTGGTATTGCAGCCGGGTGTGCTTGGTCAGCATGTCTCCTGCGATCTCGACCCAGTCGTCCAGCAGCTTGCCGCAAGTGTGCAGGACCCGGTCGTGCAGTTCCTGGCGCTCGGCGGGGGAACGCTCGGCATCGTGGTCCCGTGCCCGCTCGGCGAAGTGCTGGGCGACAAAGTCCAAGACCTGCCGCCGGGCCAGGATCTGCTCCGCACCCAACGGGGGCGTCATCGAGGCGTCGCCCTGACGGCTCAGGGCCACCAGGGCCCCGACCAGGGCCCGATCCAGGGCCCGCGGGGAGAAGGGGGTCACGCTGGTGGCTTCGACGGCCCGGTAGAAGGTCGCGTGATAGCTCCCGAAGCGCTCGAAGTGCGAGCGGTCCCGGGGCTTGTGGACATTGAGCAGGGTCACGACCAAGCCCGGGCGCTCGCCATCCCGACCGACCCGGCTGGTCGCCTGGATGTACTCGGCGCTGGTCTTCGGCTGCCCGAGCACCACCATCAGGCCGAGGCGCAAGATGTCCAACCCCACCGAGATCATGTTGGTGGCCAGGGCCACATCGACGCGCTCCTTCTCGCGGAAGGGCAGCGCCAGGCGCCGCTTGGTCGCCGCCACGTCCGCGGTGGACACCCGCGAGGTCAACTCCAGGACCTCGTAGGCGATGTAGCGGTCCACGAAGAGGCGATCCTTGGGGTCCCGCCGGCGACGCTGACCGTACTGGCCCAGACGGGCCCGCACCTCGTCCTCCACGATCCGCCGGGAACCACCCAGCTCGCGCAGGCTGTTGAAGTAACCAAGCAGGGTCATGTAGGGGTCGGCCGGATTCGGCTGGGTCTTCTTGCCGCCCGCCTCATCCCACAGACGTTGCCCGGCGGACAGCAGGGCCAGCGCGGAGCGCAGGAGCACGACCTTGAGGCTTCGCCCCTGGGCGCCGATCCCGAGGTAGAGCCGTGCCGGGACCTCGCTGGCGGGCTTGGTGATTGCAAAGAACGAATCGCGGCGGTCAGGCCCGGGCGGGGGGAAGACCGCCACCAGGGGCCGGCCGAACAGGGCGCGGATCTGGCGACTGGCGCGGCGCACCGTCGCCGTGCTCGCGATGATCTTCGGGCGCACGACGGACTCGCCAGGTGCCCAGGTCGCCAGGACATCAATGGCAGTCTCGTAGAGCCCGGCGATGGTTCCCAGTGGTCCCGAGATGAGGTGCAGCTCGTCCTGAACGATCAGGTCCGGCGGGGGCAGGCGCCCCCCGAAGGGGCTGCCCTCGGTCGAGCCGGGCCCGTAGAACCCGTCCCTGTCGTAGCGTTCGATCCGCCCAAACAGGCCACCGGTCTCCGCGGTCCAGGGCAGGCTCGCGAATTTGTCCACCGTGGCGATGAGAAAGGCCGGCAGGCGGCGATAGATGGGCTCGTCGACCCCCAGGATGGGCAGGGCACGATCCGCCGAGAAGTCGCAGCGATGGTTGACACAGCGGACCTCCAGGTTGAGCGGCCGATTGGGATTTGGGGCCAGCCGGAAGGAGTCCGCCTGAAGCTCCGCGCCGCACCAGGGGCAGTTCTCCAGTGGAATGGGCCGCGGCTTGTGCTTGGAGTCCTTCTTGAACTGTAGGGTGCGCCGGTAGGCGGTGTCGTCCGCCCCCGGACCGTCGTAGCCCTTGTGGCCCAGGCGGTTCGGGGTCGCTGCCGAGCCCACCCAGAGACCGATTTCGAAGGGCCAGGGGCCGAGCGCCGGGTCCGCCTCCCGCTCTAGCTCCAGGGCGCAGATCAGCGCGGCGGCACGACCCATCTGGTCCAGGGTGAGCAGCCGCAGCGTGTAACGCATCAGGACACTGACCCCGGCCGAACTTAAGCCCGGATGGCGCAGCCGGCGCAGGACCAGGGTGAAGGCGGCGAGCCCCAGATACGCCTCGGTCTTACCGCCACCGGTTGGGAAGAACAGCAGGTCCACCAGTTCCCGGTCACCGTGGGTGGGGTCTGCCACCCCGGGCAGTGCCAACAGGATGTAGGCAAGCTGGAAGGGCCGCCAGCGGGGCGGGCCTACCTGCTGGGGGGCAACCCCGGCCGCCTGGGCAGCTCGCCTGCGAGCCGCCGCGGCCATGGCCCGGTTCGCCAGGCAGAAAGCCTTCAGTACCTCGGGGTCGGCCAGAGCGGCGATCCCCGCCTCGATGCGGCTGGCCGCGTGCTGGGCGGCGTCGAGCAGATCGGTGGCGGTCTTGGCACGCTTGCCGCTCAGAGCCCCGCAGGCCGCCCCTTGGGCGACGATCCAGTCGCGGTACTGGGCGACCAGAGGAGAGAGCTTGGTCTCGGCGTCGGCCCCGTCCTGAAGGGCGGCGAGCTGCTCCATCGAAAGCTCCACCCCGGTCAATGGGGTGGGCTCGACCCGATCCACTTCGGCGGTTGGCAACCAGGTACTGGCGACCTCGCGACAGGACCCGTCCGGGGCTATAGACGCCTGCGCAGCCACACCGTGACCGACGGCGTACTCGAAGACGTCGCGGTACTGGAGGTCCCCGACCTGCTCATCCCACTCGTCTGCCAGCTCCCCGCCAAGGGAGCCGCGCAGGTCCGGGCGCGGCACGAAGGGCGCCGGGGACCGCAACACCAGCCCGGCCTGGAAGGCAAAGGAGCGATAGGCGTGGTCCGGGTCCGCGCGTCGGTTGTTGACCAGGAACACCGAGACGGAGCGCACCCCGGCGGGCAGCGACGGCCCTGGCGGCAAGGCCCGGCAGGTCACCACCAGCGTCAGCCCGCGGCTGGAGGGTACGTCCAGCCAGAGGGGTGGCGCGCCGGCGGCAGGCAGCGCCAACGCAACGGTCTCCTCGCGCGGCAGGCGCCGATGGCCCCGCAGCGGCCTGGTCGTTGGGCCGCCCGCGCCCGCGGGTTGGGGGTCACCCGGAACGGGGGCAGCGTCGCCCGATGCCGGGGACGCCTCCGCCGCCCCCTCAAACTCGTAATCGCCCCACAGGACTCGGGCCTCCAGGACCTCGACTCCCGGGGCCACCAGGACCGAGACCCCGAGGGAGGAAGGCAGGTAGCTCTTCCCTGCCGCCGCCCGATCCGGGGGTGCGCCCTCGTCGGCCTCGACATCCCCACCCGCGTCGAGCTGCTCGTCCCCTTCCGGGTCCGCGCGCTGCTCCTCGGGGGCATCCCGCGGGATCAGAAAGCCCGTCAGATACCACCGGGTCGGGGACTCGGGAAGCAACTCGTGTGCGAAGGGGTGGTCGTTGTGGGGGCCGACGAGGTCCAGACGTAGGGCCTCGACCAGCGCGCGTCGGACAGTCGATGAATCGTTTGGCGACGCCACTTAACCTCCCAATGAAGCTCGTATCGATCGGCGATGCCTAGGCAGCGGCCCCTTCCTCGACTCGCCGCCCGGACGCCTCCCGGAAGCTCAACCAGGCCAAGATGCCACGCATCAGGTCTCGGGCATTGGGACAGACAGTGCCCGGCGGAGATGAGGGGTCGGGGGCGAGCGACACGGCACCCTGCACGAACTCGGATGCGCTGAGCGGCCGATCCGGGCCGTAGGGCGTCCAACTTACCGACCGATCCCGGAAGGCGATGCCGCCGCTGTCGTCCGGCTCCCCAGGGATGGCGACCCAGACTTGTCGAACGATCTGCGCGCCGGAGTCGGTGGCGCGAATCATCTGGTACTTACCCGTGTCCTGCCAGTGGTGCTCGTCCAGGCGCCGCGCGTACTTCGCGTCCACGACGATGGCTAGGGCAAGGGTTGGAGGCAGCCCGGCCGCGGGCCGCTCAAACACCTCGATCAGCACATCCGGCGACCACGGCGCCTCGCCGTCACGACCCTGGAAAACCGCCTCGCCATTGCGGCGCGCCAGGTCGCGGGAAAAGATCCATGGTTCATAGCGCAACAGCACCACTCGGCCGTCTGCCGCAGTAAAGCCCAAGCGCGTACCGCGCCGAAGATCGACGGTGAACAGGTGGGCCCCCAGGCGCCGAAACAGGCTGTCGTGACTGCTCGGACTCAGGCCAATCTCCTCGCACGCCGCGGCAATCTGCAGAAACACCCACTGCTCATACATGCGCCAGGTCGGTTTGCTGCGCTCGTCGAGGCTGTGCTCCAGCAGGATCGTCGAACGCCGCAGATACTCCCGCATCGTACGCCAGAAGCGGTGGTAGCTCAGCACATTGCGGAATACCGGCGTGAGTTCCAGCGGGGCGATCGGCGGCTGGTTACGCAAGAAGGGCAGCGCCTGCATGCCGCGGATGGCCCGGGCGATGCGCGCCGCTCGAAGTGTGGCCTCGCTCAGGCGGTCGATCTTGGGCTGGTCAAATAGCTCAAATAGGCTGGGATCAGTGCCAAAGCGGCGGCTGCGATAGGGTTTGTCCGCTTCCAGGCTTCTCCGCTCAGCTTTCGCGCGCTGGGCGCACTCCGCCGCCCGCTCGTGCACTATCCGCAAGAACCAACAGATCGCCCCGTGCTCCGGCGAGCCGGACGCCTCCACGACCTGGAGGCGAGGGGCAAGCAGCTCGTGGCCCACCGTCGCCTCGCGAGGATCCAAACCTCGTGCAAGGAACCAAGAGAGCCCGTCCGGGCTCAGCCGTTCGGAGCCCGTCCAGGCCGCAATGACCCGTCGGGTCCGTAGCGCCGTCTGCGGCTGTCGCGCAATTTCGAGGAGAATTCCGCCGAGTTCAGCGACCAAATCCTCGAGGAACCGCAACTCCAACTGCGCCGAGCGCGGCGAGACGCGTGCCCCGTCTCCGGCCCCCCGCCGGGTGAGGCCCCCGGTTGACTTCGAAAGCAGATCGAATAGGAGTCCGCTGGAAAGTGCCGCGAGGTCCCCGATCATGGCCTCGAACAAGCTCTCCGTGAGCTTGGCGGAATTCACCGCGACAGGGAGCGTTGCGCGCGGCCGCCAGCCGCCCTCCGGCGCCTCTTGTGGGCGCGAATAAAGCTTGATCGCTACCAGGCCGCGAGCGCTATCCAGGTAGAGGTCGCTCGGCCACTCGACGTGGCGGCGGTACCCGGTGCCTAGAGCATGGCTCGGCGCCAGGTCGCCGACCAGTATTTGATAGTCGACCCCGGCCTCCCTGGGCTCCACCTCGAAGGTCAGCCGCTGGCTCTCCGACAGGGTCGCCCGGATGTCTAAGGGGGCGGGGGAGTCGAGGGGAATCTCCGCAACACAGTCGTCCCCGTGGTAGGCACGCAAGGTAGGTAGGCCGGCGTCAGCCGTCATGCACGTGCCCCCCCTGACCGATCCAACCTAAGAGCCCGCATCGAAGGACTCGAAGTCGATCTCCCGGGCAGTCTCCGCATGAATGCGCTCGACCAGCCGGACCGCACCGGCGAAGGCCGACCCGTGGTCGGTAAGCACGCCATGCACGGAATCCAGGGCCCTGCGCGCCTCGGGCCGGAATAGGCCCCGGATCTGGCTCAGGACGCGCTGACGCAACTGCATGTCGAAGGCTTCCTCCGGCGAGCACAGGCCCTGGGAACTGGCAACGAAACGGGTGATGGCCTGATAACGTCGCGGAGTCAGGGGGCACCCGAGCAGTGCTAAGGGCTCCTGTAGCGCGTCGATTACCGCCGCCGCCTTGCCGGTCAGGGGCGCCTCCCGCGTCCACGCCTCGAAGCTCGCGACCGTGACCGGGGGACCCTCGGGCGCCGCCACCGCGGTTGTGGCGCCCAGTTGCAGGCTCCCGAAAGGGACTGCCTCTAACTCAAGCTGGTTGGCGCGGTCCAGCAGCCGCTGGCTCAGAGGCTTGGTCGTCTCGTCGTAGTTCACCGTGCCAACGAAGCGGAGATTGGTCCCAAGGGGCACCCGGTGCCAGACTCGCCAGGGATCGTCAGGGCGAACCGAGGATTCGGCGAAGATGTCGATGGCGCGCTGGTGGCCATCGTGCGGCAGAGCCTGCAGAAACCCGCTGAAGTAGTGTTCCGGTTGGGCCAGGTTCATTTCATCCAGGCACAGAATCCACATCCGACTGTCCTTGCCCAGTCGCTCCAACTCGGTTGCGGCCCAAACCAACGCTTCGAATACGCCCGTCGGGGCCGGCTGAAAGTGCTTCTCCAACAAGTTGGGGCGCCCCAGCAGGTCCCCGGGCTCGAGCCAGGCCGGGCTCACATCGACGCGCCGGTACCGGTTCAGGTCGCCGGACAGCGCCTGGGCATAGAGCACCGGGAGAGACGACTTGCCGGTGCCGGACATGCCGCCCAGCACTGTCAGGTCCCCGCACTTGGTGCTCAGATGAAAGGCCAGTAGATCCGCCCGTTTGTAGCGGAAGCCCGCCCGGTCGACGTGCTGGGCGAAACGCTCAAAGAAGGTCTTCTCGTCAGTCAACCCTTCGCTTCCGCTTTGGCCCGCCAGAAAGGCCGGCGGCTCGACCCGTGCCGGCAAGCCTTCCGCGGTCCCCGTCAGCGGCTTCCCGACGTCGCCAACCCCGGCAAGGGCACCAAGCTGCCGCAGGAAGGGGCTCAGCGACAGGAAGTCCGCCACTAGGGCGTCGCGCCCCTCGGTGAAGCGCGTCGCCGCCTGGTTTAGCCCACGTTCAAGCTGCTCGCGCCGCGTGTCGATCTCGGCCCGTTCTCGCTCGATGGCCGCACGTTCTACCCCCGCCCAGGCGTTAAATTCCCCGCGATGGCGCGACAATTCCGCCTGGAGGTTGGCCTCCTCCTGGCGACGCTTACGGTCTAGCTCGTTTTCCAGTTGCTGGACCTCCTTTCTGAGGTCCTCCTCCTGCTGCCGCGTCGCCGCGACCCTCTCGGCGATCTCCGCATTCAGCAACGCCGCATGGCTTTTCACATACTCTTGGGACGCATGGGCAATGGCCCCTTGGACCCGCCCGTCAAGGTCCCCGGACCCCAGCACCCCCAGCATCAACTCGTCGACCGAGTCGCACTGGGCCTGCAAGCGCGTGTTCAGCGCCTGGAACACCTCGGCGACGTCCGGTTCCTCCTCCGGGGCCTGGGACGCCAGGTAAACCTCCCGAATATCGGCCCACTCTTGCATAAAAGCGCGAAGGCGCCTTTTCGACAGGGCCTGCTTGGCGGCACGGCGGACTATCTCCTCGTCACTGAGCAGGCGAATCCGTTCTAACGTCCCGGCCTGTAGAGCTTCGAAGCGGTGCCACAGGAGCACATGAAATCCAGAGTAGAACAGGTCCGCGGACCTGTTCGTGGGGCGGTCGTCCGCCGCGAGCTCAACCCCGGAGACATGGATGAAACCCGGGTCGCTGCGGACCTGTCCCGCATCTAGGACGCTGGTCAGGTCGCTGGATGGTGGGCGCTCCAGATAAATCTGGTACTGTCGGCCGCGCGGTTCGACCTCCGCCTTCAATGGTCCGTAGACCTTGTCCCCAAGGCGCACCAGAACGAAGGATGTCGGCGGATGATCCAGCCGCAGCAAGCCCGGCCGGTTGACCAATGCCCGCGGATCGAGCGTCGCCGGTCCCTCGATGACCTCGATGATACTTTTCGGGCCGCCCAGCCTCACCGAGTCCCAGGCGAGCTGGTACTTGTCCTTGTCCGGGTCATGCGGGTCGAACCGATCGGCGTCTTCGATGCACCCCACGATCAGCCGTCCCGGCACCACGTCACGCATCGGCGAAATGGCCCGAATCATCCACCAACACAGATCGCGGTTGGGGTACTCCCCCTCGCGTACCAGCTCCAGGCGACCGTCGTCGATCACCGCAATTGGGCGGGCAGTCGCGAACTGGTTCTCGCCCGTCCAAAACGGTTGCTGGGCGATGACGGCGACGATCTCGGTGCCACGGCTCATGGGCTGGGTCTCGCAACAATTCGAGGATTGGGGTGGAATTCGAGCCCACCGTTACACGTCAGGAAGGCCCTGAGGCAGTTCGCCCGTTTTCCATGGGTCATGGCCGACGCACGGCTCGCCGTGGACCGTGCCGGCTCCAAGCGGGCATCCTCGGCCGGGCGCTTCCCGTTGGGGGCGAGAAGGCGTTCAGCTCGCGGAGCATGATGACGCTTGGGCCCGTCCGACAGTATGCTGGACCGTTCCGAGGAACTAAGAATCGTCCCGAACGACCGGGCCGGGGAATCCTGAAGCTGTTCGCGGGGTAAAGGCGATTCTCTTGCCTTGGCCGACGAGGCCCAGGCACCGCGCCACAACGCCTTGAGCGCGGATGGTCGTGGACTCCATGCTGAAGAGGTCCGGCGCAGGGTGGGCAGGCTAGATATCCGCTCCCGGCGGGCCCTGTACGACCGGGGGCGAGACGATCTCAGAATGGTCCCGGAAGTCTGCCGTGGGCAAGACCAGCGGACCCGCCACGCAGCGCCCCGTGAGCGTCGTTATAAGCTCACGAATAGCGCCGTAGACAAGGCTTGCGCCATTGACTAGGGCCAGGTCGCGGCGCTTGGCAGGTTCGACAACTTCCGCGACCTCGACCAGACCGAGTGCCGCGACGTCGACCTGGTACGGAACCGGCTTTCCCTCGGCCTGGTCGATACCGACGCTGAGGGCGACGACGAAGTTCGTGGTCGCTTCCCCTTCCTTCCCGGGGACCGGTTGTGCGTCCAGTGCCACCTGGAACTGGACCCCATCGAAGTCAAACCCCGCCACCTCGGGCGGTGCGGAGCCCTCCATCGGCTCCGGCGCGTTGACCACGATGCGCTGAAAGACGACCTGTTTGAGCTGAATGACGCTGGCGCGCATGGTTACCCCTATTGGCCAGAACTAGGCCGCCAAGTCCGGCTCGGCGTAGGCGCGGGGGTCGTTGGCCGCCGCGAAGGTAAAGCTCTGGGCGGTCGACGTCCCCCGATAGCCCACCAGGCTGGCCGCCGCAGTAACCCGATGCTCTGGGAACGCGGCCATCCACGATTCCTTGAGCCGTCGAACAATGGCGCAATCGTTTTCACGGGTACAGGACGTTTCGAGCCTGGGCGGCGCCGGTAGGCCGGCACGCCGCAGCAGCCAGACAGCCGCCTCGGGCACCTTGTCGGCCAGGCGCAGGAGTTTCTCCATGCCGTCGGATGGCGCCACCTCGGCGTTCTCATACTTGCCGAAGGCGTTTGGACCACCACCGAAGACCCGCGCCGCCTGCACCTGGGTCAATTGCAGCCGCTTACGAATACTCAGGATGTCGTCCGGCGTCAGGCGCTGCAAGCGGTCACGCTCCGCCACCGCCTGATCGCGGGCGGCAATGATGACGCGCTTGTTGTACCGCGACTGCTCGGGCGTCGTGATGTATTCGCCGCAGTGGTTGCAGAGCGAATGGCGTAGGCCCTGTACAACATAAGGGAACCCGTCCATGTCATAGCTGCGCTCATGGACGCTAGCCACAAGCGTCCCCTCGCCGCAGATAGGGCAGGTAATCTCTGTCGCTCTCATGATTAACTCAGTCTAGGTGGGTGACAGCTAAATACCCAGATGGTCAGCCGTGGATCATTATGCCGTGCGCCGAACTTAAGATAGAGCCGCTTGTGCTTCCATCGAACGCCGCGACACATAGCCGCTGTGTCGTAATCCAACCTGTAGACGTCCGCGTCTGACACGTGGCCGCGGCTGCTCCTACACCACTCAGAGTTTCGGTAATCTCCCGGGAGCAGATCTGCAATGAGCTGCGCGACATCGTCGACATCCCACTCCAATTTCTCCACATCTTGGGAGCAATTCTCGGTTGCCACGTAGATATGGTCGCCATCCACGATTTTCTGCACAGCAGCAAGGTCGTAGATTGGGCCTGGCTTGCGCCTGGCGCCTTCGCCCTCCGGCAGCTCGGCCGGGGGGTCTGTCCAGGGGAGGCATCGAAGAGTATCCACCATTTTGGTGAGTTCCGCTAGCTGTTTCGGCCTTCGCTGGGCCTGTACGGCATGTCAGTCGCCAGGCCGCCGGGGTGAGCATCGGCGGCTCGACGGGGCGTTGAGGTCTTGTCCCGAGCGCAAGGATACACGACGCCATCGAGACGTCGCAGGATCTTGTCGGGGAACCGGCGTCAGGCACAACATCTTGTGCTTCTCGCCTTGTCCCTGCCTAGACCAGCCCTTCCAGCAGGCCCGGTCCACGGGATCGCGGCTTGCTGCGGCCTTTGCCCGGCACGGCCTTGGCTGGAACGGCCCCGGCTCGGGCCTCCTCCGCGGCGCGCTCAGCGTTGAGGGCGAGGAGGCGGGCGAGGACTTCGTCGCGGACGGGGTCAGGCCAGCGCAGGCACCAGGACTTCTCGCGACGGCGGGCGGGGACCGGGCCCTCCGCGTCCTCCCAGTCGAGGAGGAATTCGCAGTCGGTGGGGATGTCGGTCCAGCCGTAGGCGTCGAGGACATCAGGACGCGGCGTATGGGAAAGTCGGGCGCGGACCTGTGCCGCGTGAATCGGCAAGTGCGTCATATTCCTTCCGGATCGCTATGGCCAGAAGATGTTGTCGCGATGAAAAGCGAGAAAGTTTCTCTCCTTGGCGGCGAGCGGACTGCGAAGCGGCCCTGCGAGGTTTAGCAACTCACGCACAGGCTTGGCGACGCGAGACGACACGACCATGCTGCCGTCATTGGCAAAAGAGATCAGCCCACGATCAAACAGCGCATCGAGGTTCGCCGAGAGCAGGAGACCGTTGCGTGGATCCAGGCGATCCCTGTTGCTGGACAGCCGCCAGGGCTTGATGTGCGATGCACGCAACACCTCCGGCTGGTCGCAGCCGGAGACCGCACAGGCACGACCCCATCGCGCCATCAGTGCCGCACGAAAGCGGCCCTGACCCAGGCGCGCATCGATAAGCTGGTCCTTGGTGGTTGCCTCGATGGTCTCGTCCGCCTGAATCTCCGCCACGTCGGCGGTCGGATCATCGTAAGCGGCGTCGACGGCATCGCGGATATGGTGCCATTCGGCGGGCCTCTGGTCTTCGGGTACGGACTCCAGCACGCGGATTGAGGTCTCGGGACCGATTTCGGTGTAGCTGTTGAACATGGTCAAGAGCTTTTGCTTTCCCGTAATCTGCGTCGCGTCAAGCGCAATCGGCTCTTCCGGCCAGAAAAACAGATCCTCCGGGCATATCCAGCTCGGGATCCACTGGACCTGATCGTCCCAATAATCCTCGAATCCCTGTCGGTTGTTCTCGTGACATGCCTTCACGATGGGCAATTGCCACGCTTCCCGCCACCTGGGTTGCAATCCTAAGCGCCTTACCAACCCCTCCCGTTCCTCTTTGCGTTCATCCAGGGCCAGGCAGGTCGCTCTTCCGGCAATCCCGACCAGCTCCTGCACTCGGTCGTGGGATGCATACATGAACACGAAGATCTGCCCGTCGAAAAGAGCGACCGGTGCGTTTTTCAAGCCTTCGGCGTGAAACGCCCGGAAGCCCTGTCCCTGTTCTTCGAATCGCATAAAATCCGCGTTATTCCATTCTTCGTGACCGAATCCGTGTTCCGCGGGATAGCCTCTTGCCGGTACGCCGGACGGCATCCGGTAGTTATTCGTATTCCAAAGAATCGGTTTGAGATAGTAGCGAGCCATGGCCCTATACTCCAGACAAACCCAGATCTTTCGATTCGGCGCAAACCAAGCGACCGACCGGCGTCGAACATCCGTCGCAATGTGAACCGGTTGTCCGTGGGGCCGACAGCGTGTCGGTTGCGGGGCCAAGGCGATGCGGTGGCAAGTCCGTCGTTCGCGACATCGAGAAGCAAGCGGGCGGGTACGGATTCGGCACTCGCCGACACTGCGTCGTTCGCCGGAACGGCGACCCACCTGTACGAGGATCAGCCAAGGTCAAACCTGCCCTGGGACGGCTCGTCTTCGGACGGGCGTGTGGATTTCTGCCCACGCGGGGCGGGCTTGGCGACCGCAGTCGCCAACCCCTTGCGTTGCGCTTCGGCGGCGCGCTCGGCGTTTAGGGCCAGCAGGCGAGCGAGGACTTCGTCGCGGACGGGGTCGGGCCAGCGCAGGCGCCAGGGCTTCTTGCGGCGGCGGGCGGGGGTGGCGCCCTCTGCGTCGTCGTCCTCGTCTTCCCAGTCGAGCAGGAATTCGCAGTCGGTGGGGATGCCGGTCCAGCCGAAGGCGTCGAGGACGGCGCGGTCCATGGCAGCGTGCAGGTCGCGGAGCTTCAGGATGTCGGGGTCGGTCTCGTCGGGGTCGTGGAAGCGGTTGTAGGTCTTGGTCAAGCCCTCGTTGTTGCGGACCATGAGGGCGGCCCGGAAGTCGCAGTAGGCGCGGCCGGCGGCTTCTAGGGGCCCATCGGCCTCCCAGCCTGCTGGGAAGGGGAAGGGCTCAAAGCAGTCCGAGGGGCCGTAGCGCAGCCGTTCTTCAAGCGATGATGCAAAAAACAGGGCCCAGGATTCGTGAATGCGGGACTGAATTACCGCCAAAGCGGCCGGGCTCGCGAAGGCCAGCACGACGATGGTTTCGGCAAACACTGAACCCGTGTGTAAGAACGTAAATAGACCGTGTTGGCCGACGCGGGAGATGACCAAGACCCGCTCCAAGCCGTGGATGGCGTCGTAAAGCTCCCCGCGGTACCTCTCGAATTGCCACCATCCCGCAGTCGAGTGAGCCGCACGGGTCCCTTTGACCCTCCTCTCCACAATCTCCAGCAAGTCCGGCCAATCCGCCGCGACGGGCCCTGGGTACTCCAGGGGGACCAGACCGGTGCGCAACCACTGTTTGCGCCGCGCCTCCCCGGCGCTGGCCCAGTCCTCGCCCAGATCGGCGCGGCGCAGCGGAAAGTCCTCGAAGTTGATGACGTACCGATGGTGGGCCTGGACGGGGGAGTCGTTGACCTCCTCGCCGCCTATGTAGGGGAAGATGCGCTCCGCGTTGCGGGGATCCTGGGCAATCAGGCGGCGCATCTCGGCGAGCGGCGAGGCGACACCCTTGGTGTCGGTGTCGTCGAAGGTGAAGCCCATGCCAAGGACGTAGCTGCCGATGAAGCTCCTGCCCGCGTTGGCCTCCAGGCGGGCGGGGTCGTCGTCGCCGCCAGCGTGGAAAAGGTAGGCGGTGATCTTGGGGACGGTCCGGCCATCCAGTTCCAGCAGGCCTTTCCAGCCGCTGCGGGCGAGGTGGATGACGCTCACCACCACCGCCGCCTCCCCCGGCCACTTGTAGCGCTTCCTGGCCCAGTAGATGGTCCCCCCGTGCTGGCGCAGCCAGCGCAGGCCGGTGGAGCGGGTATCGCCCTGACCTATGGTGTTGGTGGCGATGAGCCCGAAGCAGCCACCCTGGTCGGCATCGCTGCGCAAGAGGTCGAAGGCGCGGCGGAAGAAATGGGCCACCAAGTCCGCATTACCGTGGGACTCGGGGTGCTGGGCCTTGAGCCAGTCCAGGTAGCCGTCCCGGTTGCCGTTGATGAGGTTGTTCTTGCCGGCGAAGGGGGGGTTGCCGACCAGGGCGTCGAAGCCAGCGGCACGCCTCCCCTCACCCCCGGCCCCTCTCCCAGGGGGAGAGGGGGGGAAGACCTCGGGAAACTCGATCTCCCAGTGGAAGGGCGTTACCGGTCGCTCGCCCGTGCGCAGGGCCCGGGCAGGGGCCTCGGGCAGGTTCATCAGGTCGCCGGCCTGCAGACTCTGGGTCAGCTCGGCGAGCAGGGCATCGCGCTTGAGTCGCCTGGCCTTATCCTTGTCAGCCCCGAAGAAGGCCCCGAACACCAGGTCTCCCACCAGCCGGACCAACTCCAGGTCGGAGTCGGCCACCGCAAGCTTCTGGGCCTTGAGGGCCGGGGGCAGGTCGTCCCCGGCCTCCAGGATCTCGCGTCGGACCTGGGTGGCGGCGGCCAGGCGCCGGCCGATGAGGTCCTGGCCGAAGGCACGCTGTTTGGCCGGCTCCCAGTGGAAATCCTCGATCTGGCGGCGGGTCAGGCCCACCAGGGAGTCCCCGGCGCGGATGGCGTGGTCGATGAAGGTGAAGGGGTGGTCCCGGGCCAGGGTAGCGAGCCAGAGGGACAGTTTGGCCAGGTCCGCGGCCATGGGATTCTTGTCCACCCCGTAGAGACAGCGCTGGGCGACCAGCCGACGGGCCAACAGCACCTCGTCCTCGTCTGGCGGGATCTGGGGCGTCTCGCCGTGGGCGTGCCAGGCGCGAACCAGGGCGTCGCCGAGATACCGGCAGGCGGCGACCAAGAAGGCCCCGGAGCCGACCGCGAGGTCACAGACCTTGAGGTCCATGATCTGCGCCGGGGTGGGGCCCAACTCGGAGCCGGGGGCCAGGCGGGCGAGGACCGGGTCCAGGGTGCGAGCGACGATGGGCTCGGTCAGCGCCCTGGGGGTGTAGTGGGACCCGCTGCGGCGGCGCTCGCCGGAGGGTTGCAGGACCATGGCCCCTTTGGCGACCAGGCTGGGGGTTGCGCCACGGTGGATGCGTCGCTCCAGGGCGGCGAGGAGGTCGTCGAGACTCGCTGCGGCCTTGAGGGCCTTCTCGGTCTTGGGGTCGAGCTTCTGGTCGGCGTGCTCGGACAGCCATTTGATCCGCTCGGCGGGCTTCTGGGCCAGCAGGGCCTCCAGATTGACGGCAGGCGGGGCCCCATGGCGCTTGGGCGGCTTGAGGGCGATGGTCGGGCCCAATGCCTGCTCCAGGCGAAAGCCCATGATTGCCTCGTAGACACTGCCGATCTGTTCCACGTCGAGGGTGCGGTAGGACAGGCGCTCGCCGCCGAGGAGCAAGAGCTTGTCCAAGACTCGGTAGATGACGCCGTCGGCGATCAGCGGGAGGCGGCCGCTCGGGTCGGTGCTGCCTTCGAGGAAAGGGAATCGATTGGGGTCGAAGAGGTAGCCCTCCCGGGCCGGCATGTGCAGATGCGGGTGGCGGCAGCCGCCGTGGACGGCGCGGAACAGGGCGAGCAGCCTGGCCCAGGCCCCATAACGGTGATCCATGGTATCTGGGTAGCCCTGGGCATCGGCGCGGAGCTTCTCAAACAGGCCATGCAGGGAGTAGTGCTGCACATATAGGGGCGAGCCGGGCATCAGGCCCCGATCCTCGGCGTAGAGCAGGAAGACCAGGCGCAGCAGGACGTTGAGCAGCCCGGCATAAACGCTGTTGGGGTCCCGAGCCAGAACCTCTTTGAGCAGCTCGCCCTGGGCGCGCTCATCGGCTGCCTGAAGGCCGCGCAGCAACTCGTAGATGGCCTCCAAGACCTGCCCGGCGAGACGGATTGAGACCGTGCCCTGGTACTCGCGGCTCTTGGCCAGCACCGCCGGCAAACGCTCGTGTGCCGGGCCCGCCAAGAGGCGGGAGCGCTTGAGCAGCATGTGCAGGGCGGCGAGGATCGGGCGCCCGGCGATCTCGGTCATGGCCGCGACCGGGAAGGTCAGGCTGCCGGCGTTCTCGCCGCGGGGGGCGTACATCAGCCGGAGTTGCACGCCGTTGGCCAGCAGGCCGATGGGGACGGCGGTCTCACGCAGCAGGCGTTCGAAGCGTCGGGCCGGGGAGGCGGACCAGCCCTTGGCGTCCTGGCTGAAGGCGGCGTCGAGGTCGGTGCCGAGGGGCAGATCTTGAACGAGCAGGAGCCAGCGGGGCGCCGCATCGGGGTCGCAGGCCGAGGACCCGGAGCTCGCGTCGGCCAGGGCCAGGGTCGGGGCCAGGACCTCGCCGAATTCACGTAGCGGGACCGTAAGGGCGTCCGGCAGCGGGCGCTCGGGGCCCAGGCCCCAGAGCAGGTCCTCGGGCCAGTCGAGCCAACCGCGCAGGAACCCTGGCAGGTCGGCGATGGCAGGCCGCGGCTCGCCACCGTCGAGCTGGGCCTCTACCACGAACCCAAGCAGGCCCTCCTGATCCTCCCGGTCGATGCGCGGCAGAATGACCTGGAGGTCCACCAGGGCGGCAGGCGAGACGACCAGCCCGTCCGGCTGGAGATAGCCGAGCCAGGCTTGGTGGTCGCGGACAGCGGTATCGACGGCCATAGGATCAGCCCGTTACCGGCCACAGGTAGGCGATACCGACCGGCTCGATGCGGTGCGAGGTCGGGGTGTAGAACTCAGCGATGCGGGCGGGCTCCTCACGCAGTTCCCGGTCGACGTTGTCGAGCCAGCGCTCCCAGTAGCGGCGGTTGGATTCGGCCTGGCGGATCTCTTCCTTGGGGGTCAGGTCAAGGTCCAGGGTGAGCTGGAGGGGCTTGCCAAGGGCCTCACTGATGCGTCGGCGCTGGTCCTCGATGATCTCGGCGAGGCGCGTCGCCTCGGTGTCACCGCGGTCGAGCAGGCGGCGTTGGGCATCCAAGCGGGCGATTTCGCCCCGGGTCTCCAGGTGGGGCAGCAGCTCAGTCACGTCCTGGGCGACGGTGGCGAGCAGGCGCTCGCGGACGGCCTCGGCTACGGCAGCGTGGTCGCCGCCCGGTTGCAGGGCACGTTCCAACAGTTCCAGGGTGCGGGCCTCGGTGTCACGGGCATAGGGCACGAGCCCCTTGTCGCGGCGACTGGGCTCACTCCAGCGCGCGGCCACGGCCAGCAGCTCTTCATGCAGGCGCACGGCACCGCGGCCATAGAGGGACAACCGCCCGAGCATGATGACACGGGGCACAGCGTCGTCGGTCTGCGCCAGGCAGGCGCGGGACAGGTCGTGGTGCACGAAGCCCTGGGAGCGGAAACGCCCGAGCAGGCGTTGGACTACGCGGTGCTCCAGGTGCAGTTGGACCACATCGTCGTCGATGGTCTGGGGGGCGTTGAAGACCACCGGGCGGATCGGCGCGGTGCGCCGCCACTCGAAGCCGCGCACCCCGTCCTCGGGCAGGGTGCGCAGGGTGTCCAGGGTGCCAGACCAGGTGGGATCGGCACCGCGGCGGGCCTCGAGGTTGGGGAAGGCAAAGCGGTGAGGCTCGTCCTTGGGGGTCTCGGCCGGGGTTAGGGGCTCGGCGCCGAGCATCTCAAGGGAGCAGGAAAGGGCGTCTCGCAGGGCCTCGTTGTCGAGGCCGATCCACTTGCGGGCGTCGTTGATACGCAGGCGCAGGGTGTCGATCTGCTTGCGCAACGCATCCTGGCGCTCGCGGGCGGTCTCCAGCTCCTCGTCGATGGCGGCCTGGCGGTCCGTCTCAAGGCCGGCGGCTTCGATCTCGGCGGCGACGCGCAGGGCGTCGCGGCGGCGGATGCCAGGCTTGAGGGCGTCCGCCAGGCGGGTCGAGATCACCGGGGAGAGGCTGCCCAACTCGGTACGGATGGTATCGGTCTTGCGCACCAGGGCCTGGAGGACCCGGTCCTCGGGGCGCTGGCGGTAGACGAAGTAGTGGCAGTTAACCTCAGGGCTGGGCTGGAGCTTGCGGTCAATGCGGCCGTTGCGCTGCTCCAGGCGGGCGGGGTTCCAGGGGACATCGAAGTGGAATAGGTTCCAGCAGTGGGCCTGGAGGTTGAGGCCCTCGCGGGCGGCGTCGGTGGCGATCAGGATGCGGATCGGGTGCTCGGACGGCGGCTGGTTAAAGGCGCGCTTGATGGCCTCGCGCTTTTCCGGTGGGGTTGGGCCGTGAAAGACCTCGATGCGCCGTTCCGCCTGGTCGGTGCCGGCAATGGCGGTCCGCAGGAGCCCGAGGAGGTAGCGCTTGGTGTCGTCGTATTCGGTGAAGATGAGCACCCGGGTTTGTGTCCAGGGGGCGCCCGGCTCGGCCTGCCCCTCGCCGTACCTCTCTCCGGGAAGGCGCACCCCGGGGCACAGGTGCTCGCGCATCCAACCGATCAGGTAGCAGACGCGGGCGTCCGCTTGGCCGCGGCCGTTGTCGGCGAGGGCCATCATTCGGTCGAGCAGGTCGCGCTCGCGGGCGATCTGGGCCGGGTCGGAGGCGGTCGCGGTGGCGCGGGTGGCGGCCTCGCAGGCGGCCTCGGTCTCTCGGTCCTGGGTCTCTTCGTCTTGCAGGGAGCGGTCGTCGTCGGCGTCCGGGGTCTCGGTCAGGAGGGCCAGGGCTCTGGTCGCCGACAGCGGGTTGGCCTGGTGCCCCGCCCCGTCGGCCGACCAGAGCCGCTCCATAGTCCGGGCGTGGACCCGCAAGGTACGCGCGAAGGCTTCGATGGACGACAGGAGGCGCTGCTGGAGGCCCGAGACAAGCAGGGCGGCCTCGGCCTGTTGGCGGCGCGAGGCATCCGCGTAGCGCTCGTCGCGGGCGGTGCGGTACTCCTCAAGCAGTTGGGACAGGCGCAGCTCCGGGGCGTCGTCGGGCAGGCCGTCGATGTCGACCTGGACCACGTTGCGCTTGGGGAAGCCGCCGGCAATCTCGCGGATGTCCTCCTTGAGGCGCCGGACCATGACCTCGTCCAGGCGTGCCTTGAGCACCTTGACCCCGCGGGTGAAGCGATGGGGGTCGAGGATCTCCAGCAGGGCGCTGAAGCTGTTGGAGTGGCCGTTGTGGGGGGTGGCAGAGAGGAACAGGCGGTGCTCGAAGCGCGGGGCCAAGTCGCGGATGGCGCGGGTGAAGCGTGAGTCGATGGCGTAGCGCGACCCGCTGGCCGGGGCGGCGTGGTGGGCCTCGTCGAAAATGAACAGGGCCCCAGAGCGCAGGGTGTCGAGCCAGTCGCGCAGCGGGGCGACGTAGGTCTCGTCGATCAGCAGGCGATGCGAGACGAGGAAGCGCGGGAAGGTCGTCCAGGGATTGACGCCATAGCCGCGCTCCTGGCGGATGCGCTCGATGAAGGCGCGGTCCATGATCTGGAAGGTCAGGCCGAAGCGGCTCTCCAGCTCGGCCTGCCACTGGTAGAGCATGGACGGGGGGCAGGCAACCAGGATCTCGCGGGCGCGACGGCGCAGCAGCAGTTCGGTAGCAATCAGGCCGGCCTCGATGGTCTTGCCGAGGCCCACGTCGTCGGCGATGAATAGGTTCACCCGCGGCAGGCGCAGGGCCTTGCGCAACGGCTCCAACTGGTAGGCGTCGATGCGGATGCCGGCGCGGAACGGGGCCTGGAAGAGGTTCGGGTCGGTGGCTGTGACGCAGTTCCAGCGCAGGGTGTGGAGGAAGGCGCCGAAGAAGCGCGGTGCGTCGAAGCCCTTGTCGCCCAGGGACTTCCATGCCTCTTCGTCGAGGATCTCGGTGTCCAGCTCCAAGCCCCAGACGACCTCCAGTTGCTCGCCCTGGGCGTCGTCATCGAGGCAAGCGCCGGTGACGACGGCTAGGGTAGGGTCCAGCCCGTCTTGCTCAACCGCCTCAACCAGGTAGGTACGCGTGCGGACGCGAACCGTCTGGCCTACCTGGGGGAGGGTCAGGGACGGGTGAGGTGCCCTCGGAGGTTGGACAGCATCGTTCACATGCACCGCTTCCTGCACTGACCGTGGAATGTTGGCAAGCTCGCAATAGCCGGCTGTCGCGGGCAATTTTCCGAGCCACAGCGGCAGAATAACACCCCGGTCGGTTGCACCAAATCTCCCATGGACATTCCAGCCCTTCCCGGTTGCCTTCGCGGAAACGGTCTGCAACGGCTGTAACCGACCCCCTGCCCTACCTTCCCTGCGCCACATCAGCACCGCGTGCGGCATCCAGTCGAGGGCAAACAGGGTGCGCTCGATGCGGCCGAGCTCACACATCGGGACGGCCAGACCGTTCTGCCGGGGGTAACTGGCCGGTTTGCGCAACATGAGGGACGCCGTGACGGTGCCCTGGCGGATCGACGCCCAGCCGCAGGAGGTCCTCCCAGTGGGCGCGGATGTGCCTGACGTTGATGCTGCCGCCGATCAGGCCGGCAAGGGTCGGGTACTGCTTCGCCTCGCCGTGGATTTACAGGCGCTTGTCGGCCAGAGCCGAAGTCCGCCAGATGTCCGGCGTGGCCCGACGGAGCCCCTTCAGGATGCAGTCGCTACCGGACGTGCCCATGGAGGCCCGTCCGCCAGGCGACGATCCAGCACAGGGCGGCCCAAGCGGTCCCGCCGGCCCAACCGGCCAGCACGTCGGTGGGCCAATGGACGCCCAGATAGACCCGGCTGATGCCGACCAGGATCGTGGCGACCGCGGCGCAGGCGATGAGGTAGAAGCGCATCGCCCGGCCCTCGTGCACCAAGGCCAGCAAGGCGCCACCGGTGAGGTAGACGATGGCGGAGAGCATGGAGTGTCCGCTTGGGAAGCTTGCCGTCTGCACCAGTGATCCATGGGAGATCAGATCCGGTCGCGGGCGGTGGAAGCCGGCCTTGAGGGCCAGGCTGACCAGTAGGCCGCCGCCGATGGCGAGCAGCACATACAGGGCCGCACGGCGCATCCCCCGCAGCCACAGATACCCAAGGATGGCGAGGGTCAGCAGGCTCAAGACCCCTACCCCGCCGAGGCCGGTAAAGTCTCGGAAGGCCTCCTGCACCCAGGCCGGTCCGATGGGTTGCTGCGGATCCCCGGGGGCACGCATGGCGAACAGGATGCGCTCATCCAGGTGCAGGGGTATCGCCATCCATCACTTCATCGGCAATGGCGTAGAACACCAGGGTGCCGAGGATCGCGAGGGTGGCGGCGATCCACGTAAAGCGCTCCAGCACAGGGCGCTGGGCGAATGGGGGTCTCAGGCTCATCGGTTCTCGGTCCTCAAAAGGCTTACACCACCAACCGCCCTACCCCATCGGCCACCCGCACCTCGGCTCGTGTGCCGGCATTGAAGGGCAAGGCATCGTCCAGCATGCCGTCGCTGAAGACGACGCCGTCTTCTGCCATGCGCGACTCCAGCACCAGGGGGGTGCGGGCATCGACCCGACCGTAGACCAATTCGGTGCGCCCGGCGGTGCCGGCATAGGGCTCGCGCACGGCGAACAGGAGGTGGCGGCTGTCCCAAGTCAGACCCTCGGTCAGGGGCCGCGGGTCCAGGTCCTGACCCAGGGCCCCACCCAGCGCCGCCGCACCGGCCAGGATGCTCCCCAGCCAGCCGGTGGCACCCAACCCGGTGGAGACGATGAGCCCGCTGGACCACTGCGCCTCGGAGCGCTCTCCGTGTTGCAGGACATAGGCCGCAGTGGTGTGGCGGCGCGGACCCAGGAACAGATCGTTTACCGCCAGCAGGCGCTGTCCGTCGGACAGGCGCGCCTCGGCCATGGCCAGGTCCCGAATGGGGCGGGTGCCTGCCCGGGCCTCCGGGACTATGGCCGGTAGGTCATCCACCGCGAAAGGCAGCAACACCCCGGAAAAGCGGCTGGGGTCGGGATTGACCGCGATCACCGCCTGGCCGTCCAGGTACTTCAGGGTGTTGGCCACCAGCCCGTCCTGGCCGACCACGACCACCAGATCGTCGGGGCCGAAGAGGTAGTTGGGCAGGAAGCCACGTTCCAGGGGTTGCACCCGACCCCGGGCGCGCAGGGTCTGTTCGGCCTGAATCAGCACAGCCCGATAGCGCGCGTCCTCGCGGACATAGTCCTCAAAGTCGCCGCCCAGGCGCTCCACATAGAAGCGGGCCTGATCCAGGGTGTTGTGACGGGCGATCAGGTCCGCCAGCCGGGTGCGCCGGTGGATGAGGACGATGCGAAGCTCCGGGCCGTCCATGTCAGCCCTTCCGCAGCAGCCGGCCCAACAGGTCCGGGGAGATGTTGAGCTCGCCGATCTTGTCGGCCCGCTCGGCCAGGCCCTGGAAGGCGCGGGCGATGAGCTG
>Ga0209254_10000384_pt1 | contig 35125 bp, 30 predicted proteins | sample FrelakmetDIP11DI_FD_187148 | JGI IMG/M metagenome (GOLD analysis project Ga0209254, IMG submission 187148) | Freshwater lake sediment microbial communities from the University of Notre Dame, USA, for methane emissions studies - DIP11 DI (SPAdes)... | ecosystem: Environmental > Aquatic >... | reverse complement strand
ACCAAGGTCGACCGTGCCAGCATGGCGCACGCGCTCGAAGTGCGCGAGCCCCTGCTCGACCACGAGTTGATGGGCTGGGTCTCGGGCCTGCCCACCGATCTCAAGCTGCGCGGCACCGAAGGCAAATATCTGCTGAAAAAAGCGATGGAGCCCTATCTGCCGCACGACGTGCTGTACCGCAAGAAAATGGGATTTTCGGTGCCGCTGGCTGCGTGGTTCCGAGGGCCGCTGGCGGCCACGATTCGTGGCGTGATGCTGGGCGAACGGCTGGCCTCGACCGGGCTGTTCAACCAGGACTTTCTGCGCGAGGTGGTCGAAGCGCATCAGAGCGGGCGCCGCGATTATTCGGTCATCCTGTGGACGGTGCTGATGTTCGATGCCTTTCTCGTCCAGGTGCTGGGCGTGGATGAAACGGAGCGGCAGGCGGCATGAGCACCAACAACATAGTCGGCACGCTTCGTCGGATTGTTCAGGCCACCCTGACTAATCAGATCGCCCGTTTTGCGCCCTCGCTTTATGTACAGCTGACCGGCCAAACTGGGCGAGGCGCCGGGGAAATTCGCCTTGAAGAAGTGGGTAACTATTTCGAGACGTGCTTCGAAGAATACTTCCAGCAACTTGGCGTTTCAGAAACCGAACGAGCCGATTATTTGAATGGGAAGCGCATGCTGGAATACGGTCCGGGTGATGTGCCCGGCGTTGCAATGCTGATGGTCGCTCATGGCGCCGATCAGGTGCTTTGTGTGGACCGTTTCCCCTTGGTCAAGATGTCCCCCAAAAACGTTCAGATTGTGAAACTCATGCTGGACCGTTTGCCGCAGGTACCGCGTGAACGCGCCAAAGCCTGCTTCAGGCAAGCGGGTCAACTGCAATCAGGTTTCGACTCCAAGTTTATCGATTATCTCGTTACGCCTAGTGGGTTGTCTGGACTTTCGAACGAAATGGACATGGTTTTTTCACGGGCCGTTCTGGAGCATGTGAACGACTTGCCTGCCACCTTTCGTGACATGTATGCGGCACTGAAGCCCGGTGGAATTGCCATCCATCTCGTTGACCTCAAAAGTCATGGCCTGCATCGCAAGAATCCGCTGGATTTCCTGTGTTGGTCCACTTGGTTGTGGTCGATGATGTATAGCGAAAAAGGCGTTCCCAACCGCTTGCGCGTCAATGCTTACCGCGATGCGGTCGCTCAAAGCGGCTTAGAGATACTTGCCCTGAAACCTACGATGCTGGCCTCGCCGGACGACGTTCGTGCTGTCCGGCCTGAACTTGCCACGCCCTTCAAGGATTTGTCAGAAGAAGAATTGTCCTGGCTTGGATTCTGGCTGGTTTGCCGAAAACCCACCGTCCAATAATCATGAAAATCCTCCACGTCTTCGACCACACCCTACCGTTGCACTCCGGCTACACTTTCCGCAGTGCGGCGATCCTGCGCAATCAGCGCAAGATGGGCTGGGACACCTATCACCTGTCCGGCCCCAAGCAGATCAACTGCACCGTCACGGAAGAGGACGCCGACGGCCTGCATTTCTACCGCACGCCCAAACCCACCGGCTTGCTCACCAAGCTCCCCGGTGGCGATCCCTTCGCGGTGATGGGCGCTATCGAAAAACGCCTGCTGGCTTTGGCGAAAGAACTCCAGCCCGATGTCATCCATGCCCATTCGCCGGTGCTTGACGCCGTGCCGGCCATTCGCGTCGGTCGCAAGCTCGGCATCCCCGTCGTCTATGAAATCCGCGCCTTCTGGGAAGACGCCGCGGTCGACCACGGCAGCACCCAGGAAGGCAGCCTGCGCTACAAGCTCACCCGGGCGCTGGAAACCTGGGCGGTGAAACATGCCGATGCCGTCACCGTCATCTGCGAGGGTCTGCGCAAGGACCTGGCCACGCGTGGCATCCCGGCGAACAAGATCACCGTCATCCCCAACGCCGTCGACGTCGAGCAATTCGAAATGGGCGGCAAGCCCGACCCCGCACTGAAAATGAAACTCGGCTTGGGCACCAGCCACGTGCTCGGCTTCATCGGCTCGTTCTACGCCTACGAAGGCCTCGATCTGCTGATCGCCGCCTTGCCGTCCATCCTCAAGCAGATGCCCGACGTCAAACTGCTGCTGGTCGGCGGCGGGCCGCAGGATGCTGCATTGAAGCAGCAGGTGATGCGGCTCGACCTCATGGATCGCGTCATCTTCACCGGACGCGTGCCGCACGCCGATGTGAACCGCTACTACGACCTGGTCGACGTGCTGGTCTACCCGCGCCACCCGATGCGGCTGACCGAACTGGTCACCCCACTGAAGCCGCTGGAAGCCATGGCACAGGGCAGGCTGATGGTGGCGTCCGACGTCGGCGGTCACAAGGAACTGATCCAGGACGGCAAGACCGGCGTGCTTTTCCATGCCGGCAATGCGGGCGATCTCGCCCGCAAGGTGGTGGGATTGCTCAAGTACGAAGAGGGCTGGGAACGGATGAAGAAGAACGGCCGCCAGTTCGTCGAATCCGAGCGCAACTGGGCCGCCAGCGTGGCGCGCTACCGCGGCGTGTACGGCAGCTTGGTGAAACCCGGGATGGAGGCCGAGTTTGGCTGACAACGGTTCCGCTCAATCGGGTCGCATCGATCTGGTGGTGTTCAGCGCACTCTTCCCCAGCGCGGCACGTCCCGGCGCCGGGCTGTTCATCCGTGAACGCATGTTTCGCGTCGCGCAGCATCGGCCGCTCGCTGTCATCTCGCCGCAACCATGGTTTCCCGGCCAGTCGCTCATTCGTCTGCTGCGTCCCGGCTACCGTCCGCAGGCGCCGGCACTGGAAATCCAGCAGGGCATCCGGGTGTACCACCCGCGTTTCCTGTCGGTGCCCGGCCTGCTTCGCCAGTTCGACGGCTGGTCGATGGCACTGGCGAGTTTCGGCCTGATGAGGCGGCTGAAGCGGCAGGGCGCGCGGCTGATCGACGCCCACTTCACCTATCCTGACGGCGAAGCCGCCACGAGGTTGGGCCGCTGGCTGGGCTTGCCGGTCACCCTTACCCTGCGTGGCACCGAAGTGCCGCACAGTAAAAACCCCATGCTGCGCCCGCGCCTGTCTCGCACTCTGCAAGCCGCCGCCCGGGTGTTCTCCGTGTCCGACTCGCTGCGCCGCTTGGCAGTCGAGCTTGGCGCCGTCCCCGAAAAAATCGAAGTCGTCGGCAACGGCATCGACACCGAGCGCTTCCAGCCAGTGCCCCGTGCCGCCGCCCGCGCGCGATTCGGTCTGCCGGACAGCGCCAAGGTTCTGATCTCGGTGGGCGGGCTGGTCGAGCGCAAGGGGATGCACCGCGTCATCGAGATACTGCCGGCACTGCTCAAACATCACTCCGACCTGCACTACCTCATCGTCGGCGGTGCCAGCCCCGAAGGCGACAACCGCGCCGAACTCATTGCCCTAGTCGCGCGGTTAGGGCTGGCCGATCACGTGCATTTCCTTGGCGCATTGCCGTCGGACGAACTCAAATGGCCGTTGTCGGCATCCGATGTCTTCGTACTCGCCACCCGCAACGAAGGCTGGGCCAACGTCTTTCTCGAAGCCATGGCCTGCGGCCTGCCGGTGGTCAGTACTGACGTTGGCGGCAACGCCGAAGTGGTCTGCCGCGACGAACTCGGCACCATCGTCCCGTTCGGCGACAGCACCGCCTTGCAGCAAGCTCTGGATGCCGCCCTCGACAAGGATTGGGACCGCGCCGCGATCCTTGATTACGCCCGCGACAATCACTGGGACAAGCGCGTGGCGCAGTTGCTGCGGGCGTTCGACGGCATCATGCAAACGGAAGTGAACCTGCAGGAGCTGGTAGCCAAATGAGCGTTCCGGCCTGGTTCGCCCGCAGTGTCTTCCGCGCACAGGAAGCGGCGATGAACCGCCCCACCTTCGCGGTGTTGGCCGAACTCGAACGCACCCAATGGCTGTCGCGCGATGCAATGCGTAGCTATCAAGCCAGCCGCCTCAACACCTTGCTGCAAAAGGCGCTTGCGCACAGCCCTTGGCATGCGGCCCGGTTGCGCGCCGCAGGTTTGGACGAAGCCGCCAAGGCAGGAGCCGTGACGCTGGACGACCTGCAACGCCTGCCCACCATGAACAAGCGCGACGCCCGCGACAACGTCGAGCAACTGGTGTGGCGCGGGGTGCCGGGCGGAGTTTTCAAGTACACCACTGGCGGGTCCAGTGGCGAGCCGCTGATCTTCTATTACGGCCGCGCGCGCCAAGCCGCCGACGCGGCTGGCCGCCTGCGTGCACGCCGCTGGTGGAGCGTGGAGCCGAGCGAACGGGAGGTGTACCTATGGGGTGCGCCGGTCGAACTGAACAAAACCGACCGCATCAAAACTCTGCGCGACCGCCTAGTGAATCAGCTTCTGTTGAATGCCTTCGAGATGTCGCCCGTGCGCATGGACGACTATCTGGCGGCGATGCAGGCCTGGAACCCGAAAGCGATCTACGGCTATGCCAGCAGCCTGGCGCTGCTGGCCGCGCACGCCGAATCGCGTGGCATCCGCCCCAGGCTGCCCGCATTGCGCGTGGTGAGCACCACTGGCGAGCCGCTGTTTCCACACCAGCGTGAACTGATCGAACGCGTGTTCGGCGTGCCGGTCTCGATTGAATACGGCGCCCGTGATGCCGGCCTGATGGCGCTGCAGTCGCCGGACGGGGCCCTGCTGCAAATGAGCGAAACTCACCTCATCGAAGTGCTGGACGACGCCGGCAACCCGGTGGAAGAGGGCGAAGCGGTGGTCACTAGCCTGGTATCCGAAGCTCAGCCCTTCATCCGCTATCGCACCGGCGACGTGGTCCGGCGTTCAGGCAAGCCTGGCCCGGGCGGGCGCGGCCTGGACGTGCTGGACGCCGTGGTCGGACGGCAAACCGATTTCATCGTCGCCGCTGACGGCCGCATCATGCATGCGCTGGCCGTGATCTATGTCCTGCGCGCGATCCCCGGCGTAGGGCAGTTCAAGTTGATCCAGCACAGCGTCGACCAAATGGAAGTGCAGGTGGTGCCGGATTCCCACTGGAACGAAACGGCCCGCGAGGCCGTCGTCCAGGGCCTGCGCTCACGGCTGGGCCCTGCGCTGAACATCGATCTGAAGCTGTTGGACGCTATCGCCCCCGAAGCCTCGGGCAAGCATCGCTATGTGGTCAGCCACGTCCCCCTGAACGGCGCACTGGCGCAAGCGGTCGTATGAATGCAACCGCCATGAACCCCGCCACCCGTCGGCCATTCATCTGTAGGAGCATCGCCCCCGGTGCGATGCTGTGGCCTACGCATTCCTACGAAAATCGCGCCGAGGGCGGCTCTCTTACATTCCCCAATAGTGATTTGGGGTTCAGCACGCCGCCAAAAGCGCCTGGAGTAAATGACGCATGAGAGACCTGCTTGTTACCGCGATCGTGTTCGGTGTTCTGCCCTTCGTTTTCAAGCGGCCATGGATCGGCATTCTGCTGTGGTGCTGGCTCGGCTACATGAACCCACACCGGCAGGCTTGGGGTTTTGCCTACGATATGCCGTTCGCCTTCATTACCGCAATCGTCACCATTACGGCCTTCGTGTTCTCAAAAGAAAAAAAGGAAATGGTCTGGACGCGCGAGACAATCTTGCTATTGATGTTCATCGGTTGGATGCTCGTTACCACGTTCTTTGCATTTTATTCCGAACCTGCATGGGAACAGTGGAACAAGGTCTGGAGAATCCAACTCATGGTTTTCCTGACTCTTATGATAATCAAGGAACGACAGCACTTGCACTGGGTGATCTGGGTCATCGCCTTGTCGCTGGGCTATTACGGCGTCAAGGGCGGCATCTTCACCATCATCCACGGCGGGCAGTTCAGGGTGCAGGGCCCGACCGGAACCTTCTTTGCGGGCAACAATGAAATGGCGCTGGTGCTGGCCATGCTCATTCCGCTGATCCGCTACCTGCATCTGCAAGAGCCACGGAAATGGGTTCGCATGGGACTTGCCTCAGCCATGGTGCTGTCAGGTATTGCCGCCATCGGCAGCCAGTCGCGCGGCGGTCTGCTCGCGATGGCTGCCATGGGCTTGTTCCTGTGGTTCAAGAGCCGCCATAAATTAGTCATGACGCTCTATATGGCGGTTGCGGTCGCGATCATGGCATCGGTCATGCCGCAGGAATGGTATGACCGCATGGAAACGATCAAGACCTATGAGGAGGATGCCTCGGCTCTGGGGCGCATCAATGCCTGGCATACCGCATTCAACGTGGCGAAGGATCGGGTCACTGGAGGCGGATATGAAATGTTCAGGGCGCCGACTTTCCTCGAATACGCCCCCGAACCCTTCCGGGTGCACGATGCGCACAGCGTCTATTTTGAAATATTGGGCGAGCTTGGCTTCATCGGGCTCGGCATGTTCCTGCTGCTTGCGGTGTTCGTCTGGCTGCGTGCCAACCAGGTGATCCGAGAGTGCAAGCACGATTCAGAACGAAAATGGGCGGCCGATCTGGCCGCGATGATACAGGTCAGCCTGGTCGGATACGGGGTGGGTGGAGTATTCCTTGGCCTGGCTTATTTTGACCTGACCTATCACCTGATCATTATTCTGTTACTGGCAGCGAAGTTCTCGGGGGTGCTCGATAAAAGCAGGATCACGCCCACGGTGGCCCCTGCGAAAAGCCCACCGCCGCATCCATCCAGCCGGTTCGGCCATGAAGGTGCTGGACGACGCATATAGGCCGGTAGGGGGGGCGCCCTCCCCGCGATTTTCGAGCCGTTGCAATCACCACGGCATCGACCCGGGGGCGTGTCTCCCACAATAGCACTGACCTGCTCCAACGGTGGTTGGTTGGACTGTTATGCGCCCAACGCCTTGACTCAGTGCTCGTTCGCTTTCAGCCATTGCTCCAGCATCATCACCACCCAGACCATCACCCCGTAATAGCTGGCGTGCTGGCCGCGCTGCATCGCCAGCATGTGGTCCAGATACGCCGGCTGAATCCAGCCGCGCTTCTTGAAGTCCGACAGGCTGTCGCCGACAAGGTCGCCGAGCGGGGCGAACTGGTTGCTCCACACCCCAAAGGGCAGACCGAACCCGTGCTTGGTCTTGTTGATGATTTTCTCCGGCAGCATGTCGTCCAGCGCTTTCTTGAAAAACCAGCGCAGCGTTTGCCCGCGCACCTTGTAGTCCACCGGCAAGTGGTTGGCAAACGCCACCATGCGGTCGTCGAGCAGCGGGTAATGGGCTTCGATCCCCGCCGCTTCGGTCATGATGCCGACCTTGCGCAGGTCGTTGTCGGCCAGGGTGAATTTCAGATCCAGGTGCATCAGGCGGTTGATGTAATGGTCGGAACTGGTGCGTTCATATACATCGGTCAGTTCGGCATCCGTTGATGAGGGATCGAAGGCATGGACGAAGTCCGCCACAAAAATCTGGTCGAGCGGGGTGCGGTGCAGGAAGTTGTAGCTTTCCAGCCGCAACGGCAGCCCGATTTTTGCCTGGGTGACATAGCTTTTCAGCTTGGAGAGCGGGAAGTGGTTAGACAGCCCCGGCAAGTTTGCAATCGGCTCGATCAACCCGCGCCGAAGCCCGGCTGGTAGCCGGCCATAAATTTCAAAGAGGCCCTGCTTGGCGTAGCGTGCGTTGCCGCCGAAGATCTCGTCGCCACCATCACCTGCAAACATGTTTTGAAATCCGGCCTCGCGTGCGGCCCTGGCGCAGAAATAGGTCGGAACCGCCGAGGCGTTGCCAAACGGCTCGTCGTATTCCTGCGCGATCACCGGAACCGCGGTCACGATGTCGGCAGGCTTCAGGTAGTACTCGTGGCTGCGGCTGCCGTAGCGTTCGGCGGCGCAGCGGGCGTATTCCATCTCATCGAAGCCGTCGGCGTCGAAGCCGATGGAAAACGTGTCCACCGGCGCGCCGCGCGCGACCGTGAGGGCGCCGACGATGGTCGAGCTATCCGTGCCACCGGACAGAAATGCGGCGGTGGCCGGCGCATCGGCATCGCGCACCGCCTGGTCCAGCAGGCTGCGGAATTCGCGGCGCTGGGGGTCGAAGCCGGTATCGACCGGGGTGTAGTCCGCCTGCCAGTAAAACCTGGTACTGAGTTGGCCGTTTTTCAGGGAAAGGGTTTGCCCCGGCAGCAATTTGTGCACGCCCTGATACAGGCTGCGCGGCGCGGGAATGGTGTGGAAATACAGGTAATCGTAGATCGCCTGCGGATCGATGTTGCGCCCCACGGCAGGGTGTGCCGCTACGCTGAGTGCGCTGGTGCCGAACACCAACTGGCCACCTTGATGCGCATAGCACAGGCGTTCAGCGCCAACGCGGTCGAGCGCCATGAAGGCCTGCTGCTTGATCGGATCCAGCACGGCGAAAGCGAAGTTGCCCTGCATCAGCGTGGCCAGCTTTTCTCCAAAGCGCGCCCAGCCGTGCGCCACCGCCATGGCCGGATTCTGGTTGCGGGCGATGAAGGCCAGATCGGCGTCGAGAAAGCGCGGTCGTCCGTACAATGCCACGGCCAGCCCGTCTTCAACGTGGATATCGGCCTTGCCGAGATGCGAGCAAGCAGCCAGCCCGTATATCGGGGTGCTATGTTCATGCAGCGGGGTATCGGGTGCCAAGCGTGCCGCCTGCCCCAAATGCCGGATCAAATCCTGATGAGCGCCGTGGTCGCCCAGCCAGCCAAAAATGCCATCCATGGTGTCGTGTGTCAGAGTGATGCGGGATAATGTCCGTCAATATAAACGAGCCTGCTGCTTGGCACGAATCCTGTATGTCGAATGCGCGCGTGTCGTGGATGATTTCGTTTGCTTACATGGACGCAATGACAGCCATACCGTATTAATCAGCGTTGCCCTATTGTCGGAAAGTCGAAGCCGTTGAATGAATTTCTGAATAAAGTCAGCAAAACCTTGGCCCATCACGCGCGGCGCATCCAGCGCGGCCTGCGCAGCGCACGCTGGTCGCTTTCACGTCCACCTGCGCAGCGTCCGATCATCGTCGTGGGCTGCTCGCGCGCCGGCACCACCCTGGTCTACAAAACCTTGTCCGAATCCCGCGAGATTGGCAGCCTGCAACGCGAAACCCACGATTACTGGACCGACCTGCATCCGCTGGCGGACAAGCACTGGGACACTCATGCGCTGGATGCCAGTGACGTCAGTCCGGCGGATCGCGATACCGTCAGCCGCTATTTCTACAGTTGGACCGGGCAGCATCGCTGGGTCGACAAGAACAACCAGAATGGCCTCTGCGTGCCCTATCTGCAGGCGCTTTTCCCTGATGCCGTGTTCGTCTTCATCAAGCGCAGCCCCGGCGACAATCTCAATTCGCTGATCGAAGGCTGGCGAAAGCCCGACGAATTCGCCACCTGGTCGAACGAGCTGCCGGCCAAAGTGGCGGTGGAGAACGGCACGCTCACCCAGTGGTGCTTCTTTTTGGCCGACGGCTGGCGCGAGTATGTCAACGCGCCGGTCGAAGACGTCGCCGCCTTCCAGTACACCGCCATCAACCAGGCCATCCTGGATGCCAAGGCCAGCGTTCCCGCCGGGCAATGGGTCGATGTTTTTTACGAAGATTTCCTGCGCGATCCGGTAGCCACCTTCCGCGAGGTGTTTGAAGGTTGTGGCCTCACATTCGACGCCCGCTTGCAGGCGCACTGTGCCGAAGTGCTCGACATTCCCTACAACGCCTTCTCCGAAATACGCCTGGACAAATGGAAAGACGGCCGCAATCGGGACAAGATCGAGCGGGTGTTGCCACAGGTGGCGGATGTGGCGGCAAGGATGGGGTATTGATGGCATCCATGGTTTTCCCAATCTCGTCAAGTCTTAAGAAATGGCCCGAGCCCACCAAAGAAACCGCCTCTCCCTTGAAGGGAGAGGGCGGGGGGCGCGTTGGTGGACAGTCGCTACGCTGTCGCGGGCCAGATAACGAAATCATGGAAACCACTCCATGACGATGCTGGCCCTCGCTCTCGCCGCCATCCTCCTCCTCTGGGCCGCCGTCCTGCTCGCCTTCGCCCGCCCCCTCGTCGCCCGCTGGCGCGAACCCGTCTTCCGCCACCCCGTCCTCATCATCGAAAGCGACGACTGGGGCGCAGGCCCGCTGACACAAGCCGAAGCGCTGAGCCGACTGGCCGACACCCTGCACCGCATCCGTGACCGCTGCGGCCGGCCTGCAGTGATGACCCTCGGCGTCATCCTGGAAGTGCCCGACGGCCCCCGCATCGCCGCCACCCACTGCACCGAATACCACGCGCTACGCTTCACCGATCCTCGCTTCGACACCATCCGCGCAGCCATGCAGGCCGGCATCGCCGTAAGCGTCTTCGCCCCGCAACTGCACGGCCAGTGCCACTACTGGCCACCGGCACTGATGACCGCAGCACAGGGCAATCCCGCCGTGCTTGACTGGCTCACCGCCGCGGAGCCCGCTTCCACCGAAGACCTGCCGTCTCCTCTGCAAAGCCACTGGGTCGATGCGTCCAGCTTGCCGTCTCAAGCGTTGCCGCCGGACGCAATCCAGCAAGCCATCGCGAGCGAGGCTGCCGACTACCAGGCCCTGTTCGGCAGCGCGCCGCAGGTGGCCGTCGCTACTACCTTCGTGTGGAACGACACCGTCGAGGCCGCCTGGGCCCAGGCCGGCGTCGAGGCCATCATCACCCCCGGCCACCGTGCCACCTGCCGCAATGGCGCGGGCCAACCCGGCTGCGTGGATACCACCATGCTGTCAGGTGGGCGTTCACTCGCAGGTCAAACCTACTTGGTGCGCGATATCTATTTCGAACCGGCCCTCGGCCATGCGCCGCATCGCGTGGTCGACGGCCTGAACGTACGGACCCGGCAGGCGCGCGCCTGCCTGGTCGAAACCCATCGCTTCAATTTCCTGCAGGCGCCGGACGCCAGCGTGGCCGCCCTCGAAGCCGGCCTGCGCGAAGCCCTTGCACGCTGCCCCGATCTGCGCTTTGCCGCCCCGATCGAACTCGCGCGCGCGATCCAAGGCAATGACCCGGCCTGGATCGAAACCCGGCTCAAGCCCCGGCTTGCCGCCTGGCGTGCGCGCCTGGACGAAATCCCTCGCTTTCGCCGCCTGTCGCAATTGAGTGGCCTGGCCCTGCCGCTGGCTTTGCTCGGAGGGCGTGCATGAACCTGCGCTTCTCGGTCGTCATACCCGCCTTCAATTCCGTCGCCACACTGGCGCGCGCCATCGAATCGGTGCGTGCTCAAAGCTGGCCCGTGCACGAAATCATCGTGGTTGACGACGGCTCGACCGATGCCACCGCCGAAGTCGCGCGCCGTTTCGGTACCGTGCGCCTGATCCAGCAGCACAACAGCGGCGTCTCGGTTGCTCGCAATGCCGGCGCGGCGGCCGCCACCGGCGACTGGCTGGCGTTTCTCGATGCCGACGACTGGTATGCGCCCGACCGCATCAGACTGCACGCCGAGTGGATCGCCGACGATGCAACGCTGGACTGCCTGACGGGTGATTACGAATACCGTGACGAAGCCGGCACCCTGCTCGGCACCTCGATGGTTCAGCACGAATCCGGCCGCATGATGCTGACCAAGGCCGCAGGCGCTGCACGGGCGGTGATGGAAACCCCCGCCGAAATTGCCGCCTTCGTGGCGGACCATTTCGGCGATACCCACACGCTGTCGGTGCCGCGTGCGCGATTCATGGAGCTGGGTGGCTATCCCACCGGCTACAAGGTCTGCGAGGATGTGCACTTTCTGACCCGCCTGGTGGCAAACAGCCGCCGCATCGGTGTGGTCTGCCAAAGCTTGGGCGTCTATGTCATCCACGGCGGCAGCGCCACTCGCCGCGATCCGGTGGCGGCCCAGCGCGAGAACGTGCGCACCCTGACCGACCTCTCCCGGCTGGCGGAAAACTTCCCCCGGCCGGTCAGGCAGGGCGTGGCAGCGCGGATGCAGAGTGCCCGCTATAACCTGGGCTGCGCATTGAGCAAGAGCGGCCAGCGTTTTGCCGCAATCAACGCCGTGCTGCCCACACTCGCGGCGCGCCCCAACTGGCAAGCCCTGCGAGACGTGCTGTCGATGCTCAGGGGATGAAACGTTTGAGCCGTAAATATCCCATCATCGCGAGGCTACAGGCCGTGGCGATCCAGTTAAATAATTTAAATAATTAATCCGATAACCATGAGCCGCCTGCTTGTCCTCACCGAACTCTTCCTCCCCACCAAGGGTGGGACCGCCGTCTGGGCGGCCGAGGTCTACAAACGCCTCGGCGGCAAGGAAATCCACATCGTCACCGCCGACGTTCCCGGTGCAGCCGAAGTCGATGCCACCCATCCCAACACCATCCATCGCCTCAACCTCAAGCGCGTCCCCTGGCTGCGCCCCGAATCCCTGGCGATGTATGCACGCTTCTTCTTCAAGTCACTGGTGCTGGCACTCACTCATCGCTTCGACGCCATCCATGCCTTCCGCGCCCTGCCGGAAGGTCTGGTGGCCTGGCTGGTCGCCCGGATGACTTTCCGGCCGGTGGTGATCTACGTCCACGGTGAAGAGTTGACCACTTGGGGGCGCGGCGAGAAGTACAAGGCAATGCGTTTCGCCCTGCGCCACGCGGACAAAGTGATCGCCAACAGCGAACACACACGCGACACGCTCCTGGAAATGGGTATCGAAACAGCTTGCATCACCATTATTTACCCGGGCGTCGACGTATCTGTTTTCAAACCCGGTTTGGATACCACCGGTCTGCGCGAAAGCCTCGACATCGACCCAGATGAAAAACTGGTCTTCTCGGTTGGCCGCCTGTCGCGCCGCAAGGGCTTCGACCAGATGGTCCGCGCAGTCGCTCAACTGCGCGCAGAAGGCATCGCGCTGCGCTATGTTATCGCGGGCATCGGTGAGGACGCCGACTACCTTGATAGACTGATCGCGGAACATAATGTTCAGAACATCGTCCACCGGATAGGCGCCGTGAGCGAATCCGACCTGCCGCGATGGATGAATGCCTGCGACGTATTTGCCATGCCCAACCGGGAAATCAACGGCGACAATGAGGGTTTTGGTATGGTGTTTATCGAAGCGGCTGCGTGCGGCAAGCCCAGCCTTGCAGGCGAAGCGGGGGGTACCGGATCAGCAGTGCTGCACGAGCAGACCGGGCTGCGCGTTGAAGGTGTTGAAACCTGTAATGTGGTGAACGGTTTGCGGCAGTTGCTGACCAACGCAGACCAGGCATCTGCATTGGGGCGGGCAGGGCTGAACCGCGTACAGGAAAAGTTCGCATGGGAAAAGGTCGCCCAGGCGACCCAGCAGACAATATTGGCGAGGGTTATCGAATGAACTGGAATCAACTAGGCTGGGGAATAGTCATTTGCATGTTCAGCGCGCATGCAAATGCCGTTGAGCCCTGGGTGCCGACCGACTCGGAAATGGCCAGTCTGCCGCCTTATTGCAAGGTCAAGATGAAATCGAGTCCAGGCAGCCCTGAATACAAGGCGTGGGAATCCACACTGGGTAAGGACTTTCTTCATACACACCACTATTGCGCGGGCATCAACTTCATCAACCGCTACTATCGTGCGCGAAGCCAGCAGGACAAGCGCTTCAACCTCAACAACGCGCGGTCCGACCTGCAATACATGGTCACGCATGCGGAACCAACTTTCAGCCTGATGCCAGACGTCTACCTGAATCTGGGCGTAGTGTATTCGCTGACGAACCAGACCGCTCAGGCGATCACGTATTTCAACAAGGCAATCGAACTCAACCCGCGTCAGCCCAGGGCCTATAACGCGCTGTCGGATTACTACGTCAAGAGCAAACAATCCGCCAAGGCGCTGGAAATTGTGACCGCAGGCTTGCGCCACAACCCTGACACTAAAAGCCTGCAGCGCCGCTATACGGAATTGGGCGGCAAATTACCTTATCCCGAGCCCATCGAGCCGGCACCGGCAGGTGATGCCGTGGCTGCAAAACCGGAAGGGTCGGCTACCCCTGCCCCAAGTTCGATTGAGCCTGCGGCAAGTTCAACCCCAACTACCGCTGAACCAGTGGAGCCCATCGCTGAACCCAAGGTTGGCTCGCCGACCAATCCTTACTGCCGTTTCTGTCCTGACTGAACCGAAAATTCAGTACACCCGATAGAGTCGGGCATGAAAGGCTTTGATCTGCTCCACATATCAGCCTGCACTTCCGGGTGCTGTGCTGATACATCGTGCTGGCAGGCAGGGTCGCTTTCCAGATCGAACAGTTTTAGTGCATAGCCGCTTTTCAGTGGTTGATATACCAGTTTCCATTTTCCGCGCCGGATCATTCTGTCCTTGGCGGCATGGATGGCATCGCAGTATTCCTGCTTGATTGCCAGCGTGCCGCTGACACGATCGGGCACTTCGATCAGTTCCAGCAAACCCGGGTAGCGCAGGTGATTATCGGGCAGGCCCGGAATATCGGCGATCCAGATGCCTGTCTCATTGAAGGCGTCGAGTTCAGGGCAGGCACTGTCTGCTGACAGGCAACCTGCAAGCGATACCCCGTCCATCGACGGGCCCGCTGGCTGGCCGGTGAGTTCAAGCAGGGTGGGGGCCAGGTCGATCGAGCGCACCACTTGATCAACCTTACCCCTGGGCGCCAGACGTGGATCGCGGATGACCAGGGGGATGCGCGGGCTGGCTTCGCCGACGGCTGAATTGCCCTGGCCCCAGGTGTCGTGCTCGAAGAACTCCATGCCGTGATCGGAATAGACGACGACGATAGTGTTGTCGGCCAGACCGCAGTCTTCAAGATGGGCCAGCATTTTGCCCACCTCGTCATCGAACTCGGCCACGCAGCCATCGTACAGATCGATGATCTGGTCAAGGTCGAATTCCTTCCTGGGCGCACCCTGGCGGCGAATGATGTCGAACGGGTCGGTGAGGCGTGCCATCGCGAATTTGGATTCGCCTGCATAGCCCGGGTCGGCGAAGCGCGTGTACCACGGCCACTCCGAGGCAAACGGCGGGTGCGTCGTGGAATAGAATACGTTCAGGAAAAACGGCGCGGTACTTTCCGACAGGCGTGACACCAGGCGCCGCGCACGCTTGCCCAACGGCTGCGTCAGTGGCACCCCGCCCAGGTAATACAGTTCCGGCAGCAGCAGTCGCCCCAGCCGGTTATGGGTGAACAGCGACACATACAGACGTAGGTCCTTGGGGCCCTGACGGATCAGGTATTTCAGGTTCCACTGGTCGTCCGGCAGGTCGGTGTAGTCGAAGCCGAACGAGAACTTGCCCATGTCAGCGCCGCACCAGTCCGAGAGTGCCGCAGTTCGGTAGCCCCCCTGCTTCAGAAGCGTGGGCAGGGCATCCACCTTCAGCCGCGTGTCCTCATCGTTTACGAAGTTGTCGCGGACACCGTGGGTGTGCGGCCAAGTGCCGGTGAGCATCGAGATCAGGCTGGGTGCAGTACGCGCACACGGCACGTAGCAGTTTGCAAACAGGGCGCCGGTCGAAGCCAGCGCATCGATGTTCGGCGTCAGCGCGCGGTGGTAGCCTAGCGCGCCCAACCGGTCGGCGCGCAATGTGTCGGAGCCGATCATCAAAATATTGGGGGGACTGTCGGCTGCGCGCACGGGTCTTTTGCGCGGCGCGTGTGCCTGCGGCTGCCAGCCCGACCAGATGATCGTTCCGGAAAAAAACAGCGTGGCTGCCCACAACGCCATCAGGTCGCCGATCCGGTTTTCGGCTGCCAGTTGCCAACTGGCAGCCGCGAGCAGCAGACCTGTCAGGCCCATTGCGCCCCATTGCAGGCCCGCGATCCGCGCCGGGGTCATCCACTGCCATAGCCGGTAGAGCCGGCTCATGCGGTAGTGCATCGATGCCACCAACAGGCCGGGATTAAAGCGCAGCTTGCGGATGAACTGCAGCGAGAACGCGCCCAGCACCCCCAGGATGGCGGCAATGATGGCCAAGCCCATCGACCATGGTGTACCGATCACCGTGTTGAGCATGAAGTACAGCAACACGCCCGCGCCGCTGGCAAACAGCATCAGCGCGAATGCCCAAGCGGTGAGGCGAGCCAGTGCAAACAGGGTGTAACGCCGGTAATGGGTGAGAACCTCCTCGCGCATGCGCGGCCCGGTCTGCGAAAAATCCAGCAGCGATTTGGCGAGCAGTGCCACCGCCCCCAGGCCTGCTACGCCCATCGCGGGCAGGATGCCGACCCAGCAGGCGTCACCTGCGGCGAACCAGGCGATGAGGCCACTGGCGCCGGTGAGCAATGCCAGGGCTTCAACTTTAAGCATGCCGCGATCGGGGGGGGTGGCGAGCCCAACGGCGCTGGGTGCCCGGTACGCATCCACTGCGCCAGCGAGTTCGCCCAGGCTGGCCGACAGACGGACCAGATAAAAAAACCGGCGTTTGGCGTCAAGCGTGAAAATCGCGCTGCCAAGATGTTCCAGGATCTTGCGGAACATATATAGCTGGGGCCGTTGTCTTTCACGGTTGATCAGATAATGTGCGCGCGAGCGCAGGAAGCTTTTGCGCAGCGTGTAGGGGGTGCTCGTCCGCTCGGCATCGATGGCATGAAGCTGCCGTACGCCGGGCAGATAGCGGATGGCAAACTTCTTGCCCGTTGCCCGTCTCAGGAAATCGTGGTCTTCGCCGCCAGCAAGATTATGGCCAGTGGGGCCTAGGTCCACCGAAAACAGGCCGACTGTATCGAAGACTACCCGCCGCACCACGATGTTTCCGCCGCTGGGATAGCGGTCATGGGGGCTGATCGAAACGACCTCGCTGCCGAGATCGAATTCCGGAAACGGTCTGATCGGGATCGCGTACTCACCCTGCGTGTGGACCCATGCGGGTTCGCTGCCATCCCATGCGGGCCAGATACGCCCGCAGTAGATCGCATCGTCCGGATAGGCATCCATCCCTTCGAGCAGATAGGCGAGGAATCCGGCTTCTACAGTCTGGTCGTCATCGATGAAACACAGCACATCCTGCGGGCAGCGTTCAATTGCGGCATTCAGCGCGTAGGATTTGCCGGACTGGGGTTCCTCGATCCAAGCGAGTCTCAAGGTGTCCTGTGGGTGGGCAGCCTTGAAGTCGGCCAGCCGGGCCAGTGTGTCATCGCTACAGTTGTTTGCCACCACCACGATGTCGACCTGCTCCTGGCCGGTGTAACCGCAGCCATAAATCGAAGTCAGCGTCTGGATCAGGGATGCACTGCGGTTATAGGTGCAGATGACAACTGCAAGTCGAACAGGATTGGACATGGACCTGCTCAATCCAGTGTGCGACCATGCTTGCGCAGCACTGCCAGCCATTCATTGATATGTTCGCCTTCGGTGCGCATGTCCCACTTGAAGCCGGTTCGCTTGAATGGATAGATGCCGTTTTCCACCGCCCAGATCAGATCGTTCAGATAGCGCACGTAGTTTTCGTCGTGGCGCCAAGGGTGGATCGCCCAGTGGGTATAGCCGTTCATCGACCAGCGTTGGTAGCCTTTTTGGGTAAAGGTATGCGACAAGCTGTTTTCCAGGGGTTCGCCAGGCTTGGCCTGCTGCAGCGGCAGGCATGCGTGAAAACGTGAAACATCCATCAGGAAATAGCGAGTGGAGGTGAAACTGGCGTGATGCCAGTGGGATTTCAGTTTCGGCTCGAACGAAACACCGGTCAGCTTTTCCAGCCAGTTGCGCGCCTGTGGCGGCCCGCCCTGTGGTGTGGCGACGACGACATGGCTTTGGCTTTGCAGCAGATCGAGTCCATCGTAAATCCAGGATCGCTCGCCCTGCCGATAAAACAGCATGTCCGAGTCGACATGGAAAATGTAATCGCCGCTGCAGGCATCCATCGCATACAAATACTGGTAGATGGGGGCACCTGAGAAATCCTTGAGGTCGATGCTTTCGTCACCGAAATATTTCATCAGGATGCGGTGTTGTTCCACTTCGGTCCACGGCACCACATCCACCCGGTCGATCACTTTTTCATCCAGCAAGCTTTGCAGGATGCGCTCCACTTCAGTTTGCGACCCTTGGATGCGCTCGGCATATTTACCAACCTGACGGCCCGGATCGTAGGTGGCGATTCGCTCGGCGAAGGGGAAGTTCAGTTGGCGCATCATGTGCCGCAGCGTCTGCTCCAGATAAGGGGCATCGGAATTGCAGACGTTGACGGTGAAACTGACAGTAGGCAGGGGGTGAGCCATTTGATTTACTTGGGCCTCTGGTGGGATGGCGATGACTTCTCCGCGCTGGCCGAGCGCCTTAGTGTGTTCTTGAAATTCCGAAGAAGGTTTCTCGCTTGACCAGGTAGTGAGCAATAGACCAATTTAACGAGCGAGTTCATATCACTAGGCTTGAGCCCGAGCGCCTTCTTAAAATAGTGCTGTGCAGTTTTGTAGTCTTGCAGGTTATGAAAATAATGATTCGCCACACCACGGTTCATGCTGTGCATACGCTGCACATAAGCCTCGCGACTGACTCGCTTGGTGGCATCAGGGTGTGCGGCAAGAAAAGTATCCATGGCCTTGAGGCGTATTAGCAGCATGGCATAACCTTGTTTCGACTGCTGGGCGCCGTGCATTCGCCAAAAACCGGTGATGGTCTGCAGATGACCAATCGGATAGCGTTGTGCAATGCGCAGCCACAGTTCGTAATCGTCCACGCCGGGTAGGTCTGGATTAAACCAACCGACTTCGTCCAGCACTTTTTTCGGGATGATCGAGGTCAATGGTTGGATGTCATTGCTGATGAAGATTTCTTCAAAGACGTATCCCACATAGGTTTCTGCCCCATCGTTGCCAAATTCTTGTTCGCCGAGTGAACGATATTCCGGCAGCAATTCACCCTCGGTATCGATACGGGCATATCGGGTATGCAACAAACCTACGTCAGGATGCTGTCGCAGGGCATCCATTTGCAATGAGAGTTTGTTGGGTAACCACAGATCATCCTGGTCATGAAAGGTAATGAATTCGCCCTTTGCATGTTCCAAGGCGCGATTTCGGCTGGATGCAACTCCCGCGTTTTTCGTGTTGCACAAATAGACCACGCGTTGGTCTGAAAGATATTTTTCGATAATTTGAGTGGATTGGTCGCCGGAGCAGTCATCGACCAAGATCAACTCAAAATTCGGGTAAGACTGCGCGAGCACACTTTGCACAGCTTTCTCTAGATATCGCTCGCCGTTATACACCGGCATGATGACCGTGATTAATGGACTATGGCTGGGGTTGCTAGATTCCATATCAAATCCGCGCATATTTAATGAGTTTCACTGCCGCAATACTGCACGATGCGATTTGCAGGATGCTTTGCACCAAGGACATTTGCAGTTGCCAGTAAAAAATCATGGCCATGCTTCAAGTCCGGTTCGAGATGGTTTCCCTCTGCCCACATGCTCATGGGAGTCAGGAATGAATACGTCGCCGATAGCCAACGATAGTGCCAAGCGCATTTGATGCATTCATGGCTTGGCGCACTTGCCCGGGCTTTCCAGTAAGAGTCAGCCCCAGTGTTTTCAGGCAATGCCTAAAAAACTGGCCGACCATAAACGGCGGTATTCCCAAGACCTTATTGGGAAAGTCGGGAATACTATACTGCCCCACTCGTATGCCGGCCCTATAGTGCAACCTCAAGAAGTAGTTTCGCCTCAGCCGCCACGCTTCAACAGCATGCATTACAGCCATGTCGGGGCGATAACGGATACGGATTTGCTGGATAAGCATTTTCTGGAACATCGCGGCATCTTCGCCTCCACCAATATCCGCACCTTCACGGTTAAAACGTGAATCAAAGCGCAGAGTCGGATCGTTTCGAAACAGTCGCATGTCATAGGCGACATTGGCTGTCCAGATGGGCGTCTCGTCTGACGTGATCCAGAATGCCTTGCTACCGTGATCAACGGCGGCGAGAAACCCGAGCAGTTCATCGCCAAGCCAAGTTGGCCGCTGGATTGTCGTAAAGTCCATTTCCACGCGTCCGCCAGCGCATTGGGCACCTTCTTTCACGATTGAATCATAGGCTGCGTCGAGTAATCCAGGCTGTGGCAGTTCATCATCATCAATGAACACCAGGATGTCGCGATCGAGCGTTTCCGTCAGCGCGCGATTTCGTGCGGGCACGATGCCGGCGGCCAGTTCGGTGACGACGCGCAGTGGGGCACCAGGCTGTCGTTGAAGTTGTGACAGAACTTCCAGCGTCTCGTCCGGGCTGTTGTTGTTGACTGCCAGTATCTCGAACGGAACTGGGCAACTTTGTGCGCGAAGTTGGGCAACCAGCTTTTCAAGCCGATCGGCGCGTTTGTAAGTGCAAAATGCGACTGTGAGGGAGGGCATGGCAATCAGAAAGTGGCGCGTATGTGGCGCTGGGTATTACCTAGGGGGGTGTTTGGGGCGTGCATTTTTATTGGCGTCAGGGTAGCGTTAATGCTGCTCATCGCGTGCCTGTGTTTTTTTCCCCGTAGTCTGATCAGTCGCGGGTGCCAGGAAAGGGGTTGCCAAGCCGGGAGCATGTACTTCCAGTCTCTGAGTGTGCCATAGCCTTGTTTCATCACAGCGCGAAAGATTTGCCGTGCAGCGGAAAGGTCCCGATCCCAGTAGCTAGCATAGCCATGCTTGAGTAGTTCGCCCAGCGTCAGTTCGCGCACACGGCGTTTGCCAAGCACTGCAGAGGAATCGGGACGCCGGGCAAGATAGTATTGTTGTGCGTGCAGGTGATGCAGGGCGGCACGCGCTTTGTTAGACGGGGCCTGTGCAGCACCGTGGAAATGATAGAAGGCAAGTACCACGGGCACCCTGGCGATTGGCGCAGTTGTGGCTATGCGCAGCCACAGCGCGTAGTCCTCGGCATTCTTGAGCGCAGGATCGAATTCCCCTGCGGTCAGCACTGCTTCGCGCTTGACTAGGGCCGCGTGGATTGGCCAGCGGCAGCCGGCAAACAGGGTTTCGACCTTGGTGGCGTTTTCGTAATCAGGGGTGACGAAGGGTTCGCCTCGACCACCCGGCAGCCCCACGTTTTGCCAGCCGCAATACACTAAGGCCAGGTCGAGGCAGGCCTGCAGGGCAGCCAGAATTTTTCCTAGGAAGTCCGCCGCCCAAGTGTCGTCGGCGTCAAGAAAGGCTACATAGCGCCCGGCGGCCTCGGCACCACCCGCATTGCTGGCAGCGCCTGCGCCAGAACGGATTTGGTCAAGCCACCGGATGCATGGATCGTTCTGCGACTGCAGCCAGGAAAGTGTGTCATCGCTGGAGCCATCGTTTGCGATTATCAGTCCCCAATCCCTCCAGGTTTGCGCCAACACACTTTCAACGCTCGCCGGCAGATATGGGGCGGTGTTGTAACAGGGCATGATGACCGAAATGCTGACAGACATCGGCTGGGGCTTGGCCGTAACCATCATTTGCCCAATCGCCGTATCAGCCAGGCATGCCAGGATATCGGCAGCCAGGCGGGTAGCATGTATTTCCAGTCGCTGTGTATTCCATAACCATCGAGCATGACCTTGCGAAAAATTATGCGTGCATCAGCGAGGTTGCGCGCCCAGTATGCGCGATAGCCGCGCTTGAGCAGTTCGCCCGTAGTCAGGTCGCGCCGGAGCGCGGGGTCGTTCAGCTCGGGGATGTCTGCATGCGTACTGAGAAACGTCTTCTGGATCCGGTAATGCATCAGGGCATTGTGCGCCTGGTTGCGGGTCATCTGCCCAGGGTGAAACCGGTAATAGGCCAGCACCTCAGGCACGCGCACGATTGGCCGCGTGAGGGCCACGCGCAGCCACAAATCGAAGTCCTCGCAGCTCTTCAGGTCAGGATTGAACAGACCGGCATCAAACAGGACATCACGCCGGGTTAGGGCAGCATGCACGGGCCAACCGGTTGTACGTAAGAGGCGGATGGTCTTGCTCGGTTGGGCGTGCTCGTAATCCTCTGGCACGAAGGGTTCGTGGTAGGGTGGCGGCGCGCCGACGTTTTGCCAGCCTGTGTAGGCAAGTGCGCCGTTTGTTGACTCGAGTGCATGCGCCGTCTTTTCGAGGAAGCGCGGATCCCACCAATCGTCTGCGTCCAGGAATGCTAGCCATTTGCCCGAGCTGGCACGGATACCTGCATTCCTTGCGGCCGGTAGGCCGCTATTGGTCTGACGCACAACCTGGATGCGATCACCGTAGCGTGACATGATGGCGGCGGAATCATCGGTCGAGCCGTCGTCGACGACGACAATTTCCTTGTTCGGATAGGTCTGCGTCAGCGCCGAATCAATCGCCTCGGCAAGATAGGCGCTGCTGTTGTAGCAAGGAATGACGACGGAGATGAGTTTCATGAAGATTTCCTCATCCTGCTTACAAGAAATTGCCGGGTTAGGCTGGTCCAATCCATAGCATTCGCCGCGTAACAGAGCTTGCGGGCGAAAACGCCGAGCGAGTCGGCATTGAACACTGTCAGTCGACGCAAGGTGTATGGGTTTTTGTCGCGCACCGCCCATCCGGTTCGGGTCGTGCAGGCTGCGGAATAGCCGGCACGCTTTACGGCATCGGCGCAGCGCGCATCCCAAGCGCCGTAGGGGTAGGCAAAGCTTGCGACCGGTCTGCCGAGCAGACCTTCAAGGGTGACCTTGGATTCGACCAACTCGCTCGTCAGTCGTACGTCGTCGGCTTCAGTCAAGCGTAAGTGGTTCACGGTATGCGAGCCGATTTCCATGCCGCATGCCTGCATGGTGCAGAGTTCGTCGGCGTTCAGTAGTCTGCCTTTCGGTCGCCCATCGGCAGGCCATTTGGGTGACTCGCCGATGGAGCCGGTAACGACGAACCAACTTGCACGCATCCTGCGCGCGCGTAGTTCATCGACAGCGGCAAGGTTGTCGACGTAGCCGTCGTCAAACGTGATGACGGCGGTGCGTCCCGTCCATTTTTGTGGTTCGGCAACAAGTTCGCCCATGGTTGGCGTAGCGTAGCCCTCGGCTGCCAGGAAATCGAGTTGGTCGCGGAACTGCTGGATGGACACAGCCCAAGGCCAGATGGGCTTGCTCTTGCCGGGGGAAATGGCGTGATACATGAGCATGACTGGGCCGTGCTGGCTGGCACTGCGGAGAAGGCGGCGAGTGAGGGGGTCTATCCAGCTCATATTGGCGACTTGGCAAGTTTGAGACGAATTTTCCAACGTTCGCGTTCGGCAGCCAGTGAGCGGAAAGGCAGATAAAGAAAACTCAATATATAAATTACGCCGCCTGCTGCGCCCATCAATGCCATGTACGCGAAATCATTTCCCGTGATTGATGCGGGCAGGGAGGAGTCGGCGCTGAATAGCACCAGCGCGAGCAAACCGTTGAGCACTGCAGCGGGTGCAACCGCTTTGAAAAATTCAGACAACTTTGCCCGCAGGCAGTGTGTGGCCAGACAGTACAGGTGAAACGCTGAATAAACAGTAACCGCGACGATGGCCCAGGCCACACCTTCGATGCCATAAGGCAGCGCGATGATGACGCCGAGGACGGTAATGAACAGGGTTGCGATCTGGACAGGCAGTTCACGATCAAGCCAGTTCTGTGCAGCGAGGACAGCACCGGACAGGTTTTCCATCAGCCAGAACGGCCAGGCGAACGCCAGGATCATCAAGGGGCCTGCGGCAGCAACCCATTTTTCGCCATATACGCCGCGAATGAATGGTTCGGACAGCCACAGCAGGCCGATGTAGAAAGGTGTGGCATATACAGCCACCAACGCGATGCTGCGGAAGAAGAGATAGCGGCATTTGTCGAGATTGTCCTGCTCGGCGGCCATGGCGCGAAACAGGACGTGGTAAACCGAGCCCGTGATGAAGCTGTGGGGCATTGTGGCCAGGCTTTTCCCTTTATTGAAAAGGCCAACGCTGGCCGGGCCGAGGGTGCGCGACAGGATGAAAATGCTGACCTGATTGTTCAAGTAGCCGACGATATCGTTGGCTGAAACCAGCAGGCCATAGCGTGCAATGTCGCGCCCGCGTCGTAAGTCCAGAGAAAACCCTGGGCGCCAGCGGGTCAGAGGGATCAACAGTGCCGCGCTGAAGGCTGCACCTATGATGCCACCCCAGATTAGGCTCCAGACACCGTAACCCAGCCAGGCCATGAGGATGCTGGTAGTGCTGGAAACCAGCAGCGAGGTAATGCCGACGACGGTTTGCGCCTTATAGCGCATCTGCCGGTACAGCATGCTGGCCGGCAGGTTGACCAGTGGGCGGAAGATGAAAGACAGGGCTGAGATACGCAGCAAATCGGTGTAGAGGGCGTTGTCGTACCACTTGGCAAACCAGGGCGCGGCAAAGAAGAACCCGGCATAGATCAGGCAGCCGATGCCGAGCTGCAGGGTGAAGACGATGTCGTAGTCCTGCTGGCTGGCTTCCTTGGCGCGCACCAGGGCCTGGCCCATGCCGCCGCCGGCGACGAAGCCGGCCAGGCCGGTGAACACCTGGATGGTGAGCAGAACGCCGAAGTCCTCGGGTGCCAGCAGGCGCGCCAGCACGATGCCGAACAGAAAAGTCAGCACCTGTCCGCCTGTATTGCCGACAAACATCCAGGCAATGCCATGGCGCATGGTTTGCCCGAGGCTCATGCGGGGACGGGCGCTCCGGCCTGCCGGACGTTGCGATCCGGCATCGATAAATCGCCAGAACTGGCAGTATGGCGACACCGGGCGGGCACGGGTTCAGTCGCGGTTAGTTGGCTGCACAGCGCGTGGGTTGCTGAGGGGGTGGCGTTCATGGCTCGCTATTCTAATGGCCCAGGTTGATTAGCAAGGCATGTGCCATTAGGGGGGGGTGTAGTAAGCTCACGGGGGTTATTCCGCCAAATACCCCAAGGGCATAAGCGCCGGTATCCAGTGGGATCAAGCACCTGACCCCCGGCTTTCGTGTGATGCAGGATTTACGGCATCGGCATGGGGGAGCAATGACCGCCGTCCACGATCAGCCGATCTCGAACAGATTGGCTGCAGCGCGCTGTCGATCCTTTCATACAGATGGGGGGCGATCTGACAGGGCATGACGAGGGAAGCGGCGCGGGGTCAAGGTTGTCCGTCGCTTGGCTGAGCTCCCTTGTCGCGCAGCCCGATTAGCCAGCGGTGCCAGGATTCGGGCAGCCAAGCGGGCAGCATGTATTTCCAGTCTGCGCGCGTGCCATAGCCTTGTTTCATTACGGCGCGAAAGATTTTGCGGGCGGCGGGCAGGTCACGTTTCCAGTAACAGTCATAGCCGCGGTGCAATAACTCGCCGGCAGTTAACTGGCGGATGCGTTTCCCCCCCAAGGCGCCGGGCACACAAGGATTGGCCTTGAGGTATTTCTGCTGTGCGCGCCAATGGTTGAGGGCCACCCGTGCCCGGTTGCGAGTGATCTGTCCGCCGCCGTGGTGATGGTAGTAGGCAAGCACGCGCGGTACACGAACCAGTCGATGAATTGTTCCCAAACGGAGCCATAGATCGTAGTCCATGCATGAGCTGAGCGTCTCGTCGAAACTACCTGCGTCCAGGATAAGCTGGCTGCGAACCAGTGCGCCATGAATTGGCCATCGGCATCCCCCGAGGAACGCTTCAATCTTGTCGCCACTTTCGTATTCGGGGGGGATGAACGGCTCATCGCGCCTCTCTCCCAGTCCGATGTTTTGCCAGCCGCAATAGGCGATTCCGGCGTCGGAATCGGCGTCGAGTGCGCCAACCATGGCCTCAAGAAATTCCGGGTGCCACGTGTCGTCGGAATCCAGGAATGCGGTGTAGGCGCCGCGTGCTTCCCGTAACGCATGATTTCGAGCGGACGCGGCTCCAGCGTTGGGCTGCTGGAACACCCGTATGCGTTTATCCTTTGCGGCAAGGTACTGAAGTGACTGCCATGACTGGTCTTTGGAGCCATCGTCGACAATGATCAATTCCCAGTCAGCGTACGTCAGGGCCAGAACGCTGCCCACACTGCGTGGCAGATGTGCCGCTGCGTTGTGGCAGGGCATGATGATGGAAACACGTGCAGTCATAAACGAGTTCATTGTGGCAACAGACCCGTCCCCATCATGCGTGCGACCAAACCAAAATTCAATTTGACGTGATGCTTTTCCATTGGGCGCTCCTCAGGCTTTATCGACAGTTGAGGCGGAGAACTGGAGTGGTCGTACATTGGGGGCTCGGCCTGTTGAACTCAAATTCCTGCTGTTTCTCGCCACGCCAGAAAAGCCACCACGTTGTTGATGCGCGTGGAGTGATCCTGCTTGCGAGACATGTGCTCATCGAAGAGCTTCTCCAGGGCGGGCAGGTTAAACCAGTCGGCCGCAAACGGGCTGTCGAGTAGTCTGGCGCGGTACCACGCCAACCCCACGCCTCGTATGTTTTCATCATGGTGAACGTAGGAATCACGGTTGTGTGGGCCAAGCCATCCGCCGGACGCAGCCACAAGCAGACCCCCCAGTTTGTTTTGAGCTTTGGTCAGTCGCCATTGCAGCCCTGCAGGCAAATGAGAGGTGGAACAATTTATTGCAGACGCAGGCTGCATGCCGTGTGCGTCCGCATAGGTAACCGGCCTGCGGGTCTTGCTCTCTGAAACGGAAGCGAGTCGAGGGGCGTGGCGCACGAGCATGCGCCGGTAGGCCCGCTGTCCCTGACGGTGGATGAGCGGCATGGACAGGAATGTGTCCAGCACGTCCAGATCCAGAAACGGATTTTCGACACGATAGCGGGTGCTGAGCAAACGGCCGAAATAGGCGATGTAGCGTGATTGCCGGTGATGGAGTTCGACCACCAGGGCTTTTTCGTCCAGTGTTTCGGCCGCGGCCTTGTCCAGCGCGGCATGCATGAGTGACCGGGTGCTTCCCCTGGCCGTCTGATATCGCTCGGGCAGCAATATGTGCCCCAATTGCTGCTCGGAAAATCCTTTGCCCTGGTATTTCTTGCGCCACACTGTGTCCAGCAGATTCTCCGAGTTCCGGGTGCCTTCCAGACCCAGCAAATGTCCACCGGAAAGCGCGTCGCCCAAATACCCCATCAGCATGGTCCGACCGGGCTGTCCCATTCCAATGAGCCGGTACATGGGTAATGCCTCTATCGAGACCTCGCCATCGCACAGCATTTGAACGGGTTCCAAGTATTGGCGAAAAAAGTCTTCCGGTATGGGCAGGCGGTTAAAGGGTGCGCCTAAGGTTCGGGCGACGCGCCGCCCATATCGGACGTCATAACAGTGGCCATGGCCAAAAGAGCCGGTCGTGGCGGCAGCCGCCAATGCGGGCGGAATGAACGCGGCCACCGCGCGTGAATCCAGCCCGCCAGAGAGGGGCAGCAGGGGCGGCTCGTCGCCACAGCGTGCCCTGACTGCGGGCGACAGGACATCGGCCAGGCGGTCTGCCCAGTTATCGAGGCCGTCATCATGGGCAGGCGCGATACGGGGCGTCCAGTAGTACTCAAACGACATGCCGGTGCGATTGATTCGGGTGAGGGTTCCCGGTGGGAGCACGTTCACATCGCGGATCAGCGAACGCGTGTCGACCAAATGGCTGGTGATGAGGAACTGCTCAACCGCCATCTCGTCGATTTCGCGCGGGGCGTGGGGATGGCCGAGCAGCGCACGGAGTTCTGTGGCCACAAGCGTGGTTTCCCCTGAGTTCCAGACGTAGACTTTTTTGGTCGCCAATCGATCCGTTGCAGCAATGAGCGTCTCGGTCTGCGGTTCCCAGACAATCACGCCAAATGAGCCGCCCAGGTGTGTGAGCGCGTTCTGCCCGTCGCGCAGGAATTTTTGCAGAAGCGCTTCTGCCGGGATGTCCTGGGTGCCAAGCCGCGCGCGTCCCAGCAGGATCAGGGTGGTCCCGGTGGACGGGTCCTTGGCGAGGGGTTGCTTCACCCAGGGAACCGTTCGCGTTCGCAGCGCAACGGGAGGGGCGTCGAAGCCGCCCCGCGTCGTTTTTTCGATGGGCACGAGTTGGCGGGCCATGTCGTCGACATGGGCGCGTGCCTGGGGATCCGGTGAAAAGACGCAAACCAGGCCGACTTCCATATTTAGCTGCTTAATACCTTGCTGCCGGAGACAGCGGTCATGGCCAGGTCGGCGCCAGTGGGGCCGTCGGCTGATCGTGATTGGGCAAGCATCCCAGCATATTCGCTGCGTACCTTGTTAACGCAGAATGCGTACAGGTAAGAATCCAGTTGCGGCCAGAGCATGCGAATACGAAGCGGCTGGCCAAACAGTTTTGACCAGCCATAGCTGAAGTGCCAGAGCAGCGGATGCTTGCGTCGGTTGTTGAAGTAGCGGTTGGGGTTGTCCCAGTAAATCCAGTTGTTGAGCCGTTGTACAACAGGCAAAAGCCGTATGCCCATGCGCCCAAGGAGTTTGCTTTTGATTAGATGCCGGAAAAATTCATCGCGGAGGCCGGGCGTGACAGGAACGTTAGGGGTGGGTAGATGCACGATGGAAGCGAGTTTTATCTGACCGAACATTTCCCGCGGCACACCCGCTTCTTCGGCGATGCGACGTGGGATCGGGCGGTCATAACGGGTGTTAAGCCGCCATGGCTGCATTTCCGGGCTTTCTGTAATGTGCAATATGGCGGTTCGATTTCTTGAACCGATAACCGGTATGGCTGCCTGGATGAAGCCTGTCATAAGCCGGATTTCAGAGAGGCCGTGTCCCGCCAGGTCCCACTTCTTCAGTGAGTCATCGAAATAATGCATCCGATATTCCCCGGTAATATCACGTGTGTACCAGAACTCCCCATATTGTCCGGTCAGTAATAGAGTGGGCTGGCTGACATATGACGTGATTTCATGCAGGTTCAAGTCGGAATTGTTATCCAGGCCAGCCCAATAATATTCTTCGGCAGTGAGCGCCTTCTTTTCGAAGCTGCGTCGGTCTATCTGGGTGCAAGGAAGTCCAAGGGTCGTGCAAATTGCGGTTCCGTCGTCACTGGGGGTGTGCGATTCTTTGCCGTTGTAGAAGCTTTCCTTTTCCTTGGATTCCGGACTGGTAAAAATGTTATCAATTCCAAACGGAGCCGCTAGAGCATTGACTGCAGTTGAGTCATAACCACGGGATTGCGTCGAAAAAATTTTCATTTGATATTTGCGCGCAGGATGGCGTGCATTGGCAAACAGCTCACCGATACGGCCCTGTAGATAGTCACGGTAATCCTCAAACTGCTTGAATTCCGGGGGAAGTTGTTTCTCAACAAGGGTTATGCCATCCGTTCCAAATCGGACATTTCTGTGCATGACCCTTATGACATGGCCCTTCCGTGTGGGAATGTTGGCTTGGTATTGATGAATCCCGTCCAGAATGGACATATTGATTCGACTGTAGTCCTCACATGCAATTTGCAGTTCGTCGTCCAGCATGGCCAGCAGTAAGGGCAATGAGTTGGAAACGGCGAAATGGTTGATGTTGCTGCTGTGATAGAGGAAATCCGTGGTGGCTGTGCAGCTCGCGAAAGTGACCGAGCCATCGGTTAAACAGCCGCCACTGCCAAATACGGTATCGGAATCCTGTATGCGGCCCGCCTCAAAGTCGCCCGCCCAAGCACCTTCCACGAAGAAATGTGGGTGTGTTTCAACAAAGCGGCCATGCAGCACGGTGGTTATTCTGCATTCCGGTTGGTAGGTCGCAACCCAAGCCAGCGGAGGGAAATCATCGGTCAGCGTGTAGAAAAATTGCATGGGTGTTCGCCTCGATTAATCCACGCGGGTCTGCGCATCGGGTTTAATAACGAAATGGCGCTTTAGCTTACGCATGAACAGGGCCGGGGGCAGCAAGGCACAGACCTGGTCTGCGGGTAATAGGCGGCCATCGAGCAGTGCCTGGTAGCGATCAGACGCCATCTCAAATACAAGGGTAGGCGCCAATTCATGCAGAGCCTGCATTTGCTGTTCGAAGTAAGGCCGTTGGTTTACGACGCCGTCATGAAAATTGAAAAAGGCGTTTCGTTTATTCAGGTGCTTCTGCAACCACGGTAAGTACTGAAGTACTTTCTCCAGCCGCCAATGAATCGCTGCACGAAAGCGGGCATTTGATATGGGCAGCGCATTGCTGGAATAGGGAATCGCCGCAACTTTGGGCAAGTGGTTCCTGATCATTTGCCTATAGAGTTTTTTGTCATGAAAGGCGTTATATGGAATGCGCAGCGCGAATTCGACGACTTCGTTGTCAAGAAATGGGGTGAGTGTGCGCCTGTTGCGCTCGATGCATTGGGCCACCATGCCAGTGTGGCGCCGTTGCCGTTGCTCAAATTCCGCCCGCATCAACGCGTAAAAAGGTGGCAGGTGGGCAATAGGCGACAGGGAGGCAAACACAATGCTGTCCAAAGTGTTTTTCGCTGTGGTTGCGATGTCGGCACAAAATAACTTGAGAATGATCTCGGGGGAGCCGTATTCCTGGTTGGTCCGGTAATAGGCTTTGCTTAGTTGATCGGCTGCTAACGGAGTATCGCCAGTCTTTCGCCTGTAATTGAACCGGTCACTGCCAAGAACGATGTCGCCGAACATGCCGCTCAATACGTGATAGCCCGACGTATCGCCCAGGCTGGAATCCAGATAAGCAAATCTGAACGCCCAATGCAGTTCGGCGCTCCACTCGGCATCAAAAAGCCAGGCGTCTTCTTCCATGCTGTGGGTTACAAAATCCATGGGTGTGGAGATGGTGACATGCTGGTATCCGAGCTTGCGGGCGATGGCGCGACCATAGCGAACATCGCGGCTGCTGGGCTGGCCATAGCTGTAGGCCAGGACGTGGCCTGAAAATCCACTCTGGGCGAGAAGGCCAGCCATGGTGCGTGAGTCCAACCCTCCGCTGATGGGCAGCAGTATCTTCTTCACGCCCCGCAACTGCCGCTTCAGTGCGGCCAAAAGATGGCCGTGCAGGGCCTCGGCCAGTTCATTCTCGGTGTCTTTGTTGGGCTCCATTTCCCCAAAGGGGTAATTCCAGTAGCGATCGATGCGCAGGTGGTCGTTGCTTGCCCGATATTCCAGGTGGCAAGCATTGGGCAGGCACTTGATGTCTCTCAATATGGTGAGGTCGCCGATGTGGTAACCAAAGGTCAGCATGCTGGCCAAGCCGGCAGGATCGACCTCGATCTTGTCAAGCGCCACGGCTAGGGCTTTCACCTCGCATGCGATATGCAGTGCACCAAGACGCCGGAGATAATAGTGACGGTTCGCACCGAAACGATCGCTGACCAGGTGGAAGATGCGGGCGTGGCGATCCCATATGGCGATATCGTAGCGGCCGTTAAGGTGTTTGAGCGCGTCTATCCCACGTGCGAGAAAAGCATCGAGCAATACTCGGTACAGCGGTTCACCGTCTGCCACCTGTGCCCATTCGTCCTCATAGATATTGCCGTAACAGGCAAGCACAAAGTGTTCCGAGACCAGTATTCGCGGCCCCTGACAGACCTCGGGGTGGTAAACGCAGGCAAGCTGAAAACCGGGTTCACTATATTGTTCCAGGACATGTTCCGGATGGTGCCTGACCAGTTCAAGCCCGTGTCGCCACTTCGGCTCAACGGTTACGTCGGTCGGGTCGTAGACACTGCATAAGATGCCTGGCATCGCGGACTCCCTATTGCTTAATGTGCTCAGTTTTCTGCGTCACGCCGGTGTCTCGTCCGGACGGGGCTTGCCACTCACTCCCAAACTCGGTCGCTGCGGCGGCGCGTGACGAAATCCACCAGGTTGCGATAGATCGGGGCGGGCAGCAGGCTGGCAACGAGGTGCTTGAGGTCGCCGGCTTTCCAGTCGGCGCGGCCGGTTTTGATTGTCAGCCAAGGATACGCAGTGCGGTTTCCGGGGCTTTGTCCAGCACCTTGAGCAGGGCCTTGGCGGCGCCGGTCGGACGACGCTTGCCCTGTTCCCAGTTGCGGATGGTGTCGAGGGAGACATCGATCCGCTCCGAAAATTCGAGCTGGGTTAGTCCCAGGCGCTTGCGAACGCGACGGGCAAAGCGTGCTGCATCTTGCAGGGCCTCATCGTTGTCGATGCGTTGTTGTTGGTCGATGTCCTGTTCTGAAGTTTCTTCCAGGCGCCGCTTGTCGATCCTGCCCTTGGGGAAGATGTCGGGCACGGTTGGGTCAAGCTTCACGTGTACTGTCTTCATAATATTCCACCTCTAGTTGGTTTGCCTTGCGTGCCGAAATGATGCGGATTCTTGAGCCGCGCAGCGTATAGGCGATATGGAATATTCGGTGTTCGATGCTGCCCAGCAGTTGAAAGCGATCCTCGCCATAGTCCCAGCGCTTGTCGTGGCTGACCAGGCGGTTGGGATCGATGAATGCCCTGAGCACATAGGCAAAATCAAATCCGCGCTGTGCAAGGCAGGTTTCGCTTTTGGCTTCGTCCCACTCGAATTCCATGAAGCAAAAAGTAGTTCATTGAACGACATGCGTCAAGCCCGGAAACAGTCAGGAGGTGCAACGCAGTTGGATCAGAATCCGCTCAACCCGTTTGTTCAGGGTCTCCTTAGATGCTTGTTTGACTGCTGCGCCGCCGTGTGACGAAATCGACCAGGTTGCGATACAGCGGGGCGGGCAGCAGGCTGGCGACGAGGTGCTTGAGGTCCCCGGCTTTCCAGTCGGCCTTGTGGAAGGCGCGGCGGAACAGGCGGCGGGCGGATTCGGTGTCGTTGCGCCAGTGGCAGCGATAGGCTTCGCGCAGCAGAGGGTCGTAGATCAGTTCGTTAAGGTGGGCGGGGGTGACGCGGGCGACGGACTCAGGGTGATGGCGAACGAAGTCGCGGCGCACGTTGACGGCATCGAACACCCGTCGCCACTGGGGGACGGGTGTGTTGTGGTGTGGGTGCAGGTGTTGGCGCTGAAAGGCCAGCACGTCGGGTACGCGTACCAACCGGGGTTTACGGGCGAGCATGCGCAGCCACAGGTCGTCCTCCATGGCGGTGGGCGCGCGTTCGGAAAACCCGCGCAGTTCGTCGATGAGGGGGCGGCGGATCAGCACGCTGTTGATCGGCCAGGGGGATTGCCGCAGAAGGTGGAGGATCGCTTCTCCGGCATCGAACTCGGGCGGGATGTTGGGCTGGGTGTCGGTGGCGGCGCTGCCGATGGGCTGCCAGCCGCAATAGGCAATATCGCCGGGCTGGGCGTCGAGTGCGGCGTGCAGGCGGGCGAGCGCATCCGGCTGCCAGGTGTCGTCGGCGTCGAGAAAGGCGATGTAATTACCGTTGGCGTGGGCCAGCGCACGGTTGCGCGCGGCAATGGGTCCGTTGCGGTTCTGGAACAAGAGGGTGATGCGTTCGGGATGATCGGCTGCCAGCCGCTGCAGGATGTCGGTCGAGCCGTCGGTGGAGCCGTCGTCCACCACCACCAGTTCGACCTGCGGATAGCTTTGTCCGAGCACGCTGGCGACGGCTTCTTCCACCGTCGCCGCGGCGTTGTGGCAGGGCATGACGACGGAGATCAGGGTGGGGTCGAAGTTGTCCATTCGCTTGGAGTGTTTAAGTGGATGACTGGATTCCAGGATGGATATTCCGTGCATGGCCTCATGCAGACGGGTCTTCGTTTCGTGAATTATGTGTTGACTGGACGGGGATGCAAAGCGAAAGCCGAATTCTCCTTCCGGATGGCGCGTGGTTGTTGGGAAAATCTGTTTGTCCCCTCGATTGCATGGCCGTAATCATGCGCGGCTTTGGTTACAATCAAAATTCATGCACCTCTAGATGTAAGCTTATGCAAACCCTGACCGTCGACCTCGGCGAGCGCTCTTATCCCATCCACATCGGCACCGGCCTGCTGGGCCGGGCTGAGATGATCCTGCCGCATCTGCTGCAGAAGCGCGTGATGATCGTGACCAACACGACGGTCGCGCCGCTGTATCTGGCACAGTTGACCACAACGTTGGAAACGGCCGGCGTGGCCGTGATGAAGGTGGTGCTGCCCGACGGCGAAGCCTACAAGAACTGGGAATCACTGAACCTGATTTTCGACGCGCTGCTGAGCCAGCGTGCCGAGCGCAAAACTACCCTCATTGCCTTGGGCGGCGGCGTGATCGGCGACATGACCGGCTTTGCCGCGGCGTGCTACCAGCGCGGCGTGCCCTTCATCCAGGTTCCCACCACGTTGTTGTCGCAGGTCGATTCGTCGGTGGGCGGCAAGACCGGGATCAACCATCCGCTCGGCAAGAACATGATCGGCGCGTTCTACCAGCCGCAGGTGGTACTGGCCGATACCGACACGCTGAACACGCTGCCTGCACGCGAGTTGTCGGCAGGGCTGGCCGAGATCATCAAATACGGACTGATCTGGGACGCTGAATTTCTCGCCTGGCTCGAAGCCAACATGGACAAGCTGCGCGCACTCGACTCCGCGGCGATCACCCACGCGATTCACCGCTCGTGCGAGATCAAGGCACAGGTGGTGGGCGAAGACGAACGCGAAGGGGGCATCCGCGCGATTCTCAATCTCGGCCACACTTTCGGCCATGCGATCGAAACCGGCATGGGCTATGGTGTCTGGCTGCACGGCGAGGCAGTGGGCGCGGGCATGGTGCTGGCCGCCGAAACCTCGCGGCGGCTGGGCTGGATCAGCGAGGCCGACGTCGCACGCACCCGCTCGCTCATCCGTGCCGCCGGCTTGCCCGAGGGGGCGCCGGACTTGGGGGTCGACACCTATCTTGAATACATGGGCCACGACAAGAAGGTCGAAAGCGGAAAAATGCGCTTCGTGCTGCTGAAAAAACTGGGCGAAGCGGTGATCACCGGCGACATCCCCGGCGAAGTGCTGCGTGACGTGCTCACCGCACCGCGCTGAGATGAACATGGAAACGATCGCCCCCTACGCCGCGCATTCCAGCCAGAGCCGCGGGCGTCTGCACGGCGAACCGTCCGCCACGCCGCGCTCGGAATTCCAGCGCGACCGCGACCGCATCATTCACTCCACCGCCTTCCGCCGCCTGGAATACAAGACCCAGGTATTCGTCAACCACGAAGGCGATCTGTTCCGCACGCGGTTGACCCACAGCCTCGAAGTCGCGCAGATCGGCCGTACCATCGCGCGCCTGTTACGGTTGAACGAGGACCTGGTCGAAGCCGTGGCGCTGGCGCACGACCTCGGTCATACGCCCTTCGGCCACGCCGGGCAGGATGCGCTCAACGCCTGCATGCGCGAGCACGGCGGGTTCGAGCACAATCTGCAGTCGCTGCGCGTGGTGGATCTGCTGGAAGAACGCTACGCCGAATTCGACGGCCTCAACCTCACCTTCGAAGCGCGTGAAGGC
>Ga0209254_10000383_pt1 | contig 35131 bp, 27 predicted proteins | sample FrelakmetDIP11DI_FD_187148 | JGI IMG/M metagenome (GOLD analysis project Ga0209254, IMG submission 187148) | Freshwater lake sediment microbial communities from the University of Notre Dame, USA, for methane emissions studies - DIP11 DI (SPAdes)... | ecosystem: Environmental > Aquatic >... | reverse complement strand
CCACAATCAAATCACCATGCATATATTTATTTCGCGATTATCCAAATCAGGATAGATGGATACGTCGCCATTATTGGCCGCCGGCATGTCATTAGCATCCTTTGCCAAAATTACCCCCATATATGATCTGATTCCACTTCACCACCGGTTGGGATAGCTGTTGGTTTAGCTAGCCCCATCAATATAAATAAACCATAGAACAATTTTTCAGCACTCCCTATATATTTGTTTTGCTTGGATATGGAAAAACATACCGGTATCATAAAATAATTGGCTTGATTCTTGTGCCTATTGGTTTCATAAATTGGTTTCTTTGAATCAGTTTTTTTAGCTGGAGTCTATAAATATCCAGGGGCGGTTAGCTGTCCTGCAGGATTGTATCAAGAAGAAGGAGGATTTAAATAAAAGAGAAGTATCATTTTGCTGCAATTAAGAAGCTGATCTATTCAAATCAAACCTTTATAAAAAAAATCTCAGGAAAATAAAATGGGGAAAATAGGGCGTATATTTATTTTTGTTTTAATTTTACTGGCGATAGTGATTGTTCCGGTATTTGCTATCACCAATAACTGGCTGGAGGATTTTGATCATCCTTATGTTGGTCTGGCGGCTTTCTATGATGCGAACGGTGAATTCATATGGCGCTGCAGCGGTTCACTAATTGACCCGACAACTTTTTTGACAGCTGGTCACTGTGCTGATACTGACGGAGGGGCTGTCACAGCCCGTTTCTGGTTCCAGCAGGATGCCGGGGCACATTATGACCTAAACACTGAACTCGACCCCGTATCTGGGTATCCGGAGAACTGTGCAGCTGGTACAGAAGGGGTTACCTGTGCCACCTCTGTTGAACTGTACAACTATGGTTTTGACGATTTTGCCAGCTTTCCCGACACTCATGATGTCGGCCTGGTGATTTTGCAACAACCCATAAATCCGGGAGAATTTGGGGAATTGCCAGAAGTTGGAACACTTGATGACCTTGATTTCGCTCGAGGCAAAAAAGATACCATTTTGATGGTCAGTGGATATGGTCTCACATATCGTACCAATGATCATTCTCCACTCTCCAATATTTCATACAGGTCGCGGCTTATGGCGAAGTCAACCCTTGTAAATCTCAGGAGCGCCAATACCGACGGTTATAACCTGCAGACACAGGGCAAATGGGAGATTTTATTACTCGTTTTGGGAATGGAAAGATTCGCATACTCCAGACAGGTTGACTTATTCACTTTCCGATCTAAACGAAAAATTTAGACCGGGGGTAAAATGACCTCACCCGCTTATTTCTGGTCATATCTTTAAAACACCGGGCGTAGAACTAAACCACCCGGATAACATCCTTTAAAGAAATCTAATCCAGCCCTGAAACAAATTAGCGATCCGAATGTGCTTACTCCGGGTCAGGATCTGCCGCCATCACGGTTGATGACCAACATGCGCATCTCGGTCATTTCTTCAATAGCGTATTTTGGGCCTTCGCGACCGAATCCAGAATTTTTCACCCCGCCATAAGGCATCTGGTCCATGCGGTAGGTCGGAATATCGTTGATAAGTAGTGCGGCAACTTCAATTTCATTATAGGCTTGCATAATCCGGTTGATGTCCTGGGTGAATACACCAGCCTGTAACCCATACCGGCTGTTATCCACCAGGCGTACCGCTTCATTAAAATCGCGGTATGGGGTGACAGTGATCACCGGTGCAAACATCTCCGTGCAATTGACATCCATATCCGGGGTGGTATCCACTAAAACAGTTGGAGCAAACATAGCCTTATCAACCTGGCCGCCTGCTAATACCTTTGCCCCCTGAGCGATAGCCGACTGCACTTTTATATATGCGTCACTGGCAGCTTTTACGGTAATCATTGGTCCAATTTCTACCTGCTCGTCACGTGGATCACCAAACTTCAGTTCGCTGACCCTATCCAATATTTGTTCCAGTGCAGGTCCATAAATTGATTCATGGACAAAAACCCTCTGTATTGAAATACAGTTTTGCCCACTTTGTGAGAAACCTCCAGAGACAATCTTTTTCACGGCGTAATCCAGGTTGGCGTCTTCATGCAGGATTACGGCGGCATTTCCCCCCAGCTCCAGGGTAGACCTCTTGCGGCCGGATACGCTTTTCAAATGCCAGCCAACAACATCGCTTCCCGTAAATGATAAATAGGCAATTCGATCATCCTGTACCATCCGCTCGGTTAGTTCGTTAGAGCAAAGAAAAACACTGAGCGCTTCGGGGGGATAGCCAGCCTCCAGGATCATCTCTGCCAGTATTAAGCTGGAAAGCGGGGTTTTTGAGGCAGGTTTCAGGATCAGGGAATTTCCTGCTGCAATGGCTGGCGCCACTTTATGCATTGCCAGTAATATTGGAAAATTGAATGGGGTTATTCCCAAAACCGTTCCGATTGGAAAGCGCCTCAAGACTGCGAATCGTCCCTCCCCGGCTGGTGCCCAATCCATCGGTACCACCTCACCTGGGATACGTTTGGCTTCCTCAGCTGCCACCCGGGTTGCTTCCATTGAAAAACCCACTTCAGCCTTCACATGACTGTGTGTTTTCCCCCCTTCGAGGATCATTGTCTCACCCAGCTCATTTTCATATTTGCCAAAGAGCTCAACCAGGTTCATCAGGATTTGATAGCGCCGGTGAGCGGGAAGTTTTTGCGTGATTCCAAAGCCTCGTTGTGCTGCCTGGATAGCCTCCTCAACCTCAGACTCGCCAGCTAAATAAATTTCTGCCACCTTATCCCCGTTATAAGGGAAAACTATGTCGGTTTTTTGGTCACTCTCCCGCCATTTTCCCCCAATCATAAATTTTGAAAAAGACCTCATCGCTTACCTCCCAATATATATATAGATAATCTACATCATATTTATATATATTATATCAAAATTAATAAGGATGGGGAAATCCAAATCCCTTACGGATTGTACACATTACAGGGAAAGGATAAAATCAAGGTATTGATGAAGATTTTAGATCAAAAACGAGTGAACTTTGTCTGATAGGCGATCCGATCTTGAAAATTTGCTGCATTCCCGGTAGGAGAATTAAGAAGGTTATACCCAGGAAATCCTGGGAAGCCTCAGCAGCATGGTATCCACTTTCTTTCCAGAAGATGCGATTCCTGTATTCGAGGAATTAAGAGCCGGGTTGACCAAGAACTGGTGTTAGATATTATTCAAAGAGATAGCAATTTATTCTCAATTGATGTCAGCAACCTGGATATGCCTGAATTGAAATATGGAGTTGAAATAAAGACAGTTATGGGAAAACTAAACCCCGCGGTTGTAATCCGCTATCCTGAGGGGAGATCTTCTTTCCAGAAAACCATTTCCCAACCTTTCGGTGCTTTGGATTTGGTAAATCCTCTGGCTGGGATTTCCAAGAAGGACATTCTAAACCATTTCCGGTCCGTATACCGGGAATATGCCACGGTTTATTATTCCGACTCTGCCTTATAAAGTGATGCGAACCTTCCCCCTTATCCCTCTTTCAATCCTAATCTTGTTTTCCATTCTGGCGTGCAGTTTCCCTTTCACGGTTATCACCCAGAACGAGCAGTCAGCCCAGGCAACACTGTACGCCCAACTCTTTGACGCCACTCCCAAACCATTTTCTACCCAGCAGGCTTCCAAAACGGAATTTCCATCCGGGTTACAGCCTGAGCAGGCAGCAACAGAAACATTGATAGTCAATGCCCCCGGGATTGATGCATTCCGGGGATTAAATATCATCCCCCCTGATGAGATGATTGCCAGCCCATTTTTCGATACCGCTCCATTTGAGAGTTATAACTATCTCTCTCAAGCGGGCGATACCTTACCGGCTATTCTTGGTAGATTCAATATTTCTATGGACGCAATATCATTAATTAATCCTTTGCCGGTAAATGGCTATATCCCTCTCGGAGAAGAAATAACCATACCAAACCAATTCAAGGAAACCTCACTGCCTTATGCCGTTTTACCAGACAGCGAGATCATCTATTCTCCCTCTGCAGCCAACTTTGATACCGCCGGATACATCCTGCAGGCTGGAGGATATTTAAGCAGACATACGGAGAAGGTAGATGGAATAGAAATGAGCGGGACAGAAATTATCACCCGGCTCGCCAGAGAAAACTCAATTAATCCGCGCCTGCTATTGGCATACCTGGAATTCCATACCAATTGGGTTTTTGATTCCCCGGCAAACCCTCAACTGCAGTACCCGATTGGCTTCATGGCTCCCTCTCACCAGGGATTGTATGGTGAGATTTCCCTGGTGATAAGGCAGTTAACCCTGGGATATTACGGTTGGCGAAAGGGAGAATTGAACTCCCTGGTTTTTGGAGACCAATCCACACTGCAGGTCTACCCCGGATTAAATCCTGGTTCAGTGGCAATACTCAATCTATTTTCCAGTATTTACAACCGCAGGGTCTTTTCAGAAAAAATTTATGGGGAGCAGGGTTTCATCTCTCTTTATTGGAATATGTTCGGGGATCCATGGACCCAGGCAGCCCAATTTGAACCTATTATCCCTCAAGACCTGGCGCAGCCCGAGATGGAGCTTCCTTTTGTCGAAGGCGAACCCTGGGTAATGACTGGGGGACCACATAACGCTTGGGGTGTGGGCAGCCCTTATGGAGGTTTGGATTTTGCTCCATCAGCAGTAGAACCCGGATGTGGTGTATCCAGGTACTGGGTCACCTCATCAGCCTCCGGTGTGGTTACCCGTTCAGAGAATGGCGTCCTGGTAATCGATCTCGATAGAGATGGTTATGAGCAAACCGGCTGGAATCTGGTGTACCTGCATATTGCCCAGAAAGACCGCCCGCCGGTAGGCGCCAGTGTGGATGTGAACCAACCGCTTGGCCACCCCTCCTGCGAAGGAGGACTCTCCAGTGGTACCCATGTTCACATGTCCCGTAAATTCAACGGCGAATGGCTTGGGTCAGGTAATCCGGTCCCGTTCGTGATCAGCGGATGGCAGGCATCTCCTGGGGTAAGGCCGTATCAGGGTGGCTTACAGAAAAATGACAAAGTCGTCTCTGCACGCTCGGATGGTTCAAGCCCGGCATTAATCATCCGTTGATTCCGGTTTTTATTAAACGATTCCTGTTTATTTACACAATTTTGTATTCCAAACATCCGCAGCAGGCTTGATATAATTAGAAATCGCTGATAAATCGATAAAGACAATCCATCATTAATTAACTAGATATTTATGATCATATTAATATTTATTATGCTATAATCAAAAAATCATGAGTATAAAACTATCACGACGGGATTTTATCAAACTGATTGGTTTGGGTTCAAGCGGTCTCGCATTTCGTTCCCAATGGGGAGAATTTGACACCACGGATTTTGGGAATGTCGTCCGCATAACCACCCAGAAATCTGTTAGTGTATATAGTGAACCATGGGATGAGAGCCGCATCCTCTACCAACGCCTCAGGGATGAACTGGTACCTGTCTACTACGAAGTAGAATCACGCTACGGACCAGGGTACAATCCCACCTGGTATCGTGTCTGGCGCGGCTATATCCACAGTGCTTATACCCAGAAAGTTGAAACAAGCCTCAATCCTGTCCTTTATGACGTTCCTGAGGATGGTCTGCTCACTGAACTGACTGTACCTTACAGCCAGTCCATGTTATTTTCCAAAATGAACGGGTGGGAACCTTTATACCGGCTGTATTACAAAACGAACCATTGGATAATCGGTGTGGAGGAAGGACCGGATGGTGAGCCCTGGTATATCGTTGAAGATGAATTGGATAGCCATATAAAATACTTTGTCACTGCCTCACACCTGCGGCATATCCCACCGGAAGAGTATGCTCCAATTTCACCCGATGTTCCGCCGGAAAAGAAACGCATTGAAGTATCCCTCGCCATGCAAACCCTGACAGCCTATGAAGGAGATGCCGATGTATTTAAGGCCAATGTCTCTACTGGGTTAAATTTCACGCCACCTGACGGAGGTCTCTCCTGGAATACACCTCAGGGTGAATTTAATGTATATTCAAAAATGCCTTCCAAACATATGGGCGATGGGGTCCTGACCGCTGATATCGATGCCTATGAGCTCCCCGGAGTGCCCTGGGTATGTTTCTTCGCTGAACATGGGGTTGCCACCCACGGCACATATTGGCACACCAATTATGGCCGAACCATGAGCCATGGGTGTGTTAATTTATCCCCAGAGGATGCACTGTGGGTTTTCCGTTGGACAACCCCTGCATCTGAAGCGGAAGTTTGGGAAAAACGCGGCCTGGGAACTAGAGTAATCGTCAAGGGATGACTTGTGGAATGGCGTGGAAGTAAATTTGTCCCTTACACAAACTCCCGGAAAACCTGATTTCCCAGCAGCCTGCCCCGCCGTGTTAAACGTAAAATGCTTGTGTCACCCGATTCAACCCATTCTAACAAACCTTTTTGAGCCAGATCACGGATTATTTCTCCAAATACCTCTTCCATACTTTTTCCAAAACGATTGACAAAGGACTTGTTTGATAGTCCCGCCTCGGTAAGCCGCAAACCGACCATCATGGTTTCCTGCATTTGCGTCATGGAATTCACCGGGGTTAATACCTCCGTTGCTGGAGTTCCTGGTATGGAGAAGGTGGATTGCTGCTGCATGGATTGGATATACGGTAAGATGCCTGATTTATTGGCTAAACGAAAACCAAGCCATGACCCATGTGCCCCTGCACCAATTCCAATATAAGGCTCGTTCAACCAGTACTGCAGGTTATGGCGGCTGGCCAACAAGATGCCATCCTTATCCTTTTTTGCCCAATTCGAGATTTCATATTGAAAATATCCGGACTCCGCCAGGTCATCCATTGCTGCCTCATACATATCAGCACTCAGGTCCTCATCTAACAATGGCAAACTTCCTTTACGGTATAAGGTGTGAAGCGGCGTTCCCTCTTCAATTGTGAGGGAATAAAGAGACAAATGCTGCGGTGCTAGCCCGATCACCAGTTTGAGTGTATCCCGCCAACGATCCAGAGTCTGACCCGGGATGCCATAAATAAGGTCAAGACTCAAATTTTCAAACCCTGCTTTTCTGGCATCCTTTATCGAATGTATTACTTGAAATGTATCATGTCCGCGTTCCAGCACTCTCAGATCATCTGGGTGGGAAGACTGCATCCCCATGCTGATACGATTGACTCCTATTATCCTTAAGTGCCTGAGGTATTTTAAATCAAGTGAACCAGGATTGGCTTCCATCGTGATTTCAGCATCTCTTGCCAAATTGAATTTTTTTGTGATTTCGGTAAGAATTCTTTCAACTTGCCGGATACTAAGCAGAGATGGCGTTCCACCTCCCAGGTAAATGGTATGAATAGGTGTAACCATGGATGCCATATGTGTGATATAAGAAATTTCTGACAGCAAAGCCGATACATACGCAGGCATCAAATGCTGCATGCCTGCGTATGTGTTAAAATCACAATAGCCGCATCGTGTCCGGCAAAAAGGCACATGGATATATATACTGGTAAGAATCGGACACCTCCCAATCGCTACAAAATCAATCATAATGTGCTTATGGTATAATACACGATCGTAAATTAAATATCCAGGCAAAAATAATTATGAGTCCTGACATAACCAAACAAAAAATATGTCCAAGCTGCGGATCCCGGGTATCTAACAATGCAACACGATGCCTGGTTTGTGGTAGGAACCTGGCAGCAACGGCCGATTCACAGGCTGTTTCCCGTACAGTTAGAGGTCCAAGGTTTCCAGAAATAACCCTAAATTTACCGATTGCCCTCGGTTTGATGGTTCTTATCCTTGGAGTTGGCGCCGGAACGGTTTTTGCTGTTCTGAACGGTACCGGCAGGGTTTCCGAACCAACCCCAACTGTAACTGTCACCCTCACACCTACTTCAGAGTTTACCCCAACTGTCACATTAACCCCTACGATTGCCCCCACATTTACCCCATTGCCGCCATTGGAATACAAGGTTGTGTCAATGGACACCTGTTTATCGATTGCAGCTTTCTTTGAGGTGTCTGCTCAGAGCATCGTATTGTTGAATAATTTACCACCTACCTGTAACAACCTGGTGGTTGGACAAACGCTCCTGGTTCCCCAACCTACGCCTACTGCATCCCCCATGCCAAGTGTAACACTCAGCGTGCTCGAAGCAACTGAAGCCGCCTGTGAAAAAATTAATTACACAGTAACCGCTAATGACACAATCAGCGGAATTGCAAGAAGCTACAATATTTCAATTCAGACATTAAAAGACTACAACGGGCTGGCAACGGATATAGTTTACCAGGGTCAACCATTGATCATTCCTCTGTGCGAACGGCTTCCAACCCCTGGGCCTACTCCCACAGCTACTCTCCCGCCCCCGTATCTGGGTCCCAATTTGCTACTTCCCAACGATGGAACATCCTTTATGGCCTTGAGCGATATTATAACCTTGCAGTGGGCATCAGTGGGAACCCTGCGTGAGAACGAATCCTACGAGGTTACCGTGGAAGACGTCACCGACGGAACCGGAAAAATTGTGACCGATTACGTCACAGATACGAAGCTGATTGTTCCAAGCAGCTTAAGACCAACCGATACCAGGCCTCACATTTTCCGTTGGATAGTAACCACAGTCCGTCAATCTGGATCCACTCAGGACGGAAAACCTGTCTGGCAGTCCGCCGGTGCACAAAGCACATCCCGGACCTTCAGCTGGTGGGCAGCGGGAGTCGCCACCCCTACCCCATAAGACAATTTTCAGGTAGAATGGGTCAAAATAATACCATGCTAATTGTTGTCATAAGCAATAACCAACGAGTTCGACGAGCAACAAACCCAACTGATTCAGGACGGGAGATGTAGCGCGTTAAGCTGGATAAGATAACGAGTTGATTTGAACAAAAATGCCCTCCGTTCTGGAGGGCATTTTTATATTAATTTACCCAAAAGGAGAAGTCATGAAAGAGATTGGATCTATAAAAAAAGTAGTACTTGCCTATTCAGGTGGATTGGATACATCTGTTATCGTCCCCTGGCTCAAGGAAAATTATGGTTGCGAGGTTATTTGTTACACAGCCGATGTCGGGCAGGGGGAGGAATTATCCGGATTGGAAGAAAGAGCCCTAATGAGCGGAGCAAGCAAATTGATCCTGAAGGATTTGAAGGAAGAATTTGCATCGGATTATTTATTCCCGCTGCTGCGTTCCGGGTCAATCTATGAGCGGAAATATCTCCTCGGAACATCAATTGCCAGACCATTAATTGCCAAACACCAGGTTGAAATTGCTGAGCTGGAAGGAGCAGATGCTGTTTCACACGGTTGTACTGGTAAAGGTAATGACCAGGTACGTTTTGAACTGGCCTTCACAGCCCTTAATCCACTGCTTAAAATAATATCCCCCTGGCGTGAATGGGAGATCACCTCCCGGGAACAAGCCCTTGAATATCTTACAGAGCGCAACCTGCCATTACCCACAAAAAATCCGTCACTCTACAGCCGTGACCGCAATCTTTGGCATGTCTCGCACGAAGGCGGCCCCCTGGAACATATCAACCGGCCGCCTGAAGGATCTTTATTCCAAATGAGTGTATCTCCCCAGGATGCACCCGACCTGCCGGAAGAAATCGAGATTGAATTCAAAAGAGGTAATCCAACAGCAATAAATGGCAAAAAATATTCACCGGCGGCCCTTGTAGAACACCTCAATGGAATAGGTGGTAAACATGCCATTGGCAGGATAGATCTTGTTGAAAACCGCCTGGTTGGGATGAAATCGCGCGGGGTATATGAAACACCAGGAGGAACCATCCTCTATACAGCACATAAAGAACTGGAATCTATCACATTAGATCGGGATACTCTATTCTATAAAGATATTCTTGCCTCCCGTTATGCCGAACTGGTTTACTTCGGGCTATGGTTTACCCCGCTTAGAAATGCACTGGATGCATTCTTTGAAGAAACCCAGAAAAAAGTAAGTGGAAAAGTGAGCCTGCAGCTTTTTAAAGGCAATCTGATCATCCTGGGTAGATCCAGCCCTAACAGTTTGTATCGTGAGGAATTCGCCACATTTGGGCATTCCCTTGTTTATGATCACAGTGATGCAGCCGGATTTATCCGCTTATTTGGATTACCACTCAAGGTTCGGGCACTGCTCGAGGAGGGCGGAAAGGAGATCCCCGAAGTAGATTTTGGAACTATTATCCGTGATTGAACACCCGAAAGAAAGGAGGATGAGTGATGAAATTGTGGACAGGTGGAATCGACAAAACAACTGAAGAAGAGTTTTCCCGGTTGAACGACTCGCTGCCAGTAGACCAGCGCCTGGCAAAAGAAGATATTATCGGGAGCCTTGCCTGGGCATCCGCGCTTAAATTTTCAGGCATTCTATCCAATGAGGAATTCCAGGATATCACAAACGGTTTGGGGGAAATTGGTAGGGAATTTGAAGTAGGAAAATTTATATTTTTAGAGCCCGACGAAGATATTCATACCGCGGTTGAGAGAAGGCTAACCGAGTTAATAGGTACCACAGGAGGAAAACTCCATACCGGGCGAAGCCGGAATGACCAAATTGCCACGGATTTCCGGTTGTGGATGATAAACAATGTTCCGGTTATCTTGAACTTGATCCGCAACTTGCAATCCACCCTTATCCAGCGTGCAGGGCAGGATTTTGGCATCATCCTGCCAGGTTATACCCATTTACAGCAAGCCCAGCCAATCTTGATCAGCCACTTGTGGATGTCTTATTTCTGGACTTTGAAAAGAGATTACTCACGTTTTTGTGAGTTGATGTCCGGGGTTTCTGTCCTTCCTCTTGGAAGCGCAGCCCTGGCTGGTTCAACCATCCGGATTGACCGGATGGATCTGGCAAAACTCCTCGGTTTCAATGAAACCTCTCCCAACAGCCTCGATGCTGTTTCAGACCGGGATTTTGCCGCCGAATTTTTATTTAATGCCACCCTCACAATGGTTCATCTCAGCAGAATGGCTGAATTATTAATCATATTTAATAGCCGGGAATTTGGCTTTATTACCCTGGCTGATGAATATTCAACTGGTTCAAGCCTTATGCCTCAGAAAAAAAATCCCGATCTATTTGAACTGATTCGCGGGAAAACCGGGACAATCCTCGGTCACCTCACCGGAATCCTGGCAACATTGAAAGGTTTGCCTTCAGCTTATGATAAGGATCTCCAGGAAGATAAAGAGCATGTATTTAAGGCTTTCGACACAATTAAAGGAGTCTTGAAAGCCTCCAGCGGGGTAATTGCCACTCTTTCGATTCATCCAGAGAAAATCAACCGGCAAATGGATTGGCGGATGCTTGCTACTGACCTGGCAGATTACCTGGTTTCAAAGGGACTTCCATTTCGTCAGGCGCACCATCTGGTTGGAGAGGCTGTATCATTGGCAGACTCGATGGCTTTAACGTTGCCCGAAATGCCTTTGGACACCTGGCAATCCGTCCATCCCTTATTTGACTCTGACCTCTATGATGTTTTTGACTTTAACGTATCGATTGATAAACATGATGTATTCGGCGGTACTGCGCGTTCCCGGGTTTTAGAACAAATTCAGCTGGCCAAAAGTCTGTGCAGTTGACCACAAATAATACAGGGAGCTCTTAAATAAATATAAAGCTCCCTGAATAAAACCTGTGTTATATAGTCTGATCTAATTTTCTTGTTCTTCAAGAAAACGGGTAACCTGGATAGCGGCTGCAGCACCCATGCCGGCAGATGTAATCACCTGCCTGTAATGAGGATCTGCCACCTCACCTGCAGCATAAATTCCCTCGATATTTGTCCTCATTAATTCATCAATCTTGACATAGCCTTTTTGGTCAAGAACAATTTGACCATTGAGTATATCCGTGTTGGGTGTATGTCCAATAAAAATGAATACCCCATCTGTGGGGATTTCGGCATCTGTTCCGGTTTTTATATTCTTTGTCATGACGGAAGTAACCGCCTTGTCTCCAACAATACCGGTCAGGACAGTATCCCAGGTAAAGGATATTTTAGGGTTGGACTTTGCCCTGTTTTCCAGGATGACTCCGGCTCGGAGCTCATTCCGCCGGTGAATGATATTGACCGATTTTACATAACGGGTTAGAAATAGGGCTTCCTCCAGCGCACTATCCCCCCCACCCACAACCACAACCTGTTTATCCTTAAAGAACCAGCCATCACATGTTCCGCAGTACGAAACTCCCTTACCGGTTAAATCCCGCTCACCCGGAACCTTCAATTTATTTGCTGCAGCCCCGGTACTGAGGATGATTGTCTCTGATGAAAGTACGCCTCCGTAGGTTACCACCTTGAATGGTCTGCTGGAAAAATCAACATTGGTTACTGAATCAAATTCAAAACGTGCACCAAAATTTTCCGCCTGTTTTTGAAATAGTTCGGATAATTCCTGTCCATGCACACCTGATGGGAAACCCGGATAGTTCTCAATTGTATGGGTAATAGCTGCCTGTCCCCCAATCTGGAGCCCGGTAATTACCAGCGGACTGAGTTCAGCGCGTGCTGCATAAAGAGCAGCTGACATGCCAGCCGGCCCAGCGCCCAGGATAATCACCTTTTCAACCCTGGGTGTTATTTCAGATCGGTCAGACGAATAATCGGATACCTTCAAATCCATTCAACACTCCTGTTCAAAATAATCACCTGCTTATATGATGTACTATACTGAGTACTTATTACTTGGAAATAGGATTTATTAATTATCCTATTATAATCTATGGCAAAATCCACCACTTAGATCCGCGGTAAGTACTTTTTTCATCCTGGCATATCCCGGAGTCTTTCGGACCGAAAAAGACCCGTACTCAAGATGAGGTAAAAAATGACAAACAATCGTTTTCTCAATCAGATAGTCCTGGTGACCGGATCTGGCAGGGGCATTGGCAAGGCAATTGCCCTGCAATTTGCTCAGCAGGGAGCGGATGTTGTTGTGAATTATTTGAGAAATGAAAAATCCGCTCATGAGGTTGTCGACCAAATTATTGCAATGGGACGGCGGTCTGTGGCAATCCAGGCTAATATTGGAAAAACTGAACATATCTTGAGGCTGTTTAACGAGATTACCCGCCAATTCGGATCCCTGGACATATTTATCAGCAATGCGGCCAGTGGATTTAATCGCCCGGCAATGCAGCAAAAAGAAATTGGTTGGGATTGGACATTTAATGTTAATGCAAAAGGCTTTTTATTTTGCTGCCATCAGGCAGTCCCTTTGATGAAAAAAAGGGGAGGCGGAAAAATAATTGCAATCAGCAGCCCAGGTGCCCATCTGGTCTTGCCTGATTATGCCTCGGTCGGTCCAAGCAAGGCTGCCCTGGAATCCGTGATGCGCTACCTGGCGGTGGAACTCGCATCCGAAAAAATCAATGTCAATGCCATATCCCCGGGAATCGTTGAAACAGATGCTCTTAAGCATTTTGCTGCTCTTGGAGAATCACAATTAATTCCCCGGATAATTGCCGCCACACCAAATGGAAGGTTGGTAACCCCGGTTGATATTTCCGGAGTAACGGCATTCTTGTGCTCACCAGATGCAGAAATGATCACCGGTCAGGTGATCACTGTGGATGGGGGCTTCACCTTGCAAGTTCGTATATGACACATTAAGGTTCTTTTATGAGATTGTACGTAGGACGGCACGCGCCGGTGCTCCATCCGCTCCTTTAATTTTTAATGGCAGGCAAACCAGTTCATAAATTCCCTCCGGTACCTGTGACAAATTTATCCCCTCCAGAATAACAACACCAGCTTGCAAAAATATCTGGTGCGGGGTCACCGTATCATCAAATGGGGCAATTGACAGATAATCCACCCCAATTAATTTGAGATTCTTATCAACGAGAGCCCGGGCTCCATCAGCAGTTACAGCAGTGAAATTTTTTTGAAACCCGGCATTCTTTTCCCAAAAGGTTGAATTATTTGTTTTGAACAATATTCGCTCAATTCCAGTTTTTAGTGAGATTTCTGAAATTACTCTGGAGGTGATACCAGAACAATTATCAGGAATTGCCACCACCTGGGTTGGACCAATTAAAATTTCCAGATTTATTTCATCAATTGTGATTCCATTGGATAGAAAATGGTTTGGAGCATCCAGGTGCGTTCCGGTATGGGCACTCATTTTCAGAAAGGTCACATTGGATTCATCCCCCTCTTCCAATTTACACATCCTTTCCAGCACTATTCGCGGATCACCAGGCCATACTGGTAAATCCTGTGTGATAGGAACACTAATATCATAGATTTTCGTCATAAATCCCTCCATAAATCCAGAAATTCTTTACCATCCACTTGCTTTAAATACTTTTTTAAGAAATTTCTCCCGTTCTGCAGGAAGCATTGGCCTGGGTTGGGCATAATCCTCCAACACAGTTGTCAACAGCACAGTGCTAATGTACCTGCCATCATAAAAAATATGCCGGTCAATGAATTGGTCACGTTTTAATTTCTCCATCTGGTCAAAGAACAGATTTCCCAATCCGTAATGGATAAAATTATCCCCCATAAATGCCATCCCCTGAGGAAAATGGGATTGGCTGCCGCTAACAATATCTGCCCCTGCCTGCGATACCTTTATAAAATCTACCCTTTGGCTGGAATGGGGTACATAATCATCCGATTCAAAATGTTGGAAAGTGAAAATTGTTAAATATCCGGATTTTTCCAGCCTATCAATTTCCTCTCGAATCCAATCAAAATCACATGTTGCAGTTCCCGGTTGTTTATCCGTTGCCCATACATTTTCAGGACCAGCTGGACTGCACCCGATAAATGCAAACCGGTTTCCATTATGTTCAATCAAGAAAGGTTGCCTAGCAAGGTCCAAATTAATTCCACCCCCGTAGACAGGAATGTTATTTTCCTTATAAAGTTCCAGCGTTTGAAGAAATGGTTCTTTCCCCCAATCAAAGAGATGATTTCCAGTTAGTTCGATCACATCAACGCCAATCGATTTCAAAAAATCCAGGTACCGGGGATTACTGCAGAATCGAGATTCCCGAAAAACAGGTACTGCTGGAGGACAATCCCCAAAAAACGAGACTTCATTACTGATATGCAAGATGTTTGCCCCTTGCAGCAAATTCTTGATTTTTTCAGCCGGATAATTTATTCCATTTGTTTCCATTTTGAATGCCAGGTTACGGACAAGGGCAGTCGTACCTGTCAGCACTACGCTGGTCATTTTTTCCGGATCGCGGTTTGTTCCCTGAAAAACATCCTTATATTCGGTCCAGTCTGTCTCATCCTTACCAGGTGTTTGTTTGAGACAAAAATGCAAGGTAAGGGGATATCTTCCGGTATCCAGTTCCGAATCAAGTGGGGACATTCCATCCACCGTCAGCACTTTCCAGCGAGGATCCAATTCTTCAAAAGGAATGATGGCCCAAGAAGGCTGTTCCTGCCAGGCATAGTCAAGAATTTCATCCTGTTCTACTATTTGGAATCTGTCAACGGCAGGTTCACCCCAGGCAGACTCCAAAATCTCATACGTTTCCTGGGTCATCAAAGGGGAGGTCTTTCCGGAAGGATTTTCTTTCTCACCAAACCAAACCTGTTGAATATCTTTAAACGCAATGTCATCCTCAATGGTTGGAAACGGAACCACGACCGCGTAAACCCACTCTGCGGAACAGAATTTTTTTTCTTCCGATGAGGGATCAGCCAGAACTTGGAGAGAAAAATCGCTCATGTTCACTGAATCCGCCAGATTAAATCTGCTGGATGGTTGAACCATGTTTATAAATTCATCAGGAATAACAGGTGAAATCCACACTTCTGGATTTTTCGGGGAATTTGGTTCTGGGGATGGGGTTGGTGAGACAATATCAGGAATGGTTGGTGATGGTGATGGGGTGATTTCCGGAGTGACTGATAAACCGATCATGGCCACCGGTTGTGTCATTTCAGTTATGGTTTGATCATTTCCTTTTGTACAACCCGGTAATCCCACCATGAATATAAAAATTAGAATTAGGAATAAAATGAAAAAGGGCGTCGAAGAATATCTATGCACCGGTGTATATCCTATTATTATGTGATGTTCCAGACTGAATTCGTGCCTAATTATAATACCTGGAATTATTTAGAATTTTGATAGCTATTGAGAGTGTAATCGTCTATAATTTCCTTAGAATTCTTTTTCCAGGTAGGAAATATGCGCCAGGTTGCTGTTATTGGAATAGGACAAACTCGGGTTGAGGAAAACTGGGATTTATCCCTGAAAGAACTGGCTGGGGAAGCGGTCATCCATGCAATGAATGACGCCGGAGTTTCTGGATTTGACAGTATATTCATCGGCAATATGATGTCAGGGTCAGCCAACCATCAGCAGCACCTTGGCCCACTCATCGCAGATTGGGTGGGAATGCGTTTTTCGGAAGCCTATCGAACAGAGGCTGCCTGCAGTTCCGGAGCGTCTGCATTCCGGACAGCACTCATGGCAGTGGCATCAAATGAAGTCGATGTGGCTGTGGCAGTAGGTGTTGAAAAAATGACAGATTCCCCTGGATCAGAAATCACCGCAGAACTGGCGACAGCCGCGGATCGGGAATGGGAGGGCGATCACGGTGTTTCGTTTGTGGCATTGAACGCCCTTATTATGCAAAGATATATGTTTGAATACGGGTGGGAACACCATCATTTTGCGCAATTTTCAATCAATGCCCATGCTAATGCTGAATCAAATCCGAATGCACGCTTTCGTAAAGCGATAACCCAACAGGTGTTTGAAAAATCCACGATGATTGCTGACCCTATCAATGTCATGGATTCATCACCTATGGGGGACGGAGCTGCAGCAGTAGTACTTGTCCCATTGGATAAAATTCATCAAAATAATAACAAAAAATTTGTAAAAATTATTGCTTCTGCGGTGGCAACGGACACAATATCGATCCATAACCGCCTGGATCCCCTTTGGTTGAAGGCAGCTGAGTCAGCTGCAATGAAAGCCTACGATCAGGCGGCAATCCTTCCCCAGGAAATCGATTTATTTGAACTCCACGATGCCTTTACCATAATGGCAGCGTTATCTCTGGAAGCAAATGGATTTGCGGAACGAGGTCAGGGACCTCGCCTGGCTTTGGACGGAGACATCAAATTAACCGGACGAATACCAATCTCAACCATGGGAGGATTGAAAGCCAGGGGGCATCCAGTCGGTGCCACAGGTATGTACCAGATTGTTGAGGTTGTCCAGCAGCTACGTGGTGATTCTGGAGGTTGTCAGGTTAAGGATGCGCACATTGGCATGACCCAGAATATCGGCGGAAGTGGTTCAAATATTATCTCCCATATATTCTCCATCTAAGAGATACCTCTCCCAAAGAAATAACATTAAAAACTTTCCCCTGGGTTTATCAGGGGTGAATCGATCCTTCCCCCAATAATAATTAATATATGGAAGGTATTTAGACACCTTCCATATAGTTGCCTCTGGTTGTATGGATACGAACCGTATTACTTTTCTTCATCCCTGATCAAAGGAATTGTCATACATGTCGGTCCCCCACCCGCCTTTGTAAATTCGCTCAAATCTATCTCAATAACTTCCACCCCTCTTTTCCGGAGTTCAGCGGTTACTACCGGATTGCCTGCCGGCATGAGAAGTTTTCCCGGCTCCAAGACCAGGAAGTTTGATGGAGTACCATTTACTTCATCCTCCGGGATTTCAATCAGGTCAAATCCTTTTTTATGGAGGAGATAGTCAATAAATTCATATCCCACCCCTTGTGGGTAGATTACTCCCAGCCGTTCTGCTGCAACTCCAAATACCATATCCAGATGAAATGCCCCACCACCACCACCAGTTTGAGATTTGCGGGTGTTCAATGGACCGGGAAGATGCACAATATGGATATCCTCTACACCGAAGGATTGCAGTACCGAAGATATCTGGTTTACTCCCTCATAATTTGACCGTTGGCTGATGGCAAGAGGAAGACTCTTCTTGTCCAACCAGACGGCATTGCTGGATTCAAAGAAACCCATTCCATGAACCGTGTAGATAATCGGGCATCCAAGTGATCCAACCGTCCTGGATTGATAGTATTCAAGTCCACGCTTATAAGCAGGAGCACAACGGCAGATGATAGCTCCTCCTTTGACCATTAGGGTCTCATGGCAAAAAGTAGTGCTCCTTAAAGGTATGCCATAGGTGCCGTGGATAGGCTGATCCGCCATTAATGGAATTGTCTCCACCCCATTTTCATTTAAAACCTGGACAAACTCATCATGCTGCACTTGCATCTTCTTTAAATCCGGTAATCCGGTAGGTAGGTTCAAGAAATCCGGATCGATATCCCCGAAAGCAGCTTCTGGTCCCGGTCTGTGAACAACAACCGCCCGTAATCTTGCATAACTGGACTGACCTCCCCAGGCACGTCTCCAGGTTTTCTCAAACTCCTCTTTAAAATCTGCGTCAAAAAAAGTTAAAGGTGGTTTCCCTGGGCGGTAAAGTGGGATTTTGGTAAGGTTTTCACTATAATCATTATTCATTAATACGCTCCTGATTAGCTAGATTGGAAAATTAGCAATATACCCTTCTTATCCTAAAAATATATACATCCATAAATATGGATAGGAGCGAAATCACTTTGATCAACTTCTACAGACCGTCAGACACCGGATAATCTCAACGAACCAAGTGGAATACCTCTATCATATTTCAAAAAGAAGAATTGTCAAATTGATTTGGTTGATGGACAACCAGAAAGAACAAGCAATTACACCCTTCGTTGATGGGATTTTAAACTCCAATACAAAATTGTTATACAATTAAATAGACGTACTGTTCGTATTCTTTATTAAAAAAATATCCTTAATAATTACTGCGAACAAAATCCATAACCATGGGATGTGAGGGTGTTTTTGGAGGATTTTTATGGAATTTCATATTGCTCGGCAGGCAAGGGATTTATACAAATTTGATGAGTCAATCTTTACATTAAATGGCAATGTAATATTTGTAAATTTCCATACTGCCCGTCTGTTCACTCAAAAAATGAACCAAATTAGGGACCTGGTTAATTTTCCGGAAAACGCCGTGAAAACCGGACAGGTAAACGCCATGGGTTTAATTGACGAAATTTTGCATTTTGTCATCAAACTCTACCAGGAGACTACAAACCCGGATATCATGCAAAAAGCGTATGAATCCCTAAAGGCAGAGGTCGGCGAGCAGGCGGTTTACACGGCTCTGCACCGATTTGTTACTGATTTCCCGCCTGTAAAAGTCTATCAAGAAGAGATAACTGTAGAAAATTATCTTCGTGATAACACTGACGGTGTTCCCAATGAGGTTATTGAATTTGAAGAGATGTTAATGCTGTGGATTGCAAACAAAAACCATGCCCATTTGCCTTTTTTGGAATTATTTGACCACACGAATCTCGTTTCTGGTACTGATTATCCAATTATTATAAAATCCCTGCATAATTATTTTGAGAATCAGTCTCCCTTCGGTCCAAAAAATCAAAATCTAATCGATATGCTGCGCAGCCCGGCGATTGCCCACCCCGATTCACTCCTTGATCAATTGGAATTCATCCGTACGCAATGGGCGTCCTTACTGGGAACCTACCTGTACAGGTTATTGAGTAGTATGGATCTCATTCAGGAGGAACAGAAAAGCGGATTTATGGGATCCGGTCCAATCCCGATACCTGTGTATGGGACATATGGTATAGGTCCGGGAAATGAACCCGAACGATTTAGCCGGGATCAGGATTGGATGCCTCGCCTGGTTTTGATGGCAAAAAATTCTTTCGTCTGGCTCGACCAGCTGAGCAAGAAATACCAACGGCCTATCCACCGCCTCGACCAGATTCCGGATGAAGAACTGGAGATTTTAGCTCGCTGGGGTTTTACTGGTTTATGGTTGATCGGTTTATGGGAACGCAGCTCTGCTTCCGCCAGAATTAAACAGCTTTGCGGTAACCCCGAAGCGATTGCCTCGGCTTATTCATTGACAAGCTACCAAATTGCGGAAGCATTAGGAGGGGAAGAAGCTTATGAAGGTCTGCGTCAACGCTGCTGGCAAAGGGGTATTCGCCTGGCAAGTGATATGGTGCCCAACCACATGGCTATAGATTCGAAATGGGTAATGGAGCATCCAGAATGGTTTGTTCAACTGCCTTACAGCCCCTTTCCATCATACAATTTCGAAGGTCCCAATTTATCGCAGGACGACCGTGCTAGTATATATTTAGATAACCATTACTATAATCGCAGCGATGCCGCCGTTGTATTTAAACGGGTATCTAATCATTCCGGCGAAACCCAGTTTATTTACCACGGGAATGATGGAACCAGCATGCCTTGGAATGATACTGCCCAACTAAATTACCTGTTACCAGAGGTCCGGGAGCAAGTCATTCAAACCATAATCGACGTGGCTAGAAAGTTCCCGATTATTCGATTTGATGCTGCCATGACGCTCACAAAACGCCACTACCAGAGATTATGGTTCCCGGAACCAGGCCATGGTGGAGATATTCCTACCAGAGCCGGATTGGGTTTAACAAAGGACCAATTTAACGACCTGATTCCCGAAGAATTTTGGAGGGAGGTGGTGGATAGGGTAGCACAGGAGGCACCAGACACCCTCCTGCTGGCAGAGGCATTCTGGTTAATGGAAGGTTACTTTGTCCGCACTCTAGGAATGCACCGGGTTTACAACAGCGCCTTCATGAATTTGCTCAGAGATGAGGATAACGCGAAATACCGCCAGATCATGAAAAACACCCTGGAATTTGAACCGGAAATCCTTAAACGCTTTGTTAATTTCATGAACAATCCGGATGAAAAATCTGCCGTTGAGCAGTTCGGAAATGGTGACAAGTATTTTGGTATTTGTATTCTTATGGCCACATTACCGGGATTGCCCATGTTTGGTCATGGCCAGATCGAAGGGTTTTCTGAAAAATATGGCATGGAATATAAGAAAGCTTATTGGGATGAAAAACCGGATCCATACTTGATCAACCGCCATGAGCGGGAGATTTTTCCGTTGCTCCACCGCCGGACATTATTCGCCGGGGTTGAGAATTTTGTCTTGTATGACTTTTACAATCCGGATGGAAAAGTAAATGAGAACGTAATAGCATACTCAAACCAACAAGCCAATGAAAAATCATTGGTTATTTATAACAACAAATTTGCAGATACTTCAGGGTGGGTCAGAACCTCGGTTGGTTTTGCCATAAAGGATTCATCCGAAGGTCAAAAGATCATTTCACAAAGAAATCTATCAGATGGATTGGATATTTTATCCGATGATAACAGCTTCATCATTTTTCGGGATCATATTACTGGTCTTGAATACATTCACCCATCCAATAGAATATCAGAGGAAGGTCTATTCTTTGAATTACACGCCTACCAATCTTGTGTTCTTCTGGATTTTCGCCAAATTGCAGATGATGAATCTCAATCCTACCGGAGAATATATGAACACCTCAACGGGAGAGGTGTTCCAAGCATTCGGGAGGCTCTAAAAAGTCTGTTGATGCAAAAGGTGCAGCTGCCATTCCAGGAGATATGCAATCCCGGTTATTTTGATTATCTCACTCACCTGGCCACAAGCCCTGATGACCAACCGGTTGCCGCAGAATTATTCACGGAATCCAGGCAAAAAATGCATAGATTGCTGGAAGGTATTGCTTCCCTGACTGGATATGCGAACAATTATAGCGAAATTTTGGCAGAAACCGAAGCAAAATTACGCCTTATACTATCCTTGGAATTAAATGGGAAATCTATTGCAGATCTATTACCCGAACAAACACGGAGCCCAAACACACCAAGACAAAAATTCATGATTTCCAATCCAAATCTGTGGTTAATTCTTTGGGGATGGTTATTTACACATTCCATCGGGAAAATGACTGGGAAAGAAAACTACGAGGTTCAGAGCATCGCCTGGTTTGAAGAATGGAAGCTTGGGAATATTTTGGAAACAACCTATAAGAATACAGGATTAACCGAGGAAACAGCCCATCAGCTTGTAAACCTGGTTCACCTATCATTAGGATTGCATCGCTGGTTTTCCAGGCGGGAGAACATACCCCAGCTGATTAATAGTTGGTTGTCAGACCATCATTTGCGGGATTTCCTGAAAGTCAATCGCTACCATGATGTTCTATGGTTCCAAAAAGAAGCCTTCATCGAGCTAAGCGGATGGTTATATACCCTTTCAATCATCCAGATCCTCTACCAGGATCAGGATGATTTTGAAAAAATATCTGGGGAGATCATCATTCTTGATGGCATAATCTCCAAATTTATCCGGGCAGCCGAGAATTCCGGGTATCAAATTGATAACCTTATCGATAACATTGGAAAAACTGGCGAGAAATTGGTATAGAAATACAAAAAACGAGCCCGGTTTTAAAGCGAGATGGGAAATAATTTCCAATCTCGCTTTTTCTTAATATTCAAATTTGATTGGCTCCACGCTGCGATGCGTTTTGAAAATGGTGCCAGAAGACAGTCCCGGCACTCAATCCTGTCCGCCAGCTAACAGCGGATTGAAGCCACTGTTTTGCCTCCTCGCTGAAATCCACATCCAGGGCAATTTTATTTAGCCAGACTGCCTGAGCTGCATAAGCAACATTATTTAATGGTTCTATCCGATCCAGGTCATCAAAAAACCATCCACATGAAGCGAACATCCTCTGACGTTCATATTGGGAATGCATCAATAGTGAAAATCTTTTTACGACCTCTGGTTCCAAAGATTTATACCCATGCTGGAATAATAAATCTTGCATTTTCATTTGCCGGTGCATTACTGGATAATAGCAGTGTCTTAATTCCCAGGGATCATCCACATATTCCTTGGCAAATTCGTAATAGGAATTATCTAATAAACCAGCAATATTTTCCAGTGCAATTCGTAAGGGTTTCTTCCAGGATGCGTTCGGGGTGCAGTAACATAATCCTGACCAACGCGAAACTCCATGATGACAGCTCCATGATGTATTTTCTTTTATTTTTATAGAACTTTCTGGCGGGTGACTTTTCAGCCATAAGCCGGGATATGTCATTCTGACATCTCTATTATTTAATCCCTCCCCGGTAACATACGCCAGGAACATATCCCGGAATGGTTGGTGATGACCGTATAATTCACCATCAGAAGCAATCATCAAGATTTCATCCTGATTTTTATGGGATTTTTGATTCAAGCGAATTAAAATCTCACTATCGATAAATTTATCTCCATTCTGAGTGATTTCGGAATTGAAACTAATCTGACCGCTTAATCCCTGATTATAAAAAAATACGTTGATGTTCCGGTTGCCTGGCAAGTCTACGTTGTAGACTTTTGTTGGATCTATATCAGTCTTAGTTGCCTGCCAGGGGGCTAGTATCGTAAATTCAATCCCATTTTGAGCAAGTATGTCCAGGGATTCAAGATCGACTGCCGTCTCTGGCAACCACATTCCCTGAGGATTGTGACCAAATGTGGCAATATAATCAGCAATTCCCCATCGTATCTGGGTGATTTTCTCTAAAGTTGTTGATAAGGGAAGGATGGTATGGTTATAAGATTGAGCAATAGCATTTCCAACTCCATAGGTGCGAAAATTCTCATTATCATCCAAAATCACCTGGTGATATGTGACCGGATCATACTTTTCCCACCAGTGGAAGAGGGTTGGACCAATATTGAAGCTGATGCGCTTAAAATTTCCCAACTCTACATTTGGTCGGTAGCACTGATCAAATATTCTTTCATTCCAATTGCAATATGGTGCAGCCCCGGGTTCGAGTGGAATTTCCCCGCTGACAGGATCTTCTCTTGGAGGTTGATAAAAATGACCATGGAAACAAAATGCCTTCTCACCCATAATTACGATTTTCTCCTTTCTATGATTTTGCATTCAGGTATGCCAAATTTTTATGATTAAATCGAGCCGGGATGATGCCAAACTGGCGCGGCATGGAATCTGTTTCACAAATACGGTCCGCCGAAAGGTAATCTAACCAGAATATTGAGATCGGAAAACGGGGATAAATCTGTTCGGCGATAAGTGAAATAAACCTTAGATAAGGAAGATACATTGAAAGAATAGGGCGGTTCTTGTTGGTAACCTGGAGGATGATATCCACTACCTGCCGGAACGAAAAATATTCAGAACCTCCTAGCAGGATGGTCTGGTTTCGGGTAGTATTGTCTTGTAAAGCAATACCAAGGCAAGTTACGAGATCCAGGATCCAAACAGGTTGGATGATTGTACTCCCATCCCCAGGCAGAACAAAAAAGAACGGGAATAGATGGATCAACCTCTTTATGGATGAAGTAAAATGGTCATTTTGCCCAAATATTACTGCACTGCGGATAATTGTATGATCTACTCCACTGGAAATTATTGACCCTTCTGCCAGGGCTTTTGCTTTCAGGACTGGATAAGCGGATGATTTATCTGCTCCGAGATGACTTAAATAAAAAATTCTATCAATTCCGGCTTCAGATACTGCCTTAGCAACTGCTGATGCACCTTCGACATCCACAGCATTGAGATCAGCATGGCTTCCGAGATGCTCAGCCCCGGCAAGATGGAATACCACATCCACCCCACGCATGGCTGCCCTGAGTCCGCGCTCATCTTTATAACTGCATACAGCAACTTCAACCGAAACGCCAAGGGGAATTTTGGGGGATTTCGGCGAGGGTTTTAACAGAAGCCTCACCTGGAGGTTCATTGACACCAAATGGCGAACCAACTCTCTGCCAACAAAACCGGTACCACCCGTAACAAGAATCATAATCGGATAAATTATAGCAGAGGAAATGATATCCTTCGTGGCATATATCTTGCTACAAATAGACCAGAAATGATTCTATATTGAATAATAAACCGGGGTGAATTTATGGTCATGGAACAGATAAACAATCAATCGAGGCAAACCAGGATAGGGTTTCATTATTTCCCTGATACAAAACACTTTAGCCAGCGTGATCTTCATAAATGGTTACCAGAATTACAGGCCTTAGGAGCTTCCTGGTTGGTGCTGAATTCTTCCATTAACAGGGCAATACCAGAATATTTTATTAATAGCCTGCTGGATGCTGGTATCGAACCAATCATTAGGTTTGACCTACCCCTTGGAAGTTATTTTGATACGAGCGAAATTCAACCAATATTGGATGCATACGCACACTGGGGAGTGAATGGGGTCATTTTCTTCGATAAACCCAATTCCCGCTCTTCCTGGAGTAACTCGGGATGGATGCAACAGGATTTAGTAGAGCAATTTTTAGAACAATACCTGCCATTGGCAACCCTGGCAATTGAGGCAGGATTAATTCCGATCTTTCCTCCATTAGAACCAGGCGGGAATTATTGGGACACCATCTTCCTCAGGCTGGCATTAGAATCGCTTGTAAGGCGTGAGCAGGATGCCTTGCTGGAAAAACTCACTCTTTCCGCTTATCCTTGGACCCACCAACATTCCTTAAATTGGGGTGCTGGTGGACCAGACCGCTGGCCACAGGCAAAGCCATATAATTCACCTGACGGAGAGGAGGATCAAAGAGGATTCAGAATATTCGATTGGTACTTATCTACTGCGCAAGCAGTGCTTGGTCGTACCTGTCCAATTCTCCTCCTGGATGCCGGGATTCCAACAGCACCAGAATATTACTTCCCGGAAAACGATAAGGAAACAAACCATGCCTCAACCAATGTTTCCATAATCAAGCTTCTTTATGGTGAACAAACCCAAGATCCTTTGGATACACGGCTAATACTCGAGCCTCTCCCAATTGAAGTGGTTTCCTGTAATTTCTGGCTGCTTGCAGCCGACCCCCAATCTCCATTTTATCCGCAAGCCTGGTATGGGGAAGATTCTATAAATTCCGAACTGATTTCAGATGCAAAGATATGCTATATCGCTGCCAGAAAAATAATGGATAAGCAGCGAATTTCCCGCCAAAAAGAGCTAGCCACCGTCCAACCCAGGGCAATACCTCAAAGAATGATTGGTAGAAATGGTCTACCCCAACCTATCAAACACTACTTATTGCTACCAAAAAATGAATGGGGTTTGGCAGAATGGCATCTCGAGTTGATCAGACCGTTCGTAAAAAAATATCAACCCACCATCGGCTTTTCAATACAGGAGGCGGCATTATCCGAACGGGTAACTGTGATTGGCAATACCCAAATATTTCCTGACGAAATCCTGGACAGGCTTCGCCATACTGGAACAATTGTTGAAAGAATATCCGGTAATGGCACTACAATTGCAACTAAACTGGCAGAGAGGTGATCCATGAATAATATGCCCTATAAATCCGTCAAACAGTCTGCAATAACCGTAACAAAACCTGTATTAAAAGTAATTGGATTGGGCGGTGGAGGATGTAATGCTATAAACCGTATGATCGAGCTGGGGTTAACAGGCATTGAATATATTGCAGCAAACACGGATAAACAGGCGTTGAGAAGTTCGCTGGCGAACACCAAAATTCAACTTGGACCTACCATTACTCGCGGATTAGGATCTGGTGGAGATCCAAATATTGGAGAAGCTGCTGCAGAAGAGAGTTACCGTGAATTATCCCAGGCTCTGATAGGTGCCGATATCGTATTTTTAACAGCCGGGATGGGGGGCGGAACCGGTACTGGATCCATCCCGATTGCTACAAAGATTGCCAGGTCACTCGATGCTGTGACGGTGGCAATTGTGACTACACCTTTCTCATTTGAAATGGGTCGCCGGCAGAAAAACTCATTGATTGGATTGGATAAGTTAAGACAATATTCAGATACATTGATTACTGTTCCAAATGATCGATTACTTCAAATAGCTCCATCCGATCTGCCGCTCGAGATGGCATTCCGTCTGGCAGATGATGTCCTCAGGCAAGGTATCCAGGGTATTACAGAACTAATTACCCAGCCTGGATTGATTAATGTTGATTTCTCACATATCCGGGCTATGATGCAGAATGGAGGGGGTTCCATACTCTCAATCGGTATCGGGCAAGGGGAACACAAAGCGCTCGAAGCGGTTCAAAAAGCCCTCAATCACCCTCTTCTCGATTCAATTCCCCTGGATAATGCCCAAGGGATTATTTCAAATTTCAGTGGGGCCGATGACCTGACCTTTTTTGAAGTTGCGGAAGCACTGACCTACCTGCAGGAAAAAACCAATTCGCGGGCTGAAATCATACCCGGTATTTATAATGACGAACGTATGGAAGACCGCTGCCAGGTCATCCTTATCATTACCGGATTAGGGGCTACACCGATAGATCGTGCCCTCCCACACGTTTACGAAAAAACCGACCTGGCACAAAATTCCGAAGTGAATGGAACAGCGAATCTCGTTCCTGCTGGGACACAAAATGGTAATTTAGCGGGAACTACAATGAGTTTTGATTTACCAGCATTCTTGAGGAAAAAGATACGCTAATCTTATACAGGATTTTCTATGGATAATGGAGCTGCGGAAAAAGTCTGCAACCAGGTTTATAAAAAATTTCCGGGGTTCAAGGGCTCCCGGCCAAAAGTATCATCCTATTCTGGAGATTCGTGGCTGTTGATCTTTGATATGCCGGCAAAAACCGCAAATGGAAAATCAATCCATCGAACGGTTAGAGTTGTTGCTGATAAAAATGGCATAATCAAAAAGATGACAACCTCGCGTTAGATTTTTGTGAGGATTTGATTATTATGAAGCTTTCGCTGCAAAATAAAATTGAAATTGTTCTTTTGAACATTTTTATTCAGACAATACACCACCTTCAATGGGCAAAACCACTTGTTCACCGTTCATCCAGGCGACGGGATTATATTTATCCATAAAATAGATTGGGTTTCTAACTGGTGACTGGATTGAATAGAAAACCTAATCCCGGTTAGCGGTGTTTGAGTGGCATGCATAAAAAGAAAAAAACCGCCTTCACTAAATATGAAAGGTGGTTTTTATATTCGTGACAATTCCAGTTTGGAGGCATTTATATAGAGAAAAAATAATTATTGTGTGGTTAAGGTTCTGCCTCTGTAGGCTCCTCACCGGTCGGCTGGTTAAATTTTTGATCCTCTCCTGCCTCCCGATTTTCATTTTCTTTAAGAATAGACCTTTTCTGTAAGTATTCCTGGTTGGCAAGATTAGCAGCCTGCCTGATTTTATTATCCATTTCCTTTGCTGCCTGGTCTAACTCCTGAATATTTGTTTCTTTATGGATCTCCCGGTTTAATTCCTTAATTTCCTTAAGACTCTCCTCGAGACCTGCCTCGCGGACAATTTTTGTTGGCAAATCACGCAGTTCCCTTGAAGTATCCATTACTGAAATCCACAAGGGTGATCTTACCATCCGGTAAAACCACTTTCCGAGGTATCTGGCAGTAGTAGTCATGCGTTCCGGACCCATAAACAGAAGAGCAATAATAAAAATAAATACAAGCTCTAATGGACCCACATTAAATATTTCCATAGGTAATTGGAAGAAAGAATCTTAAATGACCAGTGAAAAACCTATTGTTCCTTGTTTTCCTCTTCTTCTATCCCTTCTTCGCCTTTCTCATCATTTCCTCTTAGACCCTCACGAAATGAACGGATACCGGTTCCCAACTCTCCGGCAATTTTACCAATACGGCCAATTCCAAACAGTAATACTACGATCATAAAAATGATGATCAGTTCCGGGGCACCCAATCGAAAAGGCATGGTCATTTACTCCTTATTTTTGATTATAAATGAAAACATTAAGAATAAGAACTTATGCAAGAAACGCCAAAAGGATGCTTACCAGGTATAGGAAGGTTAATGGGAGCATCAACAAACCCATATTAATAGGATCTACAGTCGGGCTTACCAAAGCCGCAAGGACCGCGATAATAACAATTGCAACTCTCCACTGGCTTGCCAGCGTTTTGGCAGAGATTAATTTAAATTTTGCAAGGATAAATACCACAAGGGGCGCTTCAAAACTGATGCCAATCCAGAAAACCAGGTTGGTAACAAAGTTAATATAATTGGACAACCTGGGTATTGTGGGTATTCCCAGGAAACCTACCAGGAATGGAACCGCTGTCGGAAGCATGAAATAATATGCGAAGGCAACGCCTGATAAAAAAAGTAAAGTTGCAAATGGAACAGATAACAGTATCCATCTTTTTTCAATTTTTGTTAATCCCGGCAGGATAAATGCCAACAACTGGTAAAAAACAATTGGGAATGCAATGATAAAGCCGGATAATAGAGAAACCCGCATATACACACTGATATTTTCGGTCATCTCAATGGATTGCAGCTGCTCCATCCCACCAATTGGCACGGTTAAAAACTGAATAATCCTATCAGTCAAGGCAAAACTGATAATTGTGCAAACGAAAATTGCTCCAACTGCTTTAAGTAACCTTATCCGCAGTTCACCAAAATGGTCCAAAAAACTCATCGTCTTTTCAGTGCTCATTTTTTCAACCAGTCCAAAAGGATATATAGATTATAAATCATCCGGAGATGTCACAGATTTGCCAATTGCAAAAGATATAATAATTAATACCGTACTTACCGCGGCATAATGTCGGCAGGATTTCCTGGTATTTTCCAGGTCAAATTGGATTTTTATAACGAAAGAACCTTTGATTTCCAGGAGAAGGTTGAAAAATAAACTGGTTGAGCTGGCTGTCCTTTTTTTACGAATTGGTTTTACCTCTTTCGGAGGACCAGCCGCTCACAATTCCTTGATGCATCTTGAATTTGTTGAAAAAAGGAAATGGTTGGACGAACAAAAGTTCCTGGATTTCATGGGAGCGGCCAACCTCATTCCGGGACCGAATTCAACTGAACTTGCGATGCATATCGGTTACCAGCGCGCTGGATGGCGAGGATTTATTATTGCGGGATGCTGTTTCATCCTGCCTGCGATGAGTTTGACTATCATGCTTACCTATTATTACAAAAATTTTGGAACACTGCTTATTGCAGAACAGATCCTCTATGCCATAAAACCAGTTATTATTGCAATTATCCTCAAGGCGATATTATCTTTGGGAAAAAGTGTTCTAATAGGTGTCGAGGAGATCATCATTGCAGCAGCCGCACTGGGAATGTATCTCCTGGGGGTCAATGAAATCCTAATCCTCCTGGTATGCGGTTTAATTATGACAATCCTTAAGAGGCTGCAGCAGTTGAATTCTCCATTGATGGCAATTGTATTTCTTCCTGGATTTTTAGCCTATCCATTGTTTCTTTTTATCCAATCTGGAGAGCTGCCCTATCTTCCTTCCACTTTATTTCTTAGTTTCGTAAAGATTGGATCTGTTCTATATGGAAGCGGGTATGTGTTACTGGCTTTCCTGGAGGGGGAATTTGTTAAGCGTTTGGGGTGGTTAACCTATGCGCAGTTGGTGGATGTCGTTGCAATTGGGCAGGTCACCCCTGGCCCTTTGTTCACCACAGCCACCAGTATTGGCTATTTGCTGGATGGAATCAATGGGGCAATTCTGTCGACCACCGGTATATTCCTTCCAGCTTTTATTTTTGTAGCCATCTCCTTTCCTCTTGTCCCCCACCTGCGCAAGTCTGTATGGTCTTCTGCTTTCCTTAATGGAGTAAATGCATCCTCCCTGGCCTTAATGACCGGGGTGAGTATTAAGTTGGCGCGTGTATCTTTTGTGGATCCGTTTACCATCGTACTTGGATTGGTGGCTGTCATACTGGTTTTTCGCAGCAAAGTTAATCCCACCTGGTTTATCCTAGGAGGCGCTTTGATTGGAGCGCTTAAAGCATTAATTGGATAGAGATACTGCTGCCCAAGGGCTGGGGCGGATGGAAAATCCCATGGTTAATTATTCATATCAACTTAAGCGCCTACCTAAGAAATTGTAGATACTCACCACGGACAATTAAAATGGCGGGAACATTCCTCAGGGACATTCCTTTGAATGAAAGTATAAGATCCAAAATCAGGATAAAATATTAAACACCATATTGCTTTACCGGTTTTCATTGGCAATTGACAGGTACAGAAAATCATTTTATAAGGATCAACCTATTATAAAATTATCTGGCCGGAAAAATATTGGACCGATTTTTTCTATTAGTATCGGACCTCCAGGGAAAAAATTCTAATAATCTACTCCGCACCTCATGATAATAACCTAAGGAAAGAACATGACACTCCGAGAGTACCTCCATCAGTTGGACCAGCAAAGAGAAATCATCCATATAAAAGAACCGGTTTCTAAAACTTATGACGCAGCAGCCATACTAAAGAAATTGGAACCTCGACCGGTGCTTTTTGAAAATATCATCGAATCCCAATTTCGGGTGGCAGGAAATTTGTTTTGCTCCAAGGATTCCTTCGCACGCTATTTTGGAATTAATAAAACTGAAATCATCCCGGGATTGAGTCAGGCCATCCAAAACAGGACGATGCCGGTAGTAGTTCACGATGCTCCCTGCCAGGAAGTGGTTGAAATGCATCCGGACCTGGATGAACTGCCCATATTGAGGCATTGCAAGTTAGACGGCGGAAACTATATCAGTTCTGGTATAACAATTGCCAGGCATCCCAGGTACGGCCAGAATGTGGATTTTCACCGTGCTATGCAAATCTCCAGGAATAAATTGGTGTTAAGGGTGGTCTGTTCTCGCCATTTTGACAGGTTCCTGCAGGAACTGGGACAGGTTGATATCGCAATTTGTATCGGCAACCCTCCCAATGTCCTGGCAGCCGCCGCCACTTCTGTTGAAATTGGTGTCGATGAAATGGCCATTGCAAACTCCCTGCAACCCGTAACAGTCGTTCGGGCACAAACCGTCGATCTCCTGGTCCCAGCAGAGGCAGAATTTATCCTTGAAGGAACAATTTATAACGACCGGAGACACGCAGAAGGGCCATTTGTAGATTTAACGGAAACATACGATGTGATTCGCAATGAACCAGTATTTGAATTGAAAGCCATTACCCACAGGAAGGATGCGATCTGGCAGGCGCTATTACCTGGAGCGCTGGAACATAAATTATTAATGGGCATGCCCCGTGAACCAACCATCTATAGTAAAGTAAACCAGGTTGTTCAATGTGTGGATGTGAATGTCAATCCAGGAGGATGCTCCTGGCTCCATGCCATCGTAAAAATCCGTAAAATAGCGGAAGAGGATGGTATGAAAGCCATAGAAGCGGCCATGGATGGCCATCGCTCCTGCAAACATGTCTACATTGTGGATGAGGATATCGATATCTACAATCCTATCGAAGTTGAGTGGGCAATGGCAACCCGTTTTCAAGCTCATCGAGATATGGTCATCTATCCAGACCAGCCCGGTTCCAGCCTGGATCCGAGCTCAGAGGCAAACACATATAATACAACCAAGGTTGGATTTGATCTCACCAAACCTCTTTATTCCTCCGGAAAATCATTTGAAAGAGCTGCTTTTCCGGAAATTGACCTGAAAAAATTCGAACTGTAAACGAATATGCAATTGCAAAACCAAGAAATTCAAATGTTACAGGGTAATTTAGGATGGGCAGCCCAAAAATCCATGGAAATTCTTGTGGCGCTTGGCAAAATCTATGGCGCCAGACGCATGATACCGGTTACATCAGTCCAGATCTCTGGCGTAAGTTATGCCAACCTGGGGGAAGCCGGATTGCAGTTCCTGGATGAAATGGCACAGGGCGGCGGGAAAACCAGGGTATTAACCACCCTCAACCCCGCAGGGATGGACATTGAAAACTGGCAGATACTTGGAATCGATGAAAAATTTGCCGCCAACCAGATGCGGGTTATTGATGCTTATGCAAGGATGAATGTAGTTACAACATGCACCTGCACGCCATATTTGTCCGGGAATCTTCCCCACTACGGAGAGCATATTGCCTGGGCAGAAAGCAGTGCAGTTTGCTATGCCAATTCGGTCATTGGTGCCAGAACAAATCGGGAAGGTGGACCTAGTGCCCTGGCTGCTGCCTTGACAGGGATCACACCAGAATATGGTTATCATATGAGGGCTGAACGAGAACCATCCATTACCATCCGGGTTAATGCAGAAATGGAACACAACCACCAGTTTGGTGCCCTGGGAAAAGCGATTAGCAAAGTCTTTGAGGATCGATCCATACGCCCAATTCCTTATATCGAGGGGATTTCCCAGGCAACACTGGAGAACCTCAAATCGTTTTGTGCAAGTTTTGCTACTTATTGCGGGGGAGCACTTTTTCATATGGAGAATATTACTCCAGAGAGCAGCTTATACCCCGCACCGGATAGGTTGGTTATCCTAAACCATAAGGATATTGAGAGTTCAATCGAAACAATGCATTCAGTTTATGAAGAGACGATAGATTTTATCAGTTTGGGATGCCCGCACCTCTCCATCAAGGAAATTGCCCGAATCGCAGAATTGCTCCAGGGTAAAAAAGTAACCAAAGAGTTCTGGATAACCACATCCAGGCCTACCAAGAAAATTGCCGATTCGATGGGCTATTCAAAAATCATTGAGGACAGTGGAGCAAAATTTGCTGTTGATACTTGCTGCGTTGTTGCCCCAATCAAAGGGAGATTCCGGGCAATCGCAACAGACAGTGCCAAAGCCTGTTATTATGCCTTTGCTCAAAATAATATGAAAACTCGCCTGCTCTCCTTCGACGATACCGTTTTTCAGGCTTTAAAATGAAACTTTCGGGCAGGAAAATATATCAAGGAATGGTAAAAGGAAAAGCCCTGGTCACTCAAATGGGTATCTCCTTTTACGGTGGTGTCGATCCAGATACCGGGGTCATATCCGAGAAAGATCATGAGCTCCTTGGTAAGAATATTTCAGGGACAATTTTAGTATTCCCTCGTGGTAAAGGCTCTACGGTTGGATCCTATACATTGTACCGTTTGAAAAAAAATGGGCTCGCTCCAGCGGCAATCATTAACAAGGATTGTGAGACAATCACCGCCGTGGGCTGCATTATTTCTGAAATCCCCTGCATTGACCAGATAGAGATTGAAACTCTGGAAACAGGCATGGTTTTGCTGGTAAATGGAGAGGAAGGGACTGTAGAAGTTGTTAGTTAATTCATTATTACTATTTACTGCCAGAAATCCTTTCATTGAAAATAAGGTTGCGGCAAATCCATTTGAATTTTCTGGCAATTGATCCTGGCAAATTGGATTCAACAACAACCGTGAAAACCGGTAATCAAGGGCGAAATCCACCAATATAGGGCATATTACGAATATATTTTCAAGATCGTCAGTTTTTACCAGCGATTTACCTCAACAGATCCTAAAACACGCCATTAGGACGAATACTTTCTTTGGAAAACATGGATTTTTTGGAAATTGCAGAAAGCGGATTTAACGAAATATTCCTATAAAAGTGGTAATGAATCGAGAATTGCCAGCCGAAAATAATAATCGATAAATCACGCTAAAATTAATAAATATGCTGATTTACCTGTTTGATCAATTTGCAAACAAATGAAGCAGGAGAGAAGTAATGACAAATACACCGGAAATTGACGTTAAAAGAAGGCGACGCGGCGAAAAACCAACCAAACGTGCCGAGGCACCTGTCAGGCAGGATACTGATGAAACCTCACAACCCTCCTCCGGAGGAACATCCTTTATCCCCGCCAGCACCGCTGGCACCGGCGGTACCTCCATGCCTTCCATGGGTAAAATGGGGACAGGCTGCGGCGGGTTCATCGTAATCTTGATCATCGCCCTATATCTAATTTTTTCCGGCGGACTCGGCGGGGGAGAACAAGTTTCTGAAGTACAACCCCCAAATGAGTATGCAACCGAAGTCCGGCAGCCCCAAACCCTGGTAGCAACTGCCACTCCCCGTCCAACCAAGATAGCTGCAGCCGGACAGGCTGGGCAGGATTGGCTGGTTATGCTCTACCAGAATGCTGATGACCAGGTTCTGGAGCAGGATGTATTCCTGGACCTCAATGAGGCGGAAAAAATCGGCTCATCAGACAGAGTGACAATAGTCTCCCAGATTGACCGCTTTCGCGGGGCATTCGAGGGAGATGGCGACTGGCATACCACCCGCCGTTACCTGGTAACCCAGGATAATAATCTCAATATCGTAAACTCCGAGCTGGTGGATGAACCCGGGGAAGTG
>Ga0209254_10000382_pt1 | contig 35140 bp, 29 predicted proteins | sample FrelakmetDIP11DI_FD_187148 | JGI IMG/M metagenome (GOLD analysis project Ga0209254, IMG submission 187148) | Freshwater lake sediment microbial communities from the University of Notre Dame, USA, for methane emissions studies - DIP11 DI (SPAdes)... | ecosystem: Environmental > Aquatic >... | reverse complement strand
CAGCCCCTCGTGGTTGCGGATGATCGCGTAGCTCACGGCAAGCCCCAGGCCCCGGCGGGATTCCTTGGTCGTGAAATAGGGGTCGAAGATCTTCGAGAGCTGCTCCTCGGAGATGCCCTGGCCATGATCGCGTATGGAGATCTTGACGTACCGGCCTTCCTTGAGAGGCAGCCTGTCCGATGCCTCGACGATGACATTGCCTGCCAGGACGTCGATGGAGCCTCCGCCGGGCATGGCCTCGACGGCGTTCTGGATGATGTGCCTCAGCACCTGCTGGATCTGGCTCTCGTCGACCTCCGTCGGCCAGAGATCCGGGTCAAGGGAGTACTGGACCTCGATGCCCTGCCCCGCGGGAATCAAGCCCGCCGTCTCTTTCAACAGCGGCACCAGGCCCGTCACCTTCCGGACAGGGTAGCCCCCCTTGGCCACGGTGATGAGCAGGTGGGTGAGCTCCTTGGCGCGAAGCCCCGCTTTTTCGGCGATGGCCAGGCCGTCCTCGAGCATCTTGTCTTCGTCGGGGACGGAGATCTTGGCCAGGAAGACGTTCCGGAGAATCGCGGACAGGAGCGTGTTGAAGTCCTGGGCGATCCCGCCGGCCATGGCGCTCAGGGATTCCATCTTCTGTGCCTTGTGAAGCTCCTCCTCGGCCCGCTTCTGCTCCGTGATGTTCTCCAGCGTCTCTAGGGCCCCCACGAGCCTGCCCTCGGAGTCGTGGATGGCGGCAGCCGTGAAGCGCAGCCAGCGTCCCCCTTCGCCCAGTTCGGGGAAGAAGTCCGTCGCCTCGTAGGCCTCCTCAATGAGCGGCGACTTGCGGCACTTGCCGGCATACCAGCTCTCGATAGCCTTGAAATCCTGATCGACGAGCAGGTCGGCCAGGCAGGGCCGCGCCCCGCTGCGGTAGAAGGCCCTCCAGTGATCGGCCGTCCCGAGTACCTCATGGGCACGGATCCCGCTCAGCTCCTCCAGCGCCCGGTTCCAGTAAAGGATCCGGCGGTCCCGCCCGATGACGAACGTGGGGATCGGAGAGCCCTGGATCACGCTCTGGAGCCTGCGCTCGCTGTCCGCAAGGTCCTTTTCCGGGCTCCCGGGGCTTTTCTCGGCCTGCGCGAAATTCGACGGCCTTTTGCGCTGCTGTTCCGCGCTTTCAATGAGCGGCCCCCGCTTAGTGCGCTTCATGGCAACGGGTCTCCTTGAAGAACATGGGATCGAATGAGGCTGTTGGTTGTCCGGTTGAAACCGACTCCGGTGGAAACGGTTGGATAAATTTGATTTTTTCCGTTTCCATCCTTATACTACGATTATTGTGAATTGTGAACCCTGTTTCAACCGGAAGGCATCATGAGGCGGCTTGCCCACATATCGGATCTGCACTTCGGCCGCGAAGACCCCCTTCTCATCCGGGAGCTCCTCGCCGACCTTCGCCGGCTCGAACCGACGCTGGTCGCCGTGAGCGGGGATCTCACCCAGCGGGCCCGGCGCCGGCAGTTCCTGTCTGCCAGGGCCTTTCTCGAGCGAATCCCCTGCCCCAAGATCGTCGTGCCGGGCAACCACGACATCCCCCTGTACAATCCCGTGCGAAGGTTCCTGCTGCCCCTGCACCGCTGGCGCCGTTACATCGCCCCGGACATGGACCCCCTGTATATCGATGACGAGATGGCCGTGCTGGGCGTCAACACGGCGCGCTCGCTTGCCTTCGTGAACGGGCGCATATCGGATCGTCAGATCGCACTGCTGCGCTTGAGGCTCTGCAACATCCCCGATCACATCTTCAAGATCGTCGTGACGCACCACCCCTTCATCCCCCCACCCATCCCGCCCTATTCCATCGTGGGACGCGCGGCCAAGGCCCTGGCCGTCCTCGAGGAATGCGGCGTCGATGTGCTGCTGGCGGGACACTACCACGTGGGGTATTCCGACGACATCCGCAGCCACCACGAAACCATCCGCTCCCACATCCTCGTCTCCCAGGCCTCGACGCTCTCCACGCGCCTGCGGCGCGAGCCCGCGGCCTACAATGTCTACACGATCGACCCTCCCGATTTGACCCTGACCGTCCGGGTCTGGGACGGGAAGCGATTCTTCACGGCCCGAAAAACCCGTTACAAGGAAATCAAGAAAACCTGGTCCAAGATCGGCCACTGATCATCGGATAAGGGCCCGAACACGGATGAGCATCGGATCCCGATCGAGGCACGCACAAAAGAAAAAGGGCGGCGTCGTGAAGACACCGCCCTTTTCTTTATCTCGAACCTGCCTGACAGGATTGTCCGCCGATTCCTACTTGGCTGCGATCTCAAACTTGGAGTGATCGACCGGTTTCTCCGCCAGCATGAAGGCCGCCACCGATGCCACTGCGGCCAGGGCGGACCAGAAGATGAACACGTTGGCGAAGTTATAGGAGCCGTCGGGCAGCGTGACCACGAGGTAGCCCGCGATCACGGGGGAGATGAAGGCCCCGAACTGGCCCAGACCGTTTGTGATGCCCATGGCGCGGCCGACCACTTCCTTGGGGTAGCGAACGGACGGGAAGGCCTGCATGACGCCCCAGGGGAAGTTGATGAAGAATCCGCCCATGCCGAGCCAGAAGAGAAGCTGGCCCGCATCGCCCTTGGGAGACTGCCCGATGAAGTAGAGAACGGGGATGCAGCCCAGGAAGCCGATGATGGTGACCATCTTCATCTTTCCCTTGAAGAACTTGTCCGCCACCTGGCCGCCCGCCCACATGGAGAAGAAGGCCACGATGAAGGGCATGGAGGCATAGAAGCCCATGGTCCTGATGTTGAGGCCGTGCATCTTCACGAGGAAGGTGCTGATCCAGGTCGTCATGCCCCAGTAGATCATGAGAAGCGTGAAGAAGGTGATGGTGAAGAGATAGTACTGGGGGTCCGTCGTGAAGATCTTGGTGCTGTAGGTCTTGCCGTGCACGCCGGCATCGGCGCCGATCGACGAGGTGATGAGTTCGTACTCCTCTTTCGTCATCTTGCCTTTTTCGAGCATCTCGCGGGGCGTGTCGCTCATGTACTTCCAGAGCAGGAAAACGCCGAGAAGGCCCGGAATTGCAAGCACGAAGAAGACGGGCCGCCAGGCGCCGCCGAAGAGGTCCGCCGACATCCAGGTCACCAAGATGGGCACGATCGCCGGGGCAACGGCCCACGTCGTGGCGAAATAGCCGTTTGCACGCCCCTTCTCCTGCATGGGGAACCAGTTGGCGATGGCGCGCACTGCGGGGACATAGTGGTTCCCTTCGCCGAGGGCCAGGGCCAGCCGCAGGACGATGAACTGCGAGAAGGTCCGGACGAAACCGGTCACGAAGGTGACCGCCGTGAAGACCCATATCGCGATATTCATGGTCTTCTTGGGGCCAAACTTGTCGGCCAGGAACCCCGCGAAGAACTGCGCGATGGCATATCCGAAAAAGAAGATCGACCCGAGCCAGCCGATTTCGACGGCAGTCAAGCCAAGATCCTTTTGTATGTAAGGCAGAAACGTGAGAACGCTGATACGGTCGAAATAGTTGATCAGATAAAGCAACCATACGATAAAGAGGATTACCCATCGGTATCCCCAGGTCTTTTGGGCTAATGTTTGTGTTCCTTGAGCCATCTTTCACCTCCGTTTCATGTCTTCGATTGGACCGGTCCCCTCTTTTCCCTTCCTCCTCGACGGGACACATCGAATCGCGCAAAAGAACCTCTCGTCGAGACGGCAACCGGTCATAGCTTATGTAAGAGAACCCGTATTGAGAAATACGTAAGATGAATCCCCGTCCTTTTTTCTTCCCCGAACGTCCTTCCCGGGAAATGCAGCATAGCCCTCCTTTCTTTTCCTTGAGCGAAACTTATTGAGCGCTCACTCATTTTTCTGGGACAAAAAAATATTAAACCCTATTCTGGTCCGTTGACACCTGAAACGATTTTCGTTCCAGACCGGATCTCCGCTGCTCTGCGGAATGTGGGCGATCTATAATCAAGTCGACGCCATTTGTCAAGAACAAAGTGAGCGCTCACTCATGTATTTTGTATCTGTCTGATATTTTGATGCAAAAATACTTTACTGCCTTCATCCCGGGAACCGCAGATTTCGAGTTTTGCGTTTTTCTTCCCTCCATCCGTCTCGAAAAGGTCCCGCTCTGCCCCACCGGTCCCGCATCGGACCAGAAAAGACAGGATACCGACAGACTCTCGGGGCGGACGGCTGGATCAGAGGACAGCCAGGCGCACGGCGCATATTTACTGAACCCTGGACCCCTTGCCCCGTTCCCTACTCTTCCAGCGTGAACTCCCAGGCGCACCAATACTCCTCGGGATGCGCATCGGGCGGGCATGCCACGCAGCACGTTTTGATCCTGGGGTCCACGGCCTTCGCAAAGTGCGAGTATTCCTCGAGCCCGACGCTCTTGCAGGGGTAGTCCGGAAGCCCCTTTTTCTTGCGCATGGTCTGCACCCTGCATTCCCGCATGCGGAAGATGCAGCGCTTTTCCGACACCTCCACAAAGTCCTGCTTGTTGATGAGATGGTATATCCTGAACTTCAACGCCTGCATGAGAGCCGGGATGCCCCCGTTTGCGGGCAGGCCGAAACGTTTCAGGATTCGCTTCGCCTCGATCCCCGAGTAGGCCGCGATCGCCTCCCCGCTGCACTGCCTCCCCGCATCGGTCCCGTAGCGTCGCTCCACGGCCTGGAACCAAAGTCCATCGTGAGCAAGCCAGAGAAGAGCCGCATCTTCGAGAAAACCGAGCAGTTCCTCCCGTGTCATGTCCTGGATATCACGCAGCTGTTTCTGATCCATTACAACAGTACCTCCCGTAGGGGCACAGCCTCGAAAGCATCTCTGGAGAGGCATTGTGCCCGATTGAATATTTTTTGAATCCGTCCGGAAATTGTGCTTGACAGAGCATCGGCAATCGCGTATTAAGGCACCTGAGTAAGCGCTCAATCAATTATTTTTCATGATAGCACCGAATGCGGTCAAAGCAAAATGTTTTTTCTACGTGCCTTCTGAAGCGTGGTATGAATATTAACTTGAATACATCACCTCGCGGAGGGAGAGGGAACATGAAGGTACACGGTAAAAAAGAAGTCCAGGCCAACATCAAGAACGCGCGGCTCGTCGACGTGAGGCGGAAACAAATCATCGAAGGGGCCATGCAGGTTTTCGCTGCCAAGGGCTTCCACGGGGCCACGGTCCGCGAGATTGCCGAGGCTGCCGGGCTCACAATGGGCACCATGTACAATTACGTCCGCAGCAAAGAAGACATCCTCTATATCGTCTACGACTTCATGACCACGATCCTGACCGAAGGTCTCAGAAAGGCCATCGATGAGACGAAGGATCCCCGGGAAAAGGTCAGTGCCGCCCTGAAGCACAACCTGGAACTGATTTACCAGTACCGCGACGTCATCCTGTTCCTCTATCGCGAAGCCGGCAACTACGACCGGGAGAGTGTCCGCTCCGTTCTGGCCCAGGAAACCAAGTACATCGAGGTCTTCGAGGACCTTCTGCGCCAGCGATTCGCCGGCAGGAAGATCAATGAGCACCGCCTCATGCTGGCGGCGGATATCCTGTCCTATCTCAACGTCATCCTGGTCCTCAGGGGCTGGAGCCTCAAGAAGCGGCACAAATCCATGGGCGACGTCGTGGACGGCATCCTCGAGTTTGTAGGGCATGCCATCGAGTTTGTCGTTGAGGATGAAAAGGGACACATGGAAAGCGAGCGCGTCAAGAAACCCGCCAAGTCCCAAAGCGAAAGGAGATCGAAATGGGGAAACCGGGCAAAGAAAAAATGATCGATTTTTACCGGCAGATGCTGCGCATCCGCCGGGCTGAAGAAAAGCTCATGGAGGTATTCTCCGCAGGCGAAATCATGGGCTTCCTCCACGTCAGCATCGGGCAGGAAGCGGCCCCCGTAGGCGTATGCGCCCACCTCAGGGATGACGACTACATCGGCACCACCCACCGGGGCCACGGCTACGCCATCGCGAAGGGGATCGACCTCAAGCGCGCCATGGCCGAGCTGTTCGGCCGCAAGGAGGGCTACTGCATGGGCCGCTCCGGATCCATGCACCTGGCCGACCTGTCCAAGGGGATCATGGGCGCCAACGGCATCGTCGGCGGCGGCATCCCGATTGTGGCCGGCGCAGGCTTTGCCGCAAAGTACAAGGGGACGGACCAGGTGGCCGTGGCTACCTTCGGCGACGGCGCCACCAACCAGGGCACCTTCCACGAGACCCTCAACATCGCCTCGGTCATGAACCTTCCCGTCATCTTCCTGTGCGAAAACAACGGCTGGGCCGAGTTCTCTCCCCGGCCGGTCCACGCGAAGATCGAAAACCTCGCCGACCGCGCCGCCTCCTACGGCATCCCGGGCATCATCGTGAAAAACGACGTCGTCGAGATCTACGAGGTCTGCGGCGAAGCCGTCGCGAGAGCCCGAAAGGGCGAAGGTCCGACGCTCATCGAGGTCAAATGCGACCGCTGGTACGGCCACTACGTCGGCGACGCCCAGAAGTACCGGGGCAAGGAGAAGGTCGACGAGGCCATGGCCAAGGACTGCATCCGTGAGTTCGAAACGCGGCTCCTGAAGGAGAAGATCCTCAAGCAGGCCGACATCGAGAAGATCCAGGCCGACATCGTGGCCGAACTCGCCGAGGCCGTCGGATTCGCACGCCAGTGTTCCTACCCCGGACCGGAGGAGATGGCGGAAGGGCTTTACGTGTAAAAAATTTTCCGGGGTTTGTGAGTTGTCGCTCACTCAATACTCTCAAAGGAGCTCGACATGAAAGACGTTCGATATATCTTCGCCATCAAGGAAGCCCTGGAAGAGGAAATGGAGCGGGACGAGAACGTCCTTCTCATCGGGGAGGACGTGGGTCTTGCCGGCGGGTCCTTCGGTGCGAGCCGGGATCTCTTCAAGAAATTCGGCCCCCGGCGCATTGTCGACACCCCCATCAGCGAGGCCAGCCTGACGTCCATGGCGGCGGGCGCCGCTTCCTGCGGCCTGCGTCCCGTCGTGGAGATCATGTTCATGGACTTCGTCACCTGCGCCATGGACAGCATCGTGAACCAGATCGCCAAGATGCGATACATGTTCGGCAACCAGTTCACCATGCCCATCGTCGTTCGGATGCCCCAGGGCGCCGGGCTCAACGCAGGCCCGCAGCACTCCCAGTGCCTCGAGGCCTGGTTCGCCCACGTGCCGGGACTCAAGGTCGTCATGGCCGCGAACCCCTACGATGTGAAGGGTCTCCTCAAATCCGCCATCCGCGACGACAACCCCGTCATCTTCATCGAGAACAAGACGCTTCACGCCATGAAGGGCCAGGTCCCCGAGGGGACCGAGCACCTGATTCCCCTGGGCAAGGCCGACGTGAAGCGCCCGGGCTCCGACGTGACCGTCGTTGCCGTGTCGCGCCTGGTCAACGAGGCGCTCCGTGCGGCGGCCGACTTGGAAAAGGACGGCGTCAGCGTGGAGGTCGTCGACCTCATGACGATCCAGCCCTGGGACAAGGAGGCGGTGTTCAACTCCGTCGGCAAGACCCACCGGCTGGTGATCGCTCACGAGGCCGCAAAGCAATTCGGCATCGGGGCCGAGGTCGCGGCCTGTGTCGCCGAGGAGATCCTGGACGAGCTCGACGCCCCCATCATCCGGGTCGGCGCCCCCTTCGTCCCCATCCACTACAGCCTGGAAAAAGCCTACGTGCCCGGTGCCGAGGATGTCAAAAAGGCGATCCGCGCCACCCTGCAGCGGGCGTAAGAAGGAGGAGTGATCATGAAGGCAGCCGTATGGCACAAGAAGGAAGATATCCGGATCGAGAACGTCCCGGAACCGAAGGTGGGCCCGGGACAGGTGAAAGTCAGCATCAAGACCTGCGGGATCTGCGGCTCCGACCTGCATGAGTTCAAGAGCGGGCCCTTCATCATCCCCGCCAAGCCGCACCCCCTGACCGGCAGGTCCAACGGCCCCATCATCCTGGGCCATGAGTTCTCCGCCGTGGTCATCGAGGTGGGCGAAGGCGTCAAGAGCGTGAAGCCCGGCGACCGCGTCACCGTCAACCCCCTGATCTACTGTGGCAAGTGCCACTACTGCCGGCTCGGGCAGTTCGTCATGTGCACCAAGCTGGGCACGGCCGGCTTTGCCTGGGACGGCGCCTTCGCCGAAATGGGCGTCTTCCCCGAGTACAGCGTCCTGAAGCTCCCGGACACCGTCAGCGACGACGCAGGCGCCTTTGTGGAGCCCCTGGCCGTCGCCGTCCACGCCGTGAAACGGGCCCGTCTCAAGATCGGCGCCTCGGTGGCCGTCATCGGCGCAGGGCCCATCGGGCTTCTCGTCCTGCAGGCCTGCCGCGCAGCAGGCGCAGGCAAGATCTTCGTCGTCGAGCCCCTCAAGGGCCGGCGCGAGCTGGCCGCAAAAACCGGCGCCACGGCCGTCTTCGACCCCACCCAGACCGACGCCGGCAAGGCGATCGGCGAACTGACGGACAACCTCCGGGCGGACTGGGCCTTCGACTGCGTCGGCAACCAGGCCTCCTTCGACACGGCCGTGAAGGTCACGGGCCGCAGGGCCGTCATCTGCATCGTGGGACTCGCACTGAAACCCATCGAGGTTCCCTTCATCCGCCTCTGGGGCCACGAGAAGGAGCTGGTTTTCTCGAGCGGCTACGAGGACGAGTTCCCGGCAGCGATCCAATATCTCGCCGACGGCCGCGTCAATGTGGAGCCGCTCATCACGGCCCGGATCAAGGTCGATGACCTCGTCGAAAAGGGAATCAAGGAGCTCATCGAGCACGGCAGCGAATACGTAAAGATCCTCGTATACCCCAGGTAATCAGCAAGTAATCAGAAGGAGGAGAGAATATGAACCTTCCCTATTTCGACCTGACAGGTAAAGTGGCCCTCGTCACCGGAGGCGCCACGGGTATCGGCAGGGGCATCGCCGAGGGGCTGGCCGATGCCGGTGCGACGATCGTTCTGTGCGCCAGGCGCAAGGAAGTCATCGAGCAGGCCTGCAAGGAGATCAAGGACCGCACGGGTGTAAAGACCTTCGCCGCCCCCCTCGACATCACAAAGACAGATCAGATCAAGGCCGTCACGGAGAACGTGATGAAGGAATTCGGCCGGATCGACATCCTGGTGAACAACGCAGGTGTCGGCGGAAGCGAGAAGCCGATCATCAATTTGAAGAAGCCCGAACGGGAAATGACCGAGGCGGACTGGGACAACACGGTCGCCACGGACCTGCGGGGAATCTTCGTCCTCACCCAGGCCGTCGCGAAGAAGATGATCGAGAAGGGCCAGGGCGGCAAGGTCATCAACGTATCCTCCATCACCGCAGTGATCGGCATGGCAAACATGGCGGCCTACTGCTCCAGCAAGGCCGCGGTTGTGCAGCTCACAAGGGTCATGGCCCTGGAGTGGATCCGTTACAACATCCAGGTCAACGCCATCCTGCCCGGCTACTTCGAGACGCCCATGAACACCGAGTTCTTCGCGACCGACGTGGGCAAGGAGATCATCAAGAGGAATATCCCGATGAACCGGCTCGGCCAGATGGACGACATGAAGGGCCTCGCTGTTTACCTGGCCTCGGCGGCCTCGAATTTCATGACGGGCTCGACACTTGTCCTCGACGGAGGGCAGATAAGCTGGTAGCCGCCCCGGGCCTTTACCCTGAGGCACCTTTCGCCTTTAGCCTGTCTTTTTATAGGAGTCACCATGAAGATCAAGGATTACAAAACCATCATTCTGGAAAAGAACGAAGAGGGCATCGGCACCCTGACGTTGAACCGCCCCGAGGTTTTCAACGCCATCAGTGTCGAGCTGATCGCCGAGGTGCTCGACGCGCTGAGCGTCGTCAACGCCGATGCGGACATCAAGGTTCTCATCATCACGGGAGCCGGCAAGGGCTTCCAGGCCGGTGCCGACATCCGGGAGCTCAACCGGATGGGGATCGTCGAGATCCTGCGCTGGAACGAGGGTTTCCTGCGAGTCAACGCCAACGTGGAAAAGCTGCGGCAGCCCGTCATCGCCGCCATCAACGGCCTTGCGCTGGGCGGGGGGCTCGAGCTGGCGCTGGCCTGCTCGATCCGGATCGCCGCAGAGAACGCCAAGCTGGGCCTTCCCGAGGTGAAGCTCGGGATCATCCCAGGCACGGGCGGCACCCAGAGGCTCCCCCGCATCGTCGGGAAGGGCCGGGCCTACGAGATCCTGCTCACGGGCGACCCTATCGACGCGGCCGAGGCCCTCCGGATCGGGCTTGTGAACAAGGTGGTCCCCAAGGGCGAGGCCGTGAAGGCCGCCGAGGAGATGGCCCGCCGGATCATCGTCAACGGCCCCTTCGCCGTGGAGATGTGCAAGGACGCCGTCGAGATCGGCATGGAGTGCCCCCTGGAGCAGGCCGTCCAGTACTCGCAGAAGAACTGCATCGCCTGCTTCGGCACGGAGGACATGAAGGAAGGCACGACGGCCTTCATCGAGAAGCGAAAGGCCAATTTCAAGGGAAAGTAATCCGCCAATAAAACAGGGAGGCAAGACATGCCTGTCGAGATCGTGATGCCCAAGCTCGGCCTGACCATGACCGAGGGCTTGATTGTGGAATGGAGGAAAAAGGAGGGGGACCCCATCAAGAAGGGGGACATCCTCTTCGTCCTCGAAACGGAGAAAGTGACCTATGAGGTCGAGGCGCCGGAGGACGGCACCATCGGCAAGATCCTCGTGAAGGAGCAGGAGACGGTTCCCGTCGGTGCGATCGTCGCTTACCTGCTCAAGCCGGGAGAGAGCGCAGCTGCGATAACAGCAACTCCTGCCGCGGCTGCCGCCCCTGCGGCACCGGCGGGCGGCCGCGTGAAGGCAAGCCCGCTGGCCAGGAAAGTCGCCCGTGAATACGGGATCGACCTTGCAGCCGTTGCGGGAACGGGACCCGGTGGCCGTGTGCTGCGCCAGGATGTGGAAAAAGCGAAGGCTTCCGGCATTCAGAAACCAGCAGCTGCCGCCCCGGTAGCCGCCGCGCCCGCTGCCGAAGAGAAACTCGTGCCCTTTACCGGCATGAGGCGCACCATCGCCAAGAAGATGCTCCAGAGCAAGGTCGAGTCGGCCCAGACCTACATGAGCAACACCGTCGATGCCTCGAAACTTCAGCAATACCGCGAGGCGCTCCTGCCCTTCGTGGAAAAGAAGTACGGCGTGCGCCTCACCATCACCGATCTCATGATGAAGGTCACCGCTGCGGCCCTTCGCGAGCACCCCGTCGTCAACACGCGCTGGACCGACAAGGGCATCCTGTACCTCCCCGAGGTCCACATGGGAATGGCCATGGCCCTCGACGAAGGCCTCATCGTCCCCGTCATCAAGAGCATCAACGCCAAAAGCCTGGGACAGATCGCCGTCGATCGCACGGCCCTCATCAAGAAGGGCAAGACGAACAGCTTCCTGCCCGACGACATCAAGGGGAGCACCTTCACGCTTTCGGCCATGGGCATGTTCGGCATCGAACAATTCACGGCCATCATCAACCAGCCGGAAAACGCCATCCTGGGCGTGGCCGCCATCATCGACAAGCCCGTCGTGGTAAAGGGCCAGATCGTCATCCGGCCCATGATGAACGTGAACCTCTCTTACGATCACCGAACCATCGACGGGGCCGAGGCGGGCAAGTTCATGCAGACGCTCAAGGCCTTCATCGAGGACCCTGTTATGATTCTTGGGTAAGGCAACCGCCGAACCTTTTTTTACCGGGGAGACCGGCCAACCCTCCCCCTGGAACCGAGAAAACACGAACGAGGAGATCATTCATGGCAGACAAGACCCGTATCACCATCATCGGCGGCGGCGTGGGAGGCTACCCGGCTGCGATCCGCGCGGCCCGCATGGGCGCCGAGGTGACGCTCATCGAAAAAGACGCCCTCGGGGGCACGTGCCTCAACTGGGGATGCATCCCCACCAAGGCGCTGCTGCAGTCGGCGAATGTCATCCAGACCATGAGAGAATCAGATACATTTGGAATCAAGTGCAAGGGCTACGAAGTGGACTTCGGCGCCGTCATGGCCCGCAAGAACACGGTCGTGGCACAGCTCACCCGCGGCGTGGGCGCCCTGCTGAAGGCCAAGAAGGTCAAGGTCATCCCGGGAACGGCCTCCTTCGTCGACCCGAAGACCGTCCAGGTCAACGAGACCGGGGAGAAGGTCCAGGGCGACGCCATCCTCATCGCCTCGGGCTCCGTGCCCGGCAGGATTCCCATCGAGGGGATCGACAGCCCCGACGTGATGGACTCCAACCAGGTCCTGGCCATGAAAACCCTGCCGAAAAGCGTCGTCGTCATCGGCGGCGGCGTCATCGGCGTGGAATTTGCCCAGTTCCTGATCGCCATGGGCACCGAGGTCACGATCATCGAGATGCTGCCCGGGCTCGTCCCCGGCGTGGACAAGGAGCTCGCAGCGATTCTCCAGAAGCGGCTCTCGGCCGCAGGCGTCAAGGTCGTCACCGGCGCAGCCGTGAAGGGCATCGCCCACAAGAAGACGGAAAACACCGTCACCTACTCGATCGGCGACAAGACCGAGACGATCACCGCCGAGAAGGTCTTCCTCACCGTGGGCCGCAAGCCCGACTTCTCGCTTCTCAACATTGAAAAAATCGGCGTCAAGCACGAACGGGGCGCCATCGTCGTCAACGAGTACATGGAAACGAACGTCCCCGGCATCTGGGCCGCGGGCGATGTCGTCGGCGGGATCATGCTGGCCCATTTGGCCTCGGCCGAGGGCGAGTGCGCCGTGCGCAACATCCTCGGGCACCGCGAGGCCATGAGCTACAAGGCCATCCCCTCCTGCATCTACACCACACCCGAGGTGGCCTCTGTGGGGCTCACGGAGGAGAAGGCAAAGGAACGGGGCGAGATCCAGGTGGGCCGTTTCCCCCTGCGTGGAAACGGCAAGGCCCTGGTCCTCAATGAGACGGAAGGGCTCGTCAAGGTCATTTCGGACAAGAAGTACGGTGAGGTGCTGGGTGTCCACATCATCGGTCCTCACGCCACGGACATGATCGCCGAAGCGGTCCTGGGTATGACCCTGGAAATGACCGCCGAGGACCTGGCAGGCGCCATCCACCCGCATCCGACGGTATCGGAGGCGATCATGGAAGCGGCCATGACCATCACCGGCGGGGCCATCCACATGCCCTGAAAGCCGGCGCGCTCCTTCCCGAAGGGGCGAAGCCGCTCAGGAGAACTGAGTGAACGCTAAATCATTGCTGATCCGGTACCGGCGGAAATCGAGCCCGGCTTCAGCAACATCGAAGGGAACCTTGAGAGGAGGTAATACACATGGCTTGGGATTTCGGATACACAAAGGAAGAGGACGCCTACAAACAGAAAGTCGCCGCGTTCCTCGACAAGGATCTGACCGAGGAGATCGCCCGGCAGAACTGGGAAGACCTCGGTCTTGGTGACGAGGGCCGCGCCTTCGGGAAGAAACTCTACGAGGCGGGCCTCCTGGGATGGAGCTGGCCCGTGGAATTCGGAGGAAAGGGCCTTTCCCCCATCTACGATTTCATCCTCATCGACGAGCTGGGCAAGCGCTGGAGCGCCCACGTGCCCAATGACGTGGCCTACACGATGGTGGGACACACGATCCTGCGCCGCGGCAACGACGCGATGAAAAAGGAATTCATCCCCCGCATCGTCCGTGGCGAGATCGAGTTCGGCCTGGGCTACACGGAGCCCGAGGCGGGGTCGGATCTGGCCAACATGAAGATGACGGCCATCGACCAGGGCGACACCTACCTGGTCAACGGCCAGAAGACCTTCAACACGGAGAGCCACTACGCCGACTACCACTGGCTTGCCGTCAAGACAGACCTGAAGGCCTCCCCCTACAAAGGCATCAGCCTCTTCATCGTCGACCAGCGCGCCCCGGGAATCACGATCCGGCCCATGATCACCATGTCGGGCGAGCGAACCAACGAGGTCTTCTACGATGACGTAAAGGTCCCCAAGAACCGGCTCGTGGGCGAGGTCAACAAGGGTTTCTACTACATGATGGAGGCCCTCATGTCGGAGCGCAACTACGTCTTCACCCCCTCGCGCTACTACCCCTACCTCAACATGATCATCGACTACGCCAAAAAGACGACCTACCTGGGCAAGCCCCTGTCCGAGGACCCCATGGTCCGCCAGAAGATCGCCCAGATCGCCGTCGAGATCGAGACGACCCAGCTGCTCTCCGACCACGCCCGGTGGATGGAGTGGAACCACCAGACCATGACCTGCGAGCCGGAGATCACCAAGGTCGTCATCTCCGAGATGGAGCAGCGGATGGTGGACAACGCCATGCAGATCCTCGACCAGTACTGCCAGCTCGAGGAAGGATCCAAGTACGTGCCGCTCAACGGCCGCATCGAGTGGGAGTTCCTGCACTCCTTCATGACGACGATCGGCGCCGGCACGAGCGAGGTCGGCCGAACCGTCATCGCAACCCGCGGCCTGGGGCTCCCCAGGGGCTGATTCAACGATAACCCGATATCAGGAGGTTTGTCTCATGGACTTTACATATACCGATGACCAGAAAATGCTCAAGGAGGCGGCGCGCAGGTTCCTCGCCGGCGCATGCCCGAACGTGGAGTGGTACCTCGAGATGGAAAAGGACGAGAAGGGCTTCACGCCGGCGCTCTGGAACGGCATGGCCGAGCTCGGCTGGATGGGGATCCTCTTCCCCGAAGAATACGGCGGAATCGGCGGCAGCGTGCTCGACATGGTGACCCTGATGGAGGAGATGGGCTACGCGGCACTGCCCGGCCCCTACTTCTCCACCGTCATCCTCGGCGGCTGCACGATCCTGGCGGCCGGCAGCGAGGCCCAGAAGCAGCAATTCCTGCCCAAGATCGCCGAGGGCAGCCTGCGCATGACGCTTGCCCTCACCGAACCGGCAACGACGCAGTACAACCCCTCGCTCATCGCCGTCAAGGCCAAGGCGGAAGGCGAGAGCTACATGATCGACGGGATCAAGCTTTTCGTGCCCGACGCCAACGTCTCGGACTGGATGGTCGTTGCAGCCCGCACCGCCGGCAAGGACGCCGACCGGGATGGCATCTCGCTGTTCCTCGTGGACTCCAAGTCCCCCGGCGTCGAGATCGCGCTGCTCAAAACCGTGGCCGGCGACAAGCAGTGCGAGGTGGTCTTCAAGAAGGTGAAGGTGCCAAATGCCAACCTGCTGGGCAAGCCGGGCAAGGGATTCGCCGCCATCGAAAAGACCCTCGAGATTGCCGCCGTGGCCAAGTGCGCCGAGATGCTGGGCGGCTCGAACAAGGTCATGGAGCTGGCCGTCGCCTACGCCAAGGAGCGCGTGCAGTTCGGCAAGGCCATCGGCACGTTCCAGGCCGTGCAGCACCTGTGCGCCAACATGAAGATGGCCACCGAACAGAGCATCTACATCACCTACAAGGCGGCCTGGATGATTGACCAGGGGATGCCCGAGGCGCGCAAGTTCGCCGCCGTTGCCAAGACCTGGGTGAGCGAGGCGTACAAGAAGGTGGCCCTCATCGGCCACCAGATCTTCGGCGGGACGGGCTACATCGTCGAGCACGCCATGCCCATCTACTCGAGGCGCGCCAAGGCCGGCGAATACGCCTTCGGCAGCCCCAATTATCAGCGTGAAATCGTGGCCCAGGAGCTGGGTCTGTAAGATACACCTGACCTCCCTCTCTCCATTTCTGGTTTTCCCGCCGGTGATGAACCGGCGGGAAAACCAGAACAACCGGGAGGAAGGCGACACCGCGAACGAGGCAGACCGTGGATCTCAGCAAGCTCGACCGATACGGCAACAGGGCGGACTTCGTCGAGACTGTCCGAAAAAGGGCCTACGACTACGATTTCAAATGTCACGGCTGCTCCCAGGCCGTCGTGCAGAGCTTTCTCGACGTCTTCGAGGAGGACAACGCCCCCCTCTTCATGGCCGCCAGCCCCTTTGCCGCAGGCATGTCCATGACGGGAAACAACTGCGGCGCCCTGATCGGAGGCCTCATGGTCCTGGGCGTGGTTTTCGGCCGCCGGCGCATGGACGAGGGCATGGAGGGAATCATCGACGGCATCCGGCCCGCCCGGAGACTCGTGAAACACTTCCAGAGCCGGTTCGGCACGCTCAACTGCCGCGATCTGACACAGACCGACCTGGCCGACCCGGTGAAGGCCGATGCCTATTTCGCCGGCGGCGGCCTCGAGACGTGCGCCGGGATCACGGGCGAAGTGACCGCCTTTGTGGCCGGGCTTCTATACGACGAGAGGGCAAAGAAAAAATCGAAGTGATGCCGCTGCAGCAGCCCTGAGGCAAAACAGGTTCGAGGGTCGCGAATCAGGGCAAGGGGAGGCCCCCCAGACCGGACTTGCGGCGGCAGGCGAATGAAAATAAACACTACAACCAGAGAAAAGGGAGGCATTTATTTATGAGTAACCTGAAACCGGGTCCCCTGACAGGCGTAACAGTACTGGATTTCACGTGGGTGCTCGCGGGACCCCACGCGGCGAAGACCCTCGCAGATATGGGCGCCAATGTCATCAAGGTCGAGCAGTACAAGGCAGGCGCCAACGAGCGGTGGCTCCCCAAGCGCGTCGAGAAAAACGGCGTAACGCAGAGCTCCTACACGATCAACGTCAACCGCGGAAAACGCAGCATCTGCGTCAACATGAAAAGCCCCAAGGGGATGGAGATCATCCAAAAGCTCATCAAGAAAAGCGACATTCTCATCGAAAACTTCGCCCCCGATGTCATGGGCAAGCTGAAGCTGGACTATGAGAAGGTCAAGGTGATCAAGCCCGACATCATCTACTGCTCGATCTCGTCCTTCGGCCACTGGGGTCCCTACTGGGACCGTCCGGGCTATGACATGATCGCCCAGGGCGCCAGCGGCTGGTCCGACCAGAGCAAGCCCTCAATCATCGCCCCCATGTCGATCGGCGACACCGTGGCCGCGATCCACGCCACCACGGCGATCAACGCCGCGCTCTACCACAGGCAGGTAACGGGCCAGGGGCAGAACATCGACATCTCCATGATGGACTGCCTCTTCTCGCTCCACGAGAACACCCTGCCCTGGTACCTGATCAGCTCTGCCGCAGGCCAGACCGGCAAGGAGCTGGACATCCCCAAGATCGGCGGTCAGCACCCCGGCTACGCCCCTTACGGACTCTATACGGGAAAAGACGGCATCATGGCGATCGCATGCCTCACGGAGCCCCGATGGCAGCCCCTGGTAAAGCTGATGGGCAAGGAGTTCGAGTTCCTGCTGACCGATCCCCGTGCGAAGGACGTCTCCTCGCGCTGCACAGTCGACAATGCCCCCTTCATCCACGAGCAGCTCTCGAAGTGGGTCATGTCGCTTCCGTCCGTGGCGGAGTGCGAGAAGATGCTCGACGAGGCAGGGGTTCCCTGCATCCGCTGCCGGAGCCTCAAGGAACTGGCCGACAGTGATCCCCAGATCAAGGCCCGCGAGATGATGGTCGAGATGTACCAGCCCTTCCTCGGCACCATGAGGCACTACGGCAGCCCCCTGAAGTTCTCCGAGACGCCTGCCGGCCCCAGGGGCTACGCGCCGTTCGTCGGCGAGCACAACGTGGAAGTCCTGACGAAGGAGATCGGCATGGCCGAAGCCGACGTCAAGGCCCTTTACGGCGAAGACGTGCTCTACCACGCACCGGAAGTGGACAGGCTGCCCGAAGAACTCAAGAAAAACGGCAAGTAAATAGAATAAGCGAGGTGAACGTTATGCTGAAATACGAGAAGTGGGACAAGATCAAAAGAAAGATACGCATGGACGATTTGAAGGATCTCGGTGTGCCCACGCCCGACATGGTGAAGCGCTGCATCGACGAGGGCAAGACCGAGCTGGCCAAGGAGCTGGCCGACTACATCATCATCGAGAGCAAGGGGCTTCACGACCTCTATGCCGACTGGACATCGGACATGCTCGACAAGGTCGCCAAGAAATTCGGTGAAGAGGCCATGTACCAGCTGCTTCGCGACACCCAGAGCACCTGGATGATGCGCCGGACCTGGAGCGGTCTTCGCAAGATGGCGCCCATGGAGAGGATCTGGCTCAACGCCGAGGTCTTCCGCGCCCACCGGTGCGGCCCGCGGCAGATGGGCGAGCTCGACTTCACCGAGGACAACGACAAGATCGTGCTGGGCTGCGACCCCTGCGGCAGCGGCGGCAGGACGCGAAGAGGCGATACCGTGGACGGGACCCCGTCGCGCTACGGCCCCCCATACAACTGGGGCAAGACCTCCAAGGCCTACCCCTGGAGCTGGAGCCAGGCGGGCGTGCCCTACTACTGCCTGCACTGCGCCATGAACGAGATCCTCATGATCGAGTGGGGCGGATGGCCGCTGTGGGTGACGGAATACAACCCCGACGAGACGAAGCCCTGCGCCTGGGTCTTCTACAAGAACCCCCAGGTCATGCCCGAGAAATACTGGACGCGTCTCGGCTTCAAAAAACCCGACAAATTCGAGTAGATCCGCAAGGATTCTACCTCCCTCCGGGAAGGCGGGGCCTGAAGCCCCGCCTTCCCTCTCTGTCATTGGGTCTCTCCCGTCTATTCGGTCTTTTCGGTCTATCCCGTCGCAAAGAAAAGACGAATCAGGTAGAGTAGACGCGCCAAAGGAATTTGGCTGACATGGATGACGAGACGGCTGCTTCGACCGGAGCAAGACAAGGAGAATCATACAAGATGTTTCCGGCGAAACCTGAATGGCTCCGAAAAAGACTCCCCGTGGGGGCCTCCGTGCAGGCGATGGAGGGAAACCTGGAGCAGAACAGGCTCCACACCATCTGCCAGGAGGCCTGCTGCCCCAACCAGGGCGAGTGCTTCTCCAAGGGGGTGGCCACATTCCTCATCATGGGGAATGTCTGCACCCGCAACTGCCGCTTCTGCGCCGTGTACTCGGGGACGCCGGCTGCGCTGGACGCCGACGAGCCCCTGCGGCTCGCCGAGGAGGTGAAGCGTCTGGGCCTGCGGTTTGTCGTCGTCACCTCCGTGACGAGGGATGACCTTGCCGACGGAGGCGCAGGGCACTTCGCCCGGGTGATCGAGGTGATGCGGAGCGAGTGCCCCGGCGTGGGCATCGAGGTCCTCATCCCCGACCTCCAGGGGTCGCGCCCCGCCCTGAAGACCGTCGTCGACGCCGCCCCGGAGGTCCTGAACCACAATGTCGAGACGGTGCCACGGCTCTATGCGTCGGTCCGACCCCAGGCCGACTACCGGCGCTCCCTGGAAGTGCTCCGGGAGGCGAAGGCCCTGAACCCGTCGCTCACCACCAAATCCGGGCTGATGGTGGGGCTCGGGGAGACGCGCGAGGAGGTCCTCGAGGTGATGGTGGATCTTCGCTCGGCCTCGTGCGACGTGATCACGATCGGGCAGTATCTCAGCCCCTCGGCAGGGCACCACCCCGTCGTGGAATACGTGCATCCCGAAATCTTCGAGAAATACCGCAGGGACGCCCTGCGCTTAGGCTTTCGGGACGCCGCCTCGTCACCCTTCGTGAGAAGCTCCTACATGGCGGAGAAGTACTACCGGCAGAGGGAACAGGGTCCAGGGTAAAGGGTCCAGGGGTAAGAAAAAGATCAAAGAAAAGACAAAAAAAAGAGGCCCTGCGAAAGCAAGGCCTCTTTTTTATTGTGAGCTTATTTGCTATTTCTTCAGACGATCAACGGCCGGTTCGTGGTAGATCACGTCCTCGCTGTAAAGGGCCTTGATCTCCTCCTGCGTCATCCCGAGGGTCTCCGAGAACACTACGTCATTGTGTTCCCCCAGGAAGGGCCCATAGCCCCGAATGCCCGATGGCGTCTCGGAGAACTTCAGCGGGCTGCCGTACATCTTCATGGGCCCGAGGAAGGGCTGGTCGACGGTGACGATCATCTCGCGGGCCTTGATCTGCGGGTCCACTGTGGCCAGCTCTACGATGTCGCGGACGCGCAGGCAGGGAACTTCCGCTTTCTCCAGCAGGCGCTCCGCTTCTTCCACCGAATCCTGCGACATGACCCACTCTTCCAATGCCTCGTGAATCATGGGGGCGTTTTCCGTCGTGCAGCGCGTGGAGACCGTTGCCGCGCGGGGGTCCGTCTTGAGCCAGGCATATTTCGGCCCCATGAGCTCCACCAGCGGAACCCAACGCACCTCGGTGAGGCAGGCAATGCAGATAAAGCCGTTCTTGCCCTTGTAGATGCCGTAGGGTGCATATCCGGGGTGCTTCTGACCGATCTTGGCCGGCTTGATCGGGTTTCCTGCCGCCTCGCTGATCATGAACCAGGGAAGTGTGTTCTCATGAAGCGAGAACAGGCAGTCCATCATGGAAATGTCGATGTTCTGCCCCACGCCCGTCTTCGTCCGGTGGTGCAGCGCCGCCAGGATGCCCGTGCAGGCGTGCATGGAGGCCGTCGTGTCGCCGATCGACACGGGGGCGATGAGCGGCGGCTCACTCTGGCCCGTCCAGCCGCTGGCGCCCTGGGCGATCATGTCATAACCCGGCTTGTGGCTGTAGGGTCCCCAGTGGCCGAAGCAGGAGATCGAGCAGTAGATGATGTCCTTTTTGATTTTCTTCACGGAATCGTAGTCCAGCTTCAGCCGCTCCATGACGCCGGGCGCGAAGTTCTCCAGCAGGACATCGCTCTTCTTGATCAGCTCCTGGATCAGCTTCATCCCCTTGGGGTTCTTCATGTTGACACAGATGCTGCGCTTGCCCCTGTTGACGGTGATGGTGTAGGAGCTCTGCGTGACGTCGTTCTTCGTGATCCGCAGCGGAAGCCACCGCTCGTTGGCGCCTGCCTTGTACTGCTCCACCTTGATGACGTTGGCGCCCATATCGGCCAGCGTCTTCGATGCATGGGGACCCGCCAGCACCCAGGTGAAATCCAGTACCGTGATGTCCGACAGGGGACCGGGCTTGAGTTTCTCCATAGGGACCTCCATTTTCTGAGGACGCGATAGACACACGCCCGTTAGGGTTTGCATGGATGAAACAGGGGCCATGTTTTGCAGACAGAACCATGGCCCCTGTTTTTGCTCGGCTGCTTACTTCTGCGTCTCAAAGTCGGTGTGCTCGACCACCGATTTCTCCTTGAGGAACGACACGCAGATTGTTCCGATGAAGGCGAGAATGGACCAGAAGATGAACACGTTGGTGAAACTGAATGAACCATCGGCTGCCGTAACGACCAGGTAACCCGCGATCAAGGGAGAGATAAAGGATCCGAACTGGCCGACACCGTTGGTGACGCCCATGGCACGACCGACAATCTCTTTGGGGTAGCGCATGGACGGGAAGGCCTGCATGACACCCCAGGCCAGGTTGATGAAGAACCCGCCCAGCGCAAGGGCCAACAGCAGCATGCCGGTCTCTCCCTTGGGGACGCTGCCGATCATGTAGAGGACCGGGATGCAGCCCATGAAGGAGATCATCGTGACGACCTTGGGTTTCCCCTGGAACAGTTTGTCGGCAAGCCAGCCGCCCAGGTACATGGAGAAGAAGGCCACGACGAAAGGCATGGAAGCATAGAGGCCCATGGTTTTGAGATTGAGGCCGTGCTGCTTGACCAGGAAGGTGCTGATCCAGGTGGTCATGCCCCAGTAGATCATGAGCATGATGAACCAGGAAATCGTATAGAGATAAAACTGGATGTCCGTGGTGAACATCTTGCTGCTGTAAGTCCTCCCGTGGGCTGAGACATCCCCGCCGACGGAAGTGGTAATGAGATCGTATTCCTCCTGCGTCATTTTCCCCTTTGCCAGCATATCCTTGGGGAGGTCGGATACAAATTGATAAAGGATCCAGATGCCCAGTATGCCGGGCACGGCCAGGACAAAGAACACCGGACGCCAGGCACCGCCGAACCAGTCCGCCGCCATCCACGTCACCATGATGGGGACGATGGCCGGCGCCACGGCCCAGGTGGTGGCCAGAAAGGCGTTGGCGCGGCCTTTTTCCGAGGTGGGGAACCAGTTTGCGATGGCACGCACCGAGGGAACGTAGTGATGGCCTTCCCCAACGGCCAGTCCCAGCCTGAGGATAATGAACTGGGTCAGGTTCTGGACAAAACCGGTGACACCGGTGACGATCGTGAAGACCCAGATGGCGATGTTCATGGTCTTCTTGGGCCCGAATTTATCTGCGAAGTATCCCGCCGTGAACTGCGCGCAGGCGTATCCGAAGAAGAAGATCGAGCCCAGCCAGCCGATTTCGACAGCCGTGAGGCTCAGGTCTTTCTGGATCAACGGCAGGAGAGTGAGGACGCTGATCCGGTCAAAATAGTTGATCAGGTACAGCAACCAGATGGTAAAGAGGATTACATGTCGGTAACCCCATGCTTTTTTTGCAGTATCATTCATGGACGACCCTCCTTCACGAAGTGATTGGTAATCTTCTGTTTTTTATTTCCCTTCCCTTTTTCCATCTGCGCCGGTTGGATCCGCGATAAGAATGAAACGCCCTTCCTCGTTCCCTTCCGGGACGGGTCGGTTAACTTTTATGAAGGCAAGACAAACTGCCGGCCGATGGCATCCCGACTGAAGAAATTCGAATCACCCCTCCTTTCCTCTGAGAAGATTGAGCGCTCAGTCTATTTATTTGCTACAGAAAAATTGCATACAAAAGAACCATTTATAACCCCATACGTTTTACATGAATAGAAGTCAATAATTTTCATGGATCCCGATTCACGTCAACCTGCACTGTGCCGGATCGGCGACGACTGCCAACCGGAACCGGCCGACAGCCGCTGCCCTGATCTATTCTGCGATCTTCGCCAGCTTCTTGGCCATTTTCATCTTTTCGGGAAGCTTCCCGAGCCGCTGGTACATGACCCGCTGGCTCTGCGGGGAGCCGGCCCCGTGCATAGACTCGATCAGGGCCGTACCGCCCGTCATGTTCTCCAGCAGGCGCAGGATCTTCATGCGAGTTTCCGTGGATACGCCGGCCACACCCTTCATGTATTTCTCCACGTACTTCCCGATCTCGGGGTGTCTCAGGTCCTGATCGAAGGGCAGAGTGGCCAGGATTCCGCCACCCACGTCGTGGGCCAGCCGCGAGATTTCGTAGATGTGCCGGGTAATGTTGTGCTTCGTGCAGTTGGCGAGCAGCGGATCCGGGTAATAGGCGCCGCTCTTCGTCCTGGTGCCCAGGGCCGAGCAGGCCACCGAACCCGAGTAGACCGTCTCGGCCAGGTGCGTCATCTCGACGAGCTTGTCCTTGACATGGGAGGCACCGAGTGTGCCCTGGTACTGGGCCGCCAGCGCCGAGGCCCCCACGATGATGTCGGCCACGCCACCCTTGCAGCCGCCGTAGTTCTGGCGGTGCATGGTGGCAAAGCGCTCCACCAGGGTGCCCGTGAAGTCCGCCTCACCGCACATGAAGACACGCTCCCAGGGAACGAAGACATCTTCCAGGACCACCAGGGCCTCGCCGCCGACCATGCCGAACTCACAGTTGCCTGCGTCGATGCCGCACTCAATTTTCCGCTCTTCGTTGGTCTGCCTGCCGAAGATCATGGTGATCCCCTTTGCGTTCAGGGGGATAGCCGCCACGATGGCATAAGCCTCATCCCCTGGGCCCATGGCCTGGGTCGGCATGATCATGATCTCGTGGCTGTTGACGGCCCCCGTCTGGTGGGCCTTGGCGCCGCGGATAACCACTCCGTCTTTGCGCTTCTCGACGACCCGGGTGAACAGATCGGGGTCCGCCTGTTCACTGGGGCGCTTGGAGCGGTCCCCCTTGGGGTCCGTCATGCCGCCAACGAGCATGAAGTTCTCCTCCTGGATCTTCTTGAGGTACTCCTCGAGCCGCTTGAAGTAGGAGGTCCCGTGCTTCTCGTCGATCTCGTAGGTGGTCATGTAGAGGGCGTTGAGCGCATCGAAGCCCACGCAGCGCTGGTAGCAGCTCGCCGTCTCGTGGGAGATCAGCCGCAGCATCTGCACCTTCTTGATCAGATCGTCAACCGACTGGTGGATGTGGGTGAAGCGGCTGATCTTCTTTCCCGTCAGATGGCTCTTGGCCGTCATCAGGTCCTCGTACTCCGGCATGATAGCCAGCTCGTAGGTCTTGGCCGCCGAGTTGATGTGCGGGATGAAGCCCGGCATCGCCGTCGCATCCTCCACCTTCCGGCCGTTGTAGTAAATGTTCGCCTTGAGATCTCTCAGGCTCTTGATGTAATCCTCTTTCGTCACGATCTTCATAATAGATTCACCTCACAGAAAGGGTTTGATCGTTTTGGCGGCATTCACTCTCAGGGCCCGCAGACCAGGTGAGGAATGAACACTTTCTCCATCAGCTTCGCCACGATATGCCGGCTCTCCGTCCTGTCGTCATTCACGGATACGAGGACCTTTGCATACAACGGATCCAGATGTTTCTCCGGGCAGGCCACGGGACAGCCATGAATCATCAGTACGGCGTCATAGGGAGCATCGTCGAGAAAGACCCACTGGATCTTGTCAACCGCCTCGGCCCTGATCCTCTCCCACTGCATCGCGCGGTCATAGGTGCAGTCACAGCCGCCGCAAAATTTCAGTGCCACCCGCTTCATGATCGCTGTAAAAGCCAACCGCTATTTTCGTTTATTTCGTTTATTTCGTTTTTTCGCAAATTCATTTCCGACGGCAGTTGAAATCACGGTCAATACGGAGCTCCTGTACCCTAGATAATCGTGTGTCCCCCGTCGATATACAGCTCGATCCCCGTCAGGAATGCCGGGCACGTGGCCAGGTACAGGGCCGTCGACTTCAGCTCGTCGAGACTTCCTACCCGGTTCAGGGGAATCATCTTCTTGACGAGGCCTTTTCCGGCATCGGACTCGAAGAAGTCGCGGTTGAACTCCGTGAGGATGTAGCCCGGACAGAGTGCGTTCACCTGGATATTGTCCCGCATGAGCTCCAGGGCCATCACCCTCGTGAGCTGGATCACGGCCGCTTTGCTCGCGCAATAGCCTACCATGTTGCGGGCCGCGATCTTCCCGAGGATGGAGGAGATATTGATGATCCTGCCGCTCTTCTGCTTGACCATGACCTGGGCAACGGCTCTCGAGGCCAGGAAGGTCCCCCTGAAATCCACGTTCATCACGCCGTCCAGGTCCTCGTCGGTCATCTTCAGGACCGGCTTTTCACTTCCCGGAATGCCGGCGCTGTTCACCAGGATGTCGATCCTTCCGAATTCGGCGACGACCTCCTGAACTACCGCGTCCACCTTTTTGGAGTCATTGACATCCATGGCCCTGCCAATGGCCCTGACATGATACTTTTCCGCAATCTCCTTTGCCACCGCCTGGCATCCGAGCAGGTTCCTTGCTGCCAGGGCCACATCGGCCCCTGCCTCCGCGTAAGTTTCCGCCATCGCCCGGCCGATCCCCTTGTAGCCGCCCGTGACGAGGACCGTCTTGCCTTTCAGAGAAAAAAGTCTTTCCAGAAGATCCGCAGCCATAATCCTTCCCCTTCCGGTGGTCAGGCGGGACCGCCGTCCCGCATTACTTTTTCTGTTTTTCCTTCGGCTCCTCCACGAGGCTCGTTCCGAATGTGGGCTCCAGGGCGAGATCGGCAGAGTCGTCAAATTCGGGATCGATCCCCGCGAGGTAGCGCGCAAGCTTCTTCTTCTGCTCGTAGTTGTAGTCCAGATTGAGGGCGATCGTCTCCATGATGGGCGAGCCGCCTCCGTGGACGCCGGCGATCTCGTACCAGGCCGACATGGGCGAGGCCCCGATGTTCTCCACGAATTTCCAGATCTTCAGGGAGACATCCGGCGGGAGCTTGGGGTTGCGGACGATCAACTTGTCCAGGTATTTCTTGGTGTCCGGCGCGTGGAAGTCCTCATCGAAGGGAAGTGTCACGGCGATGCCGCCGGCGATCTCGGTGAGGATGTTGTACTCGTGATAGATCAGCTCTCCCGTCATCCTCCGGCCGACATTCGCAAAGACCTTGTTCGGGAAGAACACGCCGCTCGATGTCTTCTCGCCGTATACGGCCGCGGCCACACCCGCCGCGAAGGCGAGTTCGGCGGCCCCGGCAAATTCAGACAGCTTTTCCCGCACGTGGCCCACCTTCTGGATGTTGTTCGCCTCGGCGGCCAGCGCCGTCGTCCCGCAGAGAATATCCGAAACGCCGGGCTTGCAGCCGCTGTAGCTGTGGCGGTGCGAGTCGGCAAACAGCAGCGCAATCCGCCTGCCGAAATCCCACTCCCCGCACATGAAGACCCTTTCGTTCGGCACGAAGACGTTGTCGAAGACCACGACGGAATCGGAGACGCCGTATTTGCAGAAGGGCGATGCGCCGGGGTCATCTTTCTCCCGATGCCAGACCGGGCGGGTGATCAGGTGAACCCCCTCCCAGTCCGCCGGAACGGCAAAAGCCACGGCAAAGGCGCTGTCGTCCTCCATGAGGGCACGGGTGGGAAGGACGAACATCTCGTCGGCGTATGCCACCTGGGTAATGGACATTTTTACGCCGGAGACGACGATCCCGTCTTTTCTCTTTTCGACGACATGCACATAGGCATCGGGGTTGGGCTGCTCGCTGGGCCGCTTCAGGCGGTCTCCCTTGCTGTCCGTCTGGGCGCAGCAGCCATCCCAGTCGTTTCGCTGATATTCCTTGAGGTAGTTCAGGAAGCGCTCGTGGTAGTCCGTTCCCTTGGCCTCGTCCATCTCCTTGGTGCAGATGGCCAGCGCGCTGATCGCGTCGTGTCCCATGCACCGGTGGATGCAGCCGCCGACGCGACGGGCGGCCAGGCGGATCATCTTCTGTTTCTGCATGAGATCGTAGGGGTTCTGCGGAAGGTGAGCGAAGCGGTTGATCTCTTCGCCGATGAGTGGCGACTGTACGGTCATCAATCCCTTCCATTTTGGATTGAGCGCCAGCTCATAGGTCACGTCCAACACATTGATGCCCGGTATCAACCGATGATCGTCGCGGCCGACTTTCTCGCCCCCGATATAGATGTTGGGTTTCATTTTGAACAGCCGTTCACGGTATTGCTCTTTAGTCCTAAGCATGATGCGCTCTCCTTCCTGGGATCTCTTCAGATCTCATCGAATATCTTTTCAGCAGCCAGCTTTAAAATCAATCTGACCTCGCCTCTACAAAGCACGCAATATGCCATAAATCAGTAAAATTACAACTATATAATATCATTGCATATTATTACTTTGTCTGCTTTTCCCGGCTTAACATGTCTTGCCTTTCGTGTCCCATTATGCTACATGTGCCCCAATTCGATACATCATCAGGACACATCTTGGGACACTCCATGACGGAGGAATGGTACCATGCAGGGATATTACAATGAGCGTTTCGGCCGGATCCTGGGGGAATGGAAACGTTTCATCAACAGTCAGCCCCTCGAGAACCCGCTGATCATTCCCGAGTTCATCATGGAATCGTGGAAGCGATGCCGGGAGCGCCACGTAAATCCGTACACGACACGTGTAAACAAGGTCCTGGAGCAGAGAGAACTGCAGGAACTGCTCGAGCGCAATGAAAGTCTCATCGAGATCAGCCGCCCCTTCATGCAGAACCTTTGTGGCTTCGTCCGGGGATCCGGATTCGTCGTCGCCCTCTTCGACGACCAGGGGTACCTGCTCGAGGTCCTCGGCGATGCCGACGTGGTGGAGCGGGTCAAGAAAGGGAACTTCATCCAGGGAGCCTGCTGGAGCGAGGAAGAAGCGGGGACAAACGGCTGCGGAACGGTGCTCGCGCTGGGCCGGCCCTTGCAAGTATTCGCCACGGAGCACTACTGCATCAACTCGCACAAGTGGACCTGCTCCGGCGCCCCGATCCATGACCCCGACGGCGATCTGATCGGCGTCATCGACATGACGGGTCCCTACCTCAACGCAAACCCGCACACGCTGGGAATGGTGGCCGCAGCCGCCTATGCCATAGAGAATGACATGAGGATGCGCAAGGCCCTGTCCGAATGCCAGATCGCGGACGGATTCCAGAAGACGATCCTGGCGTCCATCCCCGAGGCCCTCATCGCCATCGACAGCCTCTACCGGATCTCCATGGTGAACGAGAACGCCGAGAAGATCATCGGCCGCGGATCGCGCCAGCTGACCGGCAGGAGCCTCAGGGACGTCATGGGGGAGGATAACGCGGCCCTCTTCAACCTGATCCAGAACAATGCGACCCTCACGGACGTCGAGGCCCGCATCATCATGCGCGAGGGCCAGCCCGTCGACTACACGCTCACCTGCAACCCGATCCGCACGGAGGACAGGCGTGTGATCGGCCGCCTGATCATCCTCAACGAGATCAAGCGTGCCCGGACGCTAGTGACCCGGATGATCGGGGCGAAGGCCAAGTTCACCTTTGACGACATCTGCGGCATCAACGGAAAATTCGTCGAGACGGTGACCCAGGCAAGGATGGTGTCTCAGAGCAATTCCAACGTTCTGCTGCTGGGCGAGAGCGGCGCGGGAAAGGACATCTTCGCCCAGGCCATCCACAACGCGAGTGCGCGCAGCAGCGGTCCTTACGTGGCCATCAACTGCGCCGCCATCCCGCGGGATCTCATCTCCAGCGAGCTTTTCGGCTACTCCGAGGGCGCCTTCACGGGCTCCAAGCGCGGCGGCAACCAGGGCAAGTTCGAGCTGGCCGACGGCGGCACGATCTTCCTCGACGAGATCGCCGAGACTCCGCTGGAGCTGCAGTCGGTCCTGCTGCGGGTCATCGAAGACAAGTCGATCACGCGAATCGGCGGCTCCCGGATCACATCCGTCGATGTGCGGATCATCGCGGCAACGAACAAGAACCTCAAGGAGGAAGTGCGCAAGGGGCGGTTCCGGGACGATCTCTACTACCGCTTCAATGTCTTCACCATCCAGATGGTACCGCTTCGCGACAGGCCCGAGGACATCCCGCTGCTCGTGGACAGCTTCGTGCAGAAAATTTGTGACGCCATGGGAAAGAAGCGGGTCCGCGTCGACGGGCGGGTCCTGGAGAAATTCATGGGCTACTCGTGGCCCGGGAATATCCGGGAGCTCCAGAACATCATCGAAAGGATGATCAACGTCGTCCACACGGATGAACTGACCGTCGATCTCATCCCCTCGGAGGTCCTGCACGGGCCCACACGGGCGGAGGTCCTGCCCCGGGAGGAATCGCCCCGCGACAGGGAGCGCCAGATCCTCGAAAAAATGGTCCAATCCGGGCTCTCCAAGAAGGAGATCGCCCTCAGGATGCAGATGGCCCGGAGCACCCTCTACCGGAAGCTCGAAAAATACAACCTGCCCCACTGAGACGGACCCACTGAGACGAACCCACTGAGAAAGGAGAAACCTCGCCATGACCCTGCCCCTCGACGGGATTCGCGTCCTCGACCTGTCCGCACGCATGCCCGGGCCGATGAGTGCCCAGATCCTGGCCGATCTCGGCGCCGAGGTCATCAAGATCGAAAGCCCCCGGGCGCCGGATTTCTTCCGCGGTCTCCAGCCTCTCGTGGGCGGCACGGGGAGCCTGTTCCACGTCTGCAACCGCAACAAGAAGGGAATGACCCTGGAGCTGCGCCACCCCCGGGGTCGCGAGATTTTTCTCCGGCTGATAAAGAACACCGACGTCGTCGTCGAGGCCTTTCGGCCCGGGACCATGGAGCGCATGAAGATCGGCTACGATGTCCTGAAAGAGGAAAACCCGGGGCTCATCTACTGCGCGCTCACGGCCTTCGGCCAGGAAGGCCCTTACCGGCTCCGGCCGGCCCATGATCTCAACCTTCTTGCCCTCTCGGGCGTGCTCGATCTGCTCGGCGTAAAAGACGGCCCCCCGATCGTGCCCCCCGTCCAGATGTCCGGTCTCGGAGGTGCCTTTCAGGGCGTCGTCGGCATTCTCGCCGCCCTGCTGAGCAGGGGCAAAACAGGCAGGGGGGATTTCATCGACGTGTCGCTCCTGGAAGGGGTTTCCGTCTGCGCGGCCCTCGAGATGTCACGCTTCATGGCGGGCCACCACGTTCCGAAGAGGGGCCTCACGGAAGGCGGCGGGGGATATGCCTGTTTCAACGTCTACGCGACGGCCGATGGCCGTCACTTGTCCCTGGGCTGCCTGGAACCGCACTTTTGGGAGACGCTCTGCCGCGTGATCGGCAGGGAATCCCTCATCGGTGAGCAATGGGCCCCGCAGCACCGACAGGACGAGATGATCGCGGAGGTTGGTTCCATCCTCATGACACGGACGCTCGAGGAGTGGCTCCGGCTCTTTGACCCGGATAAAATCTGTATTGCCCCCGTCAACACGTTCGAAGAAGCCCTGCAGGATCCCCATATCCGTCACCAGGGTACGTGGTTTGAGGGAGAACTCCCCGGGGGAGAAAAGGTGCCCCAGGCAGCGCTCCCGGTGCGTTTTGGGGAAAGCCGTCCGGGCTGGCGCGCCCACCCGCCAGGGCATGGCGAGCACACAAGGGAAGTTCTCCGGCAACTGGGTATCACCGACACCGAGATCGACGACCTCCATGCCCTCGAGGTGGTGTGATCCGCACGTGCATCGACCGACTGCAATCGCCTTGACACGCGTCAGGCACATCATATAGGAAGACACATCCGCCCGTGAGGAGCCTTCAATCATGGCCCTGAACATCCTCGTCTGCATCAAACAGGTTCCCGACCCGGAACAATTCGACCGTATCACCCTGGATCCCGTCACGGGATCCATCAACCGCGCGGGCATCCCGCCGGTCAGCAATCCCGTCGACCGCCATGCCGTTGAAGAAGCCCTGCGCATCCGGGAGGCCTTCGGCGGAACGGTGACCGTCATGACCATGGGTCCGCCCCAGGCAAGAAAGTGCCTGGAGGATGCACTGGCCATGGGCGCCGACCGGGGGGTGCTGCTCTGCGACATGACCTTTGCCGGCGCCGACACTCTCGCCACGGCCGCAGTCCTGGCGGCAGGAATCCGGTCTGCCGGAGATTTCGACCTGGTTCTGTGCGGAAACGAATCTGTGGACGGCGCGACGGGACAGGTCCCCGCACAACTCGCCGAGGCGCTGGGCCGGCCCCGCGTCACCTGCGCCCGGAAGATCGAGTTTGCAGACGGGGGAAACATTGCCCTCGTTGAGCGCGAGATCGAAGGAGGGTTCCTGCGCGTGGAAGTGAGGCTTCCCGCCGTCATCGCCGTGGTGAAGCGGATCAACCGCTACCGGCTGCCCACCATTTTCGGCATCCTCGAGGCCGGGAAGAAAGAGATCGCCGAGGTGGGCTGTGCCGCCTGTGAATGCGCCGACATCACCGCGGAGGCTATGGGCCTTGCAGGCTCGCCGACGCGCGTCGCGGGGATTTTCCAGTCCCACCTCAAGAGGCACGTGGAAATGATCGGCGGGGACCCGAAGGAGTCTGCTCGGGGGCTCATCAAGAAGCTCCGGGAAATGGATGCCCTGTAAACAGGAACGGGTTGAAACGTTGATAAGTTGATTGGGGAGAACCATACAAAATACCCCAATATCCAAGGACACTGACCGAGGGAAGAGCAACATGAAAGATATTCTCGTCTGGGCCGAACAGCGGGATGGACAGCTGGCAGGTGTCACACTCGAAATCCTGAAGAAGGCCATGGACCTCGCTGTGATTCTCAAGGGACAGGTCTCGGCTGTCGTCATCGGGCAGGAGTGCCGTCAATGCGCGGCAGAACTCATCGCCCATGGGGCCGGCCGCGTCTTCGTCGTCGAGGATTCTCGGCTTGCCCTGTACCAGGCGGATGCCTGTACGAAGATCCTCTGCAGGATCATCGGCGAGACCCGCCCCGACATCGTTCTCATGGGGGGCACCTCCGTCGGCGCCGATCTGGCGCCCGCCGTGGCGGCAAGGCTCGGGACGGGGCTCACGGCCCACTGCACCGATCTGCACATCGAGGCGATCGACGGACGGGATCAGCTGGTGATGGTCGTCCCCGGCTGGCGGGGAAACATGATGGTGAAAATCGTCTGCCCCGAAAAAAGGCCCGTCATGGCCACCATCCGCCCCGGTGTGATGGAGAAGGGCGGAGCGGACCCATCGAGAAGGGGGGAGATCGTCGCCGTCAGCCCCGATATCGACGAGAAGGACTTCCGGGCAAGGACCCTCGAGAGGGTCCGGGAATCGGAAGAGGGGGCGCTGGATCAGGCGAAGATCATCGTGTCGGGGGGATTCGGTTTCTACGAGGCAGGGGGCATTTCCCTCCTGGATCGTCTTGCGCGCGCGCTCGGCGGCGTCAGCGCCGGGTCCAGGCCCGCCTGCGATGCGGGCTGGGTCCCCGAGACGCGGATGATCGGGCAGAGCGGCAGGACCGTGAGCCCCGATCTTTTCATCAGCATCGGGGCATCCGGCGCGCCCCATTACACCACGGGGTTTGCGAAATCGAAAGTCATCGTGGCCATCGATAAAAATCCGAAGTCGCCCATCTTCGACATCGCCGATATCGGGATCGCCGGCGATCTCCGGGAAATCATTCCCGCCCTCGTGGAGGAGCTGGAATCGCGACGATAGGGCATGTTTGCACCGCACGACAAATGAAAGTGAAATCTCGAATCCTAACAGAAGGGGGAATCGCCATGTTTGAGTTCACGAAAGAGCAGGAGATGATCAGGGCCATGGTGCGCGAGTTCGCCGACACGGAGCTGGCGCCGAAGGCACTCGAGCTGGACCGGAAAGGGGAATTCCCCTTCGAGCTTGTCAAGAAGATCGGGGCGCTGGGGATCATCGGCATGTCTTCCCCCCGGGAGTATGGCGGGTCGAAGGCGGGGCACCTGCCGGCGGTGATCGCCGTCGAGGAGATCGCCCGCGTTTACCCTTCGCTCGCCTTCATCCTCGAGGTGACCCAGGCGCCGTTGTACATGATCGAAAACTACGGGACGGCGGAACAGAAGCAGGCCTGGCTGCCGCCGCTCATCCGGGGCGAGAAGATCGCCGCCGTGGCGGCCACCGAACCCACGGGGGGATCGGACCTGGCCACGCTGAACACGACGGCCGTTGCCGACGGGGACGACTATGTCCTCAACGGACGGAAGGTTTACATCACCAACGGCAGCGTGGGCGACATCGTCCTGGTCCTGGCAAAGACGGGCGAGCGCGCCAGCATCCTCGCCGTGGAGAAAGGGACTCCGGGGTTCATCGTGAGCCGCAGGCAGGACATGATGGGGTTCAAATCGGGCGATGTCTGCGAGCTCGGCTTCAGCAACTGCCGCATCCCGAAGAAAAACGTCATCGGCAAGGACGGCGGCGGCCAGGCCGTGGCCATGGCGACTTTCACGGTGAGCCGCGCCGCCGTGGGGGCCGTGGGGCTGGGCATCGCGCGCGGGGCCTTCGAGATCGCCCTGAAATACGCGAAGGAGCGGATGCTCTACGGCAAGCCCATCGCGGCCCTCCAGGCAATCCAGTTCCTGCTCGTGGACATGGACACGGAGATCGACGCCGCCCGCTGGCTCATCTACCATCCCGCCGCCTGCCTGGACCGGGGCATGGCGCCTCGTGAGATCGGCAAGCTCTCGGCCCGGGCAAAATACATCGGGGGCGAGGTGGCGACAAGCGTCACCCTGAAGGCCATGCAGGTCCTGGGAGGCTACGGGGTGAGCCCCGAGTATCACCTGACGAGGCTTCTGGCCGACGCCGTGGAGATCTTCCCGGCCACAGGCTCGCCGCAGATCATGAAGATCATCCAGGCCCTCGAGATCGTCAAGTGAGAGTTGCCGTGTTCCACGAACGGGCGAATCGTGCAGGATACGAAGCCCTGTTGACAGGCGACTCCTGTTGACGTTATAGCTACGGTCGCATTCGGCCGACAAAAAAGGAGGATTCATCATGGCTGCAAAAGGGAGTTATAAACCGGAGGAATCCATTGCCGTCAACTACCCGGAAGCGGTGGAGTGGCGGCGCGCGCTGCACAAATGCCCCCAGCCCTCGTGGCTGGAATTCTTTGCCACAGCCTTCGCTGCGGAAAAGCTCTCGAAGTGGGGATACGACGTCAAGCAGGGCCGCGACGTGGTGGCCGAGGACAAGCTGCTGCTGCTCCCCGACGCGGAGAAACTGCAGGAAGAATACGACAGGGCCCTCAAGGCGGGCGCAAACGAGAAGTTCCTTGCCCCGGCAAAGGGCGGCTGCACCGGTGTCATGGCCACCCTGAAAGGAGACCATCCGGGACCTGTTATCGGATTCCGATTCGACCTCGACTCCAACGAGGTGACGGAGTCCCAGGACCGAACCCACATGCCCGCCCGGCAGGGATTCGTATCGCAGAACCCCGGTTACGCCCACATGTGCGGCCACGACATCCACACGGCCACGGGGCTTCTGCTGGCAAAGTATTTCGCCGACAACAGAAAAACGCTGAAAGGCACCGTGAAAATGATCTTCCAGCCCAACGAGGAGAATCTCTCGGGGGCTGCGCCCATGATCGAAAAAGGCATCCTGGATGATCTGGATTATATCCTCGGCGGCCACATCGGGCTGTCGCTGAAAGAGACGGGGCTCATCGCGTTCAACGTGCACAGTTTCCTGGCCCTGTCCCGTTTCGAGGTGACCTTCACGGGCCGCCCGACGCACGCCGCCGCAAGCCCGGAGCAGGGGAAAAATGCCATGCTGGGCGCCAGTAGTGCCATCACGAACCTCTACGCGATTGCCCGGCACGGCCAAGGCGCCACGCGGATCAATGTGGGATACCTCCAGGCGGGAAGCACCTGGAACGTCATCCCGGAGAAGGCCTACTTCCGCATGGAGACCCGCGGCGTAACCAACGAACTCAACGAGTACATGGTCGAGAAGGCCCGCGACGTGATCGAGGGCGCCGCGAAGATGTACGATCTCGCGGTCGAGATCAAACCGGCGGCCATGGCCGTGGTGGCCGAGAGTTCTCCGGAGCTCATCGCCATTGCCGAGCGTGTCGCGAAAACGCTTCCCTCGGTCAAACAGGTCGTGCCGAGCGCTCCCTTCAATGCCTCGGAAGATATCACGCTGATGATGGAGCGGGTACAGCAGAAGGGGGGCAAGGCACTCATCACCCTGTTCGGAACACCGACCCACGGCGGGCACCACAACTCCACGTTCGATGCCGACGAGGTCGTGATCCGCAATGCGGCGGAATTCTATGCCGCCCTGCAAAAAGAAGTGGCCGGATAACCGGATAAGAAGACCGCTCGCGACTTTGCCCCGGAGGGAAGAAGGCTCCAGCCCTTCT
>Ga0209254_10000381_pt1 | contig 35140 bp, 22 predicted proteins | sample FrelakmetDIP11DI_FD_187148 | JGI IMG/M metagenome (GOLD analysis project Ga0209254, IMG submission 187148) | Freshwater lake sediment microbial communities from the University of Notre Dame, USA, for methane emissions studies - DIP11 DI (SPAdes)... | ecosystem: Environmental > Aquatic >... | reverse complement strand
GAAAACCCTGATATTATTATTTTTCATCCATTGCGCCATTATATATAAGAGGGATTTTCCTGGAGAGAGTTTTTTAAAATCGGGATCAAAGGTTGTTGAATGGCCAATTAATGTGTTTTCTTCTTTTAGATTGATGGAGAACCCGATTCTTGTTCCATTAATTTTTACGGAAAACCGGATTAGACTTTTATCATTGTGCCATGCTTTTAAGCATTGCAGCAAGAACAACTGCTTGCTAAAATGGGTGTATTCTGATGGCGTCGGGGTAGTATTCCACCTTTTTATGTGGCATTGGCAAAATTCCTTAACCCAGACTTCGAGCTCAGCATCGTCTGATAATATTTCAAAAATTGCGTTGTGCTGTTTATTTAGCCTGTTAACAGCATATCTGAACTGCCTGGAGCGGTTAATCTTTGCAAATAGACTTTCGGGGGACTCAGCTTCAAGTGCCGGACAAACTGAATATTGTAAATTCTGCCAGAACAATTTGCTGTTTTTCCCGGAATTTTCTAATTGATTTATGTTTTCGGCCCATGCCTTAACTTTATTGAGTATTAAGGTCCATTTTTGATCTCTTATCTTTGTAAAGAAAGAGGTAAAGAAGTATTCTATATCCTCTTCGGTACTCTTATTGTGGAAAACAAACCAATTAGCATCGGATTTCCTGTCACTTAAAAAAGTGTAAATTTTATTTTCATTTTTGAATACCCCCGCTCCGGTGAGAATTTTGTTATCGAATAATAAAACGGCAACTGTATTTTTATACTGGCCGGCTAAAAATTTCAATATTTCCGGTCCCTGGAATGGAGATTTATCCTTGCTGTTTTGCCAAAGATCGGCATATTGATTCCAGAAGTCTTTATTCAGGTCGTTCTGTATAGTAAAATGTTTCATCCCTTCATTGCGGTAAAGTCTTAAGTCCGGCTCTTTATTTTTTCAATGAAAAAAACTCATCAGTTATTTTCTAATTCTAAAAAATTATTTAAACCAGATTTAATCCAAGATTTGAAATTTGTAAAGAACGGTTATCGAGGGATTGAAAATGTGCATTGATTTTTCAACGGGGATAGTTGGTCATATTTTCATAAAAAATATAAAAATGTTCAATTACTGCGATGGCTTTTTATAGGTTTTAAGAAAAAATTCAATAGTCTTCTCTAATCCTGTTTTAAAATCTACTTTAGCGGAATATCCCAGAATGTTTTTTGCTTTTGAAATATCCGCGAGGGAATGCTGGACATCACCTGTTCGTATGTTTTTAAAAATTGGTTCAATGTCTTTCCCCAATAGATTATTGATTTCTTTGACAAGTGTAATTAAATCGAAGTTAATACCACAGCCAATATTGAAAACCTGCCCTTCGGCTCCTTTGGCAGTACAGGCAAGCATATTTGCTTCAATATTGTTTTGAACGTATGTAAAATCTCTTGATTGCTTGCCGTCACCATAAATTTCCGGTCTTTCGTTTTCGTAAATCTTCTTTATGAATTTTGGGATAACCGCGCTGTACTCTGAGGTTGGATCCTGGTTCCTTCCAAAAACATTAAAGTACCTTAAACATATAGTTTCAAGGCCATATAGCTGGTAATAGAGCTGGCAGTATCTTTCTGCAGCGTATTTTGTAATTGCATAGGGTGACATAGGCATTGCCGGCAGGTCTTCATTTTTAAGTAATGTCTTGTTGCTTCCATAAATAGATGAAGAAGATGCGAATACTACTCTTTTAACCTTATGTTCCTTTGAGGCCTCCAATATATTCAGGGTTCCTAGAATGTTTACATCATTGGTGGTTATAGGATCGTTTATGGAACGGGGGACAGAAGGAAGTGCTCCCTGATGTAATACAAAATCAACTCCATTTACGGCTTTTCGAACAATGTGAAAACTTCTGAGATCTCCTTCATAGACAACGAAGTTTTTATTTCCACTGTAAGGCAAGAGATTATCTCTTTTACCTGTTGAGAAATTATCAAGAACTCTAACTTCATGACCTTCTTCAAGTAAGTGTCTTATAATGTTAGATCCGATAAAGCCGGCGCCTCCTGTTACTAAGTATATCATGTTCAGGTATAAATTAAATTTTATCTAATTATTTAAGTATTAATATTATCCAACTTATTTTCTTTAAACAAAGCCATTCCTAAATTCAGGAAATGATTTTATTAAAATAGTGGATAAGATTTATTCCGCGTTATCTCTGTAACTGTATTGGACTTTTTAGAGGCCGGTTTTTCTGATTGGATTATCTGCGAAGTAAGTTAGTGAACAGGCTATGAGAGGTTTGGACTTAAATCAGTTGCTATTGGCCTTAAAGGACAAAATGTTAAAAACGGCCATAAAAAAATATTTAATATTTGTTTTTAACGGATTGGTTTTCATTTCATTCAGGTATTTTGTCTCAGCTTCAATTACTCCCTGAAAGCCCGTAAGTTTTAAAGAAACATTTGGCGGAATCAGTCCAGGCTTATATTTTATTCTTTCTATCTGAAGTTCCGGTGTAAGGTTGCTATAGCCAAACCTGGTAATTGGTCTTACACCCACTAAATTCATATCTCCTTTAATGACATTGACTAACTGGGGAATTTCATCTATCCATATTTTTCTGATGATCTTTCCAAATTGTGTAACCCTGAAATCCATATTAGGCTTTCCAATGGCATCATATCCGTTATTTTTTACCACATAGTCTTGTATATACTCTGAATAAGGATACATTGTCCGGAATTTGTATACTCCAATTATTTTACCATGTTTACCAATTCGTTTCATTTGCATGATATGATGAAAAGTTGGATCAGTTTCACTTAAAGGGACACTTTTTTTCCGTGTTATAAAATATACCAGATTGCCCACTTGTTTTAAATTCAATATTTCAAAACCACAAAATGCCAGGCGGCCCAGCATCTCAGCAAGTGAGTAATTTTTTTGAGTTTGTCTGTATGCAAAGATGCCGCCTTTTTTAGTCACATTAAAATTATCGGATTTATATTTCTGAAAGTTCAGGATTAATGATTTACCTGAAACGGCGCCAGTATTAATGGTTTTATCAGGGGCATCTTTAATTCTGTTTTCAAAACAACCAATATAAATGCCTGAGTTGGGTAACTCTTTATTCACAATGCGAAACTGACTATTCAGGTGAAGAACTTTGTTTGCTGGTTTCATATTGATAAAAACATCAACATTTTCCGGCTTATTATCCCACATATATCCTTCGTTATCAGAGTAACATAACACTATATTTTCCCCCCGGTCTTTCAGGTTTTCAAAAATGTATTCAGCAACCACAGAGCTATATTCTTCTGTCAGTGTCTTATAAAGGTCATTGAATTCAAAATATCTTCTGTATTCCTTTTTTAGTAATGTGTCCAATTTATTAATATTTCAAAACGATGAGAAAAAATAGGAGTACTCGGATTATTTATTTAAAATTCATGGGACCTGTCCTTGCATTTTTATTGGCAGGCCTTTTAAAAACTGCTAATACCTTGATTACTAAAGTATAATGATAAGTTTTTGCATAAACTAAATAGAAACGACATAAAATTGCTGAAACAATCATTACTGATTAAAATAAAAAAGGGGGGACGGAAATGATTGTTGGTGGGGAGGTAAGTTGTAAACTGCGGTTAAATATAGGATAATAAATTAAACAAAAAATTAATTATTGAAATAAAATTAGCTCAAAGTTTTTGTAATATAAATGAACATTTCTTTCGCGACGAATAGAATCAGAAGAATCCTATCAAGGGATACAAAATGAATATTTCGCTTTGAAATTAATTTAGGCCGCTTCGTTGGAAATTTGGAGTTTTTACGCATTGATAATCAATAATTGAGAGTTGTAATTAAGTTGATTAGACCTGACTTACTGAATTGAAAATTAGAAATATTCACTTTATCTGGCGATGCCATTTCTTAATTTCCGGTGCAATTACCCTGAGGTTAAGAAATTGCGCTTTCATTGAATAATTATTCAATTTTTGGGATTTTTGTGATGCGGTTATGCAAAGAAAAATAGGGAATTACCAGGCAATTAAAAAATCTGGATAATTAATCGATTGATAGATATTGCTTTATAAAATATGATTGAAATTATCATAATTTAGATTATAATTGTATTGAAAATAAGAGCTTTCCTCTCCGAACAATTAGATTCTTCCAATAGCCGAGATAAAAACCTGCAACAATTTAGATTTGAGGGCCCAAATTTTATGAAAATGGGTGACTGTACTCTGTCGATCAAATTAATTTATTGAATTCAGATGGTAATTCCTGTCATTCAATGATCAGTGATCGGCGGTACTGGCGAAAAGTGTACTGGAATATTTTGTTCAGTAATTGACTTAAAACGAAATGGCTTTTATTTATTCCTTCGAACTTTTTCTTCGCAGGCAGATGTTATTTCGATCTTAGTAATGTGAAAATTTAATTTTCAAACAAACGAGTTGTTGGCAGGTAACGGAAAATGATATTATAACAGTTACAATGTTTATTGCGATTTCAAATATTCAGTTTAAAGAAAACATTTTATGAACCAGAATCAGGCAGAACCAAGAGTAAATTCTGGCGACTCCCAGTTTTTATACAAATATTTGCCATATTGGCCGATTTTTTTAATATTGATGGTATTGGCGTTTGTGTCAATTGGCCTTTATTTAAAATTGGCCACGCCAATATATAGTTCTACTGCCAGTTTGCTATTAAAAGATGAAAAGAAGGGCGAGGAGAATTCTAAAATGGTCGAGACCCTTAATCTTTTCGGAAATAAAAATATTGTAGAAAACCAGATAGAAATAATTAAGTCCCATCCTGTATTGCAATACACAGCAGAAAAACTAAACCTATGCTCGCCTGTCTTCGTTGAGAATGGGTGGTTTGGTTTGAGTAAAAAGCTGGCTTACCGGACAAGCCCGGTTATTATTGAATTGCAAAATCAACGGGAAATTGTTCCTGTTGACAAAGTTGAATTCCAGGTTTCAGATACTGGTAGAATAATTTATATAGGGGCGAATAAATATCCGTTGAATGAATGGATAAAGACAGAATGGGGAACTATGCGCTTTGTTGATAATCCCCAATACCTGAAGGCGATAAGCCCTGAAAGTAAAAGTTCGGATTTGTTTTTTTCGATAGTAAGTCAGGGCGATGTAATTGCAGAACTAAGTGATAATTTTAAAGCAGTTCCCTCAAATAAACTAAATACTGTAATAAAACTTTCAGTTAAAGATCCGGTTCCGCAACGAGGAGAAGAAATTCTAAAGGAAATTGTCATAGGATATTACAAGTCGAATATCGAAAAAAAGAACAAAGTTGCCAGCAATACACTTGATTTTATAGAAGAAAGAATGGAAAGCATTTCTGCTGAGCTTAGATCGCTGGAAAGCAAAATTCAGCATTACCGTTCAAGTTCGGGTTCAATTGATATGACAACGCAAAGCACACTGTACTTGCAACGAATGGAGGAAAATGATAAACAAATTAATGTCCTAAACCTCCAATCTTCAGCGCTCGATCAATTGGAAAAATATGTCACTTCTAAAGGAAATGAGGAAAGGATTGCACCTTCAATTTTTAGCGTCCAGGATCAGATTCTAACCACCCTCATGGGAAATTTATATGTTTCTGAAGCCAAGTATGATGCAATGAAGAATACAGTTGCCGATAATAATCCTATTCTCTTGTCCATTAAAGAGGATATAAATAATACAAGAACAAAAATTCTTGAAAATATCAAGAACCAGAAAGTAAATATCAGAAGCAATCAGTCACAACTGGATAGAACATCAAGTAAATATTCAGCCATGCTAAATTCTGTACCGGTTAAAGAGAAAGAACTGGTAGAAGTTAGCAGGGACCGGAATACGAAGATGGATATATATACATATCTATTACAAAAAAGGGAAGAGATCGCTTATTCAATGAATTCAAATTTTGAAGAAGCAGATTTTGTTGAAAACCCAATATCAACGCCTGGCCCCGTAAGCCCCAATAGGAAAGTACTTTATTTGCTCGGCCTGGTTTTACCATTGATTGGTGGGATGTCCATTATAAATCTTAAAGAGTATTTGGCTGGAAAAATTTTATACAGACATGAAATAGAAAAATTAACCCGATATCCGGTAATTGGCCAAATCATTGATGACAATTCTGATTTAAAACTTCCCGCTGCCAGCAATGAGCGAAGTTTTATCAATGAACAATTCCGACACATAAGAAACAGTTATAAAAAGAAGTACAGAAATAATAAGAAAATAGATAAGATATTGGTTACATCATCTCTGCAAGGAGAAGGTAAGAGCTTTTTCGCGTCTAATTTTGCAATCAGTCTTGCCAAAACCGGTAAAAAAGTCATATTAGTTGAACTTGACCTTTACCGGCCAAAACTGGGAGAGTATTTCAACATGAAATCCGAAAGAGGAATAGTCGATTATTTTTCCAATGCTGCAATGATAAGTGACATCATTCTTCCTGTTGAAGGTATTCCGAATTTGTCCATAATTTTGGCAGGGAAGCCGGTGGAAAACAATTCCGAATTAATGAGCAGCGCCAAAATTGATTTTTTGCTGACAAGCCTGGAAACATCCTATGATGTGATTATTATTGACAGCACACCTTTACGGGTTGTTTCTGACGCCATCCTTATTGAGCCAAAATGCAATCTCACATTTTACCTGGTCCGTCAGTCAGTGACCCCAAAATCTATCATTGAAAAACTGGACGGTGATATGGAAGCGTATAATTTCAAGAACCTGGTAATCGTCTTCAATGGAGTTAAGAAAAGGGGATTTGGAAAATATAGCTATGGATACGGGTTTGGTTATGGATATGATTCAGAAAATTCTTATGTTTCCTATACAAGTGATAAGGCGAAGGGGAAAAAAAACAGAGTTAACATAATACAGGATAAAATAAGTAATGCCAAGGCAAACAAAAATGAAGTAAAAGATTCGGCTTAATTATTTATAAATCTATAAGGCTCACTGTGATCTGAATATCGCGGTTTCTGCCTTTATCATCGGTACAGGAAATTTTATTCACCCCTTCCCCAGGAACAAAAAACTGTTTGCTTCCCGCATCAGCGGATTTATAGAAACGGTTATTTATATACCAATAAACCCGGCTTACGTCATTCCCGGTTTCACAAACAAGTTGAAGTGGTTCCGGTTTTTTTTTGCTGATCAGGTATTCTGTTCCGTTTACCGGTGATGTTATATTTGGTTTGCCCTCCTTAAAAATCTTCTCACATTGCGTATTGTGCATTGGGATGGGTTCAAAAGCATTGTTGTTTAACAACAACCAGTTTTGCAGTTCAGGAACAATCAGTTTATATCCTTTCTTTTTGAAGCCTTTTTCCGGCTGGCAACTTTTACAATAGCTTATTTTTTCATCTTCACTTACTGCGACCAATGTATAATTATTACAAACCTGAGTTGATGAAATACCTGGCAGGAAATAATCCAGTACCAGATTGGTGCATTGCTCTGAGGGAGGCATACCGGTTTCACTACAAATCATCCTTTGTTCAATACCTTTTGGCGGAGTAAACCACGACCGGTCAGCATCATAGTCGAGGGTATTGAAAATCCTGAAGAGAAGGGGCGTGGCGGTTTCAGCACCGCTAAGCTGTGCATTGCCCACACCCGAAAAATTGCCTGCCCATACACCAACAGTATATTTTTTATTGTAGCCAATGCTCCATGCATCGCGACGGCCATAGGAAGTGCCGGTTTTCCATGCAATGCGCGGCATGTGTGCAGTGGCGTCCCAGTGTAATGGAAAATCGGGACGGTTAATTCGGCTAAGGATCTCCGTTACCATGTAACTCGCATCGGCGCTGAGTATTCTTTTAGGTTTGGCAATAGAATCTCCTTGTTGGTAAACAGGCTGGTAAAAAAGGCCTTCATTGGCAAAAGCGCTGTATAATCCCGTCATTTGCTCAAGTGTGGTGCCACAGCCGCCAAGGATTAAACTCAGGCCCAGCCCTTTTTGCTTTTGTTCGATCTGTCTGAATCCTATTTCAACCAGTGGTTCGATCATTTTTTCGGTACCAAGTAAATTCAAGGCTTTTACTGCCGGAATATTGAGCGAATGTTCCAGTGCATATTCCACACTTACCGGTCCGTTGAAATGTTTATCGTAATTCTCAGGAGCGTAACCTGCATAGTTTACCGGGACATCATTCATGATTTTTTTAGGCGTTAGCAGGCCCTCATCAAAACATAATCCATAAACCAAAGGCTTCAGAGCACTGCCTGGTTGCCTAACCGCTGCAGCCCCGTTTACCTGTCCGCCATCTGTACTGTCGGTAAAATCCCCACTGCCAATATATGCAATCACCTGGTGTGTTTCATTATCAATGATCATAACAGCCGCATTTTGAATATGCTTGAGACGAAGTGATTTTACATAATCGCTGACCATTTTTTCCATCTTCAATTGTGTGTTTCGATCCAGGTTGGTATGTATGATATTGCCATCGTTTTTTTTGAGCTTATATGCAAGATGAGGCGCTTCTTTAGGGACGATCATTCTTTTTGCAGTCAACGGCTCTGCCAATGCATCTTCAATTTCTTTTTGGGTAAATACCTTTTCCCTGGCAAAACGTTGAAGCCATTTGTTGCGTTGCAAAAGGATTTCGTCATTATGTTTTCCAATAACAAGACTGGATGGCCGGTTGGGAATAATGGATAAAGCGGTGATTTCCGCCAGGGAGAGATGGTCAGGGTTTTTGCCGAAGTATAAGACCGAAGCTGACTTCACCCCTTCAATATTGCCTCCATAAGGCACCAGGTTTAAGTAGAGTTGAAGGATTTCATCTTTACTATATACCCATTCCAGTTGAAATGCCCTGAAGATTTCAATCAATTTGTTGCCTAAATTCCTTCGTTTGGGTTCCAGCGCGCGGGCAACCTGCATTGTAATAGTGCTGGCACCCGAAACCCGGCGTCCTGTAAAAACATTCATAATTAAGGCCCTTCCAATGGCAATAGGATTAATCCCGAAATGATGGTAGAAATATTTATCTTCTTTTTGAATTATGGTTTTTCGCAAAATGGGCGATATCTCGGAAATCTCAGTTCTCATCCTCCATTTTTCATCCGGAGTTAAAAATGCATGAATAACATCGCCCTTTTTATCTGTTACAAGTGTGGAGTAAATCACCTTATCCGGTAAAGGGAAGACAATGTGCAGTATCATAACTAACAATACAAATACACAAAAACCTAACAAGGCATTTCTGCCGATCTTTTTCCAGTTTGATATTTGTAATTTCAACAAGTGAGTTTAATTGTATTAGGTATTATAAATGTATGAAGCCCGCACCCAATTTCCAATCATCCTTTTTGAAACATCAGGCTTTACCAAATCTTTAATAAAACCCTTTTGAGCATATGCGATCAATTTTACTAAATTCACCTATAAATTTCCTTCTTCAAACCAGCTTCAACCTTCCGGCAATGCCTAGACTCCTGCACCTGCTCTTAGCGTCAGCTATTATCCTTTTTGTGTCTTGTAATAAAAATGCCGTTTCGCTTAGTGATACCAATGCGCGAGGCGAAGTGCAGCCCCTGGGGAACCTTATATTTCACTTCAGCAAACAATTGGTACCGGATTCCTTGCTGAATCGATGGGATTCGGTTTCATACGTACATTTCGAACCAAAGATCAGCGGTAGATTCCGTTGGGAACATGGCGATGAACTTATTTTTTCTCCATCAGTACCGCTGCTGCCTGCAACAAATTACAAAGCATCAATGGGAAAGGAATTGCTGGCCAATAATGAATATGACAACGTTAAGGTTGATAAACCCCTGGAATTTTTTACTCCTGACCTGAAATTAGAGAATTCCAATATCACCTGGGTACTTTCAGATGGTAAAGCCATTCCACAAGTTGACCTGTATTTTAATTATTCAATCAATCCCACAGTGCTTAAAGACAAGATTCAAGTGAATATCGAGGGTGAAAAGAAAACCTATTCCATACAGACCATCAATAATGACAAAAAAGTTTCGGTGAGGGTGATGGATGTAAAGCTGGAGGATAAGGACTACAGTACAACGTTTATCATTGATAAGGGCCTCGTTCCCGATGGTGGAAAGAATCCGACTAAAGATGTGCTGACTGAAAAATTTACAATCCCTTCACCTTATACCCTCAGCATAACCAACGTTGAGTCGAGGCACGATGGCTTGTCGGCAACCGTTAAAGTATATACGTCGCAGCAGGTAGTTGGTGAAGGATTGAAAAATTTTATAAAGATCAATCCTGCAGTAAAATTTGAAGTAGAGCCGGAAGATGACGGTTTCATTGTTTCCGGAGATGCATTTGATGCAAGGAAAACCTATTCGATAATCCTCGGCAAGGGTTTGCGAGGTAAATTAGGAGGCACACTTAAAGAAGATTATTCTGGTGATATTGCTTTCGGTGAACTCGAACCCTCTATCAGTTTCAGGAACAGTAAGTCTGTTTATCTATCAGAACAAGGTAACAGAAATATAGAGATCCGGATCACCAATCTGGAAAAAGTGAAAGTGGTCATCTCTAAAATATATGAGAGCAATCTGCTCGCGGCGCACAAATACGGATATAGCCCGAGAACTTCCGTTGGCTACGACTATGATTATTATGATGAAGGCGATGGCGGAGATGCAACGCTTGGTGATGTGATCTATGAAAAAGAAATTGACACCCGGTCCTTGCCCAGGCTTGGTTCCGGAAGGTTATTCAACTTTACTATTTCCGACAGGATTCCTGATGTTAAGGGGATTTATCATCTCAGCATTCGGTCTGCAGATGATTACTGGATCAGGGACAGTCGCTTTATCTCGCTTAGCGATATCGGCATCATCGCAAAGGAGGGGAGGGAGAAAATGTTTGTCTTCGCCAATTCCATAAAATCTGCCAGTTCACTTTACGGTGTTAATATCACGGTATATGGTGCCAATAACCAGGTTCTGGGCATGGGTTCCACCAATAATGATGGCGTTGCAGAGATTGCGTATACCCGGAAAGAATTCAGCGGTTTTAAACCGGCCATGGTGATTGCTAAAACAGGTGATGATTTCAATTATCTTCCTTTTCATTCAACACGAGTTAATACCAGCCGATTTGATGTGGGTGGTAAGTCATATAATGCTACAGGAATGGATGCATTCATATATGCCGAACGGGATATTTACCGGCCAGGTGAGCGCATCAATGCTAATGTCCTGCTGCGTACTAAAGACTGGAAATCACCTGGAGAACTTCCGGTGAAACTGAAGTTGATAATGCCCAATGGAAAGGAAATGAAAAACTTCCGCAAGATGCTCAATGACCAGGGATCGGCGGAGGTCAATATTGATATTCCAGCAACAGTAATTACCGGAACCTACCAGCTTGAATTATATTCAGGCAATGATTTATTGTTGGGGACTAAAAATTTCAGTATAGAGGAATTTGTACCTGATCGCATCAAAGTTACGGCTAAACTTAGTAAGGAAATATTGGTTGTGGGCGATTCAACTTCAATTGATATTAATGCGGTAAATTTCTTCGGCCCGCCTGCGGCCAACCGAAATTATGAATGTGAGCTTCAATTCAAACAGGCTAATTTTTCCCCTCTCAAATACGATAAATATAATTTTTCCCTAAACAGCCAGTCATCTTTTTTTGATAAGGTTCTGAAACAAGGGAAGACAGATTTCAATGGCAATGCAAATGAAGGTCTGGGAGTACCTGCAATGTATAAAAACAGGGGAAAGCTCTCCGCCAATATTTATACAACTGTATTTGATGAAACCGGCAGACCTGTGAGCAGGCTCACCACAGCCCAAGTGTATACTCAACCGGTATTTTATGGATTGGGTTCTGACGGCTATTATTATTACCCCCTTAACCAGGCCATCCACTTTCCATTGATTGCACTGAACAAAGAAGAAAAAATTCAGAACGTACCGGCAAAAGTGCAGGTGATCAGGCATGAATACAGGACCGTTCTTAGTAAAAATGGTGATTATTTCCGGTATGAATCACAGAAAGAAGACAAGATCATTAAGGAAGAAGTGGTAAATGTTTCAGGAGAAAGTACCAGATATACATTTATCCCGCGCAAATCCGGGGATTATGAAATTCGCATATTTGCACCCAATGCTGATACCTATGTGAGTCGGAGTTTTTACAGTTATGGGTCATGGGGAGGCGACAATACATCTTTTGAAGTTGATACCGAAGGACAGATTGAAATTGAACTCGACAAGAAAGAGTATTATGTTGGCGATAAAGCTAAAGTCCTTTTCAAAACACCTTTTAGTGGAAGGATGCTGGTGACCATGGAAACAGACCAGGTATTGTCGTATCAGTATATTGATGTGGACTTTCGTTCAGCTTCAGTTGATTTGCCAATGTCTGCAGAGCATCTCCCAAACGTTTTTGTAACTGCCACACTTTTCAAGCCTCATACAGTCAGTGAAATTCCCTTAACGGTGGCCCATGGGTTTAAGTCGATACGGGTGGAAGAAAAGACCCGTAAGATGGATGTGCAAATTGCATCTGCCAAATCAGCACGTAGCCGTACAAGACAACAGGTAATTGTGAAGGCAGCGCCCAATAGTTATATCACCCTGGCAGCAGTAGACAATGGTGTATTGCAGGTCAGCAATATGAAAACACCGGATCCATACGGCTATTTTTACCAACCCAGGGAACTGGGTGTTACTGCGTTTGATATGTATCCGCTGTTATTTCCCGAATTGCGCGCCAGGATGAGCAGTACTGGTGGAGATATGGATGAGATGGCCAAAAGAACGAACCCGGTTCCGAACAAGCGAATAAAAATCATGAGTTTCTGGAGCGGGGTGCAAAAAACAAGCGGCAACGGGGAAGCACGGTTTTCCTTTGATGTTCCACAATTCAGCGGCGAAATCCGGCTGATGGCTGTTGCCTATAAAGATGAAAAATTTGGCGCTTCAGAAAGAAATATTACCGTTGCGGATCCAATTGTGATCTCAACCGGGGTGCCTCGATTTATGAGTCCGGGCGATACTATAACGGTTCCGGTTACCCTAACTAATACTACCAAAAATGCAGCCACGGCAAAAGTTAGTCTTAGGGTAACAGGACCATTGCAGGTAGTTGGAGCAACCAGTCAGCAATCAGGCATTGCTGCTAATACTGAGAACACCACGTTATTTAAAGTAGTGGCGCAGCAGCGGATTGATTCAGGCGCCATTCGTATTGAAGTGGATGCCCTTGGTGAAAATTTCATTGATGAAACCCAGTTGACAGTACGACCCCCTTCCACTTTACAGAAAGAAAGCGGCAGTGGAAGCCTGGCTGGAGGAGCCACACAGCATATAAGCATTTCCTCCGACCGCTTTATGCCCGGCAGCAGCGATTATCAGTTGGTGGTGAGTAAGTCCCCGATACTTGAATTAGGCGACCAGTTGAAATACCTCGTGCAATATCCATATGGTTGTACAGAGCAAACTATATCAGCAGCTTTCCCACAGTTGTATTTTAGCGAACTTGCTGAAGCAATGGGCGGACAAAAAAGTGCAGCAGTAACTTCCGTAGCCAATATCAATGAAGCCATTCGTAAAATTAAAATGCGACAATTATATAATGGAGCAGTTACTTTATGGGATGGTGAGGGCCAGGCCAACTGGTGGTCTTCGGCCTATGCTGCTCATTTTTTACTCGAAGCAAAAAAGGCTGGTTATGATGTTGACAACAGTCTCCTTGAAACCCTGATGGGCTATCTCATTAACCGGTTGAAAACAAAAGAGACGATCGAATATATATACAATCGTACTGAAAAGAAGAAGATTGCACCGAAGGAAGTAGCCTACAGTTTATATGTGCTTTCGTTGGGCAACCGGCCTCAGATCAGTGTGATGAATTATTACAAGGCTAATTCAAACATGCTTGCATTGGACAGCCGCTACTTGCTGGCAGCTGCATATGCACAGGGAGGCGATAAAAAATCCTTTACTGCCATGCTGCCGGCCAGTTTCAGTGGGGAAGTTAGTACTGCCCAAACGGGCGGCAGCTTTTACAGTGATGTACGTGATGAGGCAATCTCCTTAAATGTATTGATGGATGTTGATCCCGGTAACGCTCAGGTTCCCATTATGGCAAAGCATGTAGCCGCATACCTGAAGGATCGCCGTTGGCTCAGCACACAGGAAAGAGCTTTTGGCTTTTTAGCACTGGGTAAACTGGCACGAGGCGCTGCAGGGAGCACTGTGACGGCAGAGATAAAAGTGAATGGAAAGATTGCCGGAAAATTCAGTAGCAATGACCTTAAACTGAATGCCCGGCAATTAGGGGGCAATAATATAGACATTGCAACAAAAGGCAATGGCAGGCTTTATTTTTATTGGGTAGCCGAAGGCGTTAGTTCGACAGGCGCTTTTAAAGAAGAAGACAATTTGCTCAAAGTTAGGCGCCAGTTTTATAATCGCAACGGCCAATTGATTTCAGGCAATCGGTTCCAGCAAAACGAGTTGGTTATTGTGAAGATAACCCTGGAAAAAAGTTTTGCCACCCCTGTCGAGAATGTTGTGATCACCGATATTTTACCGGCCGGATTTGAAATTGAGAATCCGCGCACAAAGGAGATTCCCGGGATGGACTGGATCAAGGATGCGCAAAATCCAACAGCATTAGATGTTCGGGACGACCGGATTCATTTGTTTGTTGATATGAGTTCTGGACGTCAGGTATATTATTATGCTGTAAGAGCTGTTTCACCAGGAATATATCATATAGGGCCAGTCAGTGCGGATGCGATGTATAATGGGGAGTTTCATTCCTATCATGGGGCGGGAATGGTGGAGGTTAGGAAATAAGAAATAAGGAATAAGGAATAAGGAAGGGAATACAGAGGGGATACTTAGGGGATACCGGTCTGACGTGCCTCCGTCTGACCGCCCATGGAGATCATATCCGTCAGGCGGTCAGACGTAAGATGATGCTATGCAATGTTGATGAGTGCGGCGTCTGACCGGTATGTAACCCGTAACCCGGTCTGACGGTCCTCCGTCTGACCGACAGCTATTTTGCAACTAAAATCATCACCAATAAAGCATAAAACACATCGGTCCGGTAACAGTTGGATTCAGGACCAATGGTCCTCCGACCGCCTGACGGAGTATGAAAGGAATAAAAAATAAGGAGAAGTTGGGATGCTGGATGTTAACCATCAAATGTCATCTGCCTGCTCAAGATTTATTTACCAGATCTGGGAAAGTGTTCAAACACTTTCTTAAACCGTTCCTGCATGCGTTTATCGATATCTTTTTCTTTATCGGCCAAAACGCCTTCAGATATATTCTGCCATATCAGGGTATTATCTTTTATGTCAACAATATCGATTTTCATGGTTCCGGTTTTATAGTAGCCAACCACTACTTCATCGGATTGATAGCTATAGTTGGGCTGCCCAAGGGATGCAGGCGCATCTGTTATAGGTGTCTTTTCGCGGGTTTGAACAGCTTGTTTTACATTAATTGATATGTTGACCAGGAATTCAGGCTTATTGGCGGAAAAGACATATCCTTTTTGGGTTAGTTCATTTGAAATGGCTTTTCTTATCTGCGACATGCGTTGGTTCGTTTTACGGGGGGTTGTATCACCGGCAGCATGAAAGGAATAATAGTTATATGTTTTATAGGCGGACAGATCAACACCTGGAGCTGTTTCTTCACTGATGATTTTTACAGAAGCGCAACTGCTGCACAATAATAAGATAATGAAGAATTGAAAAGCAATTTTCATACTAGTGAGATTTCAATAAAGTTAAGCAGAACTTAAGGGCAACTGAAATGTAAAATAGCCGTAAAGAATTCTTCCTACGGCTATTATAATAATCATTTAGTTATAATACAAGAACCCCTTTCGCTACAAATTGCAATTCCTTCTTAGGTTCTTTGATTTTTCTGATCTCTTCTTCTGATTTACCCGCATCTTTAGCGTAGTGTTGAAGTTGTTTAACCGAAACTTCTTTGACGGTGGCTTCACCATCCAGGACTACTTCTTTCCCAACAATGTCTTTAGGCATGAAAAATTTATAATCCTTAAACTTTACCATCATTGTTTCACCATTAGATTTTTCCACTTTCATCCAGCATCCTTTTTCCTGACATACTTCCACTACTTTTCCCGAAACCTTTCCCGTGAATTTATCATTTTCCAGTTTTTTATCAATATCAGAAACCGGTATAAAGCCTTCAGCCGTTGTTCCGGCGCCATAAGTGACTCCTTTTGTTGCAGATACTGGCTCCTGTGCATAAATGGCAAAAGCCAGCATTATCGAGAGGGTAAAAGTGAACAGATGTTTCATAATTCAGATGTTTGTGTAAAATTCGATAAAAAAAGTCATAAATTTCTTTTAGAAAATTTCCAATACCCGGTAAAGAGTATTTGAAAATTCATAGGAAAACGTTTATTTTATAGGAATTATATCGGTTGCAGCCGATATTTTAGTTTTTTTTCTCGTGTATCCCTGCTATTGTTGAAATAGCAGGGTTTTTTTGTGGAAAACACTAAAATAGTTAGTGTAAAATATGCTAAAAAAATTAGTGTGCATAATTAAAATCCCCTACCTTTATGTTATAGATAACTTTGAAATACTAAAAAAAATAAGCATGTCAAGCAACGAAAAACTAAAGGCGCTCAAGCTCACACTGGATAAAATCGATAAGGATTTTGGCAAAGGAAGTGTTATGATGATGAATGAAAAAGGTGAGGCACACCAGGAAGTAATTTCAACCGGTTCCATAGGGTTGGATGTTGCCCTGGGGATCGGAGGACTGCCTAAGGGCAGGGTCGTCGAGATCTATGGACCGGAAAGTTCGGGTAAGACAACCCTGGCCATACACGTGATTGCGGAAGCCCAGAAAAAGGGGGGTATTTGCGCAATAATTGATGCTGAACATGCATTTGACAGTGCATATGCTCAGAAACTGGGCGTGGATGTTGACAATCTGTTGATCTCCCAGCCTGACTATGGCGAACAAGGACTTGAAATTGCCGACAGGCTGATCCTCTCTGGCGCAGTTGACGTAGTGGTGATCGACTCAGTAGCTGCCCTGGTCCCCAAAGCCGAACTGGAAGGCGAAATGGGCGACAGCAAAATGGGTCTTCATGCCCGTTTGATGAGCCAGGCACTAAGGAAGCTTACCGCTACTATCAGCAAAACAAATACGATCTGTATTTTCATCAACCAGTTGCGTGAAAAAATCGGTGTAATGTTTGGTAATCCCGAAGTCACTACCGGTGGTAATGCCCTCAAATTCTATGCTTCCGTTCGGTTGGACATTCGCCGTATTGCACAGATAAAGGATGGTGATGAAGCTGTAGGTAACCGGGTGAAAGTAAAAGTGGTAAAAAATAAAGTAGCTCCGCCATTTCGCGCAGCAGAATTTGATATTGTCTTCGGCGAAGGGATTTCCAAAGCTGGCGAAATCATAGATATGGGCGTTGAACTGGGGATCATCAATAAGAGCGGATCATGGTTCAGTTATAATTCCGATAAACTCGGACAAGGCCGGGATACTGTCAAGCAGCTCATGCACGATAATCCGGAGCTCGCTGCGGAAATTGAAAATAAGATCCGCGAAAAAATCAAGGAAATGCAGGCCGCATAAACATACAGTTGGTTTGGGTTTAATAGCAAAAAAACCGTGTCTCCGTAGGATACGGTTTTTTTGTTACCTTTTCAGATTATAGAAGTTAAAAGAAAACCATGGATCAAATCAGAAAACTAAATAAACGCAAACATATCGCCCTGGTGGCCCACGATAATAAAAAGAAAGACCTGATCGAATGGGCGGATTATAACAAGACCGCCCTTGCACGCCATGACCTGATTGCCACTGGAACAACGGGGAAATTACTGGAAGACAAACTTGATCGTACCATTAAAAAAATGCTCAGTGGCCCGCTTGGCGGAGATCAGCAGATCGGTGCAATGATTGCGGAAGGAAAGGTAGACGTACTGATCTTTTTTTGGGATCCAATGGAAGCACAGCCACATGACCCCGATATCAAGGCGCTCCTTCGTGTGGCAGTTACCTGGAACATCCCATTTGCCTGCGACCGTGCCACGGCGGATTTCATCCTGACTTCCCCTTTGTTATATGATGAATATGATTGTATTATCCCGGATTATTCAGAATATATCAAAAGAAGAATTTAATTTCCCACTTCGCGAATCTTTGCATCTTAACTTCTTAGCGGTTAAATTTATTATATGAATAAAGTATTATTTTTTTGTTTCCTTTCAATTTCTTTTTCTGTTTTTTCTCAACAACCTTTTTTAATTACGTACAATCGGAAACTTTCAGGCATACCCTTAGACGGCCGGGTTCTTTTATTATTATCAAAAAATAACGCATCAGAACCCCGATTCCAGATAGAAGACGGCCCCAACAGCCAAATGGTTTTTGGCAAAGATGTGGATGGCTGGAAAGGTGGTGAGAGCGTTTCCTTCAAAGGTGCCGAATTCGGATACCCGCTACAGTCATTAAAAAATGTTCCTGCAGGAGAATACTACGTGCAGGCCGTCTTGCATAAATATGAAACATTTAAAAGAGCAGATGGCCATATTGTCAAAATGCCTATGGACAGAGGAGAAGGGCAACACTGGAACCTGGCACCCGGAAACTTATTATCCAGACCATTGAAAATTAAATTCGATCCGAAGTCAACCAAAATGATCAGTATCATTCTGGACGATTCAATTCCGGCAGTCAAAGAACCTGAAGACACAAAGTATATAAGACACATAAAAATCCAGAGTAAGTTGTTGACGGAATTCTGGGGGAGGCCGATGTTTATCGGTGCCCATGTTCTTTTACCCGAAGGCTGGGACACACATACCCAGGTACAATATCCCCTGGCAATTTATCATGGCCATTTTCCTGATGACTTTGGCGGCTTCAGAACAACACCGCCTGATCCAAATTTAAAACCGGATTATAGTGCCAGATTTAATATTACCGGGTACAATAAAATTGTTCAGCAGGAAGCCTATGATTTTTATAAGACCTGGACGGGTCCTGATTTTCCAAGAGTGATTGCAGTTGAAATTGTGCACCCAACCCCTTTTTATGACGACAGCTATGCGGTGAACTCAGCGAATAGCGGACCTTATGGCGATGCGATCACCTATGAACTGATACCTGAAATTGAAAAACGATTCCGGGGTATCGGAAAAGGCTGGGCGAGATTTATGTATGGCGGAAGCACCGGGGGATGGGAATCTCTGGCGGCACAGGTTTTTTATCCGGATGAATATAATGGCTGTTATGCGGCATGCCCCGACCCAATTGATTTCAGGGCATATATGACAATTGATCTTTATAAAGATAAAAATGCATACTACCTTGAAAGCGATTTCAAAAAAACATTAAGGCCCGCACATCGTAATTATCTTGGACATGTGAGCTCCACGATTATGGATAATAATCATCGTGAGCTGGCGCTGGGTACCAAAACCCGCAGTGGTGATCAATGGGATGTATGGGAATCAGTATACTCTCCTGTTGGCACTGACGGCTATCCAAAACCCATCTTCAATAAACTCACCGGAGAAATAGACAGTACGGTTGCCCGATACTGGCGGGATAATTATGATCTCAGCTGGATCATGAAACGGGACTGGCCAAAGATTGGATCGAAGCTGCAGGGAAAGATTCATATTTATTGTGGGGATATGGACAATTATTATCTAAATAACGCTGTATATTTTACGGAAGAAATGTTGAGAAAACTTGAAGGGCCTACCTATGATGGTGAAGTTGATTATGGCGACAGGGCGGAGCATTGCTGGAACGGTGATCATAAAAATCCGAATTATATTTCAAGGCTACGTTATCATCAAATGTTTATTCCAAAATGGGTGGAGGAAATGAAGTTGCGCGCTCCGGTAGGCGCTGATTTAACAAGTTGGAAATACTAAAGAATATTGAATATTGAACAGGGAATGATGAAATCCAAGATGCAAGTATTATTAAGACCCTGGTCCTTTGCTGATGTCAATGATCTGTCAACGCTGGCGGATAACCGAAAAATATGGGATAATGTCCGTGATTATTTTCCGCACCCCTATACAAGGAAAAAGGCGGAAGAGTGGGTGGGTTTGCATCACCAGAAAAGACCGGTAACACACTATGCCATCGAAGTGGATGGAAAACTGGCAGGCGGCATCAGTTTATTGCCTAAAGAAGATATTTACCGCTGTTCTGCAGAGATCGGGTACTGGATCGGGGAGGCCTTCTGGGGAAGGGGAATAGCATCGGAGGCAATCAGACAGTTGCTGGAGATTACCTGGGAGCAATATCCGGAGCTTGTGAGGTTATATGCCGAAGTATTTCCAGCTAATATTGGTTCTACACGAGCATTGGAAAAGAATGGTTTTATATTAGAGAGTGTAAGAAAAAATTCCTGTATTAAGAACGGAGTGATTGGAGATGATTTGGTGTTTGTGAAACTAAGAGATTAAATAAATTAAGCGCAGAAAGGAGATCGCAGAGGGGGTGCTATTTGTGGGTACCCCTCTCTGGAAGAGAGGCAGGGGGTGAGTTAAAAAAAATACTTTGAGAAGAGTCTATTCCTTATTCTATCGCCTCCTCCCCGTTATCAAAGTAAACGTGGATGATGAGTTATACCTGCTCAACGAGGATGAAATTGCCGCTATCAAAAAACGCGAGCATATTGCGATAGTCATTTCTGCCATTATCGGCGCGCTGGGTGTAATTCTGTTATATGTTCCTTATTATCTCTTTCCGCAATGGTTTCAGCCAATTCCATTCACACTCATGGGCAAGACCTTTCAAGTGCCCGTAGCATTTATTTTATACAGTGTATTATTGGTAGCAATTGAGATACTTCTACTCACCTTCCTGAATATCTGGTGCGCACACGAGATCGCTGTGTCCACCGGATTCCTTAATTATGAAAATAAAAGGCATCCTGAGAAGCACAACTTATTATTGGATATTGGGTTGGAAAAAAAGAATAAAAAAGTACTCTCCTATGGTATCGATCCTTTGATTGGGGTTAACAGGAAAGCCCTTATAGCCTGGAACCTTCTATTTATCCTGAAAGCTACACTGACCAATTTTTTATTCCGCTTTTTTATTCAACGTGTGATGGGCCGCTACCTGGTCCGGGCAATACAGGATTTTGCCGGTATCCCCATTTTTGCTTTCTGGAACGCATATGGAACACGCACAATATTAAAAGAAGCAAGGGTCATTATCATGGGGCAAAATCTTATAGAATTATTGATGAACCGAATCAAGTATGCAGGTGGTATCCCTGATGATAAAAAATCCATCATCTCCGATACAATGCAATATATCGCTGTTAGTAAAAGAGATTTCCACCAAAATCATTTTCTGCTCACACATAATTTGTTTGAGTTTTTTGGTATTGAAGAGAGAAAGGGCCATTGGGATGAAAAAAATTACCTCAGCGAATTGAAAGAAGCTGACCCGGCCATTCGGAATCAATGCCTGTTTATCATTTTGCTTGGGGATTTACTTGATGGAAAAATTTCCGCAAGGGAAAGAGTTAAATTAAAAAACCTTCGGGACTTAGGCCTCGTCGAGTATAGCGATATGGAAATGAAACAATTTACGAAAGACTTTCTCGAAGGCCGTGGCATCGAACCCTTATTACAAAAATACCTTGGCTGAACAAAGATGAATACTTAAAAATTTAGCAAGGGATTTTGTAATTTTATCTATCATGCCATTCAAATTAAATGCGCCATATTCCCCCGCAGGCGATCAGCCGGAAGCCATCAGAGAACTGGTGAAAAATCTGAATAAAGGGGAGGAATACCAGACCTTACTTGGTGTTACAGGTTCTGGTAAAACCTATACCATTGCCAATGTGATCCAACAGGTTCAAAAACCTACTCTGGTACTCACACATAATAAAACCCTGGTGGCACAACTCTATGGAGAGTTCAAACAGTTCTTCCCGGATAACGCAGTGGGCTATTTTGTTTCATACTACGACTACTACCAACCGGAAGCTTATATGCCGGTGAGTGATACCTATATCGAAAAGGACCTTGCTATCAATGAAGAACTTGATAAACTCCGGCTTCAGGCAACGGCACAATTATTATCCGGGCGAAGGGATATCATTGTAGTTGCATCTGTGAGTTGTATCTATGGTATTGGCAACCCAACAGAATTTGAAAACGGTATCATTAGAATACACAAAGGGCAGGTGATCAGTCGACAGGGATTTCTGCACAGTCTTGTGAATGCATTATACAACAGAACACAGTTGGAATTCACACGCGCGACCTTCCGCGTGAAAGGAGATACAGTAGACATTAATCTTCCCTATGTCGACTATGGATATCGTGTAACATTTTTTGGTGATGAAATTGAAGAGATCGAAAGCATAGAATTAAAAACAGGCAAGCGAATTGGTGTGATGCAGGATGCCGCGATTTTCCCGGCAAATTTATACCTCGCGCCGAAAGAAATGCTGCAGGAGATCCTTGCCGAGATACAGGATGAAATGGCAAAGCAGGTGGAGTATTTCAAAGCCTCCGGAAAATATATTGAAGCACAGCGGCTGAGTGAGCGGGTGAACTTTGACGTGGAGATGATCCGCGAGCTGGGGTATTGTAATGGTGTGGAAAATTATTCACGTTTCTTCGATCGGCGCAATCCCGGTACCCGCCCCTTCTGTTTGATCGATTATTTCCCTGATGATTTTTTATGTGTAATCGATGAAAGCCACCAGACCATTCCGCAGGTGAGCGGCATGTATGGAGGAGACAGGAGCCGGAAGATGGTGCTCGTGGATTATGGTTTCCGTTTACCTTCAGCATTGGATAACAGACCACTCAATTTTCATGAATTTGAAGCCATGCTTAACCAGACAATTTATGTATCCGCTACGCCTGGTGAATACGAATTGGAAAAGACTGGCGGAGTGGTGGTAGAGCAAGTGGTACGACCAACCGGACTGCTTGATCCGCCGATTGAGATCAGGCCAAGCATCAACCAAATCGATGACTTGCTTGAAGAAATCGACAAGACTATACGAAAAGGCGACCGGGTACTCGTGACCACCCTCACCAAACGCATGGCTGAGGAGATGGATAAATACCTGCACCGCATCAATATCAAATCAAAGTATATCCACAGCGAAGTAGATACATTGGATCGTATTGAAATCCTCCGGGATCTTCGTTTAGGCGTGATTGATGTACTTGTTGGGGTCAACCTCCTTAGGGAAGGCCTTGATCTGCCCGAGGTTTCACTGGTAGCTATTCTCGATGCTGATAAAGAAGGTTACCTGCGCAATGAAAAATCTCTAACGCAAACTGCCGGCCGTGCGGCAAGGAATGTGGATGGACGGGTAATATTTTATGCCGATAAGATTACAGGTAGCATGCAGAAGACCATTGATGAAACTAATCGACGCCGGGCCAAACAAATTGAGTTCAACATCGAACATAATATTACACCTGCCACAATTATAAAAAGCAAGGACCAGGTTTTTGCGCAGACTGCAGTGCTGGATATCAAAGGTTATGATTTGACCGATAGTCGAGCTGTAGGTCCGGATGAAGAACTGGTTACAAATGCAGCTGAGGACCAGGCGATTTATAAGACCGTTCCGGAATTGGAAAAAGCCATTAAGCAAACTAAGAAGACGATGGAAAAAGCCGCGCGGGATCTGGATTTCATGGAGGCGGCGAGGTTAAGGGATGAGATGTTTAAGATGCAGCAGATGCTGACGGAGATGAAAGCTTAACCGCGAAGAATGAGGAGAACGAAAAATGGTAAAGCCACCCGGAGTTAATTTTCGGGTGGCTTGTATGTCAAGAATGGAGCTTTTATTTTTTATCTGCTCTGTATACTTTGATTGCGCCGTCATTCTCAGAACTGACCACCAGTAAACTTTGTTGAATGGGACTATCGGTAGCTGAAATAAATAAAACACCTTCCGGCGCGTCACCGGTTTTAAGCATCTTTACATAAACAGGTGAGGTAGGAATAGTTATATCATAAATAGCTACAGCATCAGCTCTTTCAAGTCCTACGTATGCCACCAATTTACTTCCAACACGCCCTATTACGACTGATTCCGGTTCCACTGATTTATCATCGCTTCTTGCTTCATCGTATAAAACATTATCTTTTGCTTTAATATCCAATTCATTTTTACTGTCGTACACCTGGGTGCCGGTTGCAGCATTCCATATGCTAAATGACCGGCTGCCAAAACTGTACAATGCGTCATAATCACCATCAGTATCTACATCCCCCAGTGCTGTACTGATGTTTAACCTTCCTAATTGACTATTGGTTTTTAATGCTGCCGCATTTGGGAATATGGTTGGGTCCAATGTTAGGGTAGCTCCTCTTTTTGCTTCAATATAACCTGGTGTATATTCTCTCGCGTCTCCCTCATTAGCGGTAAACAGGTAAGTAACGCCGTTGTATTTTGTTGAAGCTATACCATCAGGCTGGTAAATGCCAAAAACTTTCCAGGTGGCAAATTCCGTTTTGCTATCCTGATCGCTTGGATCAATTCCATTTCCTGAAATGGAATAATCTTTAAATCCTAAAGGAATGATTTTTGTAATTACTCCCGAGGTCAAATTTAATTCTGCAATACCATTATTTTCCTGAAGAGTGACCCAGGCCGTTTTAGAATCTTCCGAAACAGTGATATACTCCGGTTCAACATCTTTTACAATATCCTTACCAGGCCCAAAAACCCGAAATCCGCCATTCGTAAGGGCTGCCAGTTGTCCGGCAAAGGATGCAAAGTTTAGGGTTCTTACAGAGTATCCATTGGAGACATCAATAATTGAAACAGAGCCTTCCGGATCATTAGTATAGTCTGCGCTTGGTTCTCCCTCATTAGCAGTAAGAATATACTTGCCATCGGGAGAATACACTACCATGTCTGGAAGGGCACCAACAGTAATAACTTTTTCTTCGGCATAAGTTGTGGTATTAAAAACAACCACTTTCCCGGTTTCTTGTTTATTAATTGATTCGATTGCTGCAGCCAGTTTGCCGTTTTTTACATCTACACTATTTACATATCCACCATATGGTGCCATGCTTATAGATTTAATAACTGAAATAACTACGGGATTGGCAATGTCAATAACATCTATTTTGTTTACTGTACTATTATTGACCGCGAAAAGGCGCTTTGTTACAGGATCATAGGTTGTGATTTCAGCACCACCAACACCACCCAGGGATAAGGAGGAAATTTCCTTATAGCTTTCGAGGTTTTCATTTACTGTTTCTTCCAGTGGTGGAGTAACAGGGTTATCATTGTCATCTTTCTTACAGGAAAAACTGACTACCGCTAAACATACAAAAATCCATTTTTTCATGATGTAATTACTTTAGCGATGAAAGTATTACGCCTATGTTATGTAAATGCTACGTACAGGTTAACAAAATGTTTTCCTGTCTAAGCCAATTGGTTTTAATATATAAGGATGTCAGCATTTGTATAGGATAAAGTAGATGTTTCAGTAGGATTAATTAAACAAAAAGAAAAGCGGTATGTAAAAACTAACCTAGCCGCCGGATTTAATATTAAAGGTCCCCCCGTTATTCTTCTGCATCTCCTGCATCATTTTTTCTCTTTCCACCTTAAACTCCTCCGGTGTTATTTTTTTACCCTTGGGTTCTTTGATCTGTTTCATATCACCCTTTGGATCAAATTCAATTGCCAGGAAATGGGTCCGCCCATTGTTCACTTCAATTTCGAGTATGGTACCGGGTAATTGCCCTGCATAAGATTCTGGTCCGCCGGATAGTCCAATTCCGTCCGTAAACCAGGCGACGATATTCAGCGTATCTGTTACTTCCTTTCTTTCCATATTTCCGTTGTCCATGGTTACACGGAAACTTTGCTGAGTTTTCCGGGCAATGGCTTTCCTGCAAGTATAGCCGAGAATAGTTTTGCTTTCCTCCCCTAGTTTCCAATTCATCCGGCGCATGCTGTCAGCTACCACAAAAGTCTTCGTCATCAGTTCTCGTTGCTCCACTTTCTGCTGTTTGACAAAGTCAGTAAAAATGATATCATTACTGCCGGGCATGATCATACGGATTTCTGCGCCACCACTGCTAAAGGACATATTCCCGCCATCGGAATCCACTTCTTCTGCTGCTTTCCATACCGATTGGCTATTCCCGAATATCCATTCAAAGCGATCCTTTCTTTCTTTGGGGATCATGCTCTGCATAGCCTGGTCCTGGCCTGATAATTGAATCTGTAACTGCTGTGTCCTTTCATATATGATCTTTCCTTCCTTAACCTGGGCAGTAGCCATAATGCTGGTAAAAACTGCTGCCAGGATGATGATGAACTTTTCCATATTGTTGATTTTCATCAAAGCTACTGCTGCTAATGCCTGCCGCAGGTTAACCAATCCTGTTTTAATGTTAATTAAGGTTAATGTGCTGAACAGAGTCGGAAAGGGTTTTCTACCTTTGTCATCGAAATCAACAAAATGCCTAAAACCAAAGCCCTTGCCACCCTGATGCTACTTGCGATTCTCGCAATCACAGGTTTCCAGATTTTCTGGCTCGGGCAACAATATGGGCGGGAGAAAAAACTGCTGATTACAAAATCGGATATGCTTTTCCGTGAGTCTATTTTTACCCTGCAGGCAGAAAAACTTAAACTTGAAGGACCACGAAATAAAGATACTTCACATCCTCAGATCCAGATTACACTGAAAAGTAATGATAGGAAGGAAGGGATTTTCGATTCCGAAATCAACAAAGATGTAGTGAACTATGTGAATATCATCCGGGAAAAAGTGCAAGACAGCAACCTGCCGAAGAAAAGTATGATTATAGCGATGGATGAATCCCATCTTATTAACCTCGGGGATAGTATGCAGTCAAATCAAAGTTTGGTGTGGAATAGCAGTGGAAAGGGGGGTAAGATTGTCCAGTTTTTATATGGCCTGGATTCCCTGCAGGATTCATTGCGGGTGAAGGAGGTTGAAGCAAGCTTTTCTAAACTATTGGTTCAGGAAAAGATGAACCTCCAATTTAGTGTTATGCGAAAGCAGATCGCCGGTAAACTGTCGGCCATGCCCACTCCGAATGAAGTGAATGTGGGTTTTGCCAATCCTGTTTCTTACCGGCTGGTGTTGGGAAATACTTTTCCCTATCTGCTTAAAAAACTGACTTCACCGATTTTGTTTTCTATTTTTTTAATTGGCCTGACGGTATTGACATTTATTTTGCTCTACAGAAACCTCCTGCAACAGCAGCGGCTCACCGAATTGAAAAATGATTTCATCAGCAATATCACCCATGAATTAAAAACACCAATTGCAACTGTACAGGTTGCTATTGAGGCTTTGCGGAATTTCAACGCACTGAAAGACCCTGCCAGGACAAATGAATACCTGGATATTTCACAGCAGGAACTGCAGCGGTTGTCGATGCTGGTGGATAAAGTATTACGGCTCTCCATGTTTGAAAACCGGGAAGTACAATTGATGCCTGAGCCTTTTGATCTGCGTGATTTGGTCAAAGAGGTAGCTGGAAGTTTTCAACCGCTATTTGAAAAGTATGGCGCAAAACTTCAATTCTTTTATAAAGGGGATAATTTTATCATTGAAGCTGACAGGCTGCACCTTATGAGTGTCGTATATAATCTGCTGGATAATTCTCTGAAGTATGGTGGCACAGCGCCGTCCATTGAACTGGATGTGGATATGACCGGGCCGGAAGCTATCATAATCGTTCAGGATAGTGGTCTGGGCATACCCGCAGCATACCAGGATAAGATATTTGAGAAATTTTTCCGTGTGCCACAGGGAGACAGGCATAACGTGAAGGGCTACGGGCTGGGATTAAGCTATGTGGCGCATATTATTCAAAAACACAACGGACATATCCAGGTTAACAGTGAAGCTGGCAAAGGCGCTACATTCATCATCAGCTTACCCAAAATACATGGCTAGAATATTATACGCGGAAGATGAGTCCTTCCTGGGGAAGATCGTAAAAGAAAGCCTGGAGAGCAGGGGGTTTACGGTATTTATGGAAACTGATGGAGCCAGGGTGATATCACTGTTCAAGAAAGTGAATCCCGACATCTGCGTACTTGATATTATGCTGCCGAATAAAGACGGATTTGAAATAGCGGAAGATATCCGTCACATTGATGCTACCATTCCATTGATTTTCCTTACAGCCAAAATTCAGACAGATGATGTAGTGAAGGGGTTCAAACTTGGCGGCAATGATTATATCCGCAAACCCTTTAGCATGGAGGAGCTCATTGTTAGGATTCAGCATGCACTGAAACAAAAACCAACTGAAGAGGTTGAAATGCAGGGCGATGCCTGGCCACTGGGTCGGTATCTGTTTTATGTAAATCGCCAATCTTTAATGGATGGAAAGGCAGAACGAAAACTTTCCTTCCGCGAGGCAGAACTTTTGAAATATCTCTATGCCAATCGGAATAAGGTAATCGACCGAAAAGAAATTCTGAACCTGCTTTGGGGAAACGATTCTTTTTTCAATTCCCGTAACCTGGATGTGTATATGGCCAAACTCCGCAGCTACCTGAAAGAAGACCCTTCCCTTGAAATCATCACTGTCAAAGGAGTAGGCTATCGTTTTGTAATCGATTAGAGATAGCCCGAAATCCATATCTTTAAAGCTATTTAAAAAATTTATAGCCATGAGATTTCTGCTCCTTGCATTCGTATTCCTGATTTACCTGTTTCCAGCCTTTTCGCAGGACCCTTATTTTTTTCCCAAAGCAACAAAAGTTAATCCAGCTATCCCCGAGCCTGAAGCTTTCCTGGGGTATAAAATCGGATCACAACATACACGGCACGACAGGCTGCTGGAATATTTCAGGGAACTGGATCGTTTATCCGACCGGGTTACTGTAAAAAGCATTGGGGAAACCTTTGAACAAAGAGAACAGATCCTGGCTATTTTCACCTCCTCGGCTAACCATAACCGTTTGGAGGAGATCCGGAAGGCAAACCTTGCAGGGCAGTATTCCGGCGCAACCGAGAATATTCCCCTCATTATTCACCTGGGTTATAATGTTCATGGCAATGAGCCATCGAGTAGTGAAGCTGCGATGCTCACGGCATATTACCTGACCGCCGTGGAAGATCCCGAAGCACTGAACTGGTTAAATGAAATGGTGATCCTGATGGATCCGGTTATCAACCCGGATGGACGCGACAGACATACACATTGGGCGAATATGCATAAAGCAGAACCCCCTGTGGCAGATCCCATGGACAGGGAGCATAATGAGATCTGGCCCGGAGGTCGTTTCAATCACTATTGGTTTGACCTTAACCGTGACTGGTTCCTGGGCACTTTCCCTGAAACAAGGAACAGAATCAGGACCTTTCATGAATGGCGGCCTTATGTGCAGACTGATCATCATGAAATGGGTTCCTCCTCCACATTTTATTTTGATCCCGGAAAGAACAGCAGCAACAATCCCATAGTGCCGGATTATCTCTACAGCACAATCTATCCTAAATATGGGCAATACTTTGCAGATGCTGCCAACAAAATTGGGTCAATGTATTTCACCAAAGAGGCTTTTGATAAATTGTACCCGGGCTATGGTTCGAGTTATATAAATTTCTATGGTGGTGCAGGTTTCCTATTTGAGCAGGGCAGTTCTCGCGGACATGTACAGGAAACAAGCACCATTCCCATTACATTTGCTTTTACCATACGAAACCAGTTTACCGGATCCCTCACCATCATTCGAACATCCCTGGCAGAGAAAGCCAGTCTACTGAAACTGCGTAAAGAATTTTATCGTGTAGCCAATGATCAGGCAAAAAAGTCGCCCATCAAGGCATATGTGTTTGGCGACTCCAATGATTTTACCCGTACAAGGGCATTTCTTGATCTGCTTATGCTACATGAGATTGATGTCTTTGAAACAAACGGCCCGGTAACAGCTGAAGGCAAAAAATTTGAAGCCGGCAAAGCCTACATAGTCCCTGTTGATCAGCCTAATTATATCATGGTCCGAAGTGTATTTGAAAAGCAGATAACATATATTGACAGCACATTCTACGATGCGTCTACCTGGTCGCTGATCCATGCTTATGGACTGCCTTACGTCGAACTCAAAATGCCGGTAGCGACGGGTAAAAAAATAACAGTTCTACCGCCTTCCAATCCTGGCATTGTTTTAAAAAGCAATTATGCCTATGTGATGGAAGCAACCGATTATAACGTGCACAAAGCCATTTACCTCATGCAATCGGCCGGGATATTTGTGCAGACTGCCACCCGGCCTTTCACAGCAATGATCGATGGCAAGCCTAAAAACTTTGGGTATGGAAGTTTGTCTGTTCCCGTCGGTCTCCAGCGCATCAGTGCTGATTCGATTTTCAGGGCAGTTGATAAAGTTAGTAAAGCCTGCGGGATCACCATCCATGGTGTATCAACCGGACTCAACATGGGCGGTATCGACCTTGGCAGTAATTATATGCGCACCCTGAAAAAACCAGAAGCAGCGATGCTCATTGGCTCCGGTGTAGCAGCTCCTGAAGCCGGTGAGATCTGGCACCTGCTGGATCAGCGCTTACAGATGCCCGTTACCAAGCTCGACTTGCTGACTCTTCCACGAGTTAATCTCAGCAGGTACAACACCCTGATCATGGTCAGCGGTAATTACACATTGCTGGATAAAACCCTTACCGATAAAATCAAAGCCTGGGTGCAGGAAGGCGGAACCCTGATCACCATTAAAACGGCTTCAGAATGGGCCATAAAAAATGGGATCACTAAAGAGAAGATATTAGTTGATAGCAGTAAACCAACACAATTTCGATTCAATTATGATGAGGCAGCTGACCGCGAAGGGGCCAAGGCCATGGGCGGTTCCATATTTACAGTTGATCTCGACACAACTCATCCTATTGGATATGGATTTACCAACCGGAAAGTATCCGTCTATCGAAACGGCGGAACCTACCTAATGCCATCCGAGAGTCCGTTTAATACTGTTGCTCAATATGGAGTAAATCCGCTTGTTGGTGGTTATGTGCATCCTGAGTCAATGAAGAAACTGAAAAATTCTGCGGCTATCCTTGTAGGCAATGAAGGAAAGGGAAGGGTCATCTTTTTTTCAGATGACCCCAATTTCAGGGGTACCTGGTATGGCACCAATAAGCTGTTTCTGAATGCAATTTTTTATAATAGTGTAATGAATAATTTGCAGTTCGGAAATGAGGAACAAGAATAAATTTGACCAAAAACAAGCGATTATCGCTAAGATGTCGCTGTAGGTTACTCGAGATCTTTGATGTTTAATTTGCGGCACCTGGTTGTAAGACGGTGTTATTTAAGGCCTGATCTCCGAAAACCCTTATTCATCCGGTCTTTGGTTGGTTTTGTTAAAGTGGAAATGAGGTAAAAATTTAAGTGTTTGACAAAAATGTCAATCACAATAAATATTTCAACACATGTAAGCGGTGAAGACTAAGAAATCTTAATCGGTGTTTGCATCGACTTTTTCCCATTGCGTTGAAAGAAATACATCATCGTAAAACTTGGGATGAAATCGGTACCTGGCAGAATCTCTTCTATAAAGTTAAACATACCACCCATGGCGCCTTTCCATCCGCCGAATGTAAAGTAGAATATGATTGCGGAAACCGGGGCCCAGAGGATATCGCCAAATTCACCCAGGACAGGAACGGTATAGGTTGCGTAACCAATTAGGTCCATCAGGATACAGAATATCAGTGAAGGTTCTTTTTTATACATAATTAACGAATTAGCGGATTAGCGAATTAACGGATTCTTGAAAATGATCGATGTTCAATTCGTTAATATTTACTGATGATAAATTACCCATAATAGTTGCAAGCTTTGCACCGGCTGTTCAATTCGCTAATACGCTAATCCCTTAATTCGTTAATAATTAATTACTTGTTCTTCAATCATTTCCGGCAATTCCCGCCATTCATATTGCTGATTCCTCAACTGTGGTTCGAATCCCGCTTCCCTGATCGCATCTTGTATAGTCTTATATGTAAACCTATGTGGTGCACCGGCTGCACTTACCACATTTTCTTCGATCATAATACTTCCAAAATCATTGGCCCCTGCGTGTAGGCAGATTTGGGCGACTTCTTTGCCAACAGTTAACCAGGATGCCTGAATATTTTTGATATTGGGCAGCATGATGCGGCTCATGGCGATCATCCGGATATATTCTTCCGGGGTTGTCAGATTTTGCACACCACGAATTCTGGTCAGCAGCGTATCTACATCCTGGAAGGTCCAGGGAATGAAAGCAAGAAATCCTTTGGCGTTTTCAGGTTTGCGGCTTTGAACTTCCCGGATTTTCACCAGATGTTCAAAACGCTCCTCCAAAGTTTCCACATGGCCAAACATCATTGTAGCGGAAGTTGTTATGTTCTGTTGATGAGCTTCTGCCATAACATCCAGCCATTCTTGTGCGCCACATTTCCCTTTGCTGATGAGCCGTCTTACCCTGTCAATTAATATCTCAGCCCCAGCACCCGGCAAGGAATCCATTCCAGCGTCTTTAAGTGCTTTCAGTACTTCCCTATGCGTTGATTTCTCGAGTTTTGTGATATGCGCCACTTCAGGCGGACCGAGGGTGTGCAGTTTGATATTGGGGAATTCCGCCTTGATCTTGCGGAAAGTATCAGTGTAAAATGACAGGCCGAGTTCAGGATGATGGCCGCCTTGTAACAGTAACTGGTCGCCGCCATATTTCAGTGTTTCGGCTATTTTCACCCGGTAGGTATCCATATCCGTAATATAGGCTTCGGGATGTCCGGGTATGCGGTAGAAATTACAGAATTTGCAATTGGCCACACACACATTTGTGGTATTGACATTGCGGTCAATCTGCCAGGTTACTTTACCATGTGGCACTTGCTTTTCGCGTAGTTCATTGGCAATCTGCATCAGTTCTGTTAATGGTGCTTCCTGGAAAAGGGCGAGACCCTCTGCAGTTGTTAAAAATGAAAAGGATAAGGCCTTTTGGTATAATTCTGATAAGCTGCTCATGGAATATTTTTCACTTGAAAAACAAATGTACAACATGAAAGGTTGCCGCAAATAGATGGGAATTTGTTGAGCGGCAATTGGATAAGCTAAAAAAATCGTTATTTTTAAGAAACAGGCAGCTTTTTACAACTTCGATTGCTCTGTTAAGAACTATGACTCAGAAAGGTATCTTGACCTTTGTCTTTTTTCTCCAATTTTTTTCCCTGGTTTTGCAGGCCCAGGAACAATTTACGGAGCCTCCTGCCCGTAAAATTACCAGTGTTCCTCTTAAAACCCTTAGCGGAGGTGTATTACTTATAAAAGCAACTGTCAATAATTACCCCGACAGTCTCAATTTTATTCTTGATACCGGCAGTGGGGGTATTTCCCTTGACTCTTCAACCTGCATTGAATTAAAGATTCCTCTGGAAGCTTCAGACAAGACCATTCGAGGCATCGGTGGTATTCGTAATGTAAAATTTTTGAATCATGCTACATTGCACCTTCCCGGGTTGCACGTAGATAGCCTCAATTTTCATGTAAATGATTATGAAATTTTAACAAGTGTGTATGGAATCAAAATTGACGGCATCATCGGGTACAGTTTTCTTAGTCGCTATATAGTTAGACTGAACTACGACACAATGCTGATGGAAGTGTTAACTCCAGGTGAATTCAAATATCCCCGTGGTGGGCATTTGCTTCGGCCTTTACTGACTTCTATTCCCATTCAAACATTAAACTTCAAGGAAAACAAAAAGTTTCAAAATCGTTTTTATTTTGACACCGGCGCCGGCCTGAGTTTTCTTTTGTCGGAAGATTATCTTCGCGACAGCGGGATCCTGAATAACAAAAAAAAGGAGCCGCTTGTCACTCAGGCTGAAGGCTTAGGAGGCAAAATGACCATGCGACTTACAACGATCAGGGAACTGAAGATTGGGCCCTACAAATTTAAAAATGTACCTACTTTTTTATTTGATGATGAGTACAATGTCACTTCTTATCCATTCCTTGGCGGTCTGATTGGTAACGATTTGTTGCGGCGGTTTAATGTGACACTGAATTACCGCAAGCGGGAAATCCATATCATTCCAAACAGATCTTTTAATGAACCTTTTGATTATGCCTATACCGGATTGGGTGTATATTATTTGGATGGGAAAGTTATAGTGGAAGATGTGGCTAAAGGTTCTCCTGGAGATGAAGGTGGATTTATTCCGGGTGACGTGATTTTGGGCATCAATAATAATTTCAGCAACAATATCCAGGTATATAAATCCATGATGCAGAACCTTGGCGATAAATTGAAATTTGTCGTTCTCCGAAATGGTCAACCCGAAGTCCTTTATTTAAAACCAAAAAGCATTTTGTAACTCGCTTTAATTTTATGCTCGCCCGGGAAAATGAGTGTTCCATCTTAATAACTTTTCCTTTCCCCCGAATAAACTGATATTTGCACTATGATAAAATTTGAAAGGTTTGTTTTGTCAAATGGACTAAGGGTATTGGTACATCAGGATATGAGTACTCCAATGGCCGTAGTAAATGTTTTGTACGATGTTGGCGCCCGAGATGAGGAGCCAACGCATACCGGCTTCGCACACCTGTTCGAACACCTGATGTTTGGTGGATCGGTCAATATTCCGTTTTTTGATGAACCCCTGCAAAATGCGGGTGGTGAAAATAATGCTTATACCACCAACGACCTCACCAATTACTATTGCCAGCTGCCGGCAGAAAATCTTGAAACCGCCTTTTGGCTGGAAAGTGATCGTATGCTGAGCCTGGCTTTCAATGAAAAGAGCCTTGACGTTCAAAGGAAAGTGGTCAGTGAAGAATTCAAGGAACATTATATCAATAAACCCTACGGCGACGCCTGGAAAATCATGCGAGAGCTGGCATACAAACAGCACCCCTATCGCTGGTTGACCATTGGCCTTGAGCTCAGCCACATTGAAAAAGCACAACTTGCCGATGTCAAAAGATTTTTTTTCAAACATTATACGCCTGTTAATGCCATCCTTGTTGTTGCGGGTAATGTTTACACCGACCAGGTAAGGCACCTCGCAGAAAAATGGTTTGGT
>Ga0209254_10000380_pt1 | contig 35226 bp, 29 predicted proteins | sample FrelakmetDIP11DI_FD_187148 | JGI IMG/M metagenome (GOLD analysis project Ga0209254, IMG submission 187148) | Freshwater lake sediment microbial communities from the University of Notre Dame, USA, for methane emissions studies - DIP11 DI (SPAdes)... | ecosystem: Environmental > Aquatic >... | reverse complement strand
TCGCCGAGGTGGTTCTTGCCGAACTGGCCGGTGACGTAGCCCTGCGCCTTCAGCAGCGTTGCGATCGTCGGGTCCTCGGCCTTCATGCCCTCGGGCGCGCCCGGCAGGCCCACCTTGGTGAGTCCGGTGCGGATCGGCGACTGGCCGGTGATGAAGGCCGCGCGGCCGGCGGTGCAGCTCTGCTGGCCGTACCAGTCGGTGAACATCGCGCCTTCGTTGGCGATGCTGTCGATGCTGGGCGTCTTGTAGCCCATCATCCCGCGGTTGTAGGCGCTGATGTTGAAGCCGCCGATGTCGTCGCCCCAGATGACGAGAATGTTGGGCTTGCGGGCCTGCGCCTGCGCCAGCCCACCGGACGTCATCAGCGCCGCACAGAGCGCCGCACCCAGCACGCGAATGAATCCCGAATTCATGGCTCCCCCCCCCCTCGTCGTGTCGATCCCGGTCGGCCACGGCGGCTGCCCGGATGGGCGACACCGATGCGGCCGATACGTTGCCGGGCGGACGCCGATGTGTCCAATGCATATTCCGTATCCGCGGTATATGATTTTTGCATGGCCTTCGAGCTCCAGCAGCTGCGTCAGGTGATCGCGCTCGCGGAGCACGGCAGCTTCGTGCGGGCGGCGGCAGCGCTGCACATCAGCCAGCCGGCGCTGTCGCGCAGCATCCAGAACCTGGAACAGAGCTTCGGCAGCGAGCTGTTCCGGCGCTCGAGCGTCGGCGTCGTGCCCACCGACATCGGGCGCCTGTACGTCGAGCGAGCGCGCGAGCTGCTGCGACTGGCGGACGAGCTCGACCGCGAGGCGGTGACCCACGGGACCCTGCGGACCGGTCGCGTGGCCGTCGGCGGCGGACCCTTCCCGGCCGAGTCGTTTCTCGGCCCGGCCGCGGCGAGTTTCGTCGGGCGGTTCCCTCGTGTCAGCGTTGAGCTGCATGCCCACGACTGGGACGAGCTGCTGCGCCAGCTGCGCAGCCGCGAACTCGACTTCTTCGTGGCCGAGTCGAGCACGCTGCAGCGGGAGCCCGACCTCGAAGTCGCTCCGATGCCCTCCAGGCACGCGGTGTACTTCGTGGCGCGGGCCGGGCACCCGCTCGCGTCCGGCGGCAGCGTTGCCGCGGCCGACACGTTCGCGTGGCCTTTCGCCACGCCGGGACGCATACCACCGCGGATTCTCGAACCGTTGCTGGCGGCACGCCGTGCCGCGACCGGCCGGCTTCAGACGCCCTACCCGTTCCCGTCCATCCAGTGCAACGGGCTCGCTCCGGTCAAGCGGATCCTCGCGACCTCGGAAGCGGTCACCGGGTCGATCCTGTCCTGCATCGCGACCGAGCTCGAGAATGGGCAGTTCGTGCTGCTGGGCACGGAGCCCTGGCTGCACCTGCACTACGACATCGTGAGTCTCAAGGGCCGTCCCTGGACCCAGGCGGCCGAGCGGTTCCGTGAATTCGTGCTGCAGGCCGAGCGGGCGGCGGCACAGGAGGAGGAGCGGCTGGCGAAGCGCTTCGGCCCGGGCCGCGGCCGGCCGGCCCCGACGGAAACCTGAAAGGCGCGAGGCTGCGCCTCCCGGAGCAGTGACGGACGGCCGGCGCCGAGTCGAAGCGGCGCCGGCGCCGTCCGTGGCCGGCGCACCGGCCCTGCGGCAAGGCTAGTTGGCCGGCGCAGGCGGCGGGGTCGTCGAGACCTTCGGCAGCGCCTTGTCGAGCCGCGCGATCACGTCGGTCGTCACCTCGAGGCCCGCGACGTGCTGCAGCGTCGCCGCCTTGGGCATCGCGATCGTCGCACCGCGCTCCTTCATGATCGCGGTGATGATCGGGTTGACGCCGTCGGAGATCTGCTTCATCACGTGCTGGCGCGAGCGCTGGATCTCGCCTTCGAGGCGGCCGAGTTCGCGCTGGGCCGACTGCTGCTTCTCGCCGAACGCCTTGACGCGCGAGTCGAACGCCGGACCGGCCAGCGACTTGTTCGCCTGCCCGGCCTGGATGGCGTCGGCCTCGGTCTTGAGCTGACCCTGCAGGGCATTGGCCCGGGCCTGGGCCGCGGTGACCTTGCCCTGGATCTCGGTCATGGCCTGCTTGCCGGCAGCCGACTGGCTGACCACCCGGTCCATGTCGACGATGACGATCGCGGCCGGCGGGAGTGCCGCGGTCTGCGCAACGGCGGCCGGCGGCACGGCGCCGACCATCAACAGGGATGCAGCCAAGGCTACGGTCTTCACGAAATCCCGCATAAGAGTCCTCTCCTGGAGAATGAATGAGTCAGGCGTTCGGGTTCAGGTCTTCGAGGCCTGGTAGATGCTTTCGATGGCCCCGTCGAGCGCCTTGTCGAACTCCGCGTCCGACTGCTGCGCCGTGAGCCCCTCGGTGAGCGCACGCGAGAAACTGGCGACCATGCCCTTCTGGCGTGCGAGCCGCTCGTTGGCCTCGTCGCGCGAGTAGCCGCCGGACAGCGCCACCACCTTCAGCACCCGGGGGTGCCTGATCAGGTCCGCGTACAGGTTGTCCTTGGTGGGAATCGTGAGCTTGAGCATCACGAGCTGGCCTTCCGGCAGCTGGCCGAGCTGCGCGGTGATGGCGCCCTTGAGCAGGTCCTCGGCGGCCGCCTTGTCCGGGCAACGGATGTCCACCTCGGGCTCGATGATCGGCACGAGGCCCGCGGCGACGATCTGCCGGCCGACCTCGAACTGCTGGTCGACGACGGCCTTGATCCCCGCCGGGTTGGCCTGCTTGATCACCGAGCGCATCTTCGTTCCGAAGATGCCCTTGGCCTTCGCGCGAGCCAGCAGCTTGTCGAGTTCCGGCATGGGCTTCATGAGCTGCACGCCGTTCGCCTCCGCCTCGAGGCCCTTGTCCACCTTGAGGATCGGGACGACCTTCTTGACCTCCCAGAGGTACTCGGCGGTGGCCCGGCCCTTGATGTCCCGGTCCATGGTGTTCTCGAACAGGATCGCCGCGAGCACGCGGTCGCCATTGAAGCTCGGGCTCGTGATGATGCGCGTCCGCATGGCGTGGATCAGGTCCATCATCTGGGCGTCGCCCGAATACGAGCCCTCGGCGATGCCATAGAGCTTCAGGGCCTTCGGCGTGCTGCCGCCGCTCTGGTCCAGCGCGGCGATGAAGCCCGCCTGGGTCCGGAATTTCGCTTTCTGCTGTTCGAAGTTGCTCATGGTCCGCCTCGCGGAAAAGGTTGCCCGGCCCGACATTCTAGACAGGGTACGAGGGCGCTGGCTAACGGGCAAACCGCAACGGCGGGCCGGGCGAGGCTTCGCCCCAGACAGGAAAAACCAGCACCGGCGCGGCCTTGCGCGTGACCGGAACAGGCTCGCGCCCCGGCTCTCACGTCCGCAGGATACTATCATGGCGGGCGCCGGATCCGCGGGCCGCGACCGCCTGCCGCGCTGCGGGCCCACGCGTCGCTACAGGGAGTTCACCGTCCATGTACATCATGATGATCGCCGCGGAGTGTGCGCCGGTCGCCAAGGTCGGGGGGCTCGGGGACGTGGTATTCGGCCTGAGCCGCGAGCTCGAGCTCCGCGGGCACGCGGTCGAGATCGTCCTGCCGAAGTACGACTGCATGCGCCACGACCACGTCTGGGGCCTGCAGGTCGTCGATCACGCGCTCGCGGTGCCCTGGTACGGCAGCACGGTGGAGTGCGCCGTGTGGTTCGGCTTCGTGCACGGCCGCAAGTGCTTCTTCATCGAGCCTCGCTCCCCGCAGTCGTACTTCGAGCGCGGCGCCTACTACGGCTTCCCGGACGACGCGGAGCGCTTCGCCTTCTTCAGCAAGGCGGCGCTCGAGTTCCTGCTCAAGGCCGGCAAGCGGCCGGACGTGATCCACACGCACGACTGGCAGACGGCACTGGTGCCGGTGCTGCTGTTCGAGATGTACGCCGCCGCCGGCCTCGGCTCGCAGCGCGTGTGCCACACGATCCACAACTTCCGCCACCAGGGGACCGCGGGCCACGAGATCCTGCGGGCGACCGGCCTGAACCGACCCGAGTACTACGGCTCGCCGGACCGCATGGGCGACGGTTTCGGTGGGCACGCGCTCAACCTCACCCGCGGTGCGATCCTGTACTCGAACTTCGTGACCACAGTGTCGCCGCACCACGCCTGGGAGGTGCGCCACACCGACCTCGGCTGCGGCCTCGGGCACACGCTGCACCTGCACCAGGACAAGTTCAGCGGGATACTGAACGGTCTCGACTACGAGATGTGGAACCCGGAAACGGACCCGTACATCCCGCAGCACTACGACGCGGCGACCGCCGCGCAGAAGGCCGTCAACACCGACGCCCTGCGCGAGCGCATGCTGCTGCGCCAGGGCGCACGACCGGTCATCGGGTACGTAGGCCGCCTGGACACCCAGAAGGGCCTGCACCTGATCCGTCACGCGCTCTGGTACGCCCTCGAGCACGACGCGCAGTTCGTGCTGCTCGGGTCCGGCTCCGAGCACGGCATCAACGAGGACTTCTGGCACCTGAAGCGCCAGTTGAACAACAACCCGGACTGCCACCTCGAGATCGGTTACGACGAGGAACTCGCGCACCTGATCTACGCCGGCGCGCAGTTCCTGGTGATGCCGAGCAACTACGAGCCCTGCGGCCTGTCGCAGCTGATCGCGCTGCGCTACGGGACCGTGCCGGTGGTGCGCTCGGTCGGCGGCCTCCGCGACACGGTGTTCGACTGGGATTTCTCCTCGCTGCCGCGGACGCGGCGCAACGGCTTCGTCTTCGAGCATCCCGACCACGCCGGCATGGATTCGGCGCTCAGCCGCGCGCTCGGCCTGTGGCGCCAGGAGCCACAGCTCTTCCAGCAACTCGTGGCGCAGGGCATGGCCTGCGACTACTCGTGGAACAACCCGGGCCGGGACTACCTCGACGTCTACGAGTTCATCCGCCACAAGTAGCGCCACGGTGACGTCGCTCCCCGAATACCTGGACGGATTGCCGAACCTGAGCGGCTCGGAGGACCGGGTCGGGCGCGCGATCGTCGAGGCACGCGATCGTCCGGTGTTCCTCGACGACAGTCGCGTCGCCTTCGACCGCATCCGCAGCGCCTGCGCCATCGCGCTGCACATGCACCAGCCGCTCACCCCGACCGGCGGCGACGACCTGCGCACCGCGGCGCTGATCGGCAACCTGCAGCACATGGCCGAGCACCCCGGCGTCGGCGACAACCACAACGCGCCGGTGTTCCGAAGCTGCTACGCACGCATGGGCGAGTTCATCCCGGCACTGCTGGCCGAGGGCCGGGAGCCCCGCGTGATGCTCGAGTACTCGGGGACCCTGCTGCACGGCCTGCGGGTCATGGGCGCCGACGACGTGATCGAGAGCCTGCGTCGGATCACCTGCGTGCCCGAGTACCGCCGCTGCGTCGAATGGCTCGGGGCGCCCTGGGGCCACGCAGTCGCCCCGTCCACGCCCGTCCAGGACTTCCGCCTCCACGTGCGCGCGTGGCAGCACCATTTCGCCGCAATCTTCGGGCTCGAGGCGCTGGCGCGCGTCCGCGGCTTCTCGCCGTCGGAGATGGCGCTGCCGAACCACCCGGAAGTCGCCTACGAATTCGTGCAGACGCTGAATGACTGCGGCTACCGCTGGGTACTGGTTCAGGAGCACACCGTGGAGGAGCCGGGCACGGGCGCGACGCCGCGGCGCAGTCATCTCCCGCACCGGCTGGTCTGCCGCAGCGCCACGGGCGCGACCGCGAGCATCCTGGCGATCGTCAAGACCCAGGGCTCGGACACCAAGCTCGTCGCCCAGATGCAGCCGTGGTACGAGGCGCAGGGGCTCGGGCGCGTCGAGCTGGCCGGGCGCCCGGTGCCGCCGCTGGTCACGCAGATCGCGGACGGCGAGAACGGCGGCGTGATGATGAATGAGTTTCCGTCGAAGTACTTCGAGGTGGTGCGGGCCGCCTCAGGCAGCGAGGTGCCGCTGCTGAATGCCACGGAGTACCTGGAGCACCTGTTTGCGTCGGGCGTCCGGGAATCGGACCTGCCCGAGCTCCAGCCACTGTTCCACGGCCGCATCTGGGCGCGCCTGCGGCCCGGCGACGGCGTGGAGCGGCTCGAGCGCGTCATCGAGGAACTGCGGCGGGAGGACCAGCGCTTCCACGTGGAGGGCGGCAGCTGGACGAGCAGCCTCTCCTGGGTGCGGGGCTACGAGAACGTGCTCGGGCCGATGGAGGAAGCGAGCGCCCTGTTCCACGACAAGGTGACACGCCGCGGGCTGCCGACCGGCGAGCGCCGCTATCGCAACGCGCTGCTGCACCTGCTCGCCTGCCAGACGAGCTGCTACCGCTACTGGGGCCAGGGCCAGTGGACCGACTACGGCCGCGAGATCTGCCGCCGGGCGACCGAGATCCTGAGCCATGACTACTGACGAACCCTCGACGGACCCCGGGAACGTCGCGCAGAAACCCGGCTGGCGCGGCGTGCAGCACCAGTGGGCGGCGGTGTTCGCCCTCGGCGTCGGCACCGTTCTCGTCGCCCTGGCGCCGACGGGAACCGCACGGACGGCTGTGGGCATCTACGCCGCGAGCCTGGTACTCCTGCTCACGGTCAGCGCGGTCTACCACCGCTTCCAATGGACGCCGGGCGTCCGCACCTGGCTGCGCCGCGCGGACCACGCCTCCATATTCCTGCTCATCGGCGGCACCTACACGCCGATCGCGATGCTCGCCATCGGCGGCGAGGACGGGCGCAGCCTGATGATCGCGATCTGGTCAGGCGTCGCGGCGGGCGTGCTCGTCTCCATGCTCTGGCCGGGCGCGCCCAAGTTCGTCAGCGCCACGATCGCGGTGGCGGTGGGCTGGACCATCGTCCCTTACATCGACACCCTCGTCCGGGTGCTGGATGCGACTGAGTTGTGGCTCATCGTCCTGGGCGGCATCGCCTACACGCTCGGCGCGGTCGTATATGCGGCGAAACGCCCCGATCCCTGGCCGAGCACGTTCGGGTATCACGAGGTGTTTCACGCGCTGACGCTGGTCGGCGCGGGGCTGCACCTCGCTGCCGTGCTGTCCATCGTGCGCACCGCGTCGGCATAGCGCGAGGCGCTCGCCGCCCGGGGACGGAGGGGTCGCGCTGTCCTTGTTCCCCGCCTGGCTCGCGTCGCCATTGACACCAACCGTCATTTCGATAATTCTGCAACTGTGGACAGCAGGACCGCCGTGCGTTCCCTTGCCGCGCTCGCCCAGCAGAGCCGCCTCGAGGTATTCCGCATGCTCGTCCAGGCCGGACCCGAGGGTCTGCCTGCGGGTGAGATCGCCGAGCGCCTCGGCATCCCGGCGAGCACCCTGTCCTTCCACGTCAAGGCCCTGTCGCACGCCGGGTTGATCGAGTCCCGGGCGGAGGGCCGGTTCATCTTCTACTTCGCCAGCTTCGCGGCGATGAACCAGCTGGTCGCCTTCCTCGGCGAGAACTGTTGCGGAGGCCAGCCGTGTGAGCCGGTGTCCGTTCCTGCCCGCCGGAAGCGGGCCTCATCCGGAGGTCCAGATGGCTGATCGCCGCTACAACGTCCTCTTCCTCTGCACCGGCAATTCGGCGCGCAGCATCCTGGCCGAAGCGATTCTCGACCATCGTGGCGACGGCCGGTTCAGGGCGTTCAGCGCCGGTAGCCACCCTGTCGGCCGGGTCAATCCGCACGCACTCGCGCTGCTCGAAAAGGCGGGCCTGCCGACCGGGGACCTGCGCAGCAAGTCATGGGATGAATTCGCCGCGCCCGGGTCTCCGCCGCTCGACTTCATCTTCACCGTCTGCGACAACGCCGCGGGCGAGGTGTGCCCGTTGTGGCCGGGACAGCCTGTGACTGCCCACTGGGGCCTGCCCGATCCCGCGGCGGTTCAAGGGTCCGACGCCGACACGGCGAAGGCCTTCCACGACACCTTCGTCGCGCTCGAGCGGCGCATCTCGCTGCTTACCAGCCTGCCGATCGCGGGTCTCCACCCGCTGGCCCTGGCCCGGAAGGTCCACGAGATCGGCCAGGCCTGACCGGCATGTCGGCGCAATGTGAGGCCACCGCAAGGCGCGCGACCGGCGCGCCGATGAGCGTCTTCGAGCGTTACCTGACGCTCTGGGTGTTCATCTGCATCGTCGTGGGCATCGTTCTGGGACAGCTCTTCCCCGGGCTGTTCCAGGCGGTCGGCCGGATGGAGGTCGCGCGGGTCAACCTCCCGGTGGGCCTGCTCATCTGGGTGATGATCATCCCGATGCTCGTGAAGGTGGATTTCGGCGCCCTGCACGAGGTCCGGCGGCACGCGCGCGGCATCGGGGTGACGCTGTTCGTCAACTGGCTCGTCAAGCCGTTCTCGATGGCGCTGCTGGCGTGGGCCTTCGTGCGGCACCTGTTCGCACCGTGGCTGCCGGCGGAGCACATCGACAGCTACATCGCCGGACTGATCCTGCTCGCCGCGGCGCCCTGCACCGCGATGGTGTTCGTGTGGAGCCGTCTCTCGAACGGCGACCCGATGTTCACGCTGACGCAGGTCGCGCTCAACGACGCGATCATGGTGGTCGCGTTCGCCCCGATCGTGGGCCTGCTGCTCGGCATCGCCGCGATCACCGTGCCCTGGGACACGCTGATCACCTCGGTGGTGCTCTACATCGTGATCCCGGTCATCCTCGCGCAGCTCTGGCGACGATCCCTGCTGGCCCGGGGACATGCCTCGTTCGACGCGGCCATGGCGAGGATCGGGCCCTGGTCGATCGCGGCGCTGCTGTTGACGCTGGTACTGCTGTTCGCCTTCCAGGGCGAGGCGATACTGAAGCAGCCGCTCGTCATCGCGCTGCTCGCGGTGCCGATCCTCATCCAGGTGTTCTTCAATTCCTCGCTCGCCTACCTCCTGAACCGGGCGGTCGGCGAGAAGCACGAGATCGCCTGCCCGTCGGCGCTGATCGGCGCCTCGAACTTCTTCGAGCTGGCGGTCGCCGCGGCCATCAGCCTGTTCGGCTTCGAGTCCGGCGCCGCCCTCGCGACCGTCGTCGGCGTGCTGATCGAAGTGCCCGTGATGCTGCTGGTGGTCAGGGTCGTCAACTCGAGCAAGGCCTGGTACGAGCGGACGGCCTGAACGCGATGCATCCCACGTCCGCACCGCCCTCAACCGCCCACCGCCTGGCACCGGCGCTGAATGCCTCGTGCCAGTGCATCTGGCTCGACCGCGAGCGGCTGCGCGCGCAGCTCGAGCGGAGTCTCGGGGACGCGCACCTGCTGCTGGACTCGCGGCCCGGCCTCGCCGCCGGCAGCGCCGTCTTCATCGATCCGCAGGACGCACTGGTGATGGACCGTACCGCGGCCCTGATCCATCGCGCCCTGACGAGCCCGGCGTACGCCCGTCACGTCGAGCAGCACGCACCCCCGATCGCGCGCCTCGCCCGGGCCGCCTCCGGTGGCCTGCTGGGCCTGGACTTCCACCTCGGCGGCGCCGAGCCGCAGCTCATCGAGATCAATACCAATCCGGGCGGACTGCTGGTCAACCTGGAACTCGCGCGAGCGCTCACGGCGTGCTGCGACCACGTGGCCGAGCCGGTGGCGAGGATGGCCTCGGGCGGCGTGTCGCTCGAGGAGTTGCCATCGCGCGTGGCCGCGAGCTTCCTTGCCGAGTGGACCCGCGCGCGCGGCAGCGCCCCGCTCCACACCATCGCGATCGTGGACGACGACCCGACGCACCAGTACCTCTATCCGGAATTCCTGCTCTACCAGCGGCTGTTCGAGCGCGCCGGCTGGCGCACGCTGATCGTCGACGCGGGGGCGCTCGAGGTCACCGGCCCCGAGCTGACGGCCGACGGCCGGCGACTCGACCTCGTCTACAACCGGGTCACGGACTTCTACCTCGCGGAGGATCGCCACGCCGCGCTGCGCCAGGCCTACGAATCGGACCTGGCGGTGATCACGCCGCATCCGGTCGCGCACGCGCGCTGGGCCGACAAGCGGCTGCTCGCGTGGCTGCGCGACGAGACGCTGCTGCGTGCGGCCGGCCTGGACGACGGCGAACGCGCGCAGCTGCTCCGCGCGATCCCCCCCACCGAAATCGTGACTGGCCACGATCCCGACGAGCTGTGGCGGCGCCGCAAGGGACTCTTCTTCAAGCCCGTGGACGGCTACGGCGGCAAGGCGGCGTATCGCGGCGACAAGCTCACTCGCGCCATGTTCGAGCACATCCTGGCCCACCGGTACGTGGCCCAGGCGGTCGTACCGACATCCATGCGGCGCGTGGTGGCCGAGGGACAGGAGACCGACCTGCGGGTCGACGTGCGCAACTACTGCAACGAGGGCGCGACCTGGCTGCGCGCGGCGCGCCTGTACCGGGGACAGACCACGAACTTCCGGACACCCGGCGGCGGATTCGCCCCGGTGCTGACGCTGCCCGGCCAGGGCCGGGGCTGATGCACGGCTGGGAGTCGCGACAAGACCGTGATGATCAGCCGCGACCGACGGTCTTCTCGTACAGCCCGGGGAACCGGCCTGTCGGGTCGTACTCGCGCTTCAGTGCATCGTATGCTCCATGATCGTACATGGCCCAGAACGACGGCTCATCGAAGGTGCTGCGCGAATACAGGCTCTTCTTGCCGCTGTACCGCGCCACCAGCTGCTCGACGATGGCGTTGTAATGACCGGCGGGTTGCCGGCTGCGTACGGTGTCCCAGAACCCGAAATTGACGTACGGCGTGTCCGTTCGCAGTCGGTACAGCGGATACCGGTCCGTCGTGACCCTGAACGGACAGACCCAGACGGGCGTGATCCCGACCTGGGCGTGCAACTGCGCCAGGAAGCTCGCGGCGTCAGCGAGCGGAATGTCCACGTCCTGGATCACCGATTCCGCGCGTCGCCGCAGGTGCTCGAGCGCCTTCAACGGGTAGCGCTGTCCGGCGCGCATGATCTTCTGGTACGTGACGCTCGAGAGGCGTCGGGGGCCCGCGAGCATCCGGACCGGCGCGAGGTGCGCTCCCACGTTACGGCTGCACCAGAACCAATCCGTGTCCCAGCGCCACAGGTAGTCCTCGATCGTCAGGTAATCGTCAGCTTGCCCATGGAGGCTGCGCCAGTACTGCTTCATCCATGTGTAGTCGCTCACCGCCTTGCCGGCGGGAAGCTGCTCGAGCATCGTCGCGCGAGTCAGCACGAAATCGGCGGCTCCGAAATAGACCCCCTCGAGATAGTCACAGCCCGGATCCGCGCATTCCGCGGCGATTGCGGCGAAGTACTGGCCTGAATCGGCGAAGCGCTCGTGACGCAGGTGCACGAAAGGCGCGACCGGGATGAGCCTGACGATGAGCCGCGTCGCATAGCCGAGGCTGCCGTAGGAGTTCGGGAAGCCGCGAAACAGGTCGGCGTGCTCGGTCGGCGAGCAACGCAGTACCCGGCCGTCGGCCACCAGCACGTCGAACTCCATGACGGTCTCGTGCACCAGCCCGTACCGGAATGAACTCGACTCGATGCCGAGGCCGGTGGTGGCCCCACCGACGGTGATGCTCTTCAGTTCGGGGACGACCGCGGGCGCGAGGCCCTGCGGCAACGTCGCGTCCACGAGGTCGGTGTAGGCCGTCATGCCCTCGACTTCGGCCGTGCGTGCCGCGCGGTCGATCGCGACCACATGGCCGAGCGTGGTGCCGTCGAGGAGCACCCGGTCGGCGCGTTGCCGGGGACGGAAGAGATTGCTGGTGCGCTTGCTGAGACGCACGGGACCGGTCGAAGAGCGCAAGGACGCCGCGAGCTGCTCGACCCGCCTGCGGTGCTCGGCGATCGTCGTGAACTGCATCGCTCACCGGGCCGGCAAGTAGCAGGGGACGTCACCCCGGCTCAGGACGAGTTGCCAGAGATTCAGCTGCCGCGCGCGAAACGCGCCGGCGGTCGAGTTCAGGTAGTAGCGCCACATCCGGTAGAAGCGATCGTCCATCGCCGGGTCCCTGCGGAGCGCGGGCCATTGCGCCCGGAAGTTCCCGTCCCACGCGAGCAGGGTCCGGTCGTAGTCCGGCCCGAAATTGTGCCAGTCCTCCAGGACGAACAGCCCCTCCTTGGCCGCGGTGAGCTGCTGCTCGGACGGAATGACCCCGCCTGGGAAGATGTACCTGTCGATCCACCGGTCGGTCGTCATCACGCTGACGTTGCCGCCGATCGTATGCACGAGTGCGAGCCCGCCGGGCCCGAGCCTCGCGTGTGCGATCTCGAAGAAACGCCGGTAGTTCTTTGGTCCGACGTGTTCCATGAGTCCGATGCTGACGACCCGGTCGTACACGTCCGGATCCAACGCCGCCTCACGGTAGTCCTGCAGCCGGAACTCGACCGGCAGCCCGTCGCACCATGCCCGGGCGAACTCGACCTGTTCCCGGCTGATGTTGTAGCTCACCACGCGACACCCGTGGTGCTTCGCGAGGTGGCGGGCGAGGCCCCCGAAACCGCCGCCCAGCTCGAGCACCGTCATGCCGGGCTGGAGATGCAGCTTTCTCACGATCAAGTCCAGCTTGCGGTCCTGCGCCTCGTCCAGCGTCATGGACGCGGACCCGGGGCCGTAGTACGCGCCCGTGTACTGCATGGTCCGGCCAAGCATCGCCACGTAGAGCGCGGTCGACAGGTCGTAGTGCTGACGCGCGACGCGCCTCGAAAGCCTGGGTCGCTGCGGATTGTCGAATTTGCTGAGCACGATCTCGGCCAGCATTCCGGCGGTCACGAGCTTCCTGTCGACCTTCGCGCGGTGGATACGGACGAAGAACTCGTCGAGTTGCGCGACGTCCCACCAGCCGTCCATGTAGGACTCGCCGGCGCCGAGGCTTCCATGCGCAAGGACGCGAGCGTAGAAGCGATCGTCGTGAACCCGGATGTCCCACGGATCGCCGCCATCGATCTCGATGTCTGCGGCCCGCAACAGGGCCGCCACCCTTTCTTTCGCCGCCATCAGTGCCGGCCGGCCGTTCATCGCGCGACAGCCATTTACGTACGAATTACATACTCTTGTGACGGCAGCATGCAATCGGTACCCGACACGTATCGCCCAACGTCGACGGCGGCTGCAGACACGGCTTGGCGAACGCGAGTCACCGCGCGACACTTCGAGGGGCCGCCAGGCCCCTCACTGATATTGTCGACCCGGGAATCCGGCAGCGGTCGCGCGCGGCGGCGGGATCAGCGCGGCGAGGTCCGGGGTGAGCGCACCGTAGCGGACGGCGCGACGCAGAACGCGGCTGCGGATCCGGCGCTGAACGGCCGCCAGTGACCCCGCATCGAGCGCATCCGCGCCATGGAACCGCAGCGTGCTGTCCGCAGCGAGGCTGAACACACCGTCGGTGACGCAGCAGCGCGGGTGGGCATGGGCATTGAGCGCCGAGCCGAAGCGCTGCACGAAGATCACCGCCCCGCAACGGGAACCGAGTGGCGCCTCGGGGCAGCGCCGTCGCAGCCCGGACTCGATCGTACGTAACACGCTGCGCCACACAATCGCCGCAAAGCAAGACGGCCCCCGGAGGGGCCGTCTGCCTCGATTCCGCCGGCAGCGGAGAGCCGCTGCCTGCCGGTCACACCGGCCGGCGGATTCGACTACGCCGAAGCGCGTGTGATTACCACGCGCGACGCGGGCGATCGCCCTTCGGCTGCGCCTCGTTGACCTTCAGCGCACGACCGTCCATCTGGTGACCGTTGAGGTTCTGGATGGCCCGGGCGGCATCGGAGTTCGGCATCTCGACGAATCCGAAGCCACGCGGCTGACCGGTGTCCCGATCCGTGATGATGGCGACGGACTCGACCGTGCCGTGCGTCGCGAACAACGCACGGACAGCGGCCTCGTCGGCCGAGAAAGGAAGGTTACCAACGTAGATCTTGCTCATTGAAAAACACTCACTGACAGAGGCTCCTGCAGCCGTGCCCGATAGGGCGAATCGGCATTCGGAGCCTGGGAGACAAAGGCATGCGGGGCTGCGCGACTGATATCCCCGGCCAAGGCGCAGGACGATCACAGACGCGTGGCAACGGTGCCACGTGGATCGGAAACTCTTCGACTTAGCGTGCTGGGGCCCGATCGGTGCGCCAGGACTGGCGCGGGTTTCCCGGAACAGAAAAGAGAAGTGTGACTACCCGGAAGCGATTATACCCATTTCATCGACCGTCCGTCACGGAATTTCCTCCTCCATGTCCCGGAGCGCGCCCGGGCCCTGCCGGGCGCAGTGCGCCCCGGCGTCGACGGGCAACATCTCAAGGCCCGATTCCTGTATCGTTCCGGCGCCGCGTGACGTCGTCATTTTCTGAAGCGCAGGCACTGGCACCCTGCAGCACGCAGTGGATCTCCGGTCCGCCAGCGCTCCCGTTCAACCCACGGTCAACGGCATACCCTCCGCTGCTGACCAGGTGAGACACATTGGCCAAGGAAGAACTGATCGACATGCAGGGCACCGTCAGCACGGTCCTGCCCGATACGCGTTTTCTCGTCACGCTGGAAAACGGCATCGAGGTTACCGCCTACCTGTCCGGGAAGATGCGCAAGCACCGCATACGCATCCTCGCGGGCGACAAGGTGACACTGGAAATGTCTCCGTACGACCTGACCAAGGGTCGCATCAATTTCCGGCACAAGGATGAGCGCGCGCCCGCAACGGTGTCGCGGACGAACTTCTACCGGCGACGCTGATCCCGCGCCCCCCCCGGCATCGAGGCGGGACGCAGCGGCCGACGCGAACGCCGCGGGCGACCGACAGGCGCCCGGCCGGTAAGTCGCGGCTAGACTGTGACCTGGCTCGCTCGCATCCTCGCAAGCAGGAGGGGGCCCCGGCAGTGAAATCCCTGGCAGTGATCGCGGGCATCGGCGGCATCAATGCGGCAGGCCGGAGTTCGGCCCACCACGGCTACCGGCGCTCGGTCATCGACGTCCTGGATGAGGGCCTTGCGGCCGGGACGATTCGCAGCCTGGCGGGCCTGATGGGCATCCGCGGAGCGATCGACGCCGACCAGCGTCGCTACGTTCTCGAGCACACCCTGGTGCGTGGCCTCGAGCCCGGGTTCCTCGACCCGGGCAACGTCGCCTGGAACTGCAAGGCTCGCCTTACGCCGGAACACGGGCCGGTTTCGCTCGTCGTGTCGCAGCGCGACCTGCCGAGTCGCCTGCCGGAGGGCTGGCGGGTCACCGAGAGTGTCGCCGGTCGCGTTCGCATCGACGTGACTGCGGATGCGGAGATCCTCCTGCCGGTGACGCGGGCGCTGGACGTCAGTGCCGCCGGGCAGGTGCCGACCGGCTTCGATCCGAAGTCGCTCTATCCGGGCCGCGGCCACCCCAGGGCAATCCAGCTCGCGCTCTTCGCGGCCAACGACGCTCTCGGGTCGCTGGGCATCGACTGGGACACATTGATGCGGCACGTGCCCCCGGACCGGGTCAGCGTGTACGCCGGCAGCGCCATGGGGCAGCTCGACCAGGAAGGCAGCGGCGGCCTGCTCGGCTCCCGCTACCGCGGGCAGCGACCCACCTCGAAGCAGGTGCCCCTGGGCCTGGCCGAGATGCCGGCGGATTTCGTCAATGCCTACGTGCTCGGCAGCGTCGGCCAGACCGGCCACAACATGGGAGCCTGCGCGACCTTCCTCTACAACCTGCGGCACGGGATGTTCGACATCGAGTCGGGCCGATCGCGTGTCGCCCTGGTCGGCGGCGCGGAAGCCCCGTTGTGCCCGGACGTGATCGAAGGCCTCGCGACGATGGGGGCGCTGGGATCGGACAAGGCCCTGCTCGAGCTGGACCGGCACCGCAACGCGACCGAACCCGACCTCCGCCGCGCCTGCCGGCCGTTCGGCGAGAACTGCGGCTTCACCATCGCGGAAGGAGCGCAGTTCGCCGTGCTGCTCGACGATGCGCTGGCCGTCGAACTCGGCGCGGTCGTCCTGGGTGCGGTGACCGACGTGCAGGTGCACGCGGACGGCTACAAGAAGTCGATCTCCTCGCCCGGCGTCGGCAACTACATCACGTTCGCCAAGGCCGTGGCGCGCGCGATGCGCGACGTCGGCGAGGCGTCGATACGCCACCGCAGCTTCGTGCAGGCGCACGGCACCGGCACTCCGCAGAACCGCACCACCGAGTCACAGATCCTGGACGGCGTCGCGAAGGCGTTCGGGATCCAGGACTGGCCGGTGGCGGCGATCAAGTGCTTCGTGGGCCACACGATGGCCGCGGCGGGCGGAGATCAGCTTGCTTCGACCCTCGGGGTGTTCGAGCACGGCATCCTGCCGGGCATCACGACGATCGACGAGGTCGCGGCCGATGTCGAGCGCGAGCACCTGCGGTTTTCGCCGCACCCGCTCCGGCGTTCGCCCACGGACTGGGACGCGTCCTTCCTGAATGCCAAGGGCTTCGGCGGCAACAACGCGACCGCGACGGTCGTATCGCCAGGGGTGGTGCTGCAGTGGCTCGAGCAGCGACACGGCCGTCAGGCGCTCGCGGCCTGGCGCCGGCGCGAGGAAGCCGTCGCCGGGAAGTCCGCGGACTGGGATCGGGCGCTGACGGAAGGAACCGCGGAAATCGTCTACCGCTTCGATCATGAAGTCCGCAGCGAGCAGCACGTGCGGATCGAGAACGGCATGCTGTACATCGAGGGGCTGGCTCCAATTTCGCTGGCCGGCTGAGCCGCCACCCGCGGCGCGCTCGCAGACGTGACGTCCGCCGGCGTCGCGCGACGACCTGCCTCAGAGCAACTTGCCGGGATTGAGGCCGTTGTGCGGATCGAGCGCCGCCTTGAGGGCGCGCATCACCGCCAGTTCGTTCTCGGTGCGACTGATCTGCAGCCAGGGCTTTTTCTCGAGACCGATGCCATGTTCCGCGGAGACCGCGCCGCGGAAGCTCTTCAGGCCGCCATAGACCAAGGCCTCGATCTTCGGGCGCGCGGCCAGGTAGACGGCCGGCTTGACCTGGACGATGACGTGCAGGTTGCCGTCTCCCAGGTGGCCGAATATGAACAGGCGATGGTCCGCGCCGATCGCGCCGGGCAACTCTTCCTCGACTCGGGCCGCGAAGGCTGCCATTTCGCCGATCGGCAGCGAGATATCGAAGACCACCGGCAGGCCCCCGTGCATCACCTGCTCGACATCGTCGCGCAGCGACCAGAAGCCGTGACAGTCCGCATCGGACTGGGCGATCGCCGCGTCGACGATCAGGCCGGATTCGAAGGCCGACTCCATCGCATTGTTGAAGCGCTGCGTGTCGAACTCGCGATCCGCCCCCTGGCTCTCGACCAGCACGTAGAAGGGATAGTCCTGCGAGATCGGCGGCCGGCCCTTGGCCGGCGCGGTCGTCACGAGCCGGTAGAAGGACTGCCACATGACCTCGAAGGCGGACAGCGTGCCGCCCAGGCTGCGATCCATGTGCTTGAGGAACTGCGCCATGTTGTCGAAGCCGTCCAGCCCGACGAAAGCCATGTTCGTGGTCGTGGGCTTCTCGCGCAGGCGCAGCACCAGGCGGGTAATGACGCCGAGAGTGCCTTCCGAGCCGATGAACAGCTGCCGCAGGTCGTAACCGGTATTGTTCTTGATGAGGGTGTTGAGCGAGGAAACGACCGTGCCGTCGGCGAGGACCACCTCCAGTCCGAGCACCATGTCGCGCGTCATGCCGTAGCGGATGACCCGGTTGCCGCCCGCGTTGGTCGCCGCCATGCCGCCGAGCGTGGCCGTGCCGCGAGCACCGAAGTCGAGCGGGAAAGACAGTTGCCGGGCGTCGACGGCGTCCTGCAGGGTCTGCAGCGTCACGCCCGCCTGCACCGTCGCCGTGCGCTGGATCGGGTTGATGTCCTCGATCGCGCGCATTCGCTCCAGGGACACGATCACCTGGTCGGCGTCCGCATCGGCCCCGTGCACCAGCCCCGTCAGCCCGCCCTGCGTGACTACGGCGACGCCGTGCGCGTGACACCACCGCAGCACGGCGGCGACCTCGTCGGTCGTGGCGGGCCGGGCCAGTGCCGCGGCCTTGAGGTTGTCCGGGCGCCAGACGCCCGCCGAGCGCCTGGCGACTTCGGCGGCGTCGAGGACACCGGCATCGCCGACCAGGGCGCGCAGTTCGCTGACGATGTCCATGTGCCGGTCTCCGTGATTGCCCGGGCGCTGCCAACGGGCAGCCCGCCCCGGCAATAGTAGTGAGGCCGGGACAATTCGTCACCACGACGGCGCAACGGCGACGCACCGTGACGAGACGAACCTGCGAGGGGTGAAATTGCCGATGTGCCCGTCACGGGCGCCGGATTTTCAGGGCCCTTTTTCGCACACCGCGCGGCACCGGTCCCTGCCGCGTGCGACTTCAGCCCTGTTGGACGCGCCTGATCGTGCGATCGCCCAGCGCACGCGTCAGACCGGCGAAATGACGGACGGCATAGGCTGTCAGGCACGTCGCCCTGCCCGGGACGATGACGAACCGGTCCGCGCGAATGCCGGCCAGTGTCGCATCGGCGATGGTGGCCACGGTGGCCTTGTGGATCGTCAGCGTATGGCCGCGGTTCTCCGGCGTCCGGTAGCGGTCCAGCTCGTCCACCATCGGCGAATCGAACTCGCCGGGACAGACCAGATGCACCTTGATTCCCAGCGGCTTGAGTTCGTTGCCGTTGACGTCGGGGTAGAAGCTTCCATCACCCCGTGCAAGCATCTGGTATTCACGGAGACCGCACGAATACCCTAAGGTCGGCCGGCACGAAACGCCTTCGAAGGGGAGCCCGCATGATTGCCTGGACACGCGCGCCGCAGGTTGCCCTGTTGATGGCTGTCTCGAGCCTGACCGCGTGTGCCCCGCCATCCGGCTCCGGGACGGGCCAGCCGCGGTTCGCCAATGCCGCGACGCCGCAGACCGAGGCGATCAACCGGCAGGTGGCACAGGCGCTGCCACTGGCCGACAAGCAGGACTTCGAGGACGCGCGCCGCGGCTTCATCGGCAACGACCCTGCGCTGGTCATCGCCGGGCCACGCGGTGCCAAGGCCTGGAGCATGCCCGACTACGACTTCATCAAGGGCGACGCGCCGCCGACGGTGAACCCGAGCCTCTGGCGCCAGGCGATGCTGAACGGGCACTACGGGCTGTTCGAAGTCGTGCCCGGCGTCCACCAGGTGCGCAGCTACGACGTCTCGAACATGACGCTGATCGATGGAAAGACGGGGTGGATCCTGGTGGACCCGCTGACGTCCAACGAAAGTGCTGCCACCGCGCTCAAGCTGGCGCGCAAGCACCTGGGGAACCGGCCGGTGTCCGCCATCATCTTCACGCACAGTCACGTCGATCATTTCGGTGGCGTGGATGGCGTGCTGCCGAGCGATCCGGCGGCCGCTGCGCGGATTCCGATCGTCGCGCCGCAAGGCTTCATGGAGGAGGCGACCAGCGAGAACACGCTGGCCGGCATTGCGATGGGACGCCGCGCGGCGTTCATGTACGGCACGTCGCTGCCGCGCTCACCAACGGGCCACGTCGACACCGGGCTGGGCAAGGAGCCATCCGCGGGCACGATCAGCATCCGCGAGCCGACCGTCATCGTGGACCGCACCCCGCAGGAGATGGAACTCGACGGGGTGAAGTTCGTCTTCCAGTACACGCCGGAATCGGAAGCGCCGGCCGAGCTGACCTTCTACCTGCCCGACCACAAGGCATGGTGCGGGGCGGAAATCGTCTCGCACACGCTGCACAACCTCTACACGTTGCGCGGCGCCAAGGTGCGCAACGCGGTCAAGTGGAGCGGTTACATCGACGACGCGCTGCACCGCTTCGGCGACATGGACGTCGTGTTCGCGAGCCATCACTGGCCGATCTGGGGCAACGCGCGCGCGATGGATTACCTGAAGGCGCAGCGCGATGTCTACCGGTACATCCACGACCAGACGCTGCGACTCGCCAACCAGGGCTACACGCCCCAGGAGATCGCGGAGCAGATCGAGCTGCCCTCGACACTGCGCAACCGTTTCGCGAACCGCGGCTATTACGGCACGGTGAAGCACGACGCAAAGGCGGTCTACCAGGCCTACTTCGGCTGGTACGACGCCAATCCGGCCAACCTCGATCCGCTTCCGCCCGCTGACGCGGCGAAGAAGTACGTCGCAGCGATGGGCGGCGCGGCCGAGGTCCTCCGGAAGGGCCAGGCGGCGTTCGACGCGGGCGAGTACCGCTGGGCCGCGATGCTGCTGAACCACCTGGTGTTCGCCGAGGCCTCGAACACCGAGGCGAAGCGGCTGCTCGCATCCACCTACGACCAGCTCGGCTACCAGGCGGAGTCCGGGCCGTGGCGCGACGTCTACCTGACGGGTGCGTATGAGCTGCTCAACGGTGCGCAGGGCATGGCCAGCAAGCCCGCGAATGCGCTTGGACTGCTGCGAGCGGCACCGGCCACGCGATCGCTGGATTCCATGGCCGTGCGGCTGAACGGACCGGACGCAGACGGCAAGCACATGACGTTCAACTTCATCTTCGACGACGTGAAGGAGTCACACGTGGTCGAACTCGAGAACGCGGTACTGCACCATCGACAGGCCGATCCCGTACCGGGCGCGGATGCCACGGTCCACCTGACGCGCGACCTGCTGACCAGGCTCGGCGTCGGTGACGCAGGCTTGAAGGACCTCGTGATGTCGGACGAGCTGAAGGTCGAGGGCAGCCGGCTCAAGCTGCTGTCGTTCCTGTCGATGATCGACAAGCCGGACGGACGGTTCGCGATCGTCACGCCCTGAGGGAACCCGGCGTCCGGCCCGTCTGGGTACGAAAGCCGCGCACGAAGCTGGCGACGTCCGTGTACCCCAGGCGGTAGGCGATCTGCGTCACCGACAGATTGCCTTCGGCCAGCAGCTGACGGGCGCGGTCCGTGCGAACCTGCAGCGACAGCTCCCGGTAGCGCTCGGCGTGCGGCGGACGCTCGACCGACATCCAGACGCCATAGGGCGGCAGTCTGTCGTGCAGCGTGGACTGGAAGGCGACGTGATTGGAGACCACGATCGTCTCCTCGAGCATGCGCATCGACCGATGCGGCAGCGCCACGGCCGGCAGGTATACCAGGTCGACCCACGCGGCGCGGCGCCGCAGGCTCAGGGCAAAGACGGGCTGGATCAACCGCTGGTAGCTCACCGCCAGGCGCAGGTAGTGCCCGAACGTGGGGCTCGTCAGCAGTGCGAATCCGAGGATGTCGTGCGACGTCGGGTTGAGCCGACGGCCCAGCTCGAATCCGAGGTCCACGCGTCCGCTCGCCTCCTCCGCTGCCCGGAGCAGCGCCTCCACCTGCCTCAGCGTGACCTGTGCCTTCGGGGCGTCGATGGAGCGAATGCGGGCCGCCCGCAGGACGGTCGCGCGATCGATACCCGTCGAATCCAGGAAGTCGACCAGCTGCGCGATGTACCGCGCCGGCAGCCTGTACGAACCGGCAGCGTCACCCATGACTACGCTCCCGGCCCGCTGGAGGGTGCCGGCCGCCTGTCTGAAAATGTTGGTAGCTTGTCAGAAAATGCCAAGATCAGCGACATGGCATGCGCCCAGAATCCACCCGACCAGGTGATACCGATACCGTACTTCAGGAGGAGAGCGTCCATGACCGAACTCACTGGTGGCGAACTGCTCGCCCGCGCCCTGGCCAACGAGGGCGTGAAATTCGTGTTCGGGCTGCCGTGCCCTGAGATCGACCCGTTTCTGGCTGCGCTGGACGCGCATGGCATCCGCTTCGTGACGATGCGCCACGAAGCCGCGGCAGTGCACATGGCGGAAGGCCTCTACAAAACGACCGGCCAGGTCGCGGTCGTACTCGGCAACCCGGGTCCGGGCTCCGCGAACCTCCTGCCGGGCATGCTGACGGCCAGGCATGAAGGCGTGCCGGTACTCGCGATCACGTCGCAGCACCGTACCGGCGTCGTCTATCCATCGACGCCCGCGACCTTCCAGGGCCAGGACCAGCTCGATCTGTTCAAGCCGGTCGTCAAGTGGAACGGGCCCGTGTTCGAGTGGTCGCGCATTCCCGAACTCGTCCGCACGGGATTCCGCGAGATGTGGGCGGGTCGTCCCGGCCCGGTGCAGCTCGAGATTCCGGCCCCGGTGCTCTATGCCACGGGCGATCCGGCAACCGCCCCGATCTACCCGGGCGAGACGGGTCGCGCGTCACAGCCGCAGCCGTCGGACGCGCAGCTGGCGACAGCGGCGGAGCTGCTGGCGACCGCCAGGGCTCCCGTCATCTTCGCCGGTACCGGTGTCGACCGCGCGCGGGCGAATGCCGCGCTGATCGGGCTGACCGAGCTGCTCGAGTGCCCCATGATTCCGTCGATGGCTGGTCGCAGCGTCGTGCCCCACGACCACCCGCTGTACTTCCATTCGCAGAGCCCGGCGGCCGACGAACTGCGCCGCAACGCAGACGTGCTGCTGGTCGTGGGCTCGCGCGTCGGCAATCTCGACGTCCCCTTCGACAAGTACTGGGGCGATCCGGCCAAGTGCCGGGTGATTCACGTCGACGTGGATCCCCGCCACATCGGTGTGTCGCGACCCGTCACGCTCGGCATCGTCGCGGACGCCCGCGCGGCGCTCGAGGGACTGACCGCGAGGCTGCGCGATCGCAGGGTTGCGAGCCACGGCCGCACCGATGTCGCCACGCTGCGACCAGGCCACGAGGCCTGGGCGAAGGCCGTCGGTGAAATGGTCGCCGCGTGGTCCGGCCCCGGCATCCATCCGGCCCAGGCGATCGGGACCGTCGGTGCAGTGTTCGGCCGCGACGCGGTGTACTGCGTCGACGGCGGCATGACCTCGCTCTGGGCGGCACTCGCGCTGCCGTCCACGAAACCCAATTCGTACCATGGCATCATGGAGCTGGGCATGCTGGGTACCGGCATCCCGTCGGCGATCGGAGCGAAGCTGGGCGCACCTGCCCGCGAGGTCGTGTGCGTCACTGGTGACGGGGCCGCCGGATTCAACGCCATGGAGCTTCAGACCGCGGCGCGCGAGGGGCTCAAGATCACGTTCGTGGTGATGGCCGAGTCCGAGTGGACGATGGAGATCCCCAACGAGATGGCGCGCTGGGGCACGACCTTCGGCACCGGCATGGGCGAGGTCCGCTGGGACAAGGTCGCCGAGGGCCTCGGTTGCCAAGGCGAGTACGTGGACTCGATCGCGGCGCTGCCGGCAGCACTCGCGCGTGCCAGGGGTGGCACCGGGCCGGCACTGGTCTGCGTGCGCACCAGCAAGGAGGCGAACCTCGCCGTGCCCGAGTCCGGCATGGCGCGCTTCTTCGAAGTCTACAACGGGCCGTCCGCATGAAGAACCTGAAGGACAGGCAGGTACTGGTGACCGGTGCTGCGTCGGGCATCGGCCTGGAGTGCGCGCGGGCGTTCGCGCAGCGCGGCACGAACCTCGTCATTTCCGACGTCAACGCAGCGGCGCTCGAGAGGGTCCGTGGCGAGATCTCCGCGATGGGCGTGCAGTGCCTTGCGCGGACCTGCGACGTTTCGCAGGAGGAGTCGGTCGCGGCCTTCGCGACCGCGGTGCAGCAGGCGGTCGGCCCCCTCGACGTTCTCGTCAACAACGCGGGTGTCGCATTCCTCGGCGGCTTCGAGGAGACGCCGCTCTCGGAGTGGCGACGCATCTACGACATCAACGTCCTCGGGATCGTGCACTGCATCCGCGCGTTCCTCCCGGCGATGCGCAAGGCAGGGGGCGCGAGGAAGATCGTCAATGTCGCCTCGGCAGCCGGCTTCTCGCCCCTGCCGAACATGTCGGCGTACGCGGCATCGAAGCACGCGGTGGTCGGTCTCTCGGAAGTGCTGGCGCAGGAACTGCATGCAACTGACATCTCGGTGCTGGTGGTGTGCCCCGGCATCATCAACACGGCCATCGTCCACGTGAGTCCCGCCGGATCGGGCATGACTGCGGCGCAGATCCGGAAGCTGCAGAAGTACTACGCGGACGAGGGCTGCGAACCCAGCGTGGTGGCAGCAGATGTGGTGCGTGCCGTGGAGTCGGACGAGATTCTTCTCTTCACCGGGCCAGGCGCCAGGCTCGGCTTCAACGCCATGCGAGTCTCCCGCAGACTGGCTCGACGACTCACGATCGATGCAGCAAGGAAGAGCGGGTACCTCGCCGAATAGTCTGCCTGCACTGAAAGCACGGCGCCCCGGGGCGCGCCGCGCGGCCTGCGGAAGTTCCTGATTCGGATTTCGCTGTTTGGCGAAATACTGCGAGCATGGTCGCCAGGGCACGCGGTGCATCTCCCGACGAGGTCTTCAAGGCCCTCGGGAGCCCTGCACGGTTGACTCTCGTGCGGACGTTGCTCGACGGCGAGCGTTGCGTCTGCGACCTCGTGCAGGCCGCGGGACTCGGCTGGTCGACGACCTCGAAGCACCTCGACGTATTGCGCGCAGCGGGCATCGTCTCGAGCGACCGGCGGGCCCAGAAGATCTTCTACCGCCTCGAACTGGACTGCGTGGGTCACTTCATCGACTGCCTGGACAAGGCGCGTCTTGGCCGCGCCTCGAAGCGCGTCGCGTGCGACTGCACCTGAGCAGGCCTGACAGGAGAATGCCATGGCTGCACTCACCCTCGACGCGGGCGTACGGCATGAGTTGAAGATCTTCGGTCTCCTGGCCAGCGTTTTCGCCGCCGTCTACTTCCTTCCGGTCGGCCAGCCCCGCTTCGACGGAGCGGTCACCGAAGCGCTCGAACTCACGAAGTGGTACGCGCGAGAGCACGTCGTGCTCTGCCTGCTGCCTGCCTTCTGGATCGCCGGGGCCATTGCCGCGTTCGTCTCGCAGGCGTCCGTCATGCGCTACCTGGGGCCGACCGCACCGAAGCCTGTCGCGTACGGTGTCGGGTCTGTCTCGGGAACCATTCTCGCCGTGTGTTCCTGCACGGTGCTGCCGCTGTTCTCGGGGATCTACCGGATGGGCGCGGGACTCGGCCCGGCGACGGCATTCCTCTACTCCGGCCCGGCCATCAACGTGCTGGCGATCGTCATGACGGCCAAGGTCCTCGGCGCGCAGCTCGGCCTCGCTCGAGCGCTGGGTGCGGTGGTGTTCAGCGTGGTGATCGGACTGCTCATGGCGCTGATCTTCCGCCACGAGGAGCAGCGGAAGGCGGCCGCAGCGGTTGCGCTGCCCGAGCCTGCAGCGGGACGGCCCCTGTCGCAGACGGCCGCCTTCTTCGCCGTACTCGTCGGCATCCTCGTGTTCGCCAACTGGGGCGCGGCGTCCCAGAAGACCGGCTTCTTCGCCGCGGTCCACTCGGTGAAATGGCTGGTGACCTCCGCACTCGGCGTCGTGCTGGCATTGATGCTATGGCGATGGTTCAAGCTCGAACCGCTGCGCATCGCCACAGTGGCGGTCGCGACGGTGATCGCGGCGGTCGCTCTGCCCGGTCACCCGACTTGGCCGTTCCTCGTCGCGGTGCTGGGACTTGCCTGGCTCACGGCCGGTCGTGCGGACGAGGCTGGAGAGTGGTTCAGCCAGGCCTGGGATTACACCAAGCAGATCGTGCCACTGCTGCTGGGTGGCGTGCTCGTTGCGGGCTTCCTGCTCGGGCGTCCCGGACACGAAGGCATGATCCCCTCCGACTGGATCAGCGGCCTGGTCGGCGGCAACTCGATCCCGGCCAACCTGTTCGCCGCGATCGCGGGCGCGTTCATGTACTTCGCCACGCTCACCGAGGTGCCGATCGTGCAGGGCCTCGTCGGCAGCGGCATGGGCTCTGGTCCGGCCCTGGCACTGCTGCTCGCCGGCCCTGCCCTGAGTCTGCCCGCCATGCTGGTGCTCAACTCGATTCTCGGCCTGAAGAAGACCGTCACGTACATCTCGCTGGTCGTCGTCATGGCTGCGGTCACGGGCCGGTGTTACGGCTTCCTGGTGAGCTGATGCGGGGCATCCCCGCAGGAGACGACGCATGAAGATCCAGATCCTCGGCTCCGGCTGCGCGAAGTGCCGCGCACTGACCGCGGTCGCCGAGCAGGCGGCGCGCGACATGGGCCTGGCCTACGAGCTGGAAAAGGTCACCGACATCAAGCGCTACGCCGACTTCGGCATCATGGTCACACCCGCGCTGGTGGTCGATGGAACCGTCAAGTCGAGCGGACGGGTGCCGTCTCTCGAGGAGGCGAGGAAGCTTCTGACCTGAGCTTGCCGACGTGCAGCAACTCCTGCGTCGGGTCAGGCACCAAGCAAGTCCTCGAGCATGTTGACCACGAACAGGAGCCCCGTTGCGAACAGGGTGACGATACCAAAGCCAACGACAATCGATAACAAGCGGGATTCTCCAGAAGGCGAAATGACGCCGCGGGCCGAGTGCGGCGGCGCTCGCAAGGCGGCGAGCGAGAGGCAAGGGTGGTGACGGGGAAAGCCCGTGCGTCGCACACGACGACGCGCTGCGTACACGGCCGAGTTCAGGCAGCGGGCACGGGGCCCTTTTCCGGGACGGCGCAGAGAACCTGCCAATCCGTCACTGCACGATCAGCGGCGTGCAGTATACGCGAAACCGTGGGCGATACCGTGATGGAGTTGCTCACGCAGGCTATGGCAGCGTGTTCTTGTAAACGCTCCCGTCCTTCATGATCACGCGGAAGTTCCTCGACGGGTCGCCGATCAGGTCGAGGTTGGCAATCGGGTCCCCGTTCACCAGCAGCAGGTCCGCCAGCGCACCCGGTGAACCACTTGCGGAGCTTCAGGATCTCCGCCGCCTGCTTCGCGTTCTGGCTGGGGTCGAACAGCATGTCGGTGCCCCAGGCGAGCTTCACGCCGTGCTTCCTCGCCCACTGGCAGGCCTTGTCGGTGCCGTCGACGACCTGCTGCTTCTTCGCCCGGGTGAATGCGGGTGCCGTCGGCGGCGCGCATCTCGTCCGCAGTGTACTGGGTGACGTCGAGCGGATCGTGCGCGGTGGCGGCTCCGCCGCCGGCCATCACCTTGATCTGGCTGGCGCCGAAGCGAAGGTTCTCGGGCGCCGCGGTCAGCACTCCCGGCCGGCCGTCGGCGATGAGGTTGACCCCGAGCTGCTCGCCGCGGGAGACCTCGCCAAGGAAGCGGCGGGAACGTTCGTCCGGGAGGCGGCTGTCGCCGTGGCCCGGGGTCTGCGAGACCATCGCGCCCGATGGCCAGATGCGCGGCGCGGACCTCCAGCTTCTCGACCGTCATGTCGGGCTGCAGCGCGTCAAGCGACTGTCGAGTATCAGGCCCTGGTCGCCCGCACCTTCCCGAGCAGGACTTCTTTCATGTCGCCCTTGGCCTGCGCGCTCACGACCAGGAGGTAGGAGGTCAGGAAGAGGCCCCCGCCGAACAGGGCCAGCAGCCCAAGGGCCAGCCCGGCGGCCGAGAATTGGTGCCGCCAGGCAACCCACAGCGCGGAGAGCGTCAGCAGGCTCATGAAATCAAGATTGAACTGGCCGGGCCAACCCATGGCGGCCATGTCTCCGAAGAAGACTTCGAGCAGGCCCAGGCCGTGGTTCGCAATCACGATGCCCGTATAGCCAACGATGATTGCCCATAGCAGGACCAGCAGGATACGAAACGTCGTCACGGTGTACCGCCTCCAATTGGCGCAAGGTTTTCGAGATCACTGTTGGACTATCGGCCCCCGGACATGGTTGAAGCGGCACTTCATTGGTATGCCGCCCGGCACCCCAACGAGTTGGCACTATAGCGGGCCGCAGGATGACGTATGTAGCTCCGCCCGAGCGGTCATTCAGGGCTGCGGTACCCGACCTCGGGTGAGGTCCATGCGGGCAGCAATCGACGGGTCAGGCAGCGGACTCGGCCGGCGGCTGCGGCGCGTCGTCCGTTTCCGTCAGCAGGAAGAATTCGCGGCCCAGCGCGTCGGTGACCGCACCGAGCTCGGCCTGTATCCCGTCGAGGGCTTCGTGCAGGCCCCGGGCAATGAGATCGTCCGCGGTCTCCTCGGCCAGCGTGGCGGCGAGCCGGCGCAGCAGGTTCGACGCGGATCGCTTGGCCGTGTGCCCGTGCTTCAGTCGCAGTTCGTGCAGGTGCTCGTTGGCGACGAGCACGCTCGCCGCGACCGACCGCGGGAAGCGCCGGTCGAACACCATGAAGTTGATCACTTTGGACGGCGACATGCTCTGCGGATTGACGCGCCGGAAGGCGTGAAAGCCCGCCGCCGAACGCAGCACCGTGTTCCACTGAGCTTCGTCGATCGGCGAACCGACGTCGCTCGGCTGCGGCAGCAGCACCTGGTACTTGACGTCCACGAGCCGCGTCGTCTGGTCGGCGCGCTCGATGGCCCGGCCGACCTGGTGGAAGTACCAGGACTCGTCGCGGTAGAGCGTCTCCGCGGTGATGCCGCTGTGCGTCTGGCAGGATTCCTTGATGTAACTGCACAGGCGGTTGAGGTTCTCGACCCGCAGGTCGGCCTTGCGCAGGCGACTGAGGCGGTTGTGGAAGCCGTTCAGCTGAACCCACATTTCGGTCGAGATCAGCGGACGCAGTGCGCGTGCGTTCTCGCGCGCCATGCGGATGCTGCTCAGCACCGAGTTCGCGTTGTGGTCGTCCAGGATGTAGAAGTGGATCACCGCGTCCGCAGTTGGACGGCGGCCGGTCGCCTTGAAATTCTGCTCGTCGCCGTACAGCCGCAGCACCGACTCCCAGTCGTGTTCGCCACGCGTGTTGCGGCTGAAGCTCTCGTTGACGTCCAGGATCCGCGCGATGCTGTTGGACCGCTCGACCTGCCGAGCCAGCCAGAATATGCACTCCGCGTGCCTTGCGAGCAGGTTATTCAAGGACCCAGGTATCCTTCGATCCGCCGCCCTGCGACGAGTTGACGACCAGCGAGCCCTTGCGCAGCGCCACGCGAGTCAGCCCGCCCGGCAGAACCCAGGTCGAGCGCCCGGTGACGGCGAAGGGGCGCAGGTCCACGTGCCTCGGCTCGATGCCGCTGCGCGTGACCGTGGGGCACACAGACAACTGCACGACGGGCTGACTGATGTAGTTGGCGGGCGCCGCGCGCAACCTGCGCCGGAACTCCGCCAGCGCGTTGCGACCCGCGTGCGGCCCGATCAGGATGCCGTAGCCGCCCGATTCGCCGACCGGCTTGACCACCAGCTCCTCGAGGTGCTGCAGCGTGTACTCGAGGCCCTCGCGTTCCCCGCAGATGTGGGTCTCGACGTTCGGCAGGATCGCCTCCTCGTCGAGGTAGTACCGGATGATGCGCGGCACGTAGGCGTAGACCGCCTTGTCGTCGGCGATCCCGGTGCCGACGGCGTTCGCCAGTACGACGTTGCCCGCGCGGTAGGCGCGCATCAAGCCGCGTACACCGAGCATGCTCCCGGGATTGAACTCCTCCGGGTCGAGGAAGTCGTCGTCGATGCGCCTGTAGATCACGTTGACAGGCTGCAGGCCGCCGGTCGTCTTCATGAAGACGCGGTCGTCGCGGACGAGCAGGTCGCGGCCCTCGACCAGCGGTACGCCCATCTCGCGGGCGAGGAAGACGTGCTCGAAGTACGCGGAGTTGTAGACGCCCGGCGAGAGCAGCACGACCGACGGGTCCCGGCCGGTGCCGGCCGCGAGTTCCGCGAGCAGGCCGGCCAGCCGCTGCCCGTAGTTGGAGACGGAGCGCACCCCGATGTTGCGCATCAGGTCGGGAAACGCGCGCTGCGTCAGGTGGCGGTTCTCGACGACGTAGGACACGCCGGACGGCGTCCGCGCGTTGTCCTCGAGAACGTAGAAACGACCGTCGCCGCCGCGGACGATGTCCACGCCGCAGATGTTGACGTAGTTGCCGAAAGGCACCTTCAGTCCCCGCATCTGCGGGCGGTAGTTCGCGTTGCCGAGCACGAGTTCGGCGGGCACGATGCCGTCGCGCAGGATGCGCTGCTCGTGATAGACGTCCTGGATGAACCGGTTGAGCGCGGCGACCCGCTGCACGACGCCCCGCTCGATCGTCGCCCACTCGGCCGCCGACAGCACGCGGGGAATGACGTCGAACGGCAGGATCCGGTCGATCTGTTCGCGGCTGGTGTAGACGGTGAACGTGACGCCGAGATTGAAGAGCTCGCGTTCGGCGGCCTGCGCGCGGCGCCTGAGTTCCGCCAGGCTCAATCCGTCGATGCGCTCGCGCACCGTCCGAGTATGCGGCGCCGGTCGCTGCGCGGCGCCGAAGAGCTCGCAGTAGAAGCCGCCGGGGCCGTAGCCTTGGAGCAGTCCGGCGGGCGTCCAGTCGGTCATGAGTCTGCTTGCTCTTCAGTCCGGGACGGTTCGACCGGAATCACGTCGACCGCCACTTCGATGACGTGTTCGCCTCCGCCGAAGGTTACCCCATTGATCGGACTGATGTCCCCGTAGTCCCGGCCCCACGCCAGCGTCACGTGCTCGTCGCCGGCCAGGATGTCGTTGGTCGGGTCGAGGTCGACCCAGCCCGCCTCCGAGCACCACACCGAGACCCACGCATGCGAGGCATCGCTGCCGATGAGTTTCTCCCGGCCCGGCGGCGCGCGCGTGAGCAGATAGCCGCTGACATAGCGGGCCGGCAGCGCGAGCGCACGGAGGCAGGCCAGTTCGAGGTGGGCGAAGTCCTGGCAGACCCCGTGCCGCAGCCTGAAGACCTCGTCCACCGGCGTTGCGACCCCGGTGGCCGTGCTGTCGTAGCGGAAATCCCGGTGGATGCGATGCGTCAGGTCGAACGCTGCCTCGAGCACCGGCCTTCCCGGCAGGAACGACTCCAGTGCATAGCCTGCGAGGTCCGCCGACGCCTGCGTGTACGGAGAGTCGAACGCGAACTGCAGCGCGTCCATGTCGTCGCGCGTTCCGCGCTGCTCGAGCTGCCGGAAGATCCGGTCCCAGGGCACCGTCCGGGAGGGTGCCCAGTGCCCCGGCGCGACGACCTCGACCTGCGACCGTGATTCGATCGCGAGCCGCTCGTGCTGCTCCTGGATCGTCAGGAAGGTCACTGGATTGCCGAAATAATCCTGGGCATCGCGGCGCACCGTCGGATGCGGCCCGATCGAAAGCGACGACGTCTGGAGAACCTGGCGGGCGTGCCGGCGCGGCACAAGGTGCAGCACGTGGTGCGAGATCGATACAGGCTGGCTGTACCGGTAGATCGTGCGGTGACGGACGTCGTAGCGCATGCAGCTCAGCGGGGCGCGCTGCCTGCCGTCGACACCGAATGCGCGGCCTCGGCGTGGCTGAAGTAGTTGCGCGTGATGCTCGTCGTCAGCTTCGGCAGGTCGGCGGCGATGCGCCCGAGCAGCGCCTCGAGCTCGGGACGGCCGCCGAGGCGGTTCCGACGGCTCAGGCTCGTGATGTCGGCGAGGCGCAGACTTACGAGCAGCTCCTGCACGACGTGCCGCTGACTGCTGACCGCCGGCTCGTTCGCGTCTCGCGGCAGCTTCTCCAGGTGGTCGTCCAGCGCCTCGAGCTGGAAGGCCACCGAGCGCGGATTCGTCTCGTCGAGCAACAGCAGGTCGAGCACCGGCGCGAGCTGCGGCGTCAGGAGGTAGCGCGACCGGTACGTCATGAAGCTGTCGGCGATGTCGAGCACGAGGATCAGGCTGCCGTCGTCCTCGGGATCGGTCGCCCCGAGCAGGCACTCGAGGATTGCGGTCGTCTGCATGCTGCGCTCGATGCGCCGGCCCATGTCGAGGAAGTGCCAGCCAAAGCTGCGAGTCATGTTCTCCTTCCCCATGCCGCTGAAGGCGGCCAGGCGCTGGATGCCCTGGTCGAGCTGGCCCAGGATCCCGGCGATCGACGCGCGCCGGGGCGGAGCGGCCAGGCTCGGGCGCCTCGCGAAATCCTCGGGCTGCAGGCCGCGCAGGATGCGCCACGAATCGCCGGACAGGCGATCACGACTCAGCGAAGCGGTGCGGCCGAGGTGTCGCAGCGTGCGCCGCAATCCGTAGGGCCTGTCGGCGTCGAACACGAGTTCGCCAAGCTGTCGATCCAGGCATGCGCGCACCCCCGCCGCGAGTTCGCCTTCGTCCGGCGGCTCGATGTCGGCCTTCGCAAACGTCGCGCGCAGCACGCGGTCGATCGCCAGCAGGTCCTCGCTGGGGCGCTCGTCGTCGATCAGGCGGGTGATCGAGCTGCGGGCCTGGCGCATCATGCCTTCGGCCCGCTCGGCGTATCGCCCAAGCCAGAACAGGTTGTCGGCGGTGCGGCTCGGCAGTTCCCGTCCGGTTCGCCGCAACTCCATGGCGCCCGCGCGCGTGCGTCGCGCCGGGCCGGTACGCGACTGCGAGTCGGACAGGACCCAGGTGTCCTTGCCGTCGCCGAACCGGCCGAAATCGAAGGCCTGCCCGGCGTGCGGCGGGCAGAGTCGCGCCAGGCCGCCCGGCATCACGACGTATCCGTCGGCGGACGCCGCGACGAAGACCCGCAACGCGAACGGCACCGGGCGCAAGCCCTGCGGCCCGATCACCGGCGTCGTCGACAGTCGCATCGGTTCGCGCGCGAGGTAAGCGAATCCCCGCCGCGCAATCAGGTCGGCCGGGCCGCCGACCCGCCACGCTTCGGGACCGTCGGGATTCTGCGTTCCGGGCTCGCTGGCGCCGCGGTAGAAGACGTCCCGCGTCTCGAGCAGATCGAGATTTCGCAGCACGTAGTCGCGCGCGTCGTCCTGGCCGCACCACCAGGTCGCCAGCGACGGCAATTGCAGGTCTTCCTGCAACAGCTCACGGCAAAGCCCCGCCAGGAACGGCATCAGGCTCTCGGTATCGGCCAGTCCGCTGCCGAGCGCGTTCACGACGGTGATCGTCCCGGCGCGCACGGCTTCGACCAGGCCCGGCACGCCGTGCGGCGAATCGCTGCGCAGCTCGAGCGGATCGCACGAGGCGGCCTCGACGCGCCGGATGATCACGTCCACGGGGCGCAGGCCCTCGAGCGTCTTGAGGTACACGCGATTGTCGCGGACCGTCAGGTCGGCGCCTTCCGCGAGCACGTAGCCCTGGTAGCGCGCGAGGTAGGAATGCGCGAAGTATCCGGGCGCCTTGGGTCCGGCCGTCAGCACGATGATGCGAGGCGCGGCCTGGCCGGCTAGCGCGGCATGGCCCTCGTGCACCGATTGAAAGAAGCCCGCGAGCTGCTGCACCCGGTTGGCGGCGAATTCATCCGGCAGGCAATTCCGCAGTGCGATGCGGTTCTCGAGGGCATATCCGCCACCCACCGGCGACTCGCAGCGGTCCTTGATCACCCACCAGCTGCCGTCGGGCGCGCGCCCCACGTCGGCCGCGTAGTAGTGCAGGCGCCGACCGCCGCTCACCGGCACGCGATGACACGGCCTGAGGAATTGCGGGTTGCCCAGCACGAGCGATGCCGGCAGGCGGCCTTCCAGCATCAGGCGCTGCTCGCCGTAACAGTCCCCCAGCACGGCATCGAGCAGCCGCGCCCGCTGGATGAGCCCCGCCTCCAGGCGGCGCCAGTCTTCGCCCGAAACGAGCAGCGGCATCGCATCGAGGTGCCACGGCCGTTCGGTCGCAGCGCCCTCGCCGTGGATGTCGTGGGTGAGACCGTTCTCGTAGAGGATCCGCCCGACACGCTTCCAGCGTGCATCCATCTCGGCTGGACTCAGCGCGCGCAGGGCTTCGACGAGCTTCCGCCAATGCGGTCGCAGCTGGCCATCAGCGGTCTTCATTTCATCGAAGACCCCCGGCAACGGCTGGTACGCGTCGAACAGCGGCGCCAGTGTCGCGTCGGTCGATCTCGGCAGCGGCTCGATCAGGGAACGCACGGCTCGGGCTCCTCGCAGGGTCAGGACGACACGCGCCGGAGGTCCAGCGTCAGCGGAAACTCGGGGTGGACTTCTTCCCGGGGCAACGCGACCGGGCCCGGCGAGTGTCCGAGCTCGGAGAAGCGGGCGAGCCTGCGGCTCTCGGCCTCGAACGAGTTGACCGGGAACGTCTGGTAACTGCGGCCCCCCGGGTGGGCCACGTGATAGGTGCACCCGCCGAACGAGCGGCCGGACCACGCGTCGAGGACCTCGACCACCAGCGGCGCGTGCACCGGGATCGTCGGGTGCAGGCAACGTGCAGGCTGCCACGCCCGGAACCGTACGCCGGCCACCGTCTCGTCCGTGGCGTCGGTCGGTCGCAGCGGCACCCGGCGCCCGTTGCAGGCGACCACGTGACGCTCGGGATTGACGCCGCGTGTCCGCACCTGCAGCCGCTCGAGCGACGAGTCGACGTAGCGCGCGGTGCCACCGACGCTCCCTTCCTCGCCGAGCACGTGCCAGGGCTCGAGCGCCTGGCGCAACTCGAGCTCGACGCCGCCGCGCTCGACGGTGCCGTAGCGCGGAAACCGGAACTCGAAGTGCGGCTCGAACCAGCGATCCTGCAGCGCGAAGCCCGCGTCCCGCATGTCGCACAGCACGTCGCGGAAGTCCTGCCAGACGAAGTGCGGCAGCATGAACCGGTCGTGCAGCGCCGTACCCCAGCGCACCAGGCGCTGCGTGTACGGGGTCCGCCAGAACCGCGCGATCATCGCCCTGAGCAGCAGCTGCTGAGTCAGGCTCATCTGCGCGTGCGGCGGCATCTCGAACGCGCGGAACTCGACCAGGCCGAGACGGCCGGTCGGCCCGTCGGGCGAGTACAGCTTGTCGATGCAGATCTCGGTGCGGTGCGTGTTGCCGCTCACGTCGATCAGGATGTTGCGCAGCAGCCGGTCGACGACCCACGGCGCGACCTGTCCCGCGGCGGTCGCCCGCTCCATCTGCTGGAACGCAAGCTCGAGTTCGTGCAACTGGTCGTGGCGTCCCTCGTCGATGCGCGGCGCCTGGCTGGTCGGGCCGATGAAGAGCCCCGAGAACAGGAACGAGAGCGACGGGTGATTCTGCCAGTATGTGATCAGGCTGCGCAGCAGGTCCGGCCGGCGCAGGAAGGGACTGTCGGCCGGCGTCGCGCCGCCGACGACGACGTGGTTGCCGCCGCCCGTGCCGGTGTGGCGACCGTCGACCATGAATTTCTGCGCGTCCAGGCGGCTGAGCCGCGCTTCCTCGTACAGCGTCGAGGTGATCGAGACCAGCTCCGGCCAGTTGCGCGCGGGGTGAACGTTGACCTCGATGACGCCCGGATCGGGCGTCACCTTGATGACGTTGAGTCGCTCGTCCGCGGGCGGTGTATAGCCCTCGACGTGCACCGGCCGCCCGATCCGGGCGGCCGCGTCCTCCACGCAGCCGATCAGTTCGACGTAGTCGTTGGCCGTTTCGGTCGGCGGCAGGAACACGCACAGCCGGCCGTCCCGAGGCTCGACCGCCAGCGCGGTGCGCGCTACGCCATCGGCCCCGGCAGCCCCGCCCTGCTCCATCACGCGTTGCGGATCGACGCCCGCTGCCGCCCGGTGCTGCACCGCCACCTGGTCATCGGCACG